>Ga0207105_1169_pt1 | contig 15754 bp, 14 predicted proteins | sample Alteio_BWMinHeat_77_FD_153569 | JGI IMG/M metagenome (GOLD analysis project Ga0207105, IMG submission 153569) | Enriched cells from forest soil in Barre Woods Harvard Forest LTER site, Petersham, Massachusetts, United States -... | ecosystem: Environmental > Terrestrial > Soil > Temperate forest >... | reverse complement strand
GAGGTGTCCTTTGCGCCCCTCCAACTCTCCTTCAAACGAAGCATTGCCCTGGAGCGTGAAATGAGGCTCAAATACCATGAGGTATTCCAAGGGGAAGTGGGAGGCGCGCACCTGTCCCTTAGCGCTCTCTTCGGATAGATTGAGCGAGCCGATCAGCGTCCCGATGCCGACCTGCATATCGCACGGAGAGATCATGAAAAGCTTCTTGGAGCGGGTGATCGTGCAGGGCTTGTTTAGCACGAACGCTTTTTTGAGCATAAATCCGGTAAACTCATGCAGGTTGAGCCCAAAGACCTTGCCCTCATAGGTCCAGGAGCCTGTGCTGTGCAGCTCGAGGCCGTCTTTCCAGAGCCCCTGGGCATAGAGCTCGAAGGGCCATCGCTGTTGTTCGTAGCGGGTTTTAAATCCGCAGGAGGCAAGATCGAGTTGGTGGTAGTGGACCCCTGCGGCATCGCACTCGAGCGCGCCTTCGGGGTTTGTAAAGAGCGAGTCGAGTCTAATCCTCAGCGAGAGATCGCGCACACCCATTTCGAGGTATTGAAACTGGGCCAGTGTCAGCTGCACGTCGACGTAGTCCTTCTCAGAAAATGTCACTGCGGCGCCCAAGCTGCCCTTGCAGGCGTCGTGAAAGTGGCCGAGGTGCGGAATGCGGAGGGCGAGCGCGCCTTCCATACCGGGAAAGTTGGTGTTAATGCCCAGGCGTCCGGTGAGGGAGGCCTCTCCTGAGGAGATCTGGAGATTTTCAATGCGCAGCTCGTGCGGCATGACGGCGGTGAAAGTGCTCGTCGCTTGCAGGGGAAGCTCGTCATTGCTTGCGCTTAAGGAAAGCGTGCCTTGCCATTCCCCTTCGATTTTTTTGGCTGCGAGAGTGCCCGTTGCATTGGGATAAGAAAAATCGCCGATCTTGACGTCTTGGGTGACAAGGTCCCAGCGGGCCTCGCTCGGTGAATAGTCAGCCTCGATTTGCAGGGAGCCTTTGAGGGGGAGTCCCGCATCGGCATCAAAGCGCGACAGTCTAGGAATGTTGAGAAAAAACGTCCCATGTTCGAGTTCTTGCCGATCAGAAATTTTTCCGCTCGCTTTACACGAGAGGAGCGGGCTTTGCAAGAGCAGATCGCCGATATGGACCGACCGATTTTCTGTGACCGTGAAGGAGGAGGCGACCTTCCACTTTTGATCGATGGCGCGCAAGAAGGAGACATCGAGATGGTTGATATAGCCGAACACTTGTCCTTGGAGGGGAGCGTTAGGGGTTCGCTTACCCTTTAGGGTGGCCTGCAGATCGAGTCCGGCCGCAAAGGGGAGCGCCGCAAAGGGTTTGACAAGCGCATCCAGTTCTCCGTCGATGTGGAGATCCATAGAGAGCTCCTCTTCTAAGACGAAGGAAAGAAAAGCCGCTGTTTTTCCTGCATTGATGCGCACTTTCAGTGCAGCGTCGATAAAGTTTTTTGCCGCGTACCCGCTGCCTTCGAGCGCAAACGTGTTGGAGAGGTTCTGCGTTAGATTTGTCACTTCGAGTTCTTTGACATGAAGGGATTTTAGCGCCGCATGGAGGGGGAGCGGGAATGGAGTGAAGCCCAGGGCGGGGAGTGGTTTTTCCGCAAAGCAGTAGGCCGCATGGCGGATGTCGAGGTAGCTAATCGAGAGGCGCTTGTAGAGCAGCGGAAAAAAAGAGATCCGCAATTTGGCTTTGTCGATCGTGAGCGTGTCTGTCTCATTCAGTTTGACCCGAACGTCGCAAAGCTCCCACTTGAACGGAAGATGTCCATCGAGGGAGCCGATCGAGATCTCCATCCCTTCCTCTCTTCCCGTGTCGATGATCCAGCGGGTGATTGTCTCTTTTCCAAACGGCGTTTGGATGAGGACCAAGATCAAGCAGGACAGGAGGAGGATGGTGATCAAGAGAGAAGCGAATAATTTAATGAATTTTCCCATAACGTATGCCCTAAAAAGTTTGTCCAATGCTAATGATGATCCGATAATGGTCGTCGAGGTGCCTCCGTTTGTCGAGTGGGAAGGCGACGTCCAGGCGCAAGGGTCCTAAGAACGAGAAGTAGCGCAGCCCGAGGCCCAGCGACTTCAGCCATTTTTTATCAAACTGCGGAAACTTCGTTTGATACACGTTCCCCAGATCGAAGAAGGGGACGAACCCGATGCTTTTCGAGAGGCGGAAGCGGGCCTCCAGCGTGTAATAGACCGCCGAGCCGCCGCCGATCGGTTTTCTATCACCTTTAAGCGGGCTCACCGTCTGGAACCGATAGCCCCTTAAGTCATCTTCCGAGCCGCCGAAGAACCGTTTACAGACCGGCACCGCGTCGAACGATTGGTAGAGGATGGATCCCAAAGTCAACTTTTGCGCAATGACAAAAACATGGTTTTCATCGACAGGAAAATAGTAATTTTGCGTGAGGGCCTGGCTCATGTAGTAGCCCTTGGGGGCGTCCAGGTTGACCGAAGGCGTGAGCGTATATTCAATCGTCCACCCTTCCGTGGGATTGAGCAAGTTGTTTGCCGTCGTCCACCGAAAGTAGAGCGGTGCTTCCGCAAGCAGAAACTCCCCATTGTGGACACTCGCCGTGACATAGAGCTGCTCCAGCCTTCCCCCCAATGCCGCCCGAAATCCCGCCTTGAATTTTTTTTCAATCCGGCTCATCGCGCTGTAAGAGCGCATGCTGTACGAAGGGTCGACCGCCTCATGCACAGCCGCCGCTTGCGTGACAAAATCTTCGCCCGGCTTTCTGAAATCGGGGATCGCATAGGCCGCGAGTCCCGTATGGCTATTTTTCGTGACATCCCCCTGAATGCTCAGTTTTCTCCCCGACCCATGAATGTTTCTATTTTCCCATCCAAAGCCAAGACCGAAGCCCCAGAACGTTTGATAGCTGGCCCCGATATTGACGCTCCGGTGTTTGGTCTCTGTCACATCCACCTTCATCCGCATGGCGCCGTTTTCACCCAGTATATCATCGTGGGTGATGAGCACCGAACTGAAGAGCCCCGTATCGAGCAGCGATTTTTGCGAACATTCCACTTGCTGACTGTTGTAAATTTCTCCCTCGGTCCAGGTGATCTTTTTTTCCATGTACTGCGGCTTCACGCTCGTCTGCCCTTCATATCTCACCGCCCCAAAGCGGGAGAGCGGTCCCGTGTCCACATCGAGATGCACCGTGACCTGCTTGCTCTTTCCATTCGCGACAACTTCCCGCTTCCGGATCGAAGCGAGCGGGTAGCCATATTCGGAAAGGAGTTGGAGCAGCCTCCCTTCCGCGCAGAGCAAATCCTGCGCGACGGCAGGTTTGCCCAAATTCAGTCCCATATTTTGCAGCTGCACCTGATCGCAAATGATCCGGCTATCATGGTACGAGAGGTTGATCTGATAGTCTTCGAGCTTGTAGACCGGGCCGCTGCGGATCATCACCGTGACCACCGCGATCTTAAAGGTCTCCTCCACGCGCATGGAGACAGTTGCCTCATAGTAACCGTACGCGTGGAGCACTTTGATGATGTCGGGGATGTCCGATTCTGCGCGGTATTTCAGCGCATGGATCGAGGGCGGCGCATGTTTTTTGAGTCCCGTCAGTTCCGACACCGACTTGATCATGCGGAGGGCCGGTCCCTCCTCCAGCCCCTCAAAGTCGACGCGATAGGCGATCCCGTCCGCAAACGCAGCGAGGGGGAAGAGAAGCATCATTAACAAGAAAAAAAATCGGGACATAACTGCTATATTGCCCGATTGAGGAATTTCCGTACAAAGATAGTGAGAAAGAAAGGAAGATCGGAAAACGGAAACGGAAACGGAAACGTTCACGAAAGAATATCTGGAAAGTTTTTTGGACTTTCGCGATAGTCTCATTAAGAATAAAATAGATAGAGAGCTTCTTAATCTTTCGTGAACGTTTGCGTTTCCGTTTTCCGATCTTAAAAATCCTATGGAGAGATAAACATGACATGTAATTCTGTAACAGAACCTTGCGTAGCACACAGGCCCAAAAGCGAGAAACTCTACGCCTCCGCCTGCGCCGTCATTCCCGGCGGCGTCAATTCTCCCGTGCGCGCCTTCCATCATGTCGGCTGCCTTCCGCTCATCGTCGCCTCCGGCAAAGGAGACCTCATCACAGATGTCGACGGCAACAGCTACATCGATTATGTCGGCAGCTGGGGCGCCCTCATTTTGGGCCACGCTCCTGGGCCCGTTCTTTCCGCTGTGACCGATCAACTTCAGCTCGGGACCTCCTATGGGGCTACCGCGCCGATCGAGGTGCAGTTCGCCGAAAGGCTCCTCAGGCACTTGCCCCACGTCGATAAGATCCGCTTTGTTTCGTCCGGGACCGAGGCGGTGATGAGCGCGGTGCGCCTTGCTAAAGGCTTTACCAAACGGTCCAAGATTGTGAAATTTGAGGGGAACTATCATGGCCACTCCGACACTCTTATGCTGGGCCCGCTTGTCCTTCCCTACAACGATATCCCCGCGTGCCTGGAATTTTTCCGCAGCAACCCCGATACCGCTGCGGTTGTCATTGAACCGATCGCGGGCAATATGGGGGTTGTCCCTGCGGCGCCTGAATTTTTGCAGATGCTGCGCGCCGAGACAAAAAGAATAGGCGCTCTGCTCATTTTCGATGAAGTGATCAGCGGCTTTCGGGTAGGACTGCAGGGGGCTCAAGGTCTTTATGGAATCGCTCCTGATCTCTCCTGCTTTGGCAAGATCATCGGCGGGGGATTTCCCGCAGCCGCTTTTGGGGGCAAAAAGGAGATCATGGAGTGCCTTGCGCCGCTTGGCCCCGTCTTCCAAGCAGGGACCCTTTCCGGCAATCCGGTCGCGATGCGGGCCGGCTATGCGACGCTTCTCGAGATCGAAAGCAAGGGCTTTTACGAAGACGTACAGGAAAAGACCGATCTTCTCGTGAAGCCCATTCAAGATGAGATCGCGCGTCGGAATCTTCCCGCCTGCCTGCAAGCTGTGGGCTCGATGTTCACCCTCTTTTTTGGCCCGCGCCGCGTGACCAAAAAGACGCAGCTAGATGAAGCGCGGTACCAGGATTTTTTCCAGTATCTCTTTGCGCGGGGTGTCCTTTTTCCACCCTGCGCCTATGAAGCGGCGTTCATCTCCAGCGCCCACACGAAGGAGCATCTAGAGAAGACGAGAGACCTCATTTTGGAATATTTAGATGACTGCAAAGTCTAGAGAAAAATCAGGGAAAATCCCTTTAATTTTTGACAGCGTCTTTAAGTTCGGGTTACATTTTTTGCGTTCCAATCGCTGGTAGCCGTTGACGTTTTCATATCCCATTTTTCTTGCGACTTGGCTTTGCGTCATGCCGTGCTTGATTCTGTGGTAGCGAACGAGGAATGAGAAGGCGACCTCCGCATCGACCGGCACCTCAACAATGCTCTTGGAGGTTTGAATCGAGTCATCTGGCAATGCGGCAAGGTCTTCGGAATCCTCAGGCTCTGAAATATACAGGTTAAGAGCTTCTTGCATCATTTTGTTAAGTGTCCCTATTGTATCAGCTTGAGTGTAGCATCCTTCCAACTCTATGCATTCAGCCCAAAAACCATTCCCTTCCTTATGTACTCTAAAATGATATTTCACAGAAAACTCCTAAATTATGCCTGATTTAAATCCTTTCTCAATTTATGCTCCAGGCCCTTCTTCAATTCCTTATGGTCAGGGATTGTGACCGTCTTGTTTCCCTTCTTGAGCTTCCAATGGCTTCCTTTGCCGGCCCCAGGAACCAACTCATATCCCCTTTGATAGAAGAGCTTACGCATTTCCTTCCCGCTGATTGGCACTGTACGACCTATGTCCTTCTAAGTTGATTGTACTACATCGGTGTAGTAAAGCTCAACTGAATTATATTTTTCGGTGGCGTCGGTAGACAACTTTTTTAAAGGCACGATCATTAACCACTTGGGAAAATAGTGCAAGAAGAAATTTTAAATCGGAATTTCGTAAGATTTCCACATTTCTTGACACTTGTCTACTGCCTCGGTATTGTTTCAGAGACGATCCCGTGGAAAAAATTGGAGGCTTTGTGCTAGCGTGGTTATTTCTCACATTATGTTTAGTAGGAACAATACAAGGAGAGGATATGAAAGCTGCGCCCTATGGTTCTTGGCAATCGCCCATCACTGCAGATAAAGTCGCCGGGCTCTCGGTCCGTTTTCTCGAGGTCCATATTCAGGGAGAGACTGTCTATTGGCTGGAAAGAAATCCCAATGAAGGGGGGCGCGTTGTTCTCATGTCATGGAATGGCGGCGAGGGCGCTAAAGAGGTGCTCCCTAAAGAGTATAGCGTCAGAACGCGCGCGAACGAGTATGGAGGGGGAGCGCTCCTCATTGCGGGGAATCGGATTTATTTTAGCAACGACAAGGACCAGCAGCTATATTGCTTTGAAAACGGAAAGGTGCGCGAGATCACCGATGAGAAGAATGCCCGCTTTGCCGATGGATGTGTCGATGCTAAGGATGGCTCCCTCTATTATGTGCGCGAAGTGCACGGCAAGAAAGTGGACAACACGATCGTCAAGATCAACCCGGCAACCGGTGAGATCAAGACCGTTGCCTCGGGACACGATTTTTATTCCAACCCGCGGATCAGTCCCGATGGCCGTTTCCTTGCTTATGTGCGCTGGGACCAGCCGAACATGTCCTGGGATGGATGCGAGCTCTATGTCCTCGATCTGAAAAGTTCTAGAGAACGTTTGATCGCAGGGGGAGTGGAAGAATCGATCGCCGATCCTCAGTGGAGACCCGATGGCGGGCTCTACTACGTCTCCGACCGCTCCGGCTTTTGGAACCTCTACAAAGAGGGCGTTGCAGATTCTCTGTACCCGATGAATGCGGAATTTACTCATCCTCAGTGGGTGTTCCGCACCTCTCTGTATGCATTTTCTAAAGAGGGGATTGTGGCGAGCTATGTGAAAAATGGGGTGAGCGGCTGCGTGAGACAGACCAAAGAAGGATGGAAACAGCTTGACTTGCCTTACACGGAGGTCGACGGGCTGGTCGCTTCAGGAGATAGGGTTGCGCTGATCGCCGGGTCGCCGCTGCAGCCGATGTCTCTTGTTGTCTATGATCTGAAGAAACAACAGGACCTTTTTGTGAAGCGCAGCGGTCCTCCGCTTGCGGATGCCTCTTGGATCTCTTTGCCTAAGGCTATTGAATTTCCGACGACGGGCGGAAAGACCGCTCACGCGTTTTACTATCCGCCCTGCAATCCCAAGTTTCAAGGCATGCCGGGAGAAAAACCGCCGGTCCTCGTGATTTCGCACGGCGGCCCGACAGCGGGGGTGTCTCCTTGCTACTCGACAAAAATCTTATATTGGACCTCGCGCGGGTTTGCGGTGGTCGATGTGAACTATGGCGGCAGCACCGGCTATGGCAGGGACTACCGGATGCGGCTGAACGGCCAGTGGGGCATCGTGGATGTGGATGATTGCACGAACGCGCCGCTCTACCTCGCTGAAAAGGGGCTGGCCGACAAAGAGCGCTTTGCGATCGAGGGCGGCAGCGCCGGCGGGTTCACGACGCTGGCCGTGCTCGCCTTCCGAGACGTCTTCAAAGTGGGCGCCGACTATTTTGGCGTCAGCGATTTGGAAGGGCTTGCGGTGCATACGCATAAGTTTGAGGAGCGGTATCTCGATCTTCTGGTTGGCCCCTATCCGCAAGATAAGGCGACTTATGTCGAAAGGTCTCCGCTCTACAGCGTCGATAAGATCAAATGTCCGGTCATCATTTTCCAAGGGGATGAAGATGCTGTCGTGCCTCCGGCGCAGTCGGAGATGATGTACAAGAGTTTAAAAGCGCGGGGCATCCCGACGGCTTACCTGCTCTACAAGGGTGAGCAGCATGGGTTCCGCAAGGCTGAAAATATCCAGCGGTCGCTGGAGGCGCAGCTCTACTTTTTCTCCAAGGTGCTCAAGTTCCCGTTAGGAGAAAAGGTGCCGCCTGTCGAGATTGACAATTTAAAAGCGTTGGAGTCCAAAGGCAGTTAAACGCAAAGACGCAAACATACTTTTACGCATAAGTTTTTCTTGCAGCGTTAACTTGGGGTGATTAGGACAGTTAAACGCAAAGGCGCAAAGCCGCAATGAAGAAACTGGAATTGATTCGGATCCCTTCGCGCCTTTGCGTCTTTGCGTTTTAGCGGTTGTACTCACTTCAACCTGAAAACAAGTAACAAAAAAACTTATGCATAAAAGTATGTTTGCGTCTTTGCGTTGAAAATTCGAAAAAATACACATATGGAAACAATCATGCGCTGGCTTTTCGCTGTTCTCTTTCTTCCTCTCTGGACTTATGCAGAGTTCAGCCCCTCGATCCCCTACAACCCGGAAGGGCCGAACCCGGTCGGCTACCTCAAGATTGAAAAGGACCGCGGGATCGATCAGTCCACCTATTTGTATGTCAAGTTCGCCCTCGAGGAATTCAAGAAGAAAAAAGTCCCCTTCATTGTGCTGCACTTGAATACGCCGGGCGGCGAAGTGTTCGCCTCGATGAAGATCTCAGAGCTGCTGCACAAGATTGATTCTGAGGATCACATTCCGGTGGTCGCTTTCATCGACAACTGGGCGATTTCGGCAGGAGCGATGCTTGCCTACTCGTGCCGCTACATCGGGACGGTAAAAAATGGGAGTATGGGCGCTGCAGAACCGGTGATCGCAGGTGCGGAAGGGAAGATGGAGTCCGCTTCTGAAAAGGTGAACTCAGCGCTTCGGGCAGAATTTGCCAACTTGGCTAGCTACTACGGAAGAAATCCGTGGCTCGCCGAGGCGATGGTGGACAAAGATCTTGTGGTCGTGCGGCGCAAAGGAGAGATCATCAAGCTCGATGGGGAACATCTCATCCGCCCCTCGGATCAGATCCTAAGCAAACCGGGTAAGCTCTTGACGCTGAATGCCCAGCAGCTCATCGACTATGGCGTCGCCGACTTCGCGGTCGCCTCAGCACTGACGCAAGAACCTTTTTTTGCAAACATTCCTCAGCTCAACCTTGTGACCTATGAAAACTGGAAGGTGACGTTCTTCAGCGTGCTGAGCCATCCGCTCATCGCCTCGCTGCTCATGATGGGGCTTTTGCTCGGTATCTACATGGAGGTGCAGCATCCGGTGTTTGGGTTTGCAGCGATCCTCAGCCTCTCGTGCCTCTGCCTCATTGTGCTTTCGGCCTTTGCCGACCACGCCATCCACGTCCTCGAGGTGATCCTGCTCATTGCAGGGTTGCTCCTGCTGCTGATCGAGGTGTTCTTGATCCCCGGATTCGGTGTGACAGGGGTCTTAGGGATTATTCTGATGCTCGTCGGCATCCTCACCCTCATGACGCCGCGCCTGCCCACCATTTCCCTCTCGTGGAATTTTGCGGGCGAACAGATTTTGGAGCGGATGGCCTATTTGGCCGCCGCTGTGATCGCGACTGCTATCCTGATCGCGACCCTGGGGCGCAGAGCAGCCTTGAAAAGCCCCTTTATCCTCAAGGAATCGCAGCCCGAGGTCCTGCCCTCGCTCTTTCCTCCGGTTGGAGCTGCGGGGGAGGCATTTACCCAGCTCCGCCCCTCCGGAAAAGTCCGCATCGACGGGCAACTTTATGACGCGATCTCAGAAAGGGAGTTTATAGAAAAGAGCGCTCCGATTATAATCCTCCGCCAAGAAGGAAATAAAATCGTAGTATGCTCATCGCCGCCGTCCTAGCCCTCGTGGGTTTAGTCCTCGTCTATCTAGAATTTTTTTTGCCGGGAGGCATCCTCGCGGTATTTGGGACCTGCGCGCTCATTGCCGCACTGGCATACTTTGGTTATCAAGGACAAAGTTTTTTTGCGGTGCTGCTGGCCTTTTTTGGATTGTTGGCCCTTGTCGCGATCGTGTGCAAGGTAGCGCTCTGGAGGGTCCGGGCCTCCAAGACGATCCATCTAAAGGACGATCAGTCAGGATATGTCGCCTGCAGTTTTGATCCCGCGCTCATCGGCAGGGAGGGGACTGCCCTCTCTGATCTAAAACCTTCGGGACATATTTCTGTGGATGGGCAGTCTTGGCATGCCCTTTCGGAAACCGGTTACATCGCCAAAGGCGCCTCTGTGATTGTCAGCGGCGGCGCCGGATCGCATCTAAAAGTAAAAGCAAAGGAATAATATGGATTTCACCTCAGCCCTCTACCTCCTCCTCTTCTTGGTGGCGATCATCGCCCTCATTCTGTTTATCATGGTCACCAGGTACATCAGCTTGTGGTTTCAGGCTTTTGTTTCCGGCGCTCCGATCTCCCTTTTCAACATCATCGGGATGAGCATGCGGAAAATCCCGACTCGCGTCATCGTCAACGCCCGGATCAATACTTTTAAAGCCGGCCTGAAGGCTGTCACCGTGGCTGATCTCGAGACCCACTATCTCGCCGGCGGCAATGTCTCCAACGTCGTCCGCGCGATGATCGCGGCCGATAAGGCCAATATTCCCCTCACCTGGCGCCAGGCGACTGCGATCGACCTCGCCGGCAGAGACATCCTCGATGCTGTCCGCACCTCCGTCAACCCTAAAGTGATCGATTGTCCAGACAGTAAGCATGGGGAATACATCACCGGCGTCGCGAAGAACGGCGTCGAAGTGAAGTGCCGCGCCCGCGTGACGGTGCGCACGAATATCTCGCAGCTCGTCGGGGGCGCCACCGAAGAGACCATCGTCGCCCGCGTGGGTGAGGGGATTGTCAATGCGATCGGCGCCGCCGAGACCCATTCCGACGTTCTGGAAGCGCCCCACCGCATCTCCCGCCTCGTGCTGGAAAAAGGGCTCGACGCACAGACCGCTTTTGAGATCTTGTCGATCGACATTGCTGATCTCAGCATCGGAGAAAACATTGGAGCGCGCCTGCGCGCCAACCAGGCCGAGTCGGATAAGATCATCGCCCAGGCCAAAGCGGAAGAGCGGCGCGCGATGGCGGTCGCCATGGTGCAAGAAAACACTGCGAAGGTCACCGAAATGCAAGCCAAGGTGGTCGAGGCCGAAGCCCAGATCCCGATGGCGATGGCGGAGGCGTTCCGCAAAGGCAACCTCGGCATCATGGACTACTACCGGATGCAGAACATCAAGGCTGATACCGACATGAGGGACTCATTGAAAAAAGGGTGACATGTGACTGAAGAACCATCAAAAGAAAAAAAAGAACTGAAGCCAGAACCCTCGAGATTGAAGAAGCTGCTCTTAGAAAAGAACACCTTGGCAGATTTGATGCTCATACAAGAAATTTTAAAACGACCGCATTTGTAGGAGGAACATGAGTTGGGGTGAAGTTACTTTACGAAGGAGAGAACGCGAGATAGAGGTCAACAGAGAGTTTACCTGTCATCCCGAGAGCGGGGACCTATATCGCAGCGAACCTTCTTGGTCCTTAAGAATTAAATTCTGCCTAGTTGCGATCGCCATTCCCTTTTACACGGCGGGACATATCGGGCACCACGTGTATACACATCTTTCCTCATGCGATATGAAGGGCTGCTTATGGAATGTTGTCAGCGACATCATTTATGGGATTTCTGTGTTTTTTGCCGTCTTAAGCGGCATGGCATATCCACTTGTTGGGCGGGAGCTGGAGGGGCTGATAGAAAATCGGTGGCAAGGCGGCGTGTCCAACCACCTTGATTATCGCCGTTTGGCCTTAGTGGAAGCTCAAAGCTTTTATTTGGCCTACTGCTTCCAAAAATGCGGAAACATCAAGGACCCAGGAACTACGGCTGTTTTTCGTCCTGCTCAGTCAGCGAGCTGAGGACCCGCACTTCAAGCTGCGACTCGGCAATCACGACCTCTTCGCCGTTCATCTCGATGAGGTAGAGCATGGTCTTCGGGCTTAAAGGGCGCTTTTCCAGCACTTTTATGCGGTGGGTGCCGCCTTGCACTCCTCTCCCATGGGAAAGGCGCCGGACGAACCAGAGCGTGAAGAAAACAAAGGCCAGGACAAGCCCTAAAGATCCCAAGATCTTTGCCAAGGCCCACTGGTACGATTCGGTGGCGGGAGCAGAGGCTGCCTCTGCCACACCGGGGATATCGGCTCCGAGGAGCATAAATAATAATTGATCCATACTCTTGATTGTCGTGTTTCATGGTGTTAATTTCAAGCATTAGATAAGATGTTACGGATGGAACAGTTAGAAAAAGATAAGCGAAAGCTCATCGAGCTGGCGCTGGCAGCCGGTAGAAAACGACAGAGCAAGCAGACCTGCTTTATCCACCACTGCTATGAAAATCGGGACGCTGAAAAAGAGACCATTCCCCTCTATGAAAACGGCGCCTTCGTCCTCGCCCTTTTTCGGAGCAAGCTTGCAGAAAACGTCCAAGAGGCCAAAACCCTCCTCGGAAAACTCCTCTCCTTTGAAGTGGGCGGCAACTTTCCCGTCTACCTCCACGAATACCCTCACTGCCGAGATCTCTACCTAGGTTCCAAACTTAAAAAAATCTTTTGCTGGATCGCCGCCGAGTTTAGCGCCGTATTAGGTCAGGAGCTCAAAGACTCTTTAGAGGGATGCATCCGCCGCATCAGAGGAGAGGCAAAAGAACTTCAAGAAATCGCTCCCGCATTGTGGAACCCCAAAATCTGCGCCTATGTTGGAATACAAGACCAGGAGCGGGGAGAGCCGGCCGTCACACTCAACGACCTGCTGATGGGCCAGCGCTACGGTGTTTTTTCCCGCCGGGCCCTCGAAGATCATCCGGTCCATTTGAAGGCGGCGCTGATCCCCTATTTTCCGCAAGTGCCGCCGCCCGATTCTCCTCCCTATGCCCTCACGCTGGACAACGGATTTTTACTTCTCTGGGGCGATGCGACACAAACCCATAGTTTGTACTCCCGCGAGATCTTCAAGCAAACCGGTATCGAAACGTACACAGTTCAACTGCCGGCTGAAGTCCCGCCCGAAGATGAAAGCATGGAACTCGCTTTTTTCTTAAACCACCACCTTGACCATCAAATTCTGATCAACGGCAAGAAGGCGACCACCTTTCTGCTTGGGGACAAAGTAGAGATCTTGTCCAAAGGACTGCGCATCGAACTCTGTTTTTCTCTCGAGAAGGGGAAAGGGAAATTTTTCGGCCATCTCTTACGCAGCAACCGGCCACGCCAACTGCACGGGACGCGGTTCGACGCCTACGATTGGAAGATCGCCTTGCGCACTCTAGAGAGGGATAGCGAGTGCCGAGTTGGGGTCAAGCTTGGCATTTTGGCATTGAATGACATGGATCAACTAAATTAGTGTAGGGCTGTCGACGGCGAGGCCCATGGCGTGCAGGCCATTATCGACATAGAGAGTAACGCCAGTGATCGCAGAGGCCTTAGGGGAGAGGAGGAACGCCGCGCTGGCGCCCACTTCTTCCGCTTCCATCTCTTTGACGAGCGGCGCATTAGCCTTAGAATACTCGATCATCTTCCCGATGAACCCGATCGCCTTTGCAGCTCTGCTGCCGAGGGGGCCTGCGGAAATTGTGTTCACGCGGATCTGCCACTTGCGGCCTGCTTCCCACGCGAGGACTCGTGTGTCGCTCTCGAGGGCAGCCTTGGCGGAGCTCATGCCGCCGCCATAGCCGGGGACGGCCCGTTCGGAGGCGATGTAGGTGAGGGAGAGTGCGGCGCTGCCGGGAGGCATGTGGGGGCCGAAGTGGGCAAGGAGGCTCACAAACGAGTAGGCGGAAGAGCTGATCGCCGCGAGGTAGCCGGCGCGGGAGGTCTCAAGAAGAGGTTTTTTTACTTCGGGGCCGTTCGCCAGGCTGTGGACCAAAATGTCGATGTGGCCGAAGTCTCTGACCACTGCGGCAACAACCTCGGAGACGGTATAGCCGGAGGCATCCAGGTACCGCTTGTTTTCACGGATCTCTTGGGGGACGTCTTCGGGCTTGTCGAACATCGCGTCGAGGGGGTAGACCTTGGCGTACTCCATGAGCTTGCCACTCGCGAGCTTGCGCGACTCATCGAACTTGCCCATGGACCAGGACTGGGTGAAGATCTTTAGGATGGGAGTCCATGTACCGATGATGATCTCCGCGCCGGCCTCTGCGAGCGCTTTTGCGATCGCCCAGCCGTAGCCTTGGTCATCTCCGATTCCTGCGATAAAAGCTTTTTTACCTTTCAGATCCATAGTGCAACCCCTTGTTAAAGAGGCTATTCTGGAGCAGATTGGCTTTATTTTCCATCTTTTTATGGGTGATGTAAATACTTGAATTCTTCGAAACCTACCCGATTGACTTAAATGGGTAGGTTTTGTAGAATTAGGAAATGAGACGGTCAAAGTATATTAGGCAACTGGAGCAGTTCATTAACGCCCCTCTGTTTACAGCAGCAGAGGCAGAGAAACAGGGTGTCCCAAGGCATGCACTGGCCTATTTAGTGAACAGAGGCATTTTGGAAAGAATTTATCCAGGAGCTTATCGCTTTTCCCAGTATGAGCCAGAAGTTGAATTTCAGTGGGAAAACTTGGCGTTGGTCGCTGCAAGTATTCCGGGTGGGGTCATTTGTTTAATTTCTGCATTATGCTACTACGAGTTAACAGATCAAATTATGCGAGAGGTTTGGATTGCTGTGCCGCACGAATCTCATCCTCCCAAGCGACCTAACACCAGAATCGTCAGGATGCGCAATGTTAAGCTCGGAAACACTGAAATTGTGCTTGGTGAATATAAAGTCCATATTTTTGATAGAGAGCGTTGCATTGTAGATGCATTTCGCTATCTGAGTAAAGAAATTGCAATAAAATCAATTCAGAGGTATTTTCTTAACACTAAGTATAGGCCAGATCCAAAAAAACTAGGTGCCTATGCAAAGGCATTGCGTGTTAACATAACACCCTACATTTTATCGTATACAACATGACATCAGATTTTGAAAAATCATTCAAAGCAAAACTCCGTGCTATAGCAAAAGAAAAAAATCGTGATCCCGCTGATCTATGGCAAAATCTTACGCTTGAGCGCTTTCTAGTGCGTTTGGCTCATTCAAAATACCGTGAGCATTTTGTCTTGAAGGGCGGTATCCTTCTTTCCAAATATATCGAAATTGGAAGAGAAACGCATGATTTGGATTTTCTAGCACGAAAGCTGAGTAATGAACTTCCCCGGTTAAAAAATATTTTTGAAGAGATTGCAGGCATAGACCTCAAAGATGGATTTTCCTTTCAAGAGGTTAAAATCAGCGAACTTACACATCCTCATATGGGCTATCCAGGAGCTGAAGTGTCGATGATTGCTTATTTTAGGCGAACTAGGTTTAAGGTTGCTATCGATATTGGCTTTGGAGATGTCGTCGATTCTATTGAGTATACGATTCCTCTTACGGCATATTCTAAAGGGGTCCTTTTTGAAAGAAATGTAAAGCTGTCTTGTTATCCAAAGGAGTTTATTTTTGCCGAAAAATTAGAGACCGTAATCTATCGAGGCTCATTCAATAGCCGCATGAAAGACTTTCACGACCTTTATTCGATGATATCTTCTTCACAGCCGCCGTCATTGCATAATCTAGAAGAGGTTGTACGCTTGGTATTTGAGCATCGGGAGACCCCTCTTACCTTACCGATTTCTTATGCTGAGGGTGAAATGGCGCAGGTACAAAATTTTTGGGGTGAGTATTTAAAAAACTTGCGTGCAGAGAATTCTGAAAATCTACCAGTAAGTGTTGCCCAAGTTATAGCGGTAATTAACGAATGGCTCCGATTAAACACAGGGCTAGTTGCCACTAGGAAGTGACCCCGCCAAAAGATTCTATTCCTTAAGACCAAATCATTGAGATAATG
>Ga0207105_1168_pt1 | contig 15768 bp, 10 predicted proteins | sample Alteio_BWMinHeat_77_FD_153569 | JGI IMG/M metagenome (GOLD analysis project Ga0207105, IMG submission 153569) | Enriched cells from forest soil in Barre Woods Harvard Forest LTER site, Petersham, Massachusetts, United States -... | ecosystem: Environmental > Terrestrial > Soil > Temperate forest >... | reverse complement strand
AGGGTATTGCGTGCCCTCCAACCGCAATGCCTCAATGTTGTCCAACGGTAAGGTACTTTCACGGCGGCGACAAAGTGCCCTATCAATGGCTTTCGCAGATTGGGGTTGCATGGCTAACCCAGAAATGGCTACTGATCAACATCCCCTTGGAAATAGAAACGATGAGCTCACCACGCGAATGTCGCATCGATCAGTACAGCTCCAGTTAGTCATGCTCCACGGCTCAAGCAGAGCGTAGGCTAATCGGAAACGCCTCGTCCAGGCACTTGCGGGAAAATGACGGTGAGGCACGAGGCGTTTTGATAGGAGCAGGTTACAGAGCAAGCCGAGTCCTTCTGATCGTCGCCATTCTATAGCTTAACGACGAAGACCTTTCGAGACTCAGCGGGAGAACGTAAAGCCGATTTGATCGCTTTAGTCCGATTGACCTGCGGGTTGGGGGAAAGACGTATTGAAGGCATGCAGGCCCGGGCCAGCATCAACTGCCGTCCATCGTGATTGCGCCAAAAGGAAGGAGATGTGCCGCGACGGGACCGAGAAGCGTTTGCCATGGAGTTCTCCTATGCGTGGTGAAGGGTTGTTGAACAGTGAAAACACATCCTCAGCAGCAGATCAAGGCGCAAGAATGCGGATTCCTCGGCTGCGGCAGGACGGCGATTAGTAATTTCGAGGGGGGTGGGCTACTTCTGGGGCGAGGGTATGGATGGCACGCTATGCTTGTGCCGGCCGCGAACCGTGAAGTGGTCCTCTTGTGCAGAAACGCGCTTCACCGGGAATCGATCGACTCCATGTCTGGAGATGATCTCCTCTTTGTGTAACTCGCAGAAGATCTCTTTTTGAATCAGCCATGCGGCAGGACGCCTGCAGAGCGAGCACTGTTGCGCGCTCATGGTAAGGTCCTTCGAATTGAGAGTTGAAGGAGGCCAAGATCGTCCTACACTTGACCTCTCCTTGGTGTGGGTGAAGACACGGTGCCCGGTGGTTACGCAGTTCAGGCAGCAGACTGATGTGCTGCGTTCTGCAGATCGACGACTACCGCCTTCAACACTTCGAAAGAGGGAATCTTGTCGACCGACTGAACCTTGTGGGCATCGAGCACAGCGTAGAAGGCATTCTCTTGAATCTCCTGCGCCAGCGATCGAACGCGCATGATCCCGCGCTCCACGATTTCAAGCTGCTGGATCATCCACTTCTGAGCATTCATGTTGGGAAGTTCCCGCGCATTGCGCGCCGGACCGCCCCTGCGGAATGTTTCAAAGTAGAGTGCGTCCCCGACGTTGTGTCGAAAGACTTCGATCTGTTGTGTCAGGCTGGTATCGAGCGATGAGGAAACCGGCTGCAGTTTCGCATGCCGGGCACCGTTATTGCCCTTTTCGGAACCTACACTCGGATTTGCTTGTTCATTGGGACTATGGTCATTTTCGATCGTGCTCAGAACCGCCCCTGGCGGTAGCGCCCACTTTGGCAGGATCGGGAGGCTCTCCGGATGGCCGTACTCATTGAGATCCACCCACATCTCGGGAAAATCGTAGAAGTAGCGGCCAAGCCCAAAACAGGAACAGCCCCGTTTGAATGCCTGGGCCTCCGCTCGCGTCATGGCATTATCGTCATCGGCCCACATCTCACCACTTCCGCTGTGAGATCCGAGTCCATGAATCGAAACGACGCAGGTGACGATCACCTTCCCACTCTGTATCGCTTTGTCCTTTTTCACGCGGATGACCGGGGAAAGCGTTGTAACTTCATACGTGCGAGTCCACCCCGCTGGAGTAACGATCTCATTGAGGCGATCGGTATATGCTCGCTGGTCGGCGTATGGAACGATACAGCCGCGTCTACCGTCGTGGCTCTTGTGGGTGACTCGCCAGTTGATGGCGTCAGGATGAAACGGAACGGCTAGCCTCTCGAGGTAGCTGTGCTGTTCCGCTGAGACTTCCGTATGCATATGATGGTCCTTTCACAATGGTTTGTGGACTTGTTTGAGGATGGAGAAATGTGAAGACCAAAAGAAAGGCGCTCGATTAAGAGCGCCTGGTCTGCTGGATACACTTTTCGAGCGAGGCTTTGCCCCGATTAAAAGGGGATATCACTGTCGGTTATCTCCGTATCGCTATAGTCATAATTGTCGCCATAGCTTGATGGACTGGATTGAGTGTCACTCCCTGCCTTGTTCGCGTTAGCGGATTTGCCCGATGGGCGCGGCGATCCCGAGCGCGAAGTTGCATTGCCTTCATCACGGCTCTGAGCTCCGCCAAGCAACGTGAGTTCGTTGACGACGATCTCCGTACGATACTTCTTCTGGCCGGACTCTTTGTCGTCCCATGACCGGGTCTTGATCTTGCCTTCGATCATGATCTGCGATCCCTTTTTGACGTAGTCGCGAATAACTTCCGCCGTCCTGCTGAAAGCGACAAGGTTGTGCCATTCGGTTTGGTCGACCCACTGCTCGCCTTGTTTCTGCCGATCAGTGGTAGCGAGCGAGAAGTTGACGAATTTGGTCCCGCCCTGTGTGGACCTGACTTCAGGATCCTTTCCCACATGGCCGAGTAGAAACACTTTGTTGACGCCCTTTGACATAGAACTTCCTTTCTCGATGGAATCGATTGGATTGTTTTGCGATTGAGTTCGCTCGAATCAGAGAAATAAAGATCATGCTGAACAACAGGTCAAACGTTGATTCTCGCTACCCTTTTGAGTCGCGACCTGACGACTCACTCTGACCAGCTCGCGTCCCGCCGGCCGCGTCCTTCCGAGCTACGCGGGCGCTAGACAATTGGAGTCTGAATCGAAATGGATGCGATTCCCCACTTACTTGTCGTGCAACAAGCTAATGAGGCCTCCAAACGCGATCAGGCATGACAGCTGGTTGATATGTTGAAGCTTTTCGAGCTTCGTATTGAGCTCAGCATCAGTTTCATCTTCCTTAATGCTCAACTCGATTGCGGGGGCCAAGCAAGCTCGGAACCAAGAGGCCCCCGGCCAGGACGACCGCCTGAAGATTCGCAAAGTGGACGGTGACGCCGATAACCAGCAGGATGGCGCCGTACGTATAGGGAGGGCTCTTCTTGTAGCGTTAAGTCGCTGTTTTCGGTCTCACCGTCACCTCGTCCTGAAGAGCCTCGCACTTCGTTCAGCAGCAGTTCGGGAGGGAGAGAACGGCAAATGGCTCTGAAGCCTGATCTCCACTCTACCTGACTAATGATGCGAAAGCTCAATGTGGCTGGGCGTTGACGATCTGCCCAGCTTTGGCGACAAGAGCGTCGAAGCGCGGATCGCCGTGCAATGATGTCAGGTCAACGATAATTGTCTGCTTTTGGTAACAGAGCTCTGCCGGCGCTGATGGCATACCGACGTCCTAAAACGAGAATTGGCGACAACCTTCTTGCGTTGGGAGAAAAATAATGGTTTAATTGCGAGCCACAGAAGTGTCGAGGTGTTGGAACGCTCCCAACTGGAGCCGCAGACACGTAGCCGGCCGCCTCACCTCGATTGCCCTAAATCGGCAACCACACTTCGATTGGACCCAGCGCCTTCCGCGCCCAACTTCCTCGAGAGATCAAACACCGGATTTCGTAGTCCTGCTCCCTAATCTGCATTGGCACGGCAAATCCATCACCAGAAGCCAGGTTTACGCGCCTGAGATTAGGGGGGATTGTGTTTCGCAGATTAGGCACAGCTCTGTTTGCATTCTTCGCGGTCGCATCGATCGCGAACGGCGTTTCCCACGCACAGCCACAGTCCGTGCTGACCCGTCATGTGCGCGTAGAAACACTTAACGGACAAGCGCGGTTCGTCGGCCGCCTCTCCGCAATCCAGCCCCGACGGCTGACGGTTGTACTGCCTCTCCGCGATGAGGCGGGCCTGCAAGAGTTCCTCAAAGAGCTATACGATCCTGCCAGCCCGTCTTACCGCAAATTTCTCACGGTGGAAGAGTTCACCGAGAGATTTGGCCCCACGCAGCAGGACTATGACAATGTCGTGCATTGGGCGCAAGGCAACGGGTTCACGGTTGCCGCGACGTCCCGCAATCGCATGAATGTCGATATCACGGGCTCAGTAGCCACCATCGAGAACGCACTCCACGTTAAGATGGGCCTCTATCAGCATCCCACGGAAAACCGGACCTTTTTTGCTCCCGATCGCGAACCCACGGTGGACCTGCCGATCCAGCTTTGGCACATTGCGGGCCTGGACAACTATTCGATCCCGCGACCTGCCTTGGGGCGCAAAGCTTCGTCGGTGACTTCCCAGGCCACGACGGGCTCCTGTCCTGACCAGTCCTTCTGCGGCAGCGACATGAGAGCGGCTTATTACGCAGACACAGCTCTGACCGGTGCCGGCCAGTCACTGGGGCTGCTGGAGTATCTCGGCACCGATCTGGCCGATCTGCAGACCTACTATACGAACGCAGGTCAAACCCTCAGCGTGCCCATAACGCTGCTCTCGACGGATGGGACCAGCACCAGTTGTACCTACCCGAGCTGTGATGACACCGAGCAGACCATCGACATGACTCAGGCGCTAGGTATGGCTCCAGGTCTGGCGAGCCTAGTGATGTACGTCGGATCGTCCGATTCGGCCATATTCAATGCCATGGCCACGGCCAGCCCGTTGAACGCGCAATTGAGCTCTTCGTGGACCTGGTTTCCGGCCGACCCGAGCACGGACGATCCATACTTTCTGGAATTCGCGGCTCAAGGCCAGAACCTGTTTCAGGCGTCTGGCGACGGGGGCGCGTGGAATTCTAATTCGCTGATTTATCCCGCCGAAGACGTCTATTTGACGTCGGTTGGCGGAACCGACTTGCAGACCAGCGGCCCTGGCGGCGCGTGGAGTTCAGAGACTGCGTGGGTGGATGGCGGAGGCGGAATTTCTCCGGACAAATTCGCGATTCCCTTCTGGCAGACGGATGCAGCCGGCGGCTGCTCCTCTTGCTCCATCAACTATCGCAACGGCCCGGATGTTTCGGCCAATGCGGATTTCACTTTTTATGTCTGCGCCGATCAAAGCGCGTGTTCAGCGAACTTGTATGGCGGGACCAGCTTTGCGGCGCCTATGTGGGCCGGCTATCTCGCTCTGGCCAATCAGCAGGCGGCGTCTAACGGCCAGCCACCGCTCGGCTTCATCAACCCAGCTCTTTATAACATCGGCCTGGGTTCGAGCTATGACGCCGACTTCCACGACATCACCAGCGGCAGCAATGGCTACTCGGCCACAACTGGCTACGATCTCGCAACAGGCTGGGGTAGTCCGAACGGAAGCAATCTGCTCAGCGCACTCCTCGGCGCAATCAGCACTCCCGGATTTGGCCTTACAGCCTCGCCCACCACGGTTTCCGTGCTGCAGGGCGGAACCGGAAGGTCGACGATTGCGAGCACCGTGCTCAATGGCTTTAACTCGGCCATTTCGTTGTCTGCGACGGGCCAGCCCGCGGGCGTAACCGTAACCTTCAGCCCAACCTCGATAACCGGAGCTGGAACCTCAACGATCACCTTCGCCGCCAGCGCCTCGGTTGCCGCCGGCACATACCGCATTACCGTCACCGGAACCTCGGGCAGCGTCACGGAAAGCGTTGCTCTCGCACTGACGGTGAGCAAACCGCCTACTGGCTACACCATCAGTGCATCGCCCACAACGATCAGCGTAGCCCAGGGCAGTTCCGGCACAACCACGATCACCTCCGTCATTTCCGGCGCCTTTAACTCGGCCATTTCGCTGGAGGCCACCGGCTACCCGATTGGGGTGAGCGTAAGCTTCAGCCCCAAGAGCATACCCAAGCCAGGCTCGGGCAAGTCCACCCTGAAAATCAGCGTCGGGAAGAAGGTCGCGGTCGGAAACCACACCATCACAATCAACGCCATGGGCGCTGGGATACCCCGCACGATTCAGGTCACGCTCGACGTCCTCAAGTGAGATCGAGCGAACCGGCAAAGCGCAATGCACAGGCGATCTCAACAAAGGAGGACTGCCCATTCTACGAGAAGCGAAGACGGAACCGCTCTTTGAACGTCCGGCACGGAACGAATGCATGACGAATCGGCCATGTCACTCGCAGCCGTTGGATTGCAACGCATTTGGATTCCCCGATCGAAGGATTGGGGACAGCACCCTTGGAGGGTAGAAGGAGACAAAATGTCAGGAAAAGGATTTGGTTTAATCGCGCTGGCGGCTGCCCTGATCCCTTTCACCCAGATGACGGCAGCGCAAAACTACAAGGGAACACCCAAGCCCACGATCCAGGATTATGGACCGTTTCCGACCACGACTGTCACCACCACCAAAGCCAAAGCCACTCCCCCCAGCGGGGAATGCGGCAATCCAGTGACCGCGTGCCTGTTTTATGGCGGCGATTTTCTCGATAGTCCTGTTTACCCGCCGTTCCTGGCCAATGGACTGGCCAACGAGAATACTCTGTTCGTATCCGGCAATCCGTATGGAGCAGCAGTCTGGGTTCCATTTACGGTGCCCGCAGGCCAGACGTGGGATGTGAAGGGACTCTTCACCAACAATCTGGCGTCATATGGTGTCCTCGACCAGGGAACCCAGCCAACCGCTGTAGCCTACTGGTCGATCAATGAAGAAGTAATCGCCGGCAGCCCCGGCGTCGTAGTCGATTCCGGCACTTCCCCTGCAACCAGCACGGCAACGGGCCGCTCCGGCTTTGGTCTCACCGAATTCACGGTCCAGGTGACGGGACTGAGCATCACGCTCACGCCCGGCGCCTACTGGCTGACTGTTGTTCCTGTATGCACCAATTCGGCCAACCCATACTGCGACGGTGTTTTCTTTACGTCGGACGTCGAATACCTCAACACCACACCCGTCAACGCATACGGTCCGGCAGAGCCGCTCAGTCAATCGTACTTCGACTCACCGCTCTTTGGCGCGAGTTTCGAGCCCACCTGGGGACCAGCGGGGGCTATGGGCGGCAACGGAGGCGACGCGTTTTCAGGCGGCGTGCTCGGAAAAATTGCGAAGAAATGAGGCGATACGAGATACGATCGGCTCTCCGTCGATCTCGCACACTGAAGTGTGCAAACTTGCTTCGCCTGGATGTGATTCGTGCGCGGCTTACTGGAACCGGGCGCGGCCACTTCCAGGCGGAGTAAGGGTCAGGTATTTCTACTTAAGCGCCAGGTACACGTCGCTCGGGCTCAAGAGACCAGCCTCCCACCGGGTCCGTACCAGCTTCTCGTGCTTGGAACCGGGGAATGCAATATTCATTCCGCAAACAGAGCAGAGGACCTCATGCAGGAAATACTGATCGCCATACTTCGTGAAAACCAGTTTGCCTGCACCCGAACGCCGGTCATCGCTGTGAGCTAGGCTCAGCAGAACCACCTTCCTGTCCTCGCTGCGAATGAAAATTTCCTCAGGATAGGTCGTGTCCGAGGTTATGATGTAGGTCCCTGCAGGGACCCATTTGTCCCCTACGTTGAAATTGAAGGGGACCGTTGCTCTGGCAGCATGATCTTGTGCCGAGGCAGTGCCGGCGATGGCAAAGCCCGCAAGAAGGCACACTGCGATTGCGAACACTATGATGTGCTTCATTGGTGACTCTCCTTTTGTGGACGGGTGTTACTGCTGTTGATATCGCCTTTTCAATGATCTTGAAAAGGCGCTGACAACGCCTTTCCTAAGCACATTTCCAGATTCCATTGCTTACGATGTACTCGGTACTTGGCTGTGGGGAACCCTTCATCTAGTTATGTGTTCGGTGGAAAAATATTTCACAGAATTCGCGTGGGGCCCGACTCGCGAGGTCCGCTTTGCCTATATAGCGTGTGCGGAACATACAGATCGATGGACCGGGGTGCCGGTTATCAACGATAGTCTGGAGCGACGTAAAATGCTCTACTGAATCTTTGAGATAGAGAAGTGATAAGATGTGGTGCCGTCCCCAAATGGCGTTAGCACAAGCTCGCCGGTACCGTGAGGAATGACATCCGCAGGGGTAATCGAGTTCTGAGATTTCGCCACTCGGAACGGACGTAGCATCGACTGCGTCCAGAGACCTTACCGCATTTCCCGCACGTCGCACATGGATCGATACCTCGCGGGTGCATAGGACAAGAGCACAACTTCGACGAGGAGGCGGCGGTGACGAAGCCCGGTCTGATGGTGCGGCTCGGGTAATGCTGAACAAAAAAGTAAGAGCAAAGGCTGGAGGCGGGACCGCCTCCAGGGTTAGTTAGTGGCAATAGGGTTAGAAGTCGAAGCGCAGCGCAAACTGCATGCGGCGCGGAACCGAAAGCGTCGCGCTGGACACCCCGAGGTTGCCGCCGGTCAATCCCCGACCCAGGTTTGCAGGCCCAACATCAAATCGTACGCTGTTGGTTACGTTGTACACTTCCCACCCGAAATGAATGGCACCGAAATCCCGCACCTTCCAGGTCTTGGTCAGGCCGGAGTCGATGTCGAAGTAACCATCACCACGGAATTTGTTCCGCGGGCCCGCTTCGCCGGGATAGGGCAAGCGGATGGGGCTGCCGGTAGCGACGCCGGCGTTGATGGCGTCGGGATTATCGAAGAACTGCGGGTTGTGGTTCTGGTCATAATGCTTGCGCATCTTGACCGGAGCGGTGACAACGCCAAAGCTACTGATTTGCCAGTCGGTCGTCCAGCCGGGCTCAATGAGCGAGAAGGGCAGGCCGCTGGACCAGCGATTAATGCCGGACCACTGCCATCCGCCGATGAACGCGTCTGCTAGCCCGTTGGCATTTTTCGCTACGGCATTACCGCGGCCAAACGGCAGAGCATAAACCCAGTCTACCGTCACGAGGTGACGGGTATCGAAGTCGGAGCTGGCGCGGTTCAGATACGGTTTCCATGTGTTGAGGATTTCGCTGAAGGAGGCAGTGTTCGTAGATTGCGTTCCCGTCAGCTCGTTGGTTCTCTCTGCGTCAGAACCCATATCGATGGAATGCGACCACGAGTAACTGACATCGAACAGCAGCCCATGGCTCGTGGGATGGCGCAGGGTTAGCTGCAATCCGTGGTAGTAGCTCATGCCGCTGGAGGACAAGGCGTAGAGCGAGGAGAACTGATCCTGCCAGAAATGGGGTTGCCATCCGGCGGGGCAACCGTAATTGCAATAGAAATCGATGTCGGAGAGAGCGCTCGTGGCCCCAAGCCGCGAGCGATACAGAGCCCATTCGTTGTTGTATATGGCTTGGGTCGCACTTTCACCTGCATAGTCGTAGCCCGCCATGAACGGGAAGACATTCTCGAAGTACTGGATCGGAGCAACGATGTACTGCGAGCCGATTGGATTGCCATTGGCGTCGCGATTCAGGCCGAAGTTTCCGCCATTGAGGTCAACATCGCGGGAGAGCTGGCTACCGGCCGCGTAGTAGTCTCCTGCACCCTGGGGATCGACGTAGTCGACCGGTTGAGAGAGATCAAGCTGCTGCAAAAGGTGCCGTCCCAGGCGGCCGACATACGCCCCATCGAACGACACTCCCCCGCGCAGTTCGCGCTGGACCGAGAGGTCGAAGGTCTCGGAGTACGGCGTCTTGATCTTGCTGTCGAGACCCCACTGTATGGAGAAGTTGTTCTGGGGATACAGGAAGGGAAAGGTGACAGTAGTTGGCGCGCTCCCCACCTTGATTGGAGGAAGGGTGCTCCTGCCTACAAAGCGCGGTGCAGCCGGCTTGGTGCCTTGGGGTGCACATCCGGGGGTTCCGCAGAAGGGCGCCGTACCCTCCAGGGAGTAGTAGCCGGCAGGATTGGAAACGGACGAACTCATTCCGAACGAGCCCATTTGATCGTAGGAACTGACCAGGGCCTGCCCGAAGTGGTCGTAGTAGAAGCCGAAACCGGCGCGGAAGGAGGTCTTGGGGTCGGGAGAGTACGCGACGGCCAGGCGGGGAGCGAAGTTGTCCTTGTTCAAGGGCCAGAAGCCGGGTTTGTTATAGAACTTGCCGGCTGGCGCGAACTGCAGGTCCGCCTCGTAAATCTGGCCGCCCTTGGCCGCGGCTTCGCGCTGCAGGTACCAGTTGTGGGTGTCGATGGTGGGTATCACCTGCTGCCCGCTTGTCTCCCAGGGCGTCTGAAGGATGGTGTGGCGAATGCCGAAAGTCAGGGTGAAGTTGGGTTTCACGCGCCAGGCGTCCTGCGCATACCACTCGAATTCGTTGGTGGAGAAGTGACGTTGGATGGATCTACCCTCCGCCAGGGCCGAACCGCCTGTCGGACTGGTGATCTTGTAGTTGAACACGTCGGTGATCTGGGGAACGGCGCCCACCATGTTGGCAAACGCGGTCTGGTATGAAACCCCGAAACCGTTCGGCACCTTCTTTCCCGCCGCGCACGAATTGTCGAGCTGGCAAGGATCGGGTGTACTGCCTCCGAGCCAGGAGGGATTGGTCGTGGCGCTGTTAAACGAAATGGCGTCTGTGGAGTTGTTTTGGTGAATGAGGCGCCAATTGGCGCCGAACTGCAAAGTGTGATTGCCCTTGTTCCAGCTGAGATTGTCGATGATGTTGTTTACAGGGACACTGACAATGCGGTTACGGGTTTCAGCGGTAGGCGGATCGAGGAACCGGAAGTCTACAAATTCCCCCATGCCCACACCGGAGCTAGCAAAGCCCTGGCGGACGTACCCGTATCGAAGGTCGTTGATAAGGCTATGGGAGATGGTCCAGGTGTGGCCGGCGGTAATGCCTTTGCTGTTGTCGGCGAGAGTCTGTGCCGGCGGCTGTCCTGGAAACTGCTCCGCATAGGCTGTTGTGTCGTCCTGAAGATTACCGCGGACAAAAAAACGGTGCCGGTCTGAAGCTGTGTAATCGAGCTTGACGATGCACGTATTCAGGTGAATGGGAGCCGCGGACGAAAACGTATAGGAGCCGGTATTGAAGCCGTCACCCAGGTTGGTTCCGTTCGCCGCAGGCATGCTTTTGAAATAGCCAAGAGTTCTGGCCTGTCGCAACAGGCTCTCTGTCGCTGCGAAAAAGTCCGTGTATTCGGAGAACTGCGAGGCTTGCAAGGCTTGACGAGGTCACAGCAGCTACGCACTTTACGGTCGGCACCGGGGCCGGAGATTCTCTGTCTACATTCCAGACGATCTGGTGCCTGAGGTTCGTTCTGCGGTTCGCAATGGACGGCTCCTGCAAGACTTGATTAATGATGCAGGCGTGCGCTACGTGCGGGCACTCAAGCAAGGCACGCCGCCGAAACCGCGCCGCTAACGACTACGCTGCGGCAAGCCGAGACAGAAAGCAGGCTCTACACCTTCCGCAACAAGCGGATGTATCAGGTAGGCCAGCCATGTTCAGCCAACCGGAACTGTTTTCGTGGTATGAACGACTACGGATCCCGGCGCTGACCCGATCCGTGATCAACACCATTCGTTCCAGTCAGCCGGCCCGCCGCGTTCAAGCTCGCAGATCGAACGTGTGCGGGAGATATCCCAGTCAGAAGATGGGGGTTACGATCCAGTTTTGGGGGTTTCCTTGGGGACCACGATGAAAACAGCGGCGAGGCCCCGTTGCCATGTCACGGGAGGCGCGTTCGCGGAAGTACTCGGATGCGAGGTTCATTTTACGAATTCAAACGGACCCAAGATGGGATCCAAGTCCGTAACGCCAACAAATAGGAATGATATCAATGCTTCCTTCGGACCAGGGCTGCCGCCGTCAACGCAAGCGGGAATCGTCCCGACAAGTGTCGGCTTCCAAACAATGGCTTAGGTCGATCGGAAGACTGTGCGTGCATCAGACCAACGCTTATGGATCAAAGGGGATACGAAGACCTTTTGGAACACGTGTACTACGCAGTAGTAACCGAACTGTACCGGCAACTTAAGGATAATGTTCAGCGCAAGATCGTTTTGCTCCCTACCAAGCGATTTCCGGTAGTCGCGCTCTTGCATGAGGCCGATCACTACGCGCGATCCAATTCTCTCTACGCCTTCGAACAGGCCCAAGAACTCTATTGGCAGGCTGCGGTGATGTGCGACCCTTCTTGGCGGGAATCTCTAAGAACACCTTTTCTGCGATCGACACCAATGCGGTCGGAGACAAGAAAAACAGGCAATCAATTTCGCTCCGATCTATTCACTTCTGATCGCATCCGGGTTAGTGATCTTGTCGGCAAAGGATCCAAGGAACTGTCGAACGAGAAACACCGCCACAGAAAGATTTGTGCCTTGCCCAAGTGAGTATTAGGATTATTCCCGCAGAAGATACAGCGTGGCCGGCCCTACAAATGGCACGTCGAATCGCGTCGACTTGCCTCCAGCGACGGTGCCGCCTGGCACCACGGATCCTTCCACCGGTTGCACCCACTCCGCGCGCACCATTCCTTTCACACGCGTCAGATCAACCGTAGCGGAGTCTCCTTCGGGCAAATACACCACGAATTCGCGCTCCGGATTTGCAAGACAATATCCGCTGGATGAAAGCTCCGGCAACGGCCGCGCAGATACTAGGTCCATGCGCTCCGCGTATAGTCGCGTGTTGCCGAGAGCGCGACGGACAGGTTCCCACGTGGGGTCGTCGGGGCGGTTTAGATTACGCAGAGGATACCCAGCGCGAGGGCCCCAGTTCACCTCCGGGCATGGCGCGCCCGCGATTGGCACCCACGCATCCATCAGCAGCGTGTTGTGCCCGCGTGTGAAGCTTTTCCATGCCCAAGCGACGGTGCCGCCGTGTCCCCACAGGTGATCAGTGTCGCTCACGCTCACCTTGGACTCATTCCATGCCGGCGGATCAATCTTGAATTTCTGCCCGCCCGGAGAGATCCAGTCGGCCGGGCTGGCCAGCATCTCCTCCACGCTCTCGCTGCCCTCGCCGGTCAGGCCTACGGGGTGAGGCGATCCATTCTGCTTTTCCAGTCGATGAACCGTGTTGACCACCCACCAGTCCCACTCCTTGTTGCCGCCCTCGTTGCAGACTTCGTAGAGCACGTTTTCCAGACCGGCAGTGGTATCGACGACCTTCTGCATATAGGCTGTCTGCTGCGCGCGAATCGCGGGATCGTCGTAATCAAGTTCCTTGTCGCCGTTCTTGTCTCCGTCCACGCTGTTGATGTTGTTCGCTGCATTATATGGGTGTCCCGACCAGGTCTCCACTCCGCACGCGTGCGGCTTGTTCATGCTGAAGCCCTGGAACAACTGCACTGCGCAGTAGATATCGCGGTCGCGGCACTCTGTCAGCCGCTGCTTCATGCGCGCAAAATAGTCCGGATTGAATTTTGAGAGGTCGAACTTTGGTCCCCCGTCAAGAGCCAGCCCCGGGCCTGTCCGCACAAACAGCGTCGGCTCCCAAAGGACTTTGTCCGGCGTCCAGGGGGCCCACGCCGATTGCTGCCATCCCCACAGGCGCATGAAGTTATGGTTATGCGCCTGCATCATGTTCAGGTACGATTGCCAGTCGAAGATCGGGACAGGGGCCAACCCCGAATCCTGAAGGTTGGCCCACGTATGCGATCCCGTGAGAAACACCGCGCGCCCACTGTCATCGAAGAAATAGCGTGGATTTGCCGGGTTTGCGCGCAGTGGCCCCCTTGCCCGAGCGTACTGGGCCCTTCCGTGCCCCGTGCCGCAGACGGCGACGCCGGCCAGTATTGCGCTGCTCTTCAGAAAAGTCCTGCGATCCATATGACCTCCGTGATCCGACTTGCGCTGGTTTCTCCCGGTCTCCGGCCATGCATCTGCCTGCGGAGTGGCCACAATGCTGCAGTCACCTGGCTATGGCGGTATAGAGAATTTACAGATTTTTTTGGTGGGATCTCCGGGGAATCGGGTTGCAATTGGTTTGGGCCTTATCCCCGCCTTCAAAAACAACCTAATCTAACGATGCGCTGCCGTCTTCCTCTGCGCGCCGATTTGCGCCGCAAACTGGAGCAGAGACTCGTCGCGGCCGCGCGCAGCAGCCAATTGCATGCCGCCGTGCGCGCATGGGATAACGACCGTGGGCACGCCGGCGAGGCTAAAAGGTGCCCTGTATCGCAACAGGCGACTCCTCGTCTGGCTATGGTCCACGCCAACTGCGAGACGCGTCACAGAAGCGCTGGGCAGAAGAATGAGATCGTGCGTAGCGAAGATTTCCTCCATGCGGATACGGAAGGCGGAGTGTCGGCGCCGCAGAGACGCAATCTCATCGGAGGTAAGGCTGGCACCCCACCGAAGGCGATCGCGGATCACCGGTTCAAAATGATCGAAGTTTCCAGCGTGAACTTGCGCAGCTTCCCAACACTGAAGGCGAAGGAAGATTTCAGCTGCGTCCGCCCACCAGGCGGGGTCGATCGGCAGCGCTTCGAGGCCAAGCGCCTGCAACATGCGAACGAGGCCGCGGAGGCTGTCGACGATCTGTGGATCGCAATCGTTCAGAAAGCTGCCATCGACAAAAGCAAACCGGGTGAATCGAGTTATTTGCGTGGGCGCCGACGGCGCGAACGGTGCAGCCAGTAAGGGAGCGTCTTCGAGATCCCGGAAGAACCAGCCCATCGTATCAAAGGACTCCGCCAGATGCGCTCCACCGCGCCAGTCGCCGCGGCCAAATGTAGCGCGATAGGCTGCCAGCCCGCAAAGCGCGGCGGGCACTCGGATCGAGCCGCCGGTGTCGGTGCCGATGGCAGCTACAGCGGAGCCTTCCTGCACGCTGGCCGCCGCACCGCTGGAGGAGCCACCGGTAAACGCGCCGGGATCGTCGGGCTGCACGCAGTCGCCATAGTCAGGATTCTCGCCCGTGATTCCGAAGGCCAGTGGATGAAGGTGAGTCTTGCCGATGATGACGGCGCCGGCTGCGCGCAGTTGCTCAACCAGCCAGGAATCGCGTGTCGCGATACCATTCACATCGCGATAGAAGTGAACCCCGCACGAGGTGGGCGAGCCGGCGAGGTCGAAAAGGTCTTTCACCGAGATTGGCATACCCCAGAGTGCGGGGCGACCATCGCCAAATGGAGCGTCGTTGCCGCGCGGCATTGCTTGGGCACGGGCGGCCTCTGCCCGCGTCCACGCCACGTCCATCCAGATATATGTGTTGCGGCCTGCGTTCTGGTTCGAATGAGCGAGGGCCGTCTCAGCCAGAGCGGAGACTTGGATGGTTCCGGATGCAAGCGCGGGGCGAAGATCGCGGATAGTCCAGGACAACGGATTCATAGGAGAAACAGGTGCCATGTTCGCGCTCCTGAGCGAGGGAACAGTTTTCGGACCTGCCACAAACGTAGCAACCGACTGGGTGACATTCAACTTACATCGCTCCGGCCACCTACGATTTCCGCAATCGCCACGCCCCGCTTCGACGCCACACTCGCGTACGCCGCTTCCACAGCCGCAAACGTCTTCTCCAGGTACTCTCGCGCTTCGGTCTCAAAACGCTCGCCCGTTTCGAGGCATTGAACGAAATGGAGCAGCGTGTTGTAGACGCTGTCCCCACGATACCCTGTCGAAAAATTTTGGGTCCAAATCTTCTTATGTCCCAACCATATCTCACCCGCAGCAGAGATACGGATCGATCCCTCTTCTCCTTCGAATATTGATTCGTCAATCGATGGGCCTGCATCCTCAAGAGCGATGAAGCTGTGGCCATGCATCCATCCCATCACCGGCGCGGTATGCCGCAGAGTCAGGATCGCATGGTCCTCTCCCTGGATCCGCGGATTCACGCGCATGGCTTCGGCATACACTGTCTGAATATCTCCAAACAGGAATCGCGCTGTGTCGATGTGATGCACCAGCGTCTCGTCGATGATGAAGCGGCGCAGGTCGCGGAAATATGATTGCTTCGGATAGGGCGCCTCGCCCGCGCCATCTTTCCAGCGGCA
>Ga0207105_1167_pt1 | contig 15885 bp, 17 predicted proteins | sample Alteio_BWMinHeat_77_FD_153569 | JGI IMG/M metagenome (GOLD analysis project Ga0207105, IMG submission 153569) | Enriched cells from forest soil in Barre Woods Harvard Forest LTER site, Petersham, Massachusetts, United States -... | ecosystem: Environmental > Terrestrial > Soil > Temperate forest >... | reverse complement strand
GCTGAGCAAGCAAAAGAAATCCATAGCACCATTGCTTTATTCATCGTTCTCTTCCCCGGTAATCTGTTTTTCGATGTTCTGTTCAATCTCGCTTACGGAGAGCAGGCCTGCGCCAACAGGAAATGCTTTGTTATTCACCGGGTCGACTATGAATAGCGAGGGCGTCGCCTGCACGCTGAATTTTTCACTGAGTCCTTTGTCGATTTCAAAGTCGGTCATGTTTTTAGTCCCCTGACCGTCCAGGGAGACCGATTTGATCTTCCATTGATTCACTGACGCAAAGAGATGGGCGACTTCTGCGGCTTTTTCTGAAAACACCTCTTTGCCTTTAAAAAAGAAGACGAGGAAGTAGCGATGCGAGAGCTTCTCTAAAAGTGCTTTTCGGTTCTGGAGATCTAAATCCCGTTTTGCAAGGATGCCATACGTGGTGGTGGGCTGTGCGAGAAAGTCCCCCAAATGCGGGTGCTCTAAAAGGACCTTACCCCAGGCATCGGCAAAATGGGCGCTTTGATCAATCCATTTTTTTTGTTCTCTGATGTAGCGCTCGACGTTCTCGGGAGTGGGGACGACCAACGCGAGATTGAGCAGCCGTTTCAGCTTCAGCTTTTCGGCTTCGAGGATGGCCTCTGCGGTTTCTGGGGAAATCGCAGGAGCGTCTTGTTTTTCCTTGTCCTCGAAATAATACCAGCCCTCCAGCTTCTGATCATACCAAGAGTCGGAGGCTTGGAGAGTGCTAAGAGTCAGGAGAAGTAAAAGCCATTTTTTATTTAACCCCACGGAAAGCCCTCTCCTTTTCAATGACCTTTTGGGTTCTTGCTTGGAGTTCGTCTTGAGACTTTGCCTCCAAAGACTTCAGGGTGTCTTGAATTTTTCCTGCAAGCTTTGCCTTATCGATGCGGAAGTCGTCGAGAGCCTCGGAGAGGTCGAGAACGGAAAAATCAATTTTCTGGAGCTCTTCTACGGTTAGCCCGCGGCATTTGGGTTTTCCTGCGCTCCCCCAGCTCATGTCTAACTGCCGCCTCCCCTCTTCGTGGATGATGCGCGCGAGTTTTGTGGAAAAGCAGCAAAAAACCTGCTCTGTTTGGGTGCCTAATTTTACGGTATGGCTTCCTATATAATGGCATTTCCCGTCGGTGCGCTGCTCAGCTAAAGACTGCTCTTCTGTATTGCAGTGGGCCATCTTGGCTGTGACTGCCAATCCTTCCATTTTTGTGCAGCAGTCGTAGAAATCGCCGTTCAGAAAGCTGCGGTTGCACTTTTTTTCTTCTCCGGGGAATACACGAGCCTCTGCATCGGTAAAATTTGTCTGGGAAACTTCCAGGCTTTTCTCTAGATCAGAAAATATGGAAAGGGTTGTCACGGCCTTTCCAAAGTCCCCATTTTTATTGTAGGAGGCATCCTCCGATTCATCGAGGTTGCTAAGGGCTGGATCTGCAAAGGCTAGGCTTTTTTCCTCATGGGCGGCTTTCCCTCCTAAGTCGTAAACCTTTTCCCAAAGATCGCACTCCTTAAACTCGTTCTCCTTCAAACATTTTTTTCTCACCAAAATCCCCCCTTGGTTGCGCAGCTGAGCGCATCTGGATTCTGAATAGGGTTCGCAGGAGAAGAACGATTGCCTCTTCCACACGTCGCGGTACACAGATTTTCCATGAATGACCCGGGTATCCGGTCCCTGTACAATCTGAGAATAGAGCAGCTTGCAGGTCGGAGAGCTTTCTAAATGGGCCGCGAGCTGGGGGTTATCCGCCACCCAACGATCGGTTTCTTTTTGAGGCTCGATGACCTTCTCTTCCAGTAGATAGTCGTCGCATGCCTCGCACCCATCGACGTGCTTCCACTTCATAATGACAGTGCTTTTGCCAAAGGTCCTTTTTTCGGCAGAGACCTTATAGGAAGCGACCCTTGGGTCTTCTGAAAATTCCTTATTCTTCTTTTTGATTCTGTCATCTACGGCTCCATTCCAAAACAAATCTTTTTCTTTTTTGTGGCCTTGACAGATCTTGATCTTGCGCTTCACCTCGGGCGCCACGTCTACGATCAGGGTTTGTGCTAGCGCGGTGCGATAGCAACCTTCCTCCTGGCATGTTTCCAACCTCTCTTCTTCGGGGATCGTGCGCGTGCGCACAGCGATTCCCCCAAGATGTGTTTGAGGATCCCCTAGAACTGCCTGGCCTAGAATGAAAACCTCATCTTCTACTTCCACCGATTCTCTCTTCGCCGCCTTTTGCAGAAACCCGCTTAGTTCGGAAGCTACGGAATCTCCCTGTGGGTTCTTGAGTTTGCCCTCCGTCTCTTTGGGATTGAACGTTTTCCCTCGGTCGCTCAAAGGAAGGAGATCTTGCTCTGAAAATCCTAATTGGTCTTCTTTTACAGGCGGTGCAGGTCTTTCTGCCTTGGCAAGGGCCTCCCCTTCTTTTTTTTCTTTTCGTACGAACGTCTCTTTTGCTTGGAGAGCGGTGGCAAGCAAGAAAGATAGAAATAAGGCTTTTATGCAGCTCATGGACCCACTCCACTAGCTGCGGCCGCAGCCTCGATGGCATCCAGGCAACACTGTTTTTTCACCCATAACAGGTAGACGAAATCTTCTCCTCCGTACGGGTAGCTTTTCCCAGATCCCCAAAGTGCATCGCTTTTCCCAAGAGCATGGCAGGGAGCTGAAGTGTTCGCAATGGGATGGGTGAGCTGGGTTTTATATAGGCTCTTTTTAATGCGGGGAAATAGGGTCTTTTCACAAAAGTTGTGATTTTCAAACCCCCACATCATTCCGATGCTGTGTAACTTGGCAAGGAGGCGGTGGACCAGCAAGGAGCTCGCCTGAATTCCCCCAACATGGTGGGGCACGTGGCCGATGAAGGGATAGAGGGAGCCCTCGCAGCCGGCGCACCAGAAGAGTGTGTCATTGGGCTTGTTGAGCGAGGACGTTGTACAGTCTGCAATGCAGGCGGTTTGAGCTAAAGGATTCGCAAAGAGAAATGCCTCCGGGTTCAACACAGCAGACCATTCGTCGTCGTCCCAAAAGGGATCAAATTCGGAAAGATAACAGATGTCGATGCTCCCCTGTTCAGCGCAAGAAAACCCCGGAAGGAGATCGAGCCAAGCTAGGATCGGAAATTTATAATAATGGACATTGTAAAAGCTGGTGCGGCCGGCATCCCCAAGGTGCGCTACTCCCCCTCTCTTTCTGACGTCTGCGGTGCCGATCGAGATCCCTCCTAGGGCTGTGAGCTTATAGGGTGTTCTTGTCACATCGATCAGCGCGGTCGGTTCCCAAAAAGCTAATGGCACCCCTACTTTTGGAGGTGCGCCGGCACATGCACAAAACTTATCCTTATAGCTCGCAAAATCCTTGTGATCTGGGGTTACATTGACACCGGCGACCTGAATTGGAAAAAGGCAGCCCCAGCATACGTCTGTAATGGGATTAATGAAATGCCCCTCCCCCGCAAGCAGGCACGAGGTCCAGGAGAACACTCCTGTTAGGAAGAGATTGAAAAAAAATTTTAAAGAAAAGCTTAGCATTCTGCCATTCCTCCGCGTTCTTTCAGGCGGGCCTTAATTTTTTAAGGATCTTTTCTGCGGATTGATGCGTGGTCCCTTTTTCTATAATGAGTCTTAAGCTATCTTCGATGCGCTGGTTTCCCACCACCTTGTCGAAGCAATTTCCTTCCTCTAAAATGAGTACAGGAACTGCCTGAATGTTATGCTTTTCAAAAGCTTCGGGATCCAAACGGATCGGAGCATCGATCCCCAGGGCTCTAAATTTCTTGACGATATTAGAAAATGCCTCGAAGGAGTTATCTGGAAGACCACGAAGAACAAAAACTCCGCCAATCTGCTTTAAGGTGTCTGAGTATTCCTTCCAAGTCTCTGCGGGAACTGAAAAGGAGATGTAAATAGAGAGGGTTGGATCTGAATCGGAGGAGATAAGCGTTGTGCAAGACTTGCATTTTGGGAAGCCCTGTATGTGGGTGGGTGGGTTAATTGTTGCTTCATGTCTAACGTTAGACATGGCTTCAGCCGTTTCTTTGGCGACCAAAGCCTGATTGATCTCTTCGATAAACTGCTGCACTTCTTTCAACGTCTCTTCGGAGGGCATGGCTGGCATTTCTTCAAAGCTTGGGGGATTGACAGCAACAACCAGAGCGATTGAGGTGCATAGATAGAGCATGGGATGGATCATGGGGCTGCCTCGCTTGCTTTGAGTGGAATCTCTTCAATAAGGAATCTAAACCCCTGCTGGGTCACACGGGCAGGGACTTTTTGAATGTGGAAGCGCGTGGTATAAGTGCCGCCCTGATCAAAATAAACAATCCGTTTTTCCTTGGCTTCCAACTCAATGGGTCCCCCCTTCACGAGAACCCACTTGAAACTTCCCTGCTGCTCGCGGGCCCATTCGACATGGTTCTCTCGCGCACCATCAAAGAAAAGGAGGCCGCTGCGCAGCTGAATTTGCTCTAAGGGATTGTAAGAGGTTCCCGCCTTGCAGATCACATTTCCTATCCCATCTTCGATATTCTCTTCTATGCGCAGAGTCGGGTCGAGATAGAAGGCGCGGTATTCAGTCGCAAGCGTGATGCCAGGAATGGGAGCTGGGTGTTTGGCCTTTTCCCTGATCATCGCTCGGATCGCTTCTCTCTTCTTCGCAAATGCACCCTCTAAAAGGTTTTTTCGTAAAACGGCGATCAGACTTTCCTCTTTGACTGGAAAAACCTCGGCGACCACCCCGAAGTCTTTGGCTACCGCTGGGAGGATAAAAAGGGTGAATACTAGGGATAACAGCCCAGGGTGTCTCATAGGGACTTGCCTTGTTTGTTAGTGCTTGTAAGAATCAAAACGGCCTCTTTGACAGGACGGCCACTCTCGATCAGATGTTTAAATTGCGCTTTGTGCTCTATCATCCACTCCACGGCTTCCTCTGTTTTGATATTAAGTTTTTCTAGTTCTGCGATCGCCTGGAAATCTTGAGCGGTTGTCGAGTAAAGCATCGAGGAAAACGGATCTAATCTCAGCTGACAGAGGGCGCAAAATCCGTCTCCTTTGTTGTAGATGAACAGTTCAGAATATTTACCCGCGACCATCCGCAGGGAACCAATCGCTGCTTCTTTAAAGTCATCCATCGGGATCATCTGCTCTTTCTTCAGGATGTTGATCGACTCATTGTCACTGCCGAGCATCACAAGCCAGTTGGAGTTTTGGAAGGCCGCTTTGGCTCCATAAGACCTCTCGAAGTCTTTGAGTCCCTGTGTCCCAATAATGAGGGCACCATTGTATTTTCTGAGCCGGCGCGCAAGACTTTCGATGAATCCTTCCATTTGAGGGCTTTTGAGCAAGTCCCATGCTTCGTCGATGCAGATCAAGCTTCGCCTTTCTCGATTGCCCATGAGGATCTGGTTGGAAATGGTCAGGGAAAACACTTGCAAGATCACAGCCTGCAAATCGGGCATTGTTTTGAGCTCTTCAGTTTCAATGAGGACGAGATCTTTAGTAAAGTCGATGGGCTTTGTCCCATAGAAGTATTTGGCATAGATGCCCTGCTTCCCAAATTTTTTCAGCCCCTCTTTTAAGCTCTCTGCGGAGCCGATCATGAGCTCGGAGCGGAACGTGGTCCGCTCGATATATCCAATGACATCATCGACGGTGGCTGCCTTGCCTTTGTCTCCCCAAGCCTGCTTGACGGCGCTGCTGACGATATCGGAACGCTCTTTGTCGATCTTATGGGAAGGCATGGCCATGGTGGCAACGACGGAGGAGATCATTTCTAGAGCCACATTGATGGCATCGATATCCCCGTCTGTTTTGATCAAGTTGAAAGGATTGAGATTGAAGTTGCTCTTCTCAGAAAAAATCAGATATTGCCCATCGAGAAGATGGCAGAGCTTTTCGAAGCTTCTGCCCAGGTCCAAGATGAACACCCTCCCCCCTTGTCCGAGCTGGGTCATCATCATTTCCTGCATGAATACAGACTTGCCCGACCCGGAAGGACCCACGACGATGGTGTTTAAATTCCCCTGACCGGCAAAGGGATCCCATGTGCAGATCTGCCCCTTGCGCCCCATGAGTGGCATGCCATGGAGCGAATTTCCCCACCACTCCCCGACTAAAGGAATGAGGCTCCCTGTTTCATGGGTGAGCGTGGTGCGCATGGCGCGCGTTTTTCTGAGCCCTTTGATGTAGGGAGCGTCTTCGCCCCAGGCCATAGGGAGAGAAGAGATGAAGTCGGGAAGGTGCACGAAATGATTCTCTTTGAGTTTGAACCCATATTTCTGGAAAAGGGCGATCAGGGTAGATTCTGACCTGAGATGCTGGGATTTGCTTGCCCATAGGCCGCAGGAAAGCCGGGTTTCTACGAATTTTTCTCCCTCTAGAAGTCCTTTTCTGATGAAGAGGTGCTCTTCCCTTTCTCTGGGCATATCGGGAAACATGCGCACCAAAGAAGGGAATTTCGCTTGGTGGTCTAGGACTTTTGCTTTCGCAAAAAGTTTTGATTCGATCCGCTGCTGATGGGGAAAATGGATCCCATAATGGATGTAAAAGGGAGAAGGAATCCGGTACGAGCTATTAAAAAAGTCGCCGATGAGCTCTCCCATATAGGCAAGATTCCATTGGTCGGGAAAATCGATCGCCTCATAGGTTTTGAATAGGGCGCTGGTATCATGTCCATGGAAGAGAAGACCGTCCTTTCTAACTTCAACGGAACTCCCCGGCAAGCAGATCTGTTTGGATAGCCAGGTGTTTTTATTCCACGCAGCGCGGGCTTCTGTATAGGTATTGAGGTTAAAATTCACAATCCCGGAAAGGAGCTCGATCAGTTTTAACGGCTCAACTTCGAAGGCTTTGTTGTGCCGGGAAAAGGCTTCGAGGGTTTTTTTCTTCTTTTTTTGCATGTTCTCAATGAAAAATGGGAGGTTCTTTTCTAAGGGTTTTGGCTCGCTATAGGAAAGGAAGAATCTGAAGATGCGTGGTGGAACGTCCCCGCTGAGGGATTCCTGCTTAAAAAACGCCTGCTTTTTATCTGCGACCTTTCCAAAGATGCCCCCCTGCTTCCAGCGAGGCTTGGACCACCCATTTAAAAAGGGATCGATACGGTGGTCAGCAAATAGAAAACACTGGATGGAGGCCTGCTCTTCTCCGATTTCTTTGATGAGGGCGCTGAGCTCCTGCTGAATCCCCCCTGCCCCAATGAAAGGTAGCACTTCGATCACGAATCCAAAGCTGCTCTTGTTCTCATAAAGTTTTTTTTCAGAATCATACATGCGATAAGGAAGCAGATCGCAAAAATAGTCTGGGTCGAGAAAGTCGGAGTGGGGCACTCGATCCTGAGTGAGATCGTCCAGCTCGGTTTTTTCTCCGAAAAATTCTGCAACCTTTTGGCCTAAATGGCTCAGCAGGGTCATGATTCTTTTCCATCTTTGGTTTTAGAGAGGACCCACTCGCCGCTCGGGGTTTTGACAAGGAAGAGTTTTGCGGCTTTGGGCTCTGCATCCTTGGCCTCTTCTTGTTCTTTTTTCTGCTGCTTGAGGAGCAGTGCGGTTCCTTTATCTTTCACAAAGAGGTCTTCCCCGTTCTCCTTCTCTATAATGAGGTCTAAAATCTCTCCGACAGGCGCGCAGCCCACGCCTTTGCCCGGCGGGCAGTCAAAATTAGAACTGTAGATCCCGCAGGAGGCTAGAAATAGGCATGCGATATAAGCTGGGAAGGATTTCATGATTTGGCTCCTTGTGCTTCGAACTGTTTGACGAGGAATTGACGGGTGGGATATTCGTCGTGGATTTTTCCATTGATCTCTACGGTCGGGATGGTAGTTATTACACCCTTTTGCTTCAGGAACGCCAGAGCTCGCTTGAAGGCGTCTGTGGTCTCGATAAATTCCATTTTATCCAGCTGAGGGAGCGGTTGTTTAAGGGATTCCATGGCTGTTTGGATGATGAAGCATCCTAGATGGAAGGTTTTATCCTTCAAATGGGTAAACAGGGTTTCAAAGAGGAGCCGTTTTTGTGGAGAAGAGAGTTTTTCAAGCCCCACCATGAATTGGAGCGTTAGCAGATCGGCTGGATCTGGGTGGAAGACCCAATACACTTTCTGGGTGTCAATATAGTTTTGCCGGATCGAGGAAAAATCCTCTTTTAAAAACTTCACGCATTTTGAGCAGCTGAAAGAAAAATACTCCACAACATGGATGGGCGCGTGGGGATTTCCATAGCAAATTTGGTATTCTTGGGGCAATTTCTCAAAGGAGACGAGCAGCCCGCAATGGAAAACAAAGATGAGATAGATCGCCCTCCACTTATCCATTTTGCTTCCCCTTGGCTTGCCGCTCTTTTTCGAGCCTCTTTTTAAGATCTGTCTCCCCTACCTTCACGGTCTTAGTGAAAATGACATCCACCACGCGCCCGGCAGCAATTTGAATGGCCGGCTGGAGCTGTTCAGCCCGTTTGATGTAGTAGTCGGAGAGTTTACCCAGGGCCGTGGTCCCCCCTTGAAAAGCGCCGTTCCTATACATATCGATGTTCAAAATGCTCTTCTCGGGGCCGACTTCGGAGAGTTTTTCAATGGTCTGGTTGTTGAGGGTCGCTTCTAGGGTCTGCCCGACTCCCTGGAAAAAGGCCGCAAATGCCACGCGGGTGATGATTTGGCCGGAGCGGTCAACCACAACCCCTCGCAAGCCCTCTCGTCCATCTTCCCCGGAGACGTAGGCGCTGATCTCTGTCTCGACAAAGGAGCCGTTCTTTTCTACGAGGGTCATCCGTTCGGCGCGGATATACACACGCTCATTGGTAATATCGCCGATGGCGTTGCCAATGATGACGCTCCCCTTCAGCGGAACTTTTACATTGCGGGGAAGCTTTCCGTTATCCAATGGGCGCAGGAGCACCATATTGGGTCCGGTGGGTTTTTGTACGGCGACGCTGCAATCGGCGCCCGAAACAAGCACAGCTTTAACAACGACCCCCGCAGGAATCTCAAACAGCACATTGCGGTCCCCTTTCTTGACCTCGGGCTCCCAGGTAGTGAGCTGAGACTCTTTGGACTGGAGACCACTAACCGCTTCATCTAATTCCGCAGACGCCGGCGCTGCGACTTTACGGCTGAAACTCTCTTCGAGCACTTGAACTTTTTCTCTGAGGATTTGAGCTTCTTGCTCGACTTGTTGTTTTTCCCTTTCGATGACCGATTTTTCCTCTTTGATATCGATGAGGGAGGTTTCTAGAGAGAGAACCCGTTCGTTCAGCACATCGCTCACGGTTTCTAGAGAGGCCAGGCGAACGTCTTCAGGGTTGACTTCATTAGAAACTACATCGAATTGGGGTTTCGACACACTCTGGGGCCTGGGTTTATCCTCCCCGTTAAAAAAGTAGACAAGCCCCCCTATAGTGACAACCGCCCCTATAAAGACGGATACGTACAATCTTTTTTGCTTAGTCCCGATTTTTTCCGATGTCTTTTGCGCTTCCATGCTTACTTATCCTTTGAGGCCGCGATGATGCAGATGGCCTGTTCTTTACTGCTGAGTTCATGCGTGTTTAAAAACACCCAATGATGGTGGGGCGCCTTAATCGAGTCAGACGTGATCACGATGGGCTGCTTTCCCTCGTTTTGGATTTTATAAACGACGATGGTCTCAAAGGGACCCTCAAAGACTTTAACCGTGCTCGCTTGAAGGGGCTTGGGGAGTTGGAGGCTGTCTTCTTCACGTCGCTCCCGATGTCCATACCCAAGGGGGATTTTTCCCTCTAAAATCTTGTTGAGCAGTTCTACGCTGACTGCGTGGAAGTTAATCATGTTGACGAGGCCCTCATCCTCACTGGACTCCTCTTCTTTGAGGAGGAGGTGTTCGGACGGGCCGTCGCTGGAAGAGATCAACAAATCTTGAACGGCTCCAGAATTGGTCACTAAGGTGAGGGTATGGGGTTTATCGCCGAGATCCCGCAGGAGGTTAATGAAGGCATTCCCAGTGATGTTATCCAAGGTTACAGAGAAAACGGAGCTGTCTCCGAACACTTTCTCTACGGACCCCCCTTGGATAGAGATGCGATTGTGAGAGACTGTAGAGAACGTCACAGGAACTGCTGCTTTTTCATCGACTTTCTTTTCGACAACGGCGTGGAGGGAACCTGCGGCGAACAAATAGGCTCCTAGGTAATATTTCAAGGACATTTCACACTCCTTCTTTTTTCAAAGAGGTCAGCAAGAGCCGCCCCCCTTGGCATTGAAAAACTAAAATGTATTTCTTGCGCTCTCTTTGAGCACAGCAAGGCATCTCCCCGCTTTTCCCAATCAAAACGAGGAACTCCCCTTCTGTGATGTAGCTATTTGTAGAGAGATCTGCATAACTTCTTTCGGTACGGAAAAAATAGGACTGGTTGTTTTTTATAATGCTAGCCCTTTCTGCCTGAAGCTGCTTCTTAATTTCGTGGTAAAACATGGGATGGACATGCTCTAAGATGACCTGGTTCTTCTTGTCTACATCGGAGGGGCTCCTATTGAGAAGGATATCCGCTAAGAAAAACCCCATCTTATCCATATACCCTTCTGAGACCCTGCTATCCTCGATCCACAGAGAGGGCCCTGACGTGGGGACAATGACCACTCTTTCCTTTTTGAAGAAAAGGAGCAAAGCAAGAAGGACGACAGCGACGGATAGCACGGCTGAAAAAAACAAGAATATACTCCGCTGAACGAGGAGCTTTTGCGCTGTAGCTTTCAGGAACGCGGAATCCATAATTACTTACTCCAGAACCGCTGATTAGAGGGTTGAAATCCAACCCTGAAAATGCGGTTAAAGCGTTTTGTGGGAAGCGACCAGTATAGGTAGCGCACCATATAAAACTTAGGGACACCTTTGATTGCCTTCTTCCCTAGGTAAACAATCCCGAGGCCGATCGCGGGCATTACAAACAAGCTATCGAACAACGATCCGATAAAGAACGGGAGGCCATAAATCACCAAATCGTTGATCGAAAGAGAGAGGACTCGGATCGGGTTGTCTAAATGTCTCAAAAGTGGGCAGCTGGAGTTTTTCATGATCCAAGTGATCCAAGAAGGTCTATTATTTTAGGAAGGAAATTCGCCGCGAGTCCAAGCCCACCCCAGATCAAAAGCGGAACAAACGAACCTGAAGAATAAGCTTGGAACATTCCCATACCCGCTGCAAAAGCCAGTAATGTTTTTTTCACCCAAGGCTGGAAGATTTGCGCAACAACCCCAGTCGCTACGTTATCCAAAGAACTTATTGCAGATGCTGTATCGCAAAAAGCTTGGCTTTGAACTAGGACAAGAGCTACGAGCAGCATGATAAAAATGCCGTTGTTTTCTAGTATTGTCTTCATCGTATCCACAGTGCGTGTCCAACGTTGGACAGGTGCTAGGAACAGTTGCCTCATGTTTCGTACTTTCATAAACTTACCTCTTCTGTTTTTCTGTGCTTACGTTATTGAACAGGTGGTTTGCAGGTCAAAACCCACCTGGGCTTAGCATTTTTGTAACATATATGCTTTGTAACATATATGCTAAGTAATATTCCCAGTTCCCATTTTTTGCAACAGTTCTTCGCTCTGCATGTTGTTTGCTTGGCGATTTCCTCTATAGAATTCGGGTGTTTAGTATTTTTATTTTCACAAAAAATAGCGAAAAGGTTGGCGATCGTGTCCAACGTTGGACACCCTCGGACATGGATCGCATTAAAACAGTCCCACATTGTACGCGATCTCGAATGCTGTTTTGAAACTGTATGCAAGTTCCTATGTTGTTCTATGAGATCTGCATCGCATTTGCGACAACGGTTGACTTTGAGATAAATTTTGTTTATAACCAGGGTTTTATACAACGGGGTTTAACATGCACACCATTACTTTCTGTTCCTTCAAAGGGGGAACATCCAAAACATCTTCAGCTCTCAACCTGGGCTCTTGCCTTGCTAAGCTGCACAAGAAAAAAGTCTTGCTGGTCGATTTTGATCCTCAGGCCGACCTATCTATAGGCTTGGGAGTAGGGCCTGATTCAGAGACCACGATAGTTGATGTTCTTCAAGACGAAAAGACGATTAATGAGGTGATTGTAAACACCTGTATTCCTGGGCTGTTTTTGATTCCTGCAAATGCTTATTTGGAGGGGATTGAGAGGACGCTTCCTTTGGCAGGCAACCCGTATTCTATGGAAAAGCTAAGGAACGTCTTAAAAGTCGTGGAAGGGGAGTATGATTTTTGTTTCATTGACCCTCCTCCACATTTAGGGTGGTTGACCCAGTCTGCGTTTTTCGCTTCCCAATACAACTTGGTGTGCGCGATTCCAGAGATATTCAGTGTTCTTGCTCTCCGCAGGTTGAAAGATTTTCAGAACTCTATTAGGAAACATCACATGAACGATGTGCTCGGTGTTCTGCTTTCATGTTGGGATGATAGGGGAGCGGTCAATCAAACCTTTTTGGACGAGATCGATTCCTCTTTTCCCGGAAAGACCTTAGAATCAAAAATTCGCAGGGATATCGCTGTTTCACGCGCTGCAATGCAAGGAAAGCCTGTGATAGACACGGATCCAAATTCTAGAGCAGCGTTAGACTATCAGTCCTTAACATCGGAACTGCTAGGTAGATTCGGGCTGTCTGCTCCCTCTGCTCCAGACAAAAAATTTAAAAAACAAAAAATCGCTACGGAGATTTAAAACATGGCAAAATCAAAAATGACTATTCTCTCTTATCAAAACCAAAAGAAGGCTGAAGGGGAGTTTCCTGTGCCCCCAGCTGTGCTTCCTTTGCAATCTCTTGTCGAAATAGGACCTTTGGATCCAAAAATCGGTGAAGAAATTGACAAGTTAGTGTTCGAATTAGCCAATCGCAATGGTATCGATGAAAAGCAGCTCAATCAGGACGCATTACAGCTAAAGGCGATTACAGCTCAGGTAAAAAATATCGAAACGCAAGCGGTTTTTTTGCACGGGGAAAGAATCTTTAGAGCCCGGGAAATTTTAAGAAAATATGGGGATGAAACCAGCACGTTTACTTCATGGGTAAAAATTGCTTATAGCCATCGCTCATCGGCATACAATCATCTCGCATTTTACATGTTTCACAATGCCTTATCTACACCGGATTTACAGGCTAAGCTCAAAGAAATGCCACAGAAAGCCGTCTATAAACTGGCTTCGCGGGGAGGGGGGATTGAGCAAAAGGTGGAGATTCTTGAAAAGTGCTATGGAATGAAAGCTCCTGAAATCATTGCAATGATTGATGAAAAGCTGCCAATCAAGATTAAACGTGAATCCAAAAAAGATATTAATGTCTCTGTGATCGTCTCCATCGCGGTCAGTCTTAAAAAGATTAATTCGCGTAAACATATTCTTTCAGAAAGTAATCGAGAAATGCTGGCTTCCTTCAGAGGCATGATCGATGAAATTTTAAATACGCAAGAAGTCGTTAAGTAGATTCCTCCTCCTGCTACAGCTATCCAGATTTTTCAAAAAATTTGGATGGCTGTAAAATTATTCCGTTAGATTGCACAAAAACCATCTTAGGTTATACTCCCAAGCAAGAAACAAACACTTTTGTTTCAAATTAATTCTAAATGGGAGATTTTGATATGAGTTGCGTTTGCGAATTGATTAAGGGTGGCTTGTGGTGCCTTGCCTATAAACTCTTGTGTGTTAACCCCGCATCCCCTTTACGTGTTCAAGCAACAGCTGTTCAGGCAGCCGCGATAAGCGAGCTTCAGGTAACAAATGCAGCGGTAGTGAATGTGGTTGCAAACAATCGTTTGCTTGAAGCTCAAGTAAACACAATGAATGCTAATACAAATACCTTGGCAGCAGGTTCCGCAAATTTAGCGAGAGCACAGGAGGGTTCCCAAGCACGGATTGGGGAACTGACAGTTCAAGTGCATGATCTCACGCCGCAGCTAGCAGAAGTGGGCAGGGCAAACGCAGAGCTTGCGCAGCGTGTCGCGACATTGCCAGCCCCCGTCCAAGATCTAACTGCTGCGGTCCGAAGTACCGAACAGAGTGAGGCTCGACTCGCGACTGCTGCCGAGAATCTAACCAACCAGCTCCCCACAAGAGAGCAAGCCAATGTTCGCCTTGAAACTGCTGTGGCAAATTATACAGATCGACTTGCCGAAGAGGAGGCTGCTCAGGCAAGACTCGAAAACACTTTGAGGCGATTCCAAGAAGCAGAGACTGCGCTATCATCAATTGTGGAACCCAGCGATCCAAACTCGACCAGATAAAAATATTACGGAGGAATTATGACGACCATTCAATCACAACTTTCATCCTGTTTTCCAAATTGCTTATCCCTTTCTTGCATCATTGACCCTTCCCTCGATGCAGCAGGTAGATGGGCGGCAAGAATCTATAGTTCTGAACTGGGAAATCTGATTTATATAGCCACCGCAATTGCATCTTTTGTAGCGGGAATTTTTGCAGCTTATTCATCTGGGATGTGGGAATCGATTCCTTTTTTTGCTTGCTCCGGGTTAGCCATACTTTGTAAGCATCTTCTCTCAGAGAATGAATTGAATGAAGCTCGCCTTGTGGAAGTAAGAACAACTTCTGAAGATAGCATTCGCAGTTGCCAAGAGCTGCGAGGCGCGCTAGAATTAAATCGAGAACGTCATGAAGCTCTGATTTTGGCTCTTCAAAATAGCGAACGAGTAGTTAATGAGCTGAGGCAGGGGGTGGCTGTAGCCACCGAGCGCAGCGAAACACTGGAACGACAGGTTACAGAGCTCAATCGACAAATCCGAGATCTTCTTGCCCAAAGGTCTGCCTTATTAGAGGAAACGAGAACCCTTGGCCAACAATTAGGCCAGGAACGGGAAAGGGTGGAGAATTTGAATGCTAGATTGGGAGCGCGATGCGCGGAAGCAGAAAGAGTCGCAAATCTTCTTGAAAACCACCATGGCCTGAATGAAAATGGACAGGAAATTTTCGACAACAATAACGCTACCTTGGAACGTCTGATTGCAAGAAAAGAGGCGGCGAATACGGAACTTACGCGAATAGAGCGCCGCATTAATGAAAAGACAGCGCGCCTAGAAAATCTTCTGTTGCAAGCAGCTAACGCAGGAATTGTGGACAGGGTAGGGCATGGGGCATAATCTTAGGTCTCAAAAGGTGGCCGATTCCTTCAGGGAAGCCACTAGGCACATGTGATATAACAGAAAAAATTAATCCGTTTGAGATTCGTCATCTGTTGCGGTAGTCGTTGCATCCTCTCTCTCCGCGCCTTCCACATTTGCATACCATTGTCCAATACACTCCTCGGCCTCTTCCCTTGTCATTCCTGTAGATAATTCTTCCCATATAAACCCATCTAAATACTTTTTCACTTCATGAGGATATATAAAATCATCCGCAGCACTCATACCCAAGGGAACAACATAGGTATAGAATTCTCTCATATCGGAATTCAAATCAATGGACACTGCAACAGGGTTATCAAAATAATAAAAACGTAACAATCCCTGCACAGGACGAGGCCCCACATTTTTGATTTGTACGATGAGGTACAGATTGCTTTCTACTAACCCATAAAAATTCAATGGTTCCTGCCGGGGAGGGGAGTTTGAAAAAAAATGACTTAGCTGCAATTCGGATAAGATGCAGGTTCGGATTGGTACATGTTGTGAATATTCAGCATCTTCTTTAAACGGAATTGCTGCAACAAAACCACTACAGCCTTCTCGAAAATCTATAGTTCCAGCCTGCCCATTAGATTGGATTGTCAGCATAACAGCGCCACCAGAGTTAGAAGTGGGGGATTCTTGTTGCGAAATGATAGCAACGGACGACCTGAGGCAATCGTTTGCGGCAATTGTTATTGTTCTAGAAAGTGACTCGTTTTGCATGAGCCCGTTTAAGTAAAGCTGTTCGAGAATGGTCTTACCATCTTCATGG
>Ga0207105_1166_pt1 | contig 15917 bp, 13 predicted proteins | sample Alteio_BWMinHeat_77_FD_153569 | JGI IMG/M metagenome (GOLD analysis project Ga0207105, IMG submission 153569) | Enriched cells from forest soil in Barre Woods Harvard Forest LTER site, Petersham, Massachusetts, United States -... | ecosystem: Environmental > Terrestrial > Soil > Temperate forest >... | reverse complement strand
CGGAAGTTACCCCGATTCGAGACTTTCCGACATTACATTGGAGTGGATGATCAACAAAGTGACGGCTAAGCAGTGCGGCCTTGAGATCGACATGGCCGCGATGAAGAGTATCAACAATCCGCGACCAGATCCGCTTGGAAAAATCTACAACTCACAGACCGTTTGGTACACCGTCACCGGCTTGGGCAACTTTAACCGCCCGATCGGCAAGGGAGACAAGGAAACTGCGGCGAGCTCGGCTGTAGCGCGCAAGAATAACCAGGCGAGCCACTACGATCCGAAAAATCTTACGGACTTTCTCAACAGCGGCGGAGGGTCCAGCCTGGTTCCTTAGTCCCGGAATGTCTTCAATTAAACAGGCACCGAACCGTGCCTCAGCGGCTGAAGCCGACGGGTATTGCGAATTGTATGTCGGAGATGAAGCTCGGACCTGCGGAAAGGAACGCCGCTAGCCGCCGTGGATCGTGATTTTGCGGACCGAGCGTTCCCACCAGACGTGCGCCAGCACCAGCAGTGAGATGACCCAGAACCATTGAATGCCGAGGCCGCGAAGCGCTTGGGCTCGATCGAGCTTTCCGAGATAAATTTGCAACGGAGTGTATGCGATGTGTTCGAACGGCAGCCACGCAAGTACGATGCGCGCCTTATCCGGAAAAAACGCCATCGGAATCAGCAGCCCGGAGAGCAATTCTATGAGCCAGAATTTCGCGCGGATCAGCGCGAGGATTGATTTCAGCGGAATTGCGCAGGTGCCGATCATGAAGTTGATCGCGCCCATGAGGAAAAAGCTGCCAATGACGCCAATCACGAAGAGCGCAAAATTCTCGCGCGATGAAGGTCCTTGGACCGGGAACACGAATGCGACCACGGCTGCGACGGGCAGCGTGAGCAGTCCAAGACGAAACGCGGATTCACCCATCGCGCGAAACATCCACATCCATTGGACCGAGACGGGCTTGATCAGGTCCATAGCGATTTTTCCTTCGATTACTTCGTACGCCATTTCCTGATCGATCGTGTTCCAGTAAAACGAACGAATGATCCAGCCGACGCTGACGTAGGTGATCATCTGCGCAAGCGTGTAGCCCGCGATCGAGGGCGCGGAACGAAAGACTGCGCTCCAGATGAAGTAGTAGACCGTGACGTTGAGAAAATACGTGATGATGCCGGTGAAGTAGCGCAGGCGGAACGCGAGGATGTTGACGAAGCCGACGCGAGAAAACTCGGCGTAGGGCGCGAGAAATTCGAACAGGGCACTCACGCTTTGGCTCTTGGCGCGGCGGCTTCGAAAGCGACTTTGAGGCGATCCGGGGTGAACGGGATTTCGCGGATGCGGACGCCGGTCGCGTCAAAGATCGCGTTGCCAAGGGCTGAGCCGGAAAGCGTGATCGCCAGTTCGCCCGCGCCGTTTGCCGCTTCGTTCGGCTGATTGACGAGAACGACTTCGATCTGCGGAATTACAAAGCCGAGCGGCAAGCTGCGATAGGTGCGCCAGTCGATCGATGTGACCTTGTGGTCGTCCCAAGTGACTTCTTCGCCCAGCGCGCGGCTGACGCCCTGGAGCGCGCCTCCTTCGGATTGATTGCGCAGCCCGTCAGGGTTTGAAATCGGGCCGCAATCGACGGCAACGACGATGCGTTTCACCGAGACGATCCCGGAAACGGTGTCAACTTCGGCTTCGATCACCATTGCGGAGTAGCCGTTGTCACCTTCGTAGGCGACGCAGGAAACGCCGCGACCGATAAGGAGGCTGCCGACTTTTTGCGCCTGGGGCGACTGGCGCGTTTCCCAATTTGCCGCCTTTGCCGCTGCTTTCAAGACGCCGATGATGCGTGGATTTGAAAGATGGCGCAGGCGATATTCGACCGGATCGGCTTTCACTTTCGCGGCGATCTCGTCCATGAAGCATTCGTGCGCGAACGTATTTTGCAGGCGCGAAGGAGAGCGCAGCGGGCCGGTCCAGAACGGCGAAATCATGTTGTGAGTGAGAACGCGCTCACTTTTGATCGAGCCGACGCCTCCGCAGCGGCCGTTGACGCAGCCGGATACGTAGGAGGGGATCGCGTTGCTGCCGTTGTTGAAATTGCGCGGCGGCGGCGCGGGAGACTGTGCGCGGAACGGCTCAGGCTCGAATCCGGCGAGCATTCCCGTGATCACGTTGCCCGGTGTGCTTCCGCCCGGACGATTGCCGAGCACGGGAGACCAGGTCTCGTGATGCCACGCGATGATGTTGCCCCGCGTATCGAGCCCCGCGTGATCGTCAAGAACGTAGGCGTTGCCGTAATTTTCCCAGGCCATTTCGTCTTCGCGAGAAAGTTGAACGCGGACCGGTTTGCCGACGGCTTGCGAAAGAAGAGCGGCATCGTAGGAGACGGTGTCCGCGCAATTGTGGCCATAGCAGCCGGAGCCCCGCGTGAAAATTACGCGGACGTTTTCGGGATCCATGCCGAGAACCATGGCCGCCGAACTGCGCAGGAACCAGGCGCCCTGCGTCGCGGAATAAATCGTGGCTTTGCCGTTTGAAACGTCGGCGACGGCGCAGGAACTGCCCATCGAGCCGTGCATCTGGAAGGGGTGATGGTAGGTCGCTTTGACGACTGTCGCAGCGGAAGCGAGCGTCTTATCGACGTCACCGGAATCGACAAGGAGAGCGTCGCGCACGGGCGTTTGCTTGCGGATCGCTTCGTAGAATTCGGACTGCTTGGGCAGGCCCGAGCCGGAGGTCCACGAGATGTTCAATCTGCTGGCCGCCTGAATTGCCTGCCACGGCCTTTGCGCGACGACGCCGACAAAATTCTTGTGAACGACGACTTTGAGGACGCCGGGCATGTTTGCGACGGAAGCTTCGTCGACACTGACGACTGTCGCTCCGACGGCCGGCGGGCGAACGACTTTGCCATGAAGCATGCCGGGCAATTTTACGTTGTGGACGAATTCGAATTGGCTGAAAACGAGCGAAGGAATGTCGACGCGCGGAATGGGTTTGCCAAGAATCGTCCATTCGGCGAACGCCTTGCGCGGGGCGTTTGGATCGAGCGCGATGCTGAACTTTTTGCCCCCGATCAATTCACCGTAGGAGACTTTTTTCGCGGGGTTGGTTGTGAGGAAGACAGCGCCGTCGCGGGCGCTGAGCTGCGCGGCCGAGACACCGAGTTTTTGCGAGGCAAGCTGAACGAGCATTTGGCGAGCGGTCGCAGCGGCTTGCGCCAGATTTGCGTGATTGAAATTCGTCGGATGCGATTGGCTGCCCGATGTGTAACCCTCGTCGGGCGTATCGGCCGTGTCTGCCGCGATAATTCTGACGCGCGCGAGCGGGACGCAGAGTTCTTCGGCGACCAGTTGCGCTTGCGCGGTGACGATTCCCTGGCCGAGTTCCTGCTTGCCGGTGTAGCCGGTGACCGTTCCGTCGGCGGCGATTGGGCGGCGGAGAGCCGGACGTACCTCCGATGCCGAATTGCGCGAGCGCGGTCTTGAGATTCGCTTCGGCACCCAAGAGACAGAAGCCGACAGTCAGAGCGCCGGAAGTCTTCAGAAAGCCGCGGCGCGAGAGCGTGACGCGTTCGAACGCGGCGCGAGCGTCGGGGGTCATCGGCGGGGTTGAAACTCGGCGAATTGCGGGCCCCGAGCTTTTCGTGCGGCGTTTGACGACGACACTCAACGCGTCATCTCCTTGGCCGCTTTCTGGATCGCACGGAACATGCGGACGTGCACAAAGCAGCGACACAAGATTTCGGAGAGCGCTTGTTCGAGCTGCGCCTCGGTGGGCGTGGGGTTTTTGTCGAGGAAGGCTTTCGCCGTCATGATCACAGCGTTGATACAGAAGCCGCACTGCGCTGCCTGCTCGTCGATGAAGGCCTGCTGCAGGGGATGGGGCTTTTCGGGCGTGCCGATTCCTTCGAGCGTGGTGATCTGAGCGCTGGCGACCGTTTGCACAGGCGTGATGCACGAACGGACGGCTTGGCCGTTGATGATCACGGTGCAGGCGCCGCACTGGCCGAGTCCGCAACCGAATTTCGGGCCGCGCAGGGCGAGGTCGTCACTGAGAGCGTAAAGCAGGGGAGTGGAAGGATCGAGATCGACCGCGTGCGGCTGGCCGTTGACGGTTAGGGAGATTTCGCTCACAAGAAAAAAGGTAGTCCGTTAGACCTGCTGCGTCAAGGCGGTTTGGCGCAGAGTTTTGCATGTAGGAGAAACCTTTGCGGCGGAAAGAGCGTCCTAGCAGGGAATTTCACGGCGATTCGAACGGCACAAAACATTCAGGAGTTATTCAGACCGATGGGTCATTTTTAGGATGAGGGCAAAGTTGCGACTTGCAAAAGATCGGCGATTGATTCGATTGAGTGCGCTGGTGATTGCCGCGACCCTGGGCGCGCCTCGGGTCGCGTGGCGGGCGAGCGCGGCGACGTTGACGAGCGATCAAGTTTACACGGCGCACTACGAGAACGTGCTCGGCACGTCGTTTGAAATCAAGACGCTTGCGGCGAGTGAAACCGATTCGTCCAAGGCCGAGTCGGCGGCATTGGCGGAAGTCGATCGCGAGGCGAAAATTCTCAGCTCGTGGGACGATGCGAGCGAGTTCAGCAAGTGGTTTCGAACGCAGAACCAGGCGGTTCCTGTTTCGCCGGAACTTTTTGAAGTGCTGCAGCTTTTCGACCAGTGGCGCTCGCGCACAGGCGGTGCGTTGGACGCGTCGGCTGAAGCGATTACGCGAGTGTGGCAAAAGGCAGCGACAGAGAAGCGTTTGCCGACGCAGGCCGAGCTCGATGCGGCAGTAGGGGCGGTGCAAAAACAGCACTGGGCGCTCGATCCCGCAAACCGGACCGCTACCCACACGAGCGATACGCCACTGGCGATGAACTCGTTTGTGAAAAGCTACATCATCGGGCATGCGGTGGATAGGGCGATACGTGTGCCGGGCGTGCGCGGAGTGGAGGTGAACATTGGTGGCGATCTCGTGGTGCGCGGCGATTGGAACGGGCAAGTTGACGTCGCTGATCCACGTGCCGATGCCGAAAACGCGCCGCCGATCACACGACTTTCGGTGCGCGATCGAGCGGTTGCGACGAGCGGGGATTACCGGCGCGGGGTTGAGATCAATGGGCAGCACTATTCGCACATCGTTGATCCAAGAACTGGCCAGCCAGCAGACGAAGTGATCAGTTCGACGGTCATCGCGCCAGTTCCGTCCACGGCGGGGGCGCTGGCGACAGCGTTTTCCGTGATGGCGCCGGAACAGAGCGAGCGCCTGGCGGCTTCCGTGCCGGGTGTCGAGTACATGCTCGTCGAGCGCGACGGCAAAATCGTGGAGAGCAACGGTTGGAGCGCGTTTGAAGTTCCGGATCGCGAACCGGTACTGGCGCAGCGCCCGGCGGAACCGGCGCTGAAACTCGTCTCGGAGGAGACAAAACCGGTGGAATGGACTTCGGGGTACGTGTTGACGGTTGGTTTGCAGGTCGCGCTGCAAAATGAATTTCGTGCGCGCCGGCCTTATTTGGCGGTGTGGATTATTGATGGGCAGGATTGGCATCCGGTGCGGACGCTCGCGGTGTGGTACGACAAATACAGATTTCTGCATGAATTGAACGAATGGTACGGCACGGTCTTTGCGTCGAATTCGAAAAGGGGAATGCAACTTCTTAATACGGTCTCGAGTGCGACAAGGCCTCCGGGTTCTTACACCTTTCAGTGGGATGGAAAAGACGATTCGGGAAAGCTCGTGCGGCCGGGGAAATATGTCGTCTATATCGAGGCGGCTCGCGAACACGGGACGCATCAGCTGATCAAGCAGGAGATGATTTTCAACGGCGCTCCGCAAAAATTAAATCTTCCGGGCGGGATGGAAATCGCCTCGGCCTACCTTGACTACCACCAGATCAGCCACTAGTGCTGGCGAGCAAACTCAAAAGCGCGCTGCCGCTGCGCCGGCGCGCGGGAATTCAGCATGGAAACCGAAGCTTGCGTGGGTGGCGCGATGGCTGCACACTTACCTTTCGATGTTCGCGTTTCTGATCCTTTTCTTTTTTGCCGCGACGGGTTTCACGCTGAATCACGCCTCATGGTTTGACTCGGAGCAAAAGGTCGTCCAGCGGCAAGGCACGCTTGATGCCGCTTGGGTGGCGGGCGACGCGAATGCGGTGAAGAAGTTCGAGATCGAACAATATTTCGTACGCACGCAAGGAGTGAAGGGCCAGGCCGGCGATTTCGAGATTAGCGATACCGAGTGCGATGTTTCGTTCAAGGGGCCGGGTTATGAAGCGGACGCCACGATCGATCGAGCGACAGGCAGGTTTCAACTGACCGAGACGCGCTCCGGGTTTGTGGCCGTGCTCAACGATCTGCACAAGGGACGCGATACAGGCACGAAATGGTCCGTGGTCATCGACGTAGCGGCGATTGGGATGACACTGGTTTCGCTCACTGGCTTGACGCTGATTTTCTTTCTGACCAAGCGGCGCGCGTTCGGGTTGATGGCGATTGTGATCGGAGCTGCGATTTGCTATCTGGCCTACGCTCTGTGGGTGCCCTAGAGCTTCTGCCGCTCAGGTGATGATCCGCGGATAGAGATACGTGGCGATGGCGATGAGAATCGCGAATGCGATCGCCAGCGCAGCAAAGTCGTGCGCGAAGCCAAAAGTGCTCGCGCCGGATTCGACCATTAACCCGCGCAGTGCGTCGACCTGATAGGTGAGGGGATTGACTCTTGAGATCGCACGGAGCCAGGCGGGCATCATGCTGAGCGGGTAGATGGCGTTGCTTGCGAAAAACAGCGGCATCGTAAGCACTTGCCCGATTCCCATGAAACGCTCGCGTGATTTCACGATGCAGGCAGCGATAAGTGAAAACGTCGAGAAGATCGCTGAACCGAGCATCACAGCGGCCGCGACCCCTGCGAGCGACAAAATGCCGAACCGAAGGTTCACGCCAAGCACCAAAGCCAGCACATAGAGGAGCACGGTCTGCGCAAGGCTGCGCGCCATTGACGAAACTGCTCGGCCCAGCACGAGCGCCGAGCGCGGCGTAGGGCTGGCAAGAAATTTGTGAACGATGCCGAGGTCGCGTTCCCAGATCAGCGATATGCCGTAAAAGATCGCGCCGAAAAGAACGCTCTGTGCGAGCACCCCCGGCGTCATGAAATCCAGATAGCGCAGTCCGCCGGTGGGGATGGCGCGCGTGCGGGAAAAAACCTCTCCGAAAATTCCCAGCCATAGCGCGGGCTGAATCATTCGCGTGAACAATTCGATCGGATCGCGAATCAGCTTGCGAATATCCGCTTCGGCGACAGTTTCGACTTGTCGCAGGAATTCGAGAGGCGTGGTGTGCTCAGCCCAGGCGGCGTGCGCTGCGGCGTGTGCTTGAGACATTCTTCCAATCTCCTTCCTCGACGGCTGGTTCGGCGATGGAAGCGCCGGCGTAGTGGATGAATACGTCGCCGAGGGTCGCGTCCGGGCCAAGCTGCGCTTTGAGATTCGCCGGCGAATCCTGCGCCAGAATTTTCCCAGAGTGCATGAATGCAACAACGTCGCAGAGGCGATTTGCTTCACCCATATCATGCGTGGTCATGAAGATCGTGGTGTCAAATTCGCCGCGCAGCGCCTGGATGCGCGCCCACACGGCGCGTTTGGCGACCGGATCGAGACCGACGGTCGGTTCGTCTAGGAAAAGAACTGCCGGGCGGTGCAGCATCGACTGCGCGATTTCGAGCCGGCGAATCATGCCGCCGGAATAGTGACGCACGGGCTTTCGTGCGGCATGCGAAAGGTCCATGAATTCGAGGGCCTGTGCTATGCGCTGTGCGCGTTCGCTCCGAGCGATGCCGTAAAGCTTTGCTGAGATGAGCAGGTTTTCGTAGCCGGTGAGCTCACCATCGGCGGAAAGCATTTGCGAAACGTAGCCGATGCGGCGGCGGACATGGCGGGGCTGTTTGACAACGTCAAAACCGGCGATCAGCGCCGTGCCCGACGATGGAGGCAGCAGCGTGGTAAGCATCTTGATCAGAGTGCTCTTGCCCGCGCCGTTGGGACCGAGGAGGCCGAAGATCGAGCCGATTCCAGCTGAAAAGGATAGTTGGTTTACAGCGACCAGATCTTCGTATTGTTTGGTCAGGTCGATGGTCTGAACGGCTGGGGACGGCGGCACGGCTGCAAGAGAGTCCGGAAAAGCCTGAAGCTCACTTGGGTCGACTGAACTTGGATTCGGCATGCGTTTTCTCGATAAGAGTACATCCTATCGAAGATCGGCGAAGATGTCGCTGCGGCGTGAGGCAGCGATCTCCACGAGCCCGCGCCTGGTCATCGCGAATTTGCACTAGTAGACAAACGGGATGAGTCGTCTGGTGCGGAGCATGTATTGCTTGTAAGGGGAACCCAGGGCCTCGACGAGCGCGTTCTCCTCAACAGACATGCGGTATCCGTAGCCGATTCCCATGCAGACAAGGAGCGTCAGAAGGCCAGCCCAGTTTCCGAGCGCCAGGCCCACACCCACCAGAGTGATGAGGGCGCCGCTGTAAGAGGGATGCCGAATGTAGCGGTACGGCCCCGCCTCGATGACTGTTTGGCCGGTCTGCACGGCTACGTCGTACGTAAAGAAACGGCCCAACAGCGACATGGCATAGAAGCGGAAGGCCAATCCGCCCAGCATTAGCGCAATTCCAATGAAGAAAACCAGCGGCCGTTTCCAGGTAATCGTGGCTTGCGGAAGGGCGAAGGAGAGCGCAAAGCACAGGAACAACCCAAACCAGAGCAGGCCCATGATGAGTTTGAAGGACCCTCGATCGCGAGCTCTGGATTGGTCAGAAGACCGTTTGGCCATAGACGCGACGGTTTCCAGCACGAACCACAACATATAAGCGCTCCAGAAGGTAATCGCGTAAACCAGGCCGCCGGTAAACGGTAAAGGATGCACTGTGCTCCCCCGGGTCAGAGGTGAGCAATTGTACGCTCACGCGCGGGAAATTAGATGTAGCGAACGGCAGCCCAGCCTGCTTTGAAACGGGTCTGGCTATGCCGGAACTTCGAGGGAGGCTTCGCCGGCATAGATGCGCTTGACGATTTCTTCGATCGATTCATCTTCGATGAGCAGGTCGCGCACCTCGACCGACGCGAGAATCTGCCGAATCAGGTCGGCGGTGGCGATCTGCGTGCGGTCAAAACGGATGCGATAGGTGAGCGGGTCGACGGCTTCGATCTCACAATCCTTGCGGCCTAGCGCGGAAATTGCCGCGGACTGCGCGCCGTCTTTCAGGACGAACTTCACCTGCTTGGTGCGCAAAAGGCGATCCTTCAGGTGTTCGAGCTGGCCGTCGAAAAGCACGCGGCCGTGGTCGATGATCATGATGCGGCGGCAGAGCTCTTCGATATCGTCGAGGTCGTGCGTGGTGAGCAGCACGGTGGTTTTGAACTCGCGATTGATGGCGCGGAGCAGCTTGCGGATGCGGTCTTTGGCGACTACGTCGAGGCCGATCGTCGGCTCATCGAGAAAAAGCAGCGGCGGATTGTGGAGCATTGCGGCAGCCAGGTCACAGCGCATGCGTTCGCCCAGCGAGAGCTTGCGGACGGGCGTGTGCAGGTAGTCATTGATGCCGAGTAGCTCGTTGAACCGCTCCATGCGCTCTTCGAACTGGCGCTGGGGAACGTCGTAAATGCGGCGCAGGAGCTTGAAGGACTCGACGACCGCAATGTCCCACCAGAGCTGCGTGCGCTGGCCGAAGACGACGCCGATCGTCTTGACGTATTGCCGGCGCTGGCGATAGGGCACAAAGCCGTTGACGCGAATCTCGCCGCTGGTAGGCACGAGAATGCCGGAAATCATCTTGATCGTAGTGGATTTGCCGGCGCCGTTTGGGCCGATATAACCGACCATTTCACCGCGGCCGACCGTAAAGCTGACGCGGTCTACAGCGGCGACGGTCTTGTAGTCCCGGACGAAGAGATTCTGGATCGAGCCCCAGATGCCTTCGCGTCGATGGAAAGAGCGGAAATGCTTGCTCAGATCGTGAAGGTAGATGAGCGGTTCAGAATTCATGGACGGCGGAATTTTAGCATCTTGCGGGGCACCGCCGCGCTACCTGCCGAGGACCTTGATCGCGATTCTCCGGGGACCGATGTCGCCAAGTTCGACGAAAAGGATCGACCGCTGCGCGCCGAGTGGATCTCCGGTTTGAACCACGCGCGGGGCGATGGCTCGCCCAGCTGCGAGGAAATGCCTTCGCGCCGCCGACTGTTTTCAGGGGCCATCTTGGCCTGTGTTGTGATGTTGAGGACCTCAGGCGGTTTTTACGATTGCAGGGCGACCTGTTCGTTGTAGATTTTCATCGACGGTTCGGCGGCCGGCATTGTAGTGGAAACGCCTCCTCGTTGGGGTCGAGGGGCGCGACTTTGAAATGCCCTGGGGCTCCGCCGGCCGCATCTAAGAACTGGGCGCAACGGCATGCCGCAAGCGATGCATCTTCGCAGGGCTTGAGAGCATCTTCGAATAGGCGCCTGATGACCGGCTGGTTAGCGGCTATCCAGTCGCGCGGCGTCTAGTAGGGGCATCTTTGCACTCTTTATTCAGGCAGGCACGAAAGCGGTCTGCTACAATTTTGGAAAATCCGGCAGACGGCTCGCGTACGTGACGGGGCCATGGATGGCGGAAACGAATAAAAAGCAAAAGTCGGTTCTGGCGGTCGTCGGCGCGGCACTCGTCGTAGTGTTTGTGCTGGTGGGCGTGCGCAAAGCGCCTCCGGACGTGCCGATGGTGCGACTGGTGCGCGCGGACGTGAGCCAGATGATCACCAGCAACGGAAAAGTCGAGCCAATCGATCCCACGATTGCCCGCGCCGAATTTCCCACCTTTGTTTCCAAAGTCGCCGCAACCGAAGGGCAAGCTGTGCGCCGCGGCGAGTTGATTCTTACGCTGGACGCCTCCGATGTTCAGTCGCAGCTTGCTCAAGTGCGCGCGGATTTGATCAGCGCCCAGACGGCTCTGCGCAATGCGCGTGCCGGCGGTCCCCCTGCGGACGTGGCGCAGTTGCAAAGCGATCTGGCCGAGGCCAAGGCGGACGTGGCGAGCCTCGAGCGCTCGCAAAAGAGTCTTGTTGCATTGCTGGCCAGCCAGGCGGCAACCAGAGACGACGTCGCGAAGAACCAGACGGCTCTTGAGAAGGCGCAAGCGCGACTGCAATCGCTGCAGCAGCGGCAGGATGCTATGAAACAGGAATCGGGCAGCGACGCTGAGCGCGCGCAATTGCGCGTCGGCCAGGATCAGGATCAGGTAAATGCGCTCGAAGAGAAATTGCGTTCGGCCACGGTGACGGCACCCGACGACGGCACGCTCTATTCGCTGCCGGTTCACGAAGGCGACTATGTGAAGGTTGGCGACGAACTGGCGACTATGGCCGATCTGCACAAAGTGCGCGTCCGCGCTTATGTGGATGAGCCGGACATGGGAATGCTGCTGCCGGATCAGACGGTGCAAATTACGTGGGACGCTCTGGCCGGACGTATGTGGACCGGCAAAACAGAGCAGGTTCCGAAGCAGGTCGTGGCGCACGGGATGCGCAGCGTGGCTGAAGTCCTCTGCTCGATTGACAACAGCAAACTCGAGTTGCTGCCGAATACGAATGTGGACGTGAAAATTTTGGTGCGGGAAAGCAAAAACGCACTCGTCGTACCGCGAGGAGCGGTGCGCGATGAAAACGGGCAGCGATATGTTTTCGTTTTTGACGGCGAGCAGGTGAAGCGACACGACGTTATATTGGGTGTCTCGAACGCTTCCGATTACGAGGTGCTGTCGGGACTTTCGGAGGGCGATCGCGTGGCGGTGCCGCAGGATCGAACGTTGCGCGATGGCATGAATGTGCACGCCGCGGAGGCCAATTGAAGGTCGCGCGCGGGGCACGAGATCTGATGCTGCCGGCCGCCGCGATGCTCGCAATGACGCTTGCTGCGAGCGCGGCTTCGGCCGCGGAATCACCAGCGGCAGCCGAAGGCCAGCGGAAAGTGATTGCGGGCGACTACCGCGGAGCGATCGCGTCTCTGCAGTCGGCCGTGGCGCAAAATCCCTCAGACGCCGCCGCGCTTTATTGGTTAGGCCGCGGGTACTACGAAATTCGCGATTACGATAATTCCTCGTCGCAGTTCGAGAAGGCCGTCGCACTCGAGCCGAAAAATTCCCTCTATCATGACTGGCTTGGCCGCGCGTATGGCGGAAAAGCCGACAAGGAGCGCAGTTTTTTTCTCGCCAAGAAGGTGAAGGCTGAGTTTGAGACGTCCGTCAAACTCGATCCTTCGAATATCGACGCGCGGCGGGACCTCGAACAATACTGCATCGACGCGCCATGGATCGCGGGAGGAAGCAAAGACGAAGCGCAATCGCAGGTTGACGCGATTGCGGCGATTGATCCGGCCGAAGGGCACGTTGCGCGGGGAGTGTTTATCAGTGAGGCGCAGAAAAAGCCTGCCGAAGCCGAAGGCGAGTTCCGCACGGCGATTGCAGGAAAAGTCTCGCGCATCGAGACGTACTTTGAAGTGCTGAATTTCTTTGTCGCGCAGAATAAGCCCGCGGATGCGACCGCGGCAATCGATGGCGCAGCCGCTGTTTCGGCGAACGATCCGCGCATCGGCTATTACCGCGCGGTGGTGGACGTGCTCGCAGGCACTGACATTGCGAACGCGGAGAAATATTTGAAGTCCTACATCGCCAGCACGCCGGATCGGAGCGATTGGCCATCGCATGCAGCTGCGCGCGACTGGCTCGGGCGGCTTTACGAGAAACAGGGGAACAGTGCGGCTGCAGCCGAGCAGTATCGCGCATCGCTGCAACTTGATCCGTCGCGAAAGGAAACCCGGGATCGCCTCAACAAACTCGCAAAAGGTTCGCAATGACCGCGCAAGTGGTGAAACCGGCGAAGCGTTGTCGAGTGGCGGCATTGGCTTGTGCCTGCGCAATTGCGCTGAGTTGCGGCGCGTCTCGCGCTCAAGGCGCTGCAAACCCGTCCGATTCGACGCTTTCACTCAAGCAAGCCGTCACGCTTGGACTGCAAAATAGCCCTGACCTGAAACTCGCCAAGGTGCAATACAAGGTGGCGGTCGGTGAAGCGGGCGTTGACCGCGCTGCCTTTCGTCCGAACCTTTATACAGGTTCCGGCGCCGCCTACACCTACGGATTTCCTTCGCTGCCCGGCGGCAATGCGCCGGCGCTTTTCCAACTCGACTACACCCAGAGCCTTTTCGATCCACTCCTCAGAGCCCAGCAGCACGCCGCTGAGCAGCGCGCAAAAAGTATGAAGCTGGAAATCGACCGGATCCAAAGCGACGTAATCGCGCGCGTCGCGACAACGTATCTGGAGCTTGCCGACGTTCGCCATTCGCTCGATCTGCTCGGGACCGAGCAGGGCAGCGCCGAGAAAATTATTCAAATCATGCACGAACGCGTGGAAGCGAATCAGGAGCTTCCGATCGAAGAAACGCGAGCCCAATTGGCGCTGGCGGAAGTCCACGAGCGGATGGTGAAGCTCGACAGCCGCAACGAAATCCTGGGCCAACAATTGCGCGATCTGACCGGGTTGCCCGATTCGGCGTCGCTCGAGGTCAATCAGAACGAGACGGTGACCAGCCCGGGTCTCGGGCAGCAATCCGACGATCAAGTGATCGGGCTTGCGATGCAAAACGACCGGAGCATCACCGAGGCCGAAAACGACCGCCTTGCCAAGCAGCAACTCCTGCGCGGAGCAAAGCTCAGTTATTTCCCGACGGTCGAGATTGTTGGGCAGTACAGCATCCTGAGCAAGTTCAACAACTACCTCGAGTTCTACAGCAAGTTTCAGCGCAACAACGTCAACGCGGGCCTGCAGATCACGATCCCGCTCTTTAGCGCGAAGACCTCCGCCAACGTGGCTCTGGCCAAAAGCCAGCTCGAAGTTTCCGAAGTAACGCTCGAAAACAAGCGGAAAGAAATTCGCAGTGGCGTTCAGAAGGAGCAGCGCGATCTGCGGGAAGTTGAGGCCACGCGGGACGTGGCGAACTGGGCACTCAAGCTCGCACAACAGACCCTGGAGATGCAACAATCGAAGCTTCAGCAGGGCCAGGCCACACTGGCCGACGTCGAGCAGGCGCAGCTGGACGAAAGCGAGAAGTTCGTCGAGTTCCTGGACGCGACTTTTGCCGAGCAAAGGGCCCAGATCACACTCTTGCAGGCCACCGGGCAACTGGCTCAGGCGCTGCAATAAATCGCAAAGCTTGGCTTTAGTAGACTGGGTAATTCAAGTACAATTAAAGAGTTCAGCCGGAATTTTAACGCAATTGTAATTCTTAGGGGGACCTGTAAATGCCGTCTGTGATGAAGACGCTTCTGCTGAATCCGCCGAGCTTTGAAAAGTTCGACGGAGGCGCCGGTTCGCGCTGGCCCGCAACCCGCGAGATCGAGTCGTACTGGTATCCCGTCTGGTTGTCCTACGCCGCTGGAATGTTGCCCGGAAGCCGCCTGCTCGATGGCCCTCCACACCATATCAAGCCCGCCGAAGTGATCGAGACAGCGAAGGATTACGAGTTCGTGGTGCTCTTCACCTCGACCGTTGGTTTCAATAGCGACCTGCGCATGGCCCGCGCGATGAAGGAAAAGAAGCCCGATATCAAGATAGCGTTCGTCGGACCGCACGTGCAGATCAAGCCGGCCGAGAGCCTGCTCGCGAGCCCAGACATTGATTTTGTCGTCCGTGGCGAGTTCGATCACGCTGTGGTCGAGTACGCGGAAGGACTGCCTGTTTCGAGCATCAAGAACGCGAGCTATGTGAAGGATGGGCAAGTCGTTCACAACGAGTCGCGTCCGTTGTTGCAAACAGCTGAGCTCGATGCGCTGCCCTTTGCGACCGACGTCTATCAGAAGAATCTGAAGATTGAGAATTACAACGTGCCGTTCCTGCTGCACCCTTTTATTTCGTTTTATACGTCGCGGGGTTGTCCGGCGTTGTGCACGTTCTGCCTCTGGCCGCAGACGCTTTCAGGCCACGCTTGGCGTACACGTTCTGTCGAGAACGTTGCGCGCGAATTCAAACAGGCGCACAAGATGTTCCCACAAGCGAAGGAGTTTTTCTTCGACGACGATACGTTCAACATTCGCAAGGACCGCGTCCTCGCGCTATGCAAGGAGTTTCAGCCGGTTGGCTTCCAGTGGTCCTGCACCGCGCGCTGCCACAGCGATTACGACACGCTCAGCGCGATGGCCGACGCAGGTTGCCGCCTGCTGATCGTGGGTTTTGAGTCCTCCGATCCGGCGATTTTGAAGTCGATCAAGAAGGGCGCGACGGTCGATATGGGCCGCACGTTCGTGAAGAACTGCAAGAAGGTCGGCATCAAGGTTCACGGCGACTTCATCATCGGCTTGCCCGGGGAGACCAAAGAGACGATCGAAAAGACGATCGATTACGCCAAGGAACTCGATTGCGAGACGATCCAGGTTTCCATGGCACACGCATACCCGGGCACCGAGCTTTACGACCAGGGCATGCGCGAAGGCTTCCTGGCGGGCGAAGCGATCACCGATGACGGTGGACACCAGCTCCCGCACCTGCAGTATCCCGGCCTCTCCAAGGAATACATGGTCGAGGCCGTCAATCGGTTCTACGACAGCTATTATTTCCGTCCGCGAGTTGCGTGGAGGATCGTGCGCGACGCGCTGTGGGATTCGAATGAGCGCAAGAGACTTTACCACGAGGCCGTGGACTTTATGAGGCTGCGTGCGGACCGCCGCAAGGTGGCCCGTGACCGCAAGGGCGTCGACAAGAAGGCCATGGTTACCGTTCCCGCGATGCGCGCAAGCAGCGAGCCCCGCACAGCCGGAGAAACACACGGCGCATGACGGTACAGCCGGGCCGGCGGCTGAAAACCTACATCATGATCCTGATCATGGTGACGGTGACTCCGCTCGGCGATATCTTCCTG
>Ga0207105_1165_pt1 | contig 15931 bp, 12 predicted proteins | sample Alteio_BWMinHeat_77_FD_153569 | JGI IMG/M metagenome (GOLD analysis project Ga0207105, IMG submission 153569) | Enriched cells from forest soil in Barre Woods Harvard Forest LTER site, Petersham, Massachusetts, United States -... | ecosystem: Environmental > Terrestrial > Soil > Temperate forest >... | reverse complement strand
TTGCAGCACATGATTTAGAAATTCAATCAAGGCCGCTTTAGGAGCACTTTCTTTAGCCCAATCTATGTTTCTATCGAGATCCTCGATCAATTTGTCTAATGGCTTTGAGGTTTTATCAATTTTATTAAAGAGCTTAAGACCGTCTTCTTTGCTTAGTTTTTCAAACGCTTTGGCAGCGCTCTCGTATTGTCCCGGCAGAATGAACTGATGTTGTTCAGATAGATTGTTAATAAGGGTTTTTAAGCTACTTAGATGAGCTTCCGCGGAGCATCGAAAAAATGGAAATTTGATTTTTGTGATGTGGGGATTGTTCGCCAAAGCAATTTGCAGCTGCTCTTCCCTGATGGGGAACTGCCAATAAGTTAAATCCATCAGATTTTCTTTTTTGAGTCTTTTTATATTATCCTCATTTAGAAAATCGTCTGGGCTGTAGTTTTTCGTTCTCTCCTCATCAGACGTTTCAGAGAGAGGTTTTTTTTCAGGGATAGGCTTTTCAACGGGCTTATTGTCAGGTTTAGGCTTGCTCTCTACTTTAGACTTGTCAACTTTAACATCAGCTTTTTCAGCAGGCTTTTTTTCAACGGGTTTATTGTCGGGCTTGGGCTTGCTTTCTACTTTAGATTTGTTAACTTTATCATCAGACTTATTCACTTTAGTTTTATCATCAACTTCAGGTTTTTGCTCACCCTCTTTTTCTGATGCAGATGTTTGTTCCTGATCATCAGATTTTTTCTCTTCTATTCGGGGAGGCTTGGGCTTTTCTGTCGTTATTATAATTCCAACAAAAAGTTTATCAACTTTATCATGACAACTCTTAACTATTGGTTTTCCTGTTGAGCCCGCATTTTTTTCTAATGTGGTAAAGAGATTATCCAATATGGTTTTGTCGATTCCAGTAAAATGGTCTGGGCTATCTGGATTTAAAAAAATCCGTTGCTATAGTACATACTTGCACAGCAATTTTTGTTGTTGTATCTTTATCTACCACTGCAAATTGCCGGACAAAACCCAAATGCCTCAAAATGGCGTTCAATTTAATGATAGCCTTACCGCGCAAAGTAGCGCTTTTTGTTGTAATTGCTTTTTTGTATGTTTTATCGAGGTTATTAATTGTAGAATTGAAATCTTGAGGATCGGTAATTTTAGTAGCGTGAATGCCTGTCATAATAAATAACCCCAAATAGTGTATTGGTAGTCATTATAAAATAAAGAAAGCTATTTGTCAAATTTCGCAATAAATGTTTATAAAGTTTAGTAAAGGTGGTTCATCGCAAAAACGAGTACCTCGTTTTAGTAAATTAAAGAATTTAAGTTTAAAGTTAGTAGTTAGCCGTGAATAGCGGCAACAGCGGGTGGCCCAGGTTCGATGTCGTTAAATTAAAAAAAAGTATTTATACAACTTTGCTAGCATTCAGTCGCCCTACCGGGACGATTGCAAAAGTATTTGAGCTCTTGCCAATTGATTTTTCGTCTGTTCAAGTTTGTCTGGTCGGCCATTTCTGCTTGAATTCACTATCTATGACAAATCGGACAGGTACTCATTTTTGCGATGAACCAAAACAACTACATACAAATAAGGAAACGCTTGCCGCTATGAAAGAATTGGATGAAGGGGGTGGTCATTCTTTTGAATCTATGGAAGATTTCTGGAGGCAAATGGGGATAAATCCAAATGCTTGAGAGGAAATTCTCAACACGCTTTAAGAAAGATTTTATTTCTTTTGCCGGGCTTTGGGATGATGAAGGCTTCTTGTGGGATTTGCTGCAAAGAGAGTGCTTGTGTTAGGGCAGAGGAGGGATCCTCAATCTGTTCATCAGAGAGCGGAAAAGTGCCAAAGTGGATGGCAAGGCTTCTGTGTGTTCCAAGGATACGATGTGCAAGCACGGCCTCTTGTGGGGATTGGTGGGCCGGTTGCATAAACCAGCGCGGCTGGTAGGCTCCAATAGGTAAGATGGAAAGTAAAGGCGAGCCAAAACGCTCTTTAATTTGTCGATAATGCGGTCCGTAGCCCGTATCTCCGGCAAAGTAGACAACGCCATGCGGCTGCTGCAAAATAAAACCGCCCCAAAGGGTGGAATCGCGGTCGCCAAGGTGTCTTCCAGAGAAGTGTTGCGCCGGCACGAAGATCACTTTAAGTCCGTTTTCTAACTCAATTTCTTGCCACCAATCAAGCTCGTACACTTTCTCAAAGCCATGTTTTTTTAACAAAAGCCGGTTGCCCAATCCCGTAATGATTAAGGGATTATTTTTGGCTTGCAGCCGTTTCAAGGTAGGGATGTCCATGTGATCGTAGTGATTGTGGCTAAGCAAGATCAGATCTATTGGAGGGAGGTGCTCAAAATCGATTCCCGGAGGATGAACCCGTCTAGGGCCAATCCAGGAGAGAGGGCTGCATCGTTCAGACCAGATGGGATCGGTGAGAATGTTAATATTACTCCATTGAAGCAGCACTGTCGAATGATTGATAAAAGTGGCCTCCAAAGCATCTTCGCTCAATCGAGGCATGGGAATATCTTGATTATCGATGTCAATATGCTTTGGCCATTGGGCAGGTTTGCGGGATAAGAACCATTGCATAAAGACCCAAAAACTGCGTCTGGTATGGCAGATATTGAAGAAGCGCTTGCCGTCAAAGTGATTAGAACGAGGGCCATGATATAAGGGACGGAATAAAAGCTGGCTTATCGACCAGCAAAGAAAAAGAGCAGCAAGGGCTAAAGACACTAGAGCCGTTCTTATCATTGTCGACAAAACTTTTAAAGATATTGTGTAGGCTTGTTTTAGCAGTTGCATAAGATTCTCGTTTGAACTCCTGACAGTCGATGCGATTGTTTCTCTACTATTGTCTTAATGATGATATCGCTGCCCCAGATTTCTAAATTGTGGCGGGCACGAGTCACCCCTGTATAAAAGGCTTCGCGTCCAAAGATTTCCGATCCTTGAGGAAGCAGAAGTAAAACACTGTCAAATTCGCTGCCTTGGCTTTTATATACAGACAAGCAGTAAGCATAGTCATATCTGGGCAGGAGTATCGCCGGAACTTTTCTTACAGGCTCTTCAGGTGTTCTTCCGGGGAAAAGGGCATAATCGCCATCGATGGCTTTATCACTATTGCCCGTGCGCACTAAAATGCCTACTTCACCATTGAACATCTCCAGGCGTTGATCATTGGCCGTTAAGATAATTGGAGCTGTGAATTTACTGTCTTTATTGAGTTTTAACAGTCTTTTTAAAAAAAAGGCGTTAAGCTGATCGATGCCAAAAGGACCTTTGCGCAAAGGCGATAAAATTCTAAAACGGTTGAAGACATCAAAAAGAGTTGTGGGATCTTCATCGTCGCTACTTTGGAAATCTTTAAAAAAAGGATAGGTGTAATCGAACAGAGCTTGCTGGCCATCAGTTTGAGGAGCTTGCGAAAAATCCTTTATTTTTCGCGTTAGGCCCTGACTTGGCAAAGCATCATTGAGAAACGTTAAGGCTTTGCTGCCATCACCAGTGTTAATGATGCTTGCGAAGTTGAGGATAGCGATAAGTTCTGTTCTTAAACAGACTTTAAGTTCAACTAAAGATAAACCGCAAGTCACCAAATCGGCAAATAACGATCCTGCCTCAACAGAGGGCAGTTGATGTTTATCCCCTAGAAGAATCAGTCTTGCTCCCGGTTTAATGGCAGCAAAAAGATGCACCATTAACTGGAGGTCGATCATTGAGCTTTCGTCGACTAAAATGAGGTCGGCAGCGAGCTTCTCGACAGCGGAAGGTCTCATTTTGTGGGGATTAATGCCCAAGAGGGCATGTAAAGTCTTTGCTTGGATGGGTTTAAAGTCAGGGATATCTTGAATAGCTTTTGACAGGCTTTTTTGGAGATTAGCTGCCGCTTTTCCAGTAGGGGCTGCCAAGGCAATGTTGCAGCGTTTACGCATATCAGGGTCTAGACTTTCCCAATAGGCCTTAATCAGATGTCCTGCCGTATAAGTCTTGCCAGTGCCTGGGCCGCCGCAGATGATCGTAAAGCGTTTTTTACAAGACTCTAAGATTGCCTCTGCTTGCTCTTTTAGCAGTTGATTGCGGCTTTGAAGCTTTGTGACATAATTCTTTACAGACTCTGCATCGATTGCAAATTCAGGTTCAGTGGAGATAAGATTGCGCAAGTGTTGTAAAAAATGGGTTTCCTGGATCCAAGAGCGCTGAAAATAAAAACAATCGTTATAACGGCAGACGGGCTTTACAGGATATTGATCAAGCTGAATGTCATTAACGTCAGCCATTAAATTTGTAGATAAAGACGATGCCCCCTCTAAGATCAACTGAGTGATCTTATGAAAATCCTCTTCCTGGTAGACTGTATCGCTATCATGCTGCTCTCCAAAGGTCTCTTTCCATAAATCTTTAGGATGCGGAAAAACAGTGCCTTGACCTATTTTTATGCAAAGGTGTCCTCTGCGCAGCGCTGCAGACAAGTGACAAAGAAAGGCGCCGCAAGCTTCGCCATCTTCATTTTTTAACAGATTTCTTGCTAAAGCATAGTCGATATAAGCCAAATAACGGCGGGCAAGCATCTTATCGAGCGCAGGCCAATCCGATCGCGAAGAAGCGCCCTTACCGGCCAGCCAAGGAGTGGAGCCGGTGCGTTCGAAAAATAATTTTTGTGCCAATCCTTCCATCGTTGTTTTGACAAAGGCCTCCTTATGCCTTATGATGTCTGCAGCTTAATATAGCGCAGATGAACTTTTAGATCGAGGTTGTTGCTCTTGAATACAGACAAAAAATACTTAGCTCTTTTAGGCTTGCTTTTGCTTAGCAAGGCTATTTTTATCTTTGGGATCATCTACTCAGCAGAAATTGGCTTAGGCCCAGACGAAGCTCAGTATTGGACTTGGAGCCGCGATCTTTCCTGGGGATACTACAGCAAGCCGCCGGCCATTGCCTGGCAAATATGGCTAGGAGGCAAGCTCTTTGGCAATACTGAATTAGGGGTGCGCTTCGGATCCATCATCTTATCATCTTTACTTAGTGTCGTTCTGTATGTGTTTGCAAGAAGTTGCCGCCTAAAGCCTCAAACGGCGTTTTGGTCGGGAGCTGTTTTTGCTCTCACTCCGCTTGGAATGCTCTCTGCGCTCTTTGCCATCACTGATGTGGGCATGGTATTATTTTGGACTCTGAGCGTCCTTATTGTCGCCAAGGCTCTTGCGAATGAAAAAACACCTTCTTACATGATCTTGGGCTTAGTCATTATGGCAGGAGCTCTGTTTAAATGGTCCATTTACTTTTTTTGGCCCATCATCTTTGTTGCTATGCTTTTTTTCCCCTTTTTGCGCAGCCGGAATATTTTCTGGGGAATGGCCATTTCACTATTGGGACTATTGCCAAGTTTCATTTGGAATACTTCCCATCAATGGGCCACATTCCGCCATGTTTTAAGGACGATGACAGGAGGGCAAAGCTCCGATCTTGGAACCACACCCTTAAGCAAAGGAAACGCTTTTGAGTTCTTGGGAGCTCAGATAGTGCTGCTTTCACCCATTCTTTTTATTTTGCTTGTCATCGCTCTATTAGATTATCGAAAAAAAACTAAAGTATCCCCAAATCCAGCCTTATCATTTTGCCTGTTCATCTTTTTTGTACCTTTTGTTTTGGGTCTCATTTGGTCCTGTCTTACTAAACTGCAAGGCAATTGGATCGATTACATTTATCCTAGCACTATAGTATTTTTGTGCGCGTATTGCTGTGAATCAGTTTCGTGGGGCAGGATTTGGCTAAAGATTGGAACGCTTTTTTCACTCATTCTGTGCTTACTGGCTTTAAGCATACCGTATGTGCAAGAACACAGTTTGTTGGGGCGTTATCCCATTGCTTATCGCCTAAATCCTTTTCACCATAATATCGGCTGGAATAACTTAAGCGAAGCATTAATTCAAAGCGGCTATGATTCATCGCAGCATTTTCTCTTTGGTGATAAATATCAGATGAGCAGCATCTTAAGCTTTTATGGGCCTCACCAAAAGCGGGCCTATTTCCTTAATTTGCAAGGAGTGCGTAAAAATCAATTCTCCTATTGGCCTTCCATGGCACAAGATCAGCTTGGGAAAACAGGCTACTTCGTCTTAGCTGAAAATTCGCCTCATTTGGAAAAAGAACAACAAGCGACGATCGATCGCTACCAAAAAATCTTAAAGGAGTACTTTTCCGATGTTGTGTTTTTAGGAGTAAAACCTCTTTTTCTCAGCTATGGTAAAGAAGTAAAAGGGGCATACATGTTTAAGTGCCTGAAATACAATGGCAAAGAACCCAAAGAATCCAATTTGTATTAGAAAGATCAAAAAAACAATTTGATCTCATCTTCTTTTTATTCTATATCTTAATTTTTAAAAGAAGGAGATTAACAATGCTTAGATGGGCAGTCATTTTTTTGATTATCGCGATCATCGCTGGGGTGCTTGGATTGGGCGGCGTAGCTGGTGTTGCAGCCGATATAGCCAAAATTATTTTTATTCTATTCTTAATCTTGTTTGTGGTTTCGCTTGTTTTGGGATATTGGCCGAGACCGTAAAAAGAAACGCTAAATGATAATTGCTAAACTGAAAGACACAAGCCAAACCCTCATTTTAAGCTTGATAGAGCACTACGTTACAAAACTGGCAATGGCGATGGAAAACCGACAATATTTAGACTTTCATTAGAATCAGGCCGAGACGACCTGATTATCTTTTCGTTCAGATATCCCGACGAAGGAGGGGTATCTGTTACGTTTTTCAAATGTTTTTTGTCATTTTCAGGTGTTTTTGGAACTGAAATCGTCAAATTCGCGATTTTTTTATTCCACTCCTAATTGCTGCGAATAATATAAATAATGTAAAATATTTTTTATAAAAAAAACAATCGTAGTATTATAATAGTAAGTAGATATTTAACTATTAATTTGATTGGATATCAAGGGAGATTATTATGGTAGACAACTTAAACAGCTTAAAAGGAACTTCTGAAAGCTCTCTTTCTCTCCCTATCTCGATGGCTACTCCTCCTAAAAAAAAGGAACCAATACAGAAAGTTACCGGCGGCATGCTAGAAGCGGTTCATAGATTTGGGATCAGTTTAACCGCAATACTTCCTTTTTCTACTCGTTCAATTCTTTTTAATATAATTGCTGCACCGATACGCATACCCATAAGGCTCATTCAAAGTGCAGGTCCAGGATTTTCACAAAAGATGAAAAAGTATATGGCCCAGGATTGGAATCAAGGTGTAAAGATTTTTTATACAGACCTTGAAGCAAATCTTGCTTCAAAGGATCCAAAGGTTAAGAAAAGGGCCCAAGAAGTAATAAAAGAAAATTCGCTTTATATGAATTACGCTTACCCCAATGAAAAACCGGGGGGATTCAATGAAAAGGATGGGGTAATAATCAATACCAAGTTAGATGGACAAATAAAAGATAACAAAATCCCCGAAAATCATAAGAAAATTTTAAACGAAAAAATTTTACCGAAATTCGCAGAGCTAGGATTTAAATGTGATGCTCAAGGCAATTACTACGATACAAAAACTGGGACAATATTTAATCTCGTATACAATCAAGATAAGAAAGAAATTGTTTTATTTTTTCAAGGTATGGGGCACCATGAGAATTTAAAACCATACGGCAATGTAAAAGATATTAAAGAAAAAGTGGGTGCTGAATGTTTTAAGGCAGCCGGAGCAGATTGGTCCGGAGGCATTCCACCATCATCTCGTCAAGCGATTGAAATTGGAAGAATACTCAAAGATGCAACAGATAAGACAGATATGACCCCTGTTGTGAGCGGACATTCCCATGGTGGTGGACTTGCTCAAATTGCAGCAGCATCTTATGGCCATAAAGCCGTAGTCTTCAATTCAAGGCCGATAGGGGCTAGTACTTTAAGGTATATGAGGCATTTTTTTAGTGTGACAGAAAACGCGGAAAAGATAACCATTTTTAGTGGAAAAGGAGATTGGCTAAGTGGGAGTAAGTGCGTTAATGCATTAGCCGCGGCTTTTGAAAGGCTTATAGGCATTCCTGTACCGCGCTCGGTAGGAAATCATTGTTATCATTTACCACGTTTATCAGCAGAGGATTACGGCCAAGATAAAGAAAAAAATGGTCTTTTTAACCACTGCTGTTTTGATAAGGCATATGAACTTCTGGAGAAACAAATAGCCTAAAATCCATGATTAAACCTATAAGGAGATCGACAATGGAAAGAGAAGAACAAATACAGATTGTCAATTCCTGGTTGCAAGACCTATCTTCTGTTTTGGAAGTAAAACTTTCTCTCGATAATGAAGGAGTATGCACCTTTCAAATTGGAGAAAACCTGATTTCCCTAGAAGTTTCATCTGATTTTCCTATGGTCCATATTTATAGCCCGCTGCTTGCGTTGTCTGCAGAAGATAAAGACTCGAACACAGCTCTGCTAGTTAAAGCTTTAGAGCTGAATGCTTTTCAAGTTTTGACCAGAGGAGGAGCCATCGCAGCAGTTCCGGGAGGAGGTTTCTTAATTTATTGTTACTCTATTCCCATCCCAAATACTAATTCCGAGCAATTCAGCTCCGCTCTCGAAACTTTTTTTGAAACAATTCCTGAAATAAAATCTCTGCTGATTGAACCATCCGATATCATTCCCAAAGCCGAAAAGATGACGCCGGGTTTTCTAAAAATCTAAAGATTCGTAACCGTTCCATGGGGTAGATACCCCTCCTTCGTCGGGATATCTGAACGAAAAGGTAATCAGGCCGTCTCTCGGCCTGATTCTAATGAAAGTCTAAATATTATCGGTTTTCCATCGCCATTGCCAGTTTTGTAACCGAGCTTTTTCTGGATTCCCCCATGTATACTGAAAAGGACATTATCAGGCATTGCTTCAACTATGACATGCACATGGTTTGGCATAATACACCAGGCATGAAGACGGTAGCGCACATTATCGAAATAGGTAAATGAATTTGCTACCAGCTTTGAAGAATCTAGAAAAAGCTCGGTTATTGCAAAACTGAAAGGCACAAGCGAAATGAATGCTCTTAGTTTATCGTTTAGCATTTAGCGTTGTAGAAAAGGGCCGCTGAAAGGGGTCTAGAATACGGCTATCAACCAGTTATAAAGGTGGGTTCACTTCCTAAAGTTCGAGTTCTAGAGCATTAAGCTCTGAATCTCTCCATGTAGCGTCGTGATCCCTTAAACTAAAAAAATATCGTTGATGAGCATTCAAATATTCTAGCGTGACCCAATCAGCAGCAAAACTCATATCTTTATATTAACAAAAAAAGATTTATTTTTCCACTAACTAAATAAACTAAATAAACGCTAAATGAAACATTCCTCCGACTTAACGTTTATCATTTATCATTTAGCATTTAGCGTTTAATAATTGTGGTCGTTTTGCGATGTGGGCGGTTGATGATGGAGTCCGTCTCATCCATGGTCACCGGATTTACGTGAAAAAAATTTGACAGGGCTGAGATAATTTTCTCTGTGAACAGCGCTTTTTTTAATAAATGCGGACGCAGGCAGCATAAAAAATCGGCGTGGGAGCGTTGCTGTCGATAAGCGGGAGTTTTGGGTGGAAAGAGTAGATATTCCATGTTGTCAGCATCAAAATCCCAAAGCAAGGAACTATGGTGAAGCCAACGATTTTTAGTGAGGTATTGGGCATTGCCTCCAAATTTGCGGTCGTCAATTACATAGTCATTTTCTTTAAGGCCAAAATTTACCTGCGAAAAGATGGGCTGATAAAAAGATTCTGTCCACTTAAGAATTTTATCAGGATAGCATGGCACTTGTAATTCGGCACTATTGCAAATAAAAGTCACAAAGAAGGTGTTGTGATCGACGACGACAGTGCCGCCTCCACTAAATCTTTTGATGATAGGAATAGGAGCTTTTTGCCATTTTGAATCATTAACGAGCAGATCAGATCTGCCTGAAATACCCATGACGATAGCAGGAGAAGGTGTTCCTTCGTTAATGATGCACCAATTGCCTAAATCGCTGCGTAGAAGTGCCTCTTCCAATTGAAGCTGTATGATGATAGGACAAGCATTGAGATGAAGAAGATTCAGAACGGCGTGAGAGGATGCTGTATCATTCCTCATCATGAGGATCACTGTTTGATTTTGAGGGCTCTCGCCGCATCAAAGCAATCATTAAAACAGAGATATCTGCAGGGGAGACTCCTGATATGCGGGAAGCCTGGCCCAGATTTTGCGGATTAGTTTGGCTAAGCTTCTGCCTAGCTTCATTGCGCAAGCCGGTGACGGCGGCATAGTCGAAATGCAATGGAATGCGAATATTTTCAACATGGGATAACTTGGCAACTTCAGCATGCTGTCTTCCGATGTAGCCGGCATATTTGAGATTCAATTCGATTTGGAAATTGATCTCTTCGCCATGATCCTGCATAGACTCAGGATACTCTTTTAATAGTGTCGCGTAGGTATTCTCTGGGCGGCATAACAGGTTTGCTATGGTGAAGCCTTTGCCATTGACCTGTTTAAAGATTTTTTCTAAGCGGACAGTCTCTTCTTGAATCATGCGTTGTTTGTGCTGCAATTTCTCATAGCGTGCATGGTCAATAAGGCCAAGTTCATATCCATGACGGCGCAAACGCAAGTCGGCATTATCTTGCCTCAAAAGCAGACGATGCTCGGCTCTGCTTGTAAACATACGGTAGGGTTCATCGAGACCTTTTGTCACTAAATCGTCGATCATGACGCCAATGTAAGCTTCCGATCGCGAAAGAATTAATGGCTTTCTCCCCATCACACGGCAAGCGGCGTTAATGCCTGCCATGATCCCTTGGCCTGCGGCTTCTTCATAGCCTGATGTGCCATTGATCTGTCCGGCAAGAAAAAGCCCTTCAATTTTTTTGCATTCAAGGGAGGAATCGATCTGACCGCTGACAGCATAATCATATTCGATGGCGTAGGCCGGCCGCATGATCTCAGCGTTGCGTAAGGCGGGGATGCTGCGGATAAAGTCGAGCTGCACATCAAAAGGCAAAGAAGAAGAAACTCCATTGACGTAAACTTCTTGTGTGGTGAGTCCTTCAGGTTCTAAAAAGATTTGATGGCGCTCTTTATCGGCAAAGCGCACCATTTTATCTTCGATAGAAGGACAATACCTGGGACCGATGCCCGTGATCTTGCCGGAGTACATCGGTGAGCGATGAATGTTCGCTAAGATGATTTTTTTAGTTTCTTCAGTGGTATAGGTGATGTGGCATGAGACTTGAGGAAGACGAGGGATGCCTTCATCATCGAAAGAAAACTTGATGTTGGGATCGCCAGGCTGCTCTTCAGTATGGCTATAATCGATAGAGCGTTTGTTGACACGCGGGGGAGTTCCGGTCTTCAAGCGTCCAAGCTTGATTCCAAGCTTTTCCAAACTCGCTGACAATCCCACAGAAGGCTGATCGCCAGCACGGCCGCCGGCGTAATTGGTTTCGCCTATGTGCAATAAACCGCGCAAAAAAGTCCCGGATGAAATCACTAACGCCTTAGTGTGATAGATGATTCCCTCTTTAGTGATCGCACCATGTATGCGATCGCCTTCGATGAGAAGATCTTCTATCGTACCCTGTTTGATCTCAAGGTTTGGCGTTCGCTCAAGGCGATGCTTCATCTCATACTGATAAGCCACTTTGTCCGCTTGAGCCCGCGGAGCCCAAACGGCAGGGCCTTTCGTAGCATTAAGCATGCGATACTGAATGCCGGTGCAGTCGATGACTTTGCCCATTTCACCGCCAAGGGCGTCGATCTCTCTTACGATATGTCCTTTGGCTATTCCTCCGACGGCTGGGTTGCAGCTCATCTTGGCAATAGTGTCTAAGGACATAGTCAGAAGTAGAGTTCTCGCTCCCATTCTGGCTGAAGCCAATGCCGCTTCGCAGCCGGCATGGCCTCCGCCCATGACTATGACATCATAATCGACTGGATACTTCCACATGACGTTTTATGCTCTATGAAGCACTAAAAAGGCTTATTAGCTTTTGTGACGGTCACGTCGGCTTCGCTTCTTGCGCTTATGCTTTGATATTTTATATTTTCGCTTCTTTTTTACGGAGGACATAGCGATCTCTTCTCCATTACAATGATTTAACTTTTGCTATTGCTGAATCGATACAAGCGGGAATAGTATCTCATCGCCGATAAAAAGTAAAGAGCTTAAGAATCAATCTGCTGCGGGACAACAAATTTGCAGGGTGATCATGATCATTTGTTTATTTTTATGAGGGCTGCTTGAACTAGACTTAAATATTGCGATGCCTTCTGCAAGTCTTGGTCTTTGTAGCTGCCAGGGCTGGGTAATTTTTGATATTGCTTCAAAGCAAATTGATAGCGTTTGATGATTGTCATTAGGACATTGAGTTCTGTGTTGGGATGGCAATATAAAATCTCTGTCGCAATTTTGGGCATGTTAAATGCATCATTTTTGGCGTCGATGCACAGAGTCAGGAAAGCTGTAAGGTTTTTTTCATGAAAAGAACCCTGCTTTATGATATGAGCGATGAGGTAATCGACTTGTTTGAACTCTTTTACGTCAATAATCCAAAGGATTGCAGCTTTTGCAAGATATTGAGAAAGTTTTTCTTCTGAGCTTAGATGTTTTTCGAAAAAAGCGATCTGTTTTAGGACGCTATCCAAGTCAACATGACTTTCTTTAAGGCGTAGTAGGCTAAGAAACGGTTGAGAAAATAAAGGAAAGCTATCCGCAAGATTTTTAGAATTCGTGTTATGTCGGCACATCAGCATATTGAAGTTAATAACCCATAGCCTAAGTTCTTTGCTCAATTCCTGCTCTTGTATGTTGTTGCAAGAAAGTTTTTTTTCTAGGGCATCATTAAGTTTAGCATATTTTTTCAATGTTTCTTCTTTAAGTTGAATCTGCTTTTCGACGAGTAAAAATCCATAAAGGGGAATGGAACACGATTTCGAAGCAGCATGGACCTTAAAAATTTTTTCATCGAAGGGATTAAAGCTAAAGCAATGATGATAGAGCTCTACGCTGCCGTTAGGATACAATGCAATAGTGCACAGTTCTCCATCCTGATTTGAAAAAGAGTAGGCAATACCAAAAGTGCGATTTGGGAGATTACCATCTATTTTTTTTAGACGTGCACTGATTTGTTCTGATGTAGGATGTTTTGTTAGATCGAGCCAGCCAAGCTTTGTAAATTCTTCCATCTGGTGTAAAGGAAATAAGCCACCATTGCGGACAATCGATTCGACCAAAGCTGAATAGGAGGAGAAGTGTGAAAATTCATACTCTTCAATAAAAATGCTGCTAGAATTTTTTTTTTGGACAAATAATTTGCAGGAATCGGGTGCATCGCTAACACGTATTGCGAAGAAAACTCCCACAGGAGATCTTTGCAGAGCCTTGTACATTTTCACAAACTGCCTTTTCGAAGAATCGCTTTCTAACGAGACAAGGCCTAATTGTTTTTTAATTGTATTTTCTCTTTCGCTTTTGCAAGCGCGCTGAAACTCATTGATAAAGATATTTAGAGGCAAAATATCCTTGCCAAAAGAATTTTTTCCAAGCTTGTCCAAATTGCTAAGATTACTGGAATCAAGAGATTCTGAATAAACGCGGAAAGTATTCGAATTCTGCGAGCGAGTTTCTTGATGCTCATTTTCAAGCACAAAATGGCTCAACAGAAGTTGCCCTTGGTGAGTGCGCCTTAAAACATACGTTTGCATTGGAAAATCGATTTCTAAAGGCTTTCGGTGCAGTCCACCAATTTCAGCAAGAGAATTTAAGAAGGTCTCTTTTTTAATAACTTCTTCTTCTTTTATTATGGGATCGAAGAATCCAGCATCTTCCAATATTTGAAGGCGTTTATAAGAAATAAAGCCATGTGCGCCTATGCGAATAAGATCGGCAACGTTGTTAAATGAGGAGATGAGTTTATTGTCTTGGTAGAGATTAAGCCGTTGGCCTATTACTTTGATAAAGTACTTAGCAATGGCAATAGAATAGCTTTCGATTTTTTGTGTGACAATAAGGTGATAGCCTTCATCTGACGATGAATGTTTTCCAATCGCATATATGCCCGCAACATTATAATGGCAAAGTATGCGTTCAATTATTGGGATGTCAATATTTTCTTGATAAAACTCGGACTGCTGAATATCCAAATCGAAATTAACAGAACTTGGCTCAATAGGGTTCTCTAACAAAAAAGCCTGCGTCACAGCATAAGGATTGAGCCCTAATTCATTAAGAAAATTCATTCCATTTCCTTAAACTAAACAGAAAAACGACTGAATTCTTTCTCCGCTTCTTTATCCATACCTGACGCCTGGTTTGGGGAATCGTATTTCATCGGCGTGTAGTTTGCAAATTGCGCAAGCTCCTTGCGGAAAGTTAAATTGATATTGCCAATGCCACCATGGCGATTTTTTGCAACAATGAGCTCTGCCAAGCCTGGTTTATCCATGGCATCGTAATATTCGCGTCTAAATAAAAACATGACCACATCGGAGTCTTGCTCGATGCTGCCGCTTTCCCTCAAGTCACTCATCACAGGGCGATGTCCCTGCCGCTCTTCAACTTTACGTGAAAGCTGTGAAAGGCATAAAACCGGGATATTAAGCTCACGAGCTAAGTTTTTAAGCATGCGCGAAATCTCCGATATCTCACTTTGACGATTTTCTTGGTTGCGGGATCCTGACCCTGTTAGCAGCTGCAGGTAGTCGATGACAAGAAAACCGATGCCATAGGTTTCTTTCATGCGGCGGGCACGTGCTCTTAAATCAGTGATCTTTAATCCGGGCTGATCGTCGATAATCATGACATGATTCTGCATAAAATTGACAGCTGCGACAATGCGCTGAAACTCAATTCCATTGATGGCGCCGGTCTTGATCTTATCCGATTCAACTTCTGCTTGCGAACAGACAATGCGATGCACAAGCTGTTCTGCGCTCATTTCTAATGAAAAAATGCCTACGGGTATTTGGCTTTTAAAACAGACGTTTTCGGCGATATTCAAGGCAAAAGAGGTCTTTCCCATGGCAGGGCGAGCGGCTAAAATCATCAAATTGGAGTTATTCAAACCATTCAGCATCTTATCGAAATCGATAAAATGCGATGGAATGCCGGTGATGCCTGAATCTTCGGGCCCGCGCTGCTGATAGCGCTCTTGTTTTTCCTGCAGTTCCTTTAAATAAGGCGTTGCTGATTCGGCTTTGACTCCCGATAAGACTTCGCTCATAAGGACGCCGGCAGAGGTGCTGGCAAATTGGCTGATTTTGAAAAAAAGCTGCTGCGCTTCATCGAGGGAGTCGCGCACATCATGGGCTTCTTCTAAGGCTTTCTTTTCCACATGCTGTGCGGCATTAATCATACTTCGCAAAATCGATTTATCTTTGATGACGGAGCAGTATTCCTCGATGTAGGCTGAAGTTCCGGCATATTGAGCAAGAGTCGTTATATAAGCGGCGCCTCCCACGGCTTTCAGCTTATCTTGGCGCTTGAGCTCCTCACACACAAGATGCACATCAGCGGGTTTTTCCGTTTTGTAGGCAGTCTTTAATACCTGGAAGATGATTTTATGTTCGGTATAATAAAAATCGCTATCATCTAGCGCATCGGCTGCAATATTTAGGGCATTAATGCTCGTCAGCATGCATCCTAGGACCATCATTTCCGCCTCTTTAGAGTTCGGAGCGATTTTAACTTTGCTATTGGTCTCTACCATATAAACTCATCCCATGTCGAAATTTGGCAATAACGATAGAAAAATTAACATGAAAAGTCTAGGCTAAAAAGAACAGACTGCGTATAACTCTTGCCAAACTAAAAATTAAAGATGAGCTTTTTAAGCAAAGTTCTTTTTTTTATTCATTGTTATCATCTGCTTAGCAGATCTAAGTATTCATGTTCTGTTTTATAAAGGAAAACAAGCATTA
>Ga0207105_1164_pt1 | contig 15970 bp, 12 predicted proteins | sample Alteio_BWMinHeat_77_FD_153569 | JGI IMG/M metagenome (GOLD analysis project Ga0207105, IMG submission 153569) | Enriched cells from forest soil in Barre Woods Harvard Forest LTER site, Petersham, Massachusetts, United States -... | ecosystem: Environmental > Terrestrial > Soil > Temperate forest >... | reverse complement strand
AATCTACACACAATTAAGGTCGGATATTACTATTCGAGGGAGAATTTTAGCGAGAGTCCGCTCTACGCTGCCGGCGAGGGCTTCAGCGCATTCCAAACTTCGAATCTCGAAAATCCTGCTGGGCCCAGCGGAGCAGGCAGTGGGGATGCCCTCGCATCGTTTCTGCTTGGTGTTCCCAACAGTTCATACTGGCGGGACGCACTCGTGTCAGAACACCGCGGATCGATTCAAGGGGGTTATGTTCAGGACCAATACAAAATTTCGCCCCGCCTTTCTCTAAATATGGGGCTCCGCTATGACGTTTCCAAATGGCCGATTTACGGTTCTTTCTCGAGCGGCACTGGGTATGTCGGCGATATGGACCTTTCTAACGGGACATATATCCTCAGTGCGATTCCTCCCGCTTGTTCTCCTACGAGGGAGGCGCCCTGCATTCCAAACGGCGCTCTTCCCCCAGACGTAGTGATTACCGAAAACAGCGGTCGCAGCCTGCACGATACTGATTTCGGCAACTGGCAGCCTCGGATTGGCATCGCTTACCGTCTCAGCGATTCGACGTCCATCCGGGCCGGTTACGGTCGTTCTTACGACGAGTGGAACGGAGTCTCCCAGACCGGTCAAAACATCGGCGGAACCTGGCCGTCTGTGGGCGCCTTGAATATTAATTCACAGAATCGGAACACTATCACCGCCGCTATTGGTGATCCTCTCGGCCTCGCGGCGACAGGACTCTATCCGCCGCCGAGTCCGTTCGCAAGCGCGAGCTACTACTATGATCCGCACCTCAAAACGCCTTTTGTGGATCACTGGAATCTTGAAGTGGACCAACGTTTGGGCCTCTCCACAGCCTTGTCCGTCGCTTACGTCGGGACGCGCGACGAACACTTAGACTTGGGCGGCATACACAATACCGCACAATCTCCAGGGCCGGGAGACTCAGCGACAGTCGCGGGCCGTCAGCCCTTTCCATACATCACTCCAACGAATTACGACACGAGCGGTGGCAACAGTAACTATAACGCCCTGGAAGTGAGGTTAAATCGCGGTACCAGCAAGGGTTTGACTTACTTGGTTTCGTATACGTGGTCAAAGTCCATCGATCTGGCATGCTCCGGAAATTATGGCGCGGAGGGATGCGAACTGCAAAACGCGTATGATCCAGCGATGGATCGAAGCGTATCCGGATTCGATCTGACGCATTTGTTGGTTTGTAGTTTTGTCTATGAGCTTCCGATAGGGCGGGGAAAATCGATCGAACCATCAAATTCGATCTTGCGTCATCTGGCGGAGAACTGGCAGGTGAACGGCATTCTCACTCTACATTCCGGAACGCCCTACGACGTGATTTACCAGGGTGATCTCGCAAACACTGGGAACACGTTTGTGCGAGCGAATCTCGTAGGCAATCCGACTCTAAACAATCCCACTCCTGCTGAGTGGATTAACAAGAGTGCTTTCGCTATTCCGACGCCTTTCACTTTCGGTAATCTTGGACGCAATTCATTAAGATCTGATTGGTTCAGAAATCTTGATTGCTCTATCTTCCGAAGATTTCCACTCGGCGAGGAAACCGCGCTCGAATTCCGGCTCGAAGCATTCAACGCTCTGAATGACGTGGTGTTCGCTGCTCCGGGTAACGTCATCAACGGTCCCAATTTTGGGTTGGTTACGTCCGCCGCGAATAAGCCGAGAGAGTTGCAGCTTGCAGTCAAGCTGGCCTTTTAGTGACGCTCTCAACGTCGCACAATCGCGATGCTGCCAAAATCCAACGGCGAAGGCCTCGCCAACCGCGTACTTCGAGCGATGGGCAAAGTCGCATCGTTGTCTCTCACCGGGTCAGTTTTGTTCTTCAGTTTCGCGGCCAAAGCACAAGCACGTGCCGCTTCAAGCAAACCTAACACTGTGGAGCAAGCAAATGTGGAAGTCCGAACCGTACGGCTCCCTTGGGCAGAGGGGAGCGACATTCGGTTCAGTCGACTGTCGGCCACCGCGGGGTTATCGCAGACCCGTGTAAGCCAAATTCTCCAGGACGGTCAAGGATTCATGTGGTTTGGGACTCAGTACGGCTTGAACCGCTACGACGGATATAATTTTCGGGTATTTACTCCCGACCCCACAAGCCCAAACAGTCTCAGCGGCGGATGGATCTACTCCCTATTTAAAGACCGATCGGGCATCCTTTGGATCGGATGTAATCAATTCCTTGACCGATTTGACCCGACCACTGAGACCTTCAGTCATTATCGAGTTGGGAGTGAGGATTCGAGCGGCGTTCCAGTTACTGTCACCTTCATTACGCAAGATCAGTCGGGAATTTTGTGGTTAGGAACCGGCAGAGGTCTGTACGCGTTAGATCCGAGTACAGGGCGAATGGTTCACCACTATGGACACGATCCACTGAACACGGCCAGCCTGAGTTCAAATGACATCAAGTCAGCACTTGAGGATCGACGTGGCAGGTTCTGGGTTGCTGATGGCGACAATATAGAACAGCTAGACCGGACAACAGGAACCGTGAGTTGGCGGTTTCCACTGCCCAAAACGGTACACGATAGTTTTTCGCTTCACGAGGACCGGTTCGGCAAATTATGGATCGCCTGCGACGCAGTTGGAGGTTTTAGTGGACTTGTGGCTCTCGATCCCAGCCGCCGCGAGGTTACTGAGTTTTGGTTCTACGATCGGCAATCGGGTAAAACATTGCGCGCGTCCATGTATACGATCCTGGAGGACAATGACGGCGTCCTTTGGCTGGGAACTATGGACTCGGGCTTACTGAAGTTTGACCAAGACTCGGGAAAAGTTGTCCGTTACCGCCACCACCCGGATGACCCAGATAGCCTCGACGATGATCGAGTGATTTCTTTGAGTCAAGACCGCGAAGGAAACATCTGGGCGGGGTTGCACGCCAATCAGCCTGTTTTTTTCGCCACTCGGAATGCGTCATTCAACTCGCTGCTTCGTGGAAGCTTCACACGTAACCGCCGCGGCGAGAAAATGGTAAATGCGATCTACGAAGATCACCAAGGTGCGATTTGGGTTGGTGCGGCGCGCTCACTAATTCGCATTGATCAGAAGACTGGAAGCTACGACTCCTATCACTTGCCGGGAACCGGTGAAAACATCGATCTTGTCTCGATCACCGAAGATTCCTCGGGCACCATTTGGGTCGGGACCGAAGGCGGAGGACTCTACCGCTTTGGCGCGACGACGGGTCAGTTCGAGAGATTGCTCCCGAATCCGTCGCCATCGAGCTTTTTCGACAACGGCATAATACGGCTCTTCACCGACCATACCGGCGCAATGTGGCTGGCCACCTGGAATGGTCTAGATCGCTTCAACCCCTCTACCGAACATTTTACCGTATATAAAAGGGATAAGCAGAGCCAAGCAGAGGAATATTACGACATTGCGGAAGATCGAAATGGCGAGCTTTGGCTGGGTGGAAACTCAGGCCTCCAGGGATTCGATCCGGTTACCGGAAAATTTCGCGGATACGAACATCAACTTGATAATCCTAGATCGCTAAGTGACAACGTCGTATCATCTGTCCTCATCGATCATTCCGGGAACATTTGGGCGGCCACCTACAACGGCCTGAGCGAATTGAACCAGGCGAGCGGTACTTTTACCAATTATTACGCAAAAGACGGATTGCCGAGCAGCCGAGTCAGCTGTGCGTTGGAGGATCACAGCGGAATCCTCTGGCTAAGTACGACACGCGGCGTATCCCGATTCGATCCTATGGCGAAGACGTTCAAAAACTACTCTCCGGCCGATGGGCTTCCCGGCATGGATTTGACTGGCTGGCGGACGTGCTTTAAAAGCACAATCGGTGAAATGTTTTTCGGAGGTTTTGACGGAGGCGTATCATTTTTCCCAGACAAGGTAGTAGACAACTCATACGTCCCAACAGTTGTCTTCACTAATTTTTGGTCGGCTGGCCATTCCCTCGAGGTAGGCGGCAACTCACCCCTGAAGAAATCAGCCAGCTACACAAATTCCATCACCCTTTCGCACACGCAGTTTCCATTTTCATTGCAGTTCGCGGCACTTAGTTACTCGAGTGCGGAGACAAGTCGTTATCGCTATCGGATCGAAGGCGAGAATGAGCCATGGAATGAAGTCGCCAGCGACCAAAGGGTCGTCAATTATACGTACTTAGCTCCTGGCAAATACACGTTTCTCGTCCAAGCCACGACGGGGCAAAGTGATTGGAGCCGCAGCGGAGCGACCTTGCACATCCAAGTCTTGCCACCCTGGTGGAGTACGTGGGAGTTCCGATCGACGTTAGTAGCCTCGTTTGTCGCGCTGTTGTGGGGAGGTTATCAGTGGCGCGTCAAGCAGCTGAAACACCAAGAGAGAAAGCTGCGAGATGTCATCGAAACCATACCAACATTTGCTTGGACCGCTCTTCGCGATGGCTCGGTGGATTTCGTCAATCACCGTTGGAAGACATTCACCGGCCTGTCCACTGGAAGGACTCTCGGTTCGGGTTGGCAAGACGCAGTTCAGTCCGATGACTTGAAGCCACATCTAGAGAGGTGGCGCGCCTCGATAGCCAGCGGGGAGCCTTTCGAGAGTGAGGTGCGTTTTCGACGCGCGGAGGATGGGCAATATCGTTGGTTCTTGAATCGTGCAGTGCCGTTGCGTGACAAGCGAGGCAAAGTCGTCAGGTGGTACGGGACCTCGACCGACATCGAGGATCGCAAGCGCGCCGAACAACTTCAATCAGATCTTGCTCACGTAAATCGCGTGAGCACAATTGGGGAATTGACCGCCTCACTCGCGCACGATATTAAACAGCCAATAGGGGCTGCCGTGACAAACGCCGAAGCGTGCGCGCGATTTCTTGATCGCGATCACCCGGATGTATTGGAGGCACGGGAAGCAGCTTTGGACATGGCGAGAGACGCTAGGCATGCGGCACAAATTGTCGACCGTGTTCGTTCGCTCTCCAGACGGGATTCTCCGTGTTTGGACGTCGTTGATGTAAACGAAATAATCGGCGAAATGATTATGCTGCTGCGAGGCGAGTCGCAGCGGTATGCAGTTGTGCTGTGCTCGGATCTTGCTGCGGGACTTCCGCAAATCACGGCGGATCGTGTGCAACTGCAACAGGTATTGATGAACCTTATGCTCAATGGTATCGAGGCGATGAGGGATGTGGGCGGTGAACTTAATATTAAGTCGCAGTTGGCTGAAGGCGATCAGCTCCTAATCTCGGTCAGCGACACAGGCGTTGGGTTGCCCGCCGGAAGCGCAACCGAGATTTTCGATGCATTCTTTACGACGAAATCGCAGGGCACCGGCCTGGGACTCGCGATCACGCGTTCGATTGTGGAGTCGCATGGTGGCCGCGTCTGGGCAACCGCGAACGTTCCAAAAGGCGCAACATTTCAGTTTGCGCTGCCAGTAAGGAGGGCTGCGCACGCATGAACCCCACCGACGACGCTACCGTATTCGTCATTGATGATGACGGTGGGATGCGTGCGGCAATGCAGCGTTTGCTGAAGTCGGTAGGTCTATACGCGGAAGCATTTGCCAGTCCGCAGGAGTTTCTCCAACGCAAGCTGTCAGACGGCCCAAGTTGTCTCGTTCTAGACGTGAGGCTCCCGGGGATGAGCGGACTCGACGTGCAGCGCAGATTGATTGAGGTGGGTGTTCAGATACCGATCATTTTCATCACGGGTCACGGCGATATTCCCATGACAGTCAAAGCGATGAAATCCGGGGCGGTGGATTTTCTGACGAAGCCATTTCGAGACCAGGATTTGTTGGATGCGATTCAGCAGGCGCTGCAGCGCGAACGGAAAATGAAAGAGCAGCGGCGGGAGGCTCTGGAATTACATGAGCGTTATCAGACATTGACGGTGCGGGAGCGGGAGGTCATGGGCCTGTTGATTTCAGGCATGCTCACGAAGCAAATCGCAGCACGGCTAGGAACTAGCGAGATTACGGCTCAGGTCCACCGCGGGCAAGTCATGCATAAAATGCACGCCAACTCTCCCGTTGAACTTGGCAGAATGGCAGAAAAACTCAAACTTTCATCAACCAGCTAACCCCTCGATTCTGATGGGACCGACCACTTTATACAAATCTATCGCCATTCCTATTAGAACTCATAATTGCGTCGCGCGGAAAAAGAGTTAGCCTTGCGTCCTGATGTCGAGACGAGGAAACGTAAAAATGGTTGCAGTCGTTGATGACGATGAATCATTCCGGACCGCGGTGCAACGTTTGTTGAGGTCCGCTGGTTTTTGGGTGCGATCGTTTGCGTCCGCGGAGGATTTTTTGAAGTCCACCCAGCGACACGAGACGGGTTGTCTAATCGCGGACATCCGTATGCCCGGAATGTCAGGCCTAGACTTGCAGGCTAAATTGAATGCTGAACATTGCCCAATTCCAACCATTTTCATTAGTGCACATGGCGACGAGAAAATGAGGCTCCAGGCAATGAGAGGTGGAGCAGTCAAGTTCCTCGGAAAACCTTTTGACGACGCATCTCTGTTGGAAAGTGTTCGAACAGCCTTGAAAAGCTGAGTCGCTAAAAGCGGACTTTACGTAACGAGGCTGATTCGGGGGAAGTTGTGGGAAACTTCGAGACACTTCGACTAGGCGAGAAGGGGCGGGAGCGCGAGTTCGAGCGAATCGTAGGCAAGAGCCCCGCACTTGAAGCTGTGCTCGAGCAGGTTGAACGAGTTGCACCGACCGATTCCACCGTATTGATTCAAGGCGAAACTGGTACAGGGAAGGAGCTAATCGCGCAGGCAATTCATAACGTGAGCCGACGGTATGGCCGGTCCTACGTGAAGTTAAATTGTGCTGCTATTCCTTTCGACTTATTGGAGAGTGAGCTATTTGGGCATGAGAGAGGCGCGTTTACGGGAGCTATCGCTCAGAAAACTGGTCGATTTGAAATGGCTGACAACGGTACCCTTTTTCTCGATGAAATAGGCGACATTCCGCTCCCTCTCCAACCGAAGCTGCTGCGGGTCCTGCAGGAAAAAGAGTTCGAGCGCTTAGGCAGCGGCAAGACACATCGGATCAATGTGCGCCTGGTGGCCGCAACACATCGCAATCTTACTGAAATGGTTGCACGGAACCAGTTCCGTAGCGACCTCTACTATCGTTTAAACGTATTCCCGATCCGCCTACCACCTCTGCGGGAGCGGCGGGAGGATATTGCGCCTTTGGTTGCGTACTTTGTTGACCTTTTTGCGCAGCGGATGGGTAAACAAATCAAAAGCATTGCGAAAGAAACGTTGGATGCGTTCACATTTTATAGCTGGCCTGGGAACATCCGAGAACTTCAAAACCTTGTCGAAAGGGCTGTAATCCGATCTGACAACGGAGCGCTTGCGGATCCATTCCCTCTGCTGGACGCGAATCTAACAGAAGCGAATCCGACAACGACGGACGTCGCCGCATTGTTTTCAGCGCGGGATGGTACGCTGAGGGATGTCCAAAGAGCTTCGATCCTGAGAGCATTGCACGCGTGCGGTTGGGTGCTCGGGGGAGCTCGCGGTGCCGCCGCTCGGCTAGGGCTAAAACGGACCACCTTAATTTCCAAGATGAAGAACTTGGGGATCTCGCGACCGGTGCGGCGACTGGACATCGCTTGCGCTGACGAGAGCAGCGAACCAACCATGGAGCCCGCCGCCAGTTAGCCCGGTCCCCAGCGAATGCTAGCGAAAACGAGGGCCGGCAGTCATCTGTTAGAGATGATCCGAGAGCAGTCTTTCGTCAATCCGTTCGTGGCCCTAAAATGGCGCAATTCCTATCCGCGGTTTTAGCCCGGTGTCAAAGCTCAATTCTGCTGGGATACGTGATCGGGTTGTAACGGTGCTGTGCCGAAATTTACACTGAAGCGCTTGCACCAGATGGAAACTGCGCGATATTTGGATAAGTCCAGATTTTCGCCCAACCCGTAGTCTTGGTAACCGATATTCCCCTTGCAAGACTGACCTCAAAGATCACGAGCAAACAAGAATTCTGGCAGAAGATCTCAGCAAACGTGATGACTTAGTGGGTATCGTGAACAACGTGGGCTTAATTAGGCATGAGACATTCGGCTCAATCGACCCTGATGAGTTTACGTCCCCAATGGACTTCAATATCCGTCCGGCGTTACAGCTTACGCAGGCGCTTTTGCCCGCCACGCGAGCCGCGCACTTTGGCCGCATCATTAATATTACTAGCCTCGTCACGCGCGGGCTTGCATTTCGCTTTAGTTATGCTGCCGCGAAGGCCGCACTGGAGAGCATGACTCGGACGATGGCAATCGAACTTGCCGCGAACAGAATTACGGCGAACGCCGTAGCGCCCGGACCGACCGAATCCGAACTATTCCGCGCCAACAATCCTCGGGGTACTGAGGAGGAAGTTCGCTATCTCAGACGAGTTCCGATGGAGCGATTCGCACAGCCAGCGGAGATCGTCGGCACCGTGGCGTTTCTTGCCAGCAATGCGGCTGCGTACAGTACCGGTCAGACATTTCTTGTGGACGGCGGTGCGAGCCTTGGGACTCTATAAGACCGGAACTCATCCGGCAACAGTACGTCCAGCGGATGACGCGACGTCGATAGAATGACGCCAACTCATTGGGCTTTAGAGTCCAAACGTCGGCAAAACGGCGACGAGAGAAGTGGAACGCCGCTTGCAAGAAAAGCTTCAACCCCATCCATCAAGCCGCGGCTCGAAGTTGTTGAAGTTTACCTATAGTTCCTGACTCCGAGCCGCTCCTACCTTTGCCCCATTTACTCAACGCGTGATTCGCGCCTTCCAAAACATTCGAGCCCGTTTTTTGACGAGAATAAGGTTTCAGCTCATTTGGGCATGAAACGTGCATCTCCAAATGTCTGAGAGGAGCACGTGAGATGGCCACAACGGCGCCCGATTTTATTTTCAGCAACAACAATCCACAGCCTTACAGCGAGCACTCAGCGGATTCTGAGTCCGATTGCAGGAAAGCTTATGAGCTCACCGAAATCATCAACAAACGTTTGTGGTCATTCCGCCGGATCGCAATTCAAGTCTTAGGAAACGATGCGGACGCCGAAGACGCCGTCCAAGATGCATGCCTAGCGGCTTACAGACACCTGGCGCAGTTCAAAGGGGAATCTAAAATCTCCACATGGTTTACGCGCATCGTGATCAATTCAGCTCGTATGAGGCTTCGGAAGCGCGACCGACAGCGTAACATTTCAATCGAGTCGCTTGATCTTGACACGACGCGCGAGCCGTTTTCGGAAACGCTCCCCGACGATCGGCCAAATCCCGAAACGCAATATCGAAAAGCGGAACTTTCTCGAACGTTGGTGCGATTGTCAGCCCGGCTTTCACCTGCGTCTCGCAGAGTTGTGGAGATGTGTTGGGTCGAAGGCCTCACAGTTCAGGAGGCTGCCGACTTTCTTGGAGTGAAACCGAATGCGGTCAAATCGCGACTCTCGCGGGCTCGTTCGGCGCTAAGGAATCTAGCGCAGCTGGAAACGCGACATTTGCCCAAAGGGCTATCCTCAGGGAAAGGCCCTCGCAAAATCTTGCGTAGCAGCCGCGAGATGGCGACAGGGAGAGACGGTGACGGGACTCTACCTTTTCGTCGAACAGCAGACGCGGGTCTGCGCGCGCAGAATTCGGTTCTGAATACTGTGACGACGTTGTCAACCAGGCCGGGCGCATAGAAATGGCACAACTACAAAGATCAGAAAAAGAATCGCAGTCGCTTGTGTACGGAACGGCTGCGCTTCATTTCGTCCTCCAGCGACGCTTGAGAGCGCAACTGTCGAAGCCCTGGCAAGCGTCTGAATATCGACGGGACAGAATTGACGGTGCGTTCCAAATCACTTCAAAGTGCGCGGAATCACTCAGTTGTGAGCTTCAGCCGATCGAATTCTGGCTACGTTCGTGCTTGTATCGCTCTCGCAGACGGATTGAACATTCAAAAGTGATTGGGGAACGATGTCGCGATTTTGCCCCAGTCAAATTCCTTACGAGGGAGAATAACTGTGAAACAGATAGTGCCTCCATATTTCAGCGAATACAAAAGCCTCAAGCTGACGCGCGACTCGGAAGGCGTCCTTCTCGCCCAATTTAACTCGAACGGTGGGCCGATCACTTTCACCGCGCGCGACCATACCGATTGTGTCGACGCCTTTTACCGAATCTCGCAAGACCGCACGAACAAGATCGTCATCATTACCGGGATGGGAGGCGACTTCATTCCCAAAGTAGATTTCACGTCTTTCGGAAACGTGGCCGACCCTGAAATTTGGAGCCAAGTGCATGACGAGGGAGTCCAGATTCTAGAAAACCTCGCAAACATCCGCGTTCCAGTTATTGCGGCGGTCGAAGGACGTGCTCACGTCCACTCGGAATACGCACTGCTTGCGAACGTAGTTATCGCGGCCGAGAGTGCTACATTCAATGACACCGCACACTTTGCCGGCGGTATTGTTCCAGGCGACGGGATATTCACTACGTGGAGTTATCGCGCCGGAGCAGGAAGGGCGGAGGCGTTTCTCCTAAATCAGCAACCGTTGTCAGCACGGACTGCGCACGAATGGGGAGTCGTTGCAGAGGTTGTGCCGAACGGACAGGCGCTCGCTCGCGCGCAAGAGCTGGCTTCGCTGTATCTGCGAGTTCCTGAAACTACGCGCCGTAACACCCGCATCCATTTCGTACGGCCACTAAAGGAACGTATCGTGTGCGAAGTCGGCTATGGCCTTTCCCTCGAGGGTGCTTCTGCCGCGGACCTTGTCAAAACGATGCAAGCCAAGAACGACGCGACAACCACGAAAGGCAAGATCGCCTGAAAGCCCCGGCAGAGCAACAATCAGACTCGGAGTCAGGGGCGTGATTGTCGTTGCGAGCCCCGCGAGGTCGCTTCGGGGGTGTTTTTGGAAAACGTCGAGACGAGATTGGAGTTTCTTGTGTTAGTCCGGTCGGATCCATATGGATTCCCTGTGTGAATTGTATATGCAGACACCAACTGCCATTCCCGCGATCGATGACTACCTGCGGAAGCGACTAACCCCCGCAGAAAGCACCATCCCTCGCTTGCCGGGTATCGAAATGTTTGGATTGTCGGTTCCCGCGGGCACAGTGGGCGGAGATCTATTTGAGTATATAAATTTTCAGCAGCGCTATGACATTGACGCTCGGGTTCGGCAGGCGATGAGTCGATCCGCAGAGTTTTTGGACGGTCTTCGGTCCGGTCAGGTACCACGTAATTCGGTTGATGATCACGTGCAATGGATGAGATCGAAGCCGGGTTATCGATCGGAAATGGAAATCGAATACCGGGATGCGAGGAGTTCAGAACAACTTCGCCTTGTCGAAGAATTGAACCAGCTTCCCAATGCCGCGGGTATCTTATTGGTTGATGCTGAAGGGCATGGAACGATCTCAGCCAAGATCGCCTCCAGCGTTCATGACACCTTCCACGCTTTCTTACTTTCGGACATCAATCGATGTGGAAGAGTAACTCCGGAATTGTTTGAAAACCTGAATCTCCGTTTGGCGTACTCGGTTGCACCCCGAAACGCGCTCGCATCGGCCGAGAAGGAAAGCGCGCAGGAAATTGCAACACTCTTGTACGGCGAAGTGCATCTGTCCGGCGGATTTCGTTTTGTGAATTGTGGACATCCGCCGCCGCTCCTATTCTCAGCGGAATCTCACACGCTTACAGAAATAGACGAGACTCGAATGGTGCACTTTCTGCCGCTCGGGTTGCAGCTTCCTGAGGATCATCCTGACCGCAATCGATACCTTTCGCTACAGCTCCGGCACAGGTGGGCTGCATCCCGTGACCTTGGCAATACTTCGGTGTTGAATCGCGGCGACATTCTATTCCTGTATACCGATGGCGTTTATGATGGTTCCGACGTTTGTAATCGACGCAGGCTGGCGGAGGTACTGGAGGGGCATTCTGCGCAATCAGCTCGAGAAATCTGCCTTGCAACTATGGAATGCGCGTTGGCGACTGACGATGCCTTGCGGCAAAGAGGCGAGGAAGACTTGATCGACGATAAGACAGTGTTCGTGATCAAACGGAACTGAGTACAGTTTGCTGTTTGAATCGACTGCGCTCAGATACGCGCCTTGGGTGGATTTGCCAACCCTCCCGTCTCGAGAATGAAATTCGCGATACGATCGACACCTAGGCCAGTTTTAAGATTTGAGAATACAAAAGGCCTTTTCGCTCGCATGCGCACAGTGTCCGCCTCCATTACATCCAGACTTGCGCCGACCAAAGGAGCCAAATCAATCTTGTTGATTACAAGCAGATCCGAGCGCGTTATCCCTGGCCCGCCTTTCCGGGGAATTTTCTCTCCCTCGGCCACGTCGATCACATAGATTGTCAGATCCGCAAGCTCTGGACTGAACGTTGCGGCGAGATTATCCCCACCAGACTCTATAAAACACAGGTCTGCTTCGGGGAATTTCTGGCTCATCTCCTCGATCGCGGCGAGGTTCATAGAAGCGTCCTCCCGAATAGCCGTATGCGGACAACCGCCTGTCTCAACCCCCATGATTCGCTCTGCTGGCAGAGCCTCCGCGCGCGTGAGAATCAATTGATCTTCCTTGGTGTAAATGTCGTTCGTGATGACGTAAATCTCGTAGAGATCTCGAAGTCGCTTGCAAAGAGCCTCCACAAGCGCCGTTTTGCCTGAACCGACTGGTCCTCCGACACCGACGCGCAATGGCCGGCTAGTTGAGTTCTGTTCATACGTGAGAATCATGATCGAAATAACCTCGTGTACTGCGTTTCATGTGCCATTGAAGAAACATCCACCATAAATGCCGCCGAGCCAAGATCGTCGAGGGTCGCACATCCGCCATGCTCGCTCGTTTTGATTACAGCGCGTTGAAGTTGGCAGACCGCAATTTGGCCGTCAGTTTGACCCAACGGTATCAATCTCACGCCAGCGTTGACCAAATTCGCGACGAGATTGTGCAGAAAAGCCGCTAGAGCGAAGTTCAAAGGGATTCCATTCCTTGCTGTGCAAACACCGAGAACAACGGCCAACGAGGGTCGTAGTTTCTGTTCATCCAATTTCTCGTGAAGGCGAGTTAGAAATACGTCGGGACAAATCTCGCGGAGTATGGACAGACACGAGGTGCCCTGCTGTAAAGATTCCAGCGCGAATTCCGCCGTCCCCCTGAGTGTCGCTGCCAATTCGGAAATATCTCGCAACCTTCCTAGATCGTCGTTGGTTGCGCTCTTCCACGCTTCGGCAAAGAAGATCGCCTCATTTCTTCCAGAACCATATCGAAGGTCGGCCTCGAGCCAATTTACGAGACTTTCGCGGTCACGAATCCATCCCTCTTCGACCGCCCACTCGATGGCATGGGAGTAGCTGTAGGAGCCGATCGGGAAGGCGGGTGACATCCAGCTCTGGAGCTGCAGAAGACGAAACGGTCGAAACGTGCATTCACCGCTGGTCATGGTTGTGATGTTCATGCACATGGTCGTGTTCAGCGTTGTCGCGCGGTCCATGGTGATGGTGACCGTGAGCGCCGTAGGCTCCACCTTCCGGCTGAAAGGGAGCGCGCACGTTGGTGAGATCGGCGCCAAGTCGGCGCAGCATCTCCTCGATAACATGGTCGGGGCGGATTCGAAGCGCGCTGGTATGGATTTCGGTGGGCAAGTGTCGGTTTCCGAGATGCCATGCCAAGCGCGCAAGCTGATCCGAATCCTCGTGGCGAACCTCGACGATCTCCTCTGATGCCGCTCGAACCAACAGCCATCGACCGTCTTCGAGCTGCAATCCGTCTCCGTGAGCCATCGCCACAGTTTTAGGAAGGTCAAGCAGTACATCTTCGCCTTGATCGTCCTTCAGGACTATCCGGCGCCGGTGGCGGGCGTCGAAATCTAGCGTTATCGACCCAGCTGCCTTGTGTCTGGGCCAATCACCCGCTCGGCGATGAACAAAACTGGTGTGTGCATTCATCTCAGTACATGAAATAGCGTTGCGCCAGTGGCACGACGCTAACCGGCTCACAAGTTAGAAGTCTTCCGTTCGCGCGGACCTCATAAGTCTCCGGGTTCACATCCATGTGCGGTATGGTGTCGTTGAGAATCATGGATTTCTTGCCGATCCTGCGAGTATTTCCTACCGGAAGGAGTTTCTTTGCCAAACCAGGCGTCCCGCCCTTAAGCAAGAGCGCTTGGCTCACAAACGTAACCGAGCTTTCCACTAGCGACCGTCCAAACGCTCCAAACATGGGCCGGTAGTATTGGGGCTGAGGGTTTGGAATCGAAGCGTTGGGGTCTCCCATGATTGCTGCGGCGATCGTGCCGCACTTCAGTACCATGTCGGGCTTCACACCGAAGAATTGCGGATCCCATACACAGAGGTCGGCAAGCTTTCCGACTTCAACCGATCCAACAAACGTTGAAATACCTTGTGCAATGGCAGGGTTCACCGTGTATTTCGCAACATATCTTCGCACTCTAAAATTGTCATTATTACTTCGGTCTTCAGGTAGCCGGCCAAATTGTTTCTTCATCTTGTCAGCCGTCTGCCACGTACGGAGGATTACCTCACCGACACGCCCCATTGCTTGGCTGTCTGAAGAGACAATCGAGAGCGCACCGAGGTCATGCAAAATATCCTCCGCCGCGATGGTCTCTTTGCGAATGCGGCTTTCTGCAAATGCCACGTCCTCGGGGATACGAGGATCTAGATGATGCGTGACCATCACCATATCCAATGCCTCTTCCAGGGTGTTCGTTGTGAATGGCCGCGTGGGAGTTGTGGAGGAGGGAATTACGTTTGCTTCACCACACACCTTAATAATGTCTGGCGCGTGGCCGCCGCCAGCGCCTTCCGTATGAAAAGTGTGGATAGTCCTTCCTTTGAACGCTGCGATAGTGTTCTCGACGAACCCACTTTCGTTCAGAGTGTCCGTATGAATTAGAACTTGCACATCCATATCGTCCGCGACCGACAGACACCGATCTATGGCCGATGGCGTACTACCCCAGTCCTCGTGCAATTTCAGTCCGCACGCCCCGGCCTCGATCTGCTCCACGAGGCCGGGGGCCAAACTCGCATTACCCTTCCCGAACACTCCGATATTTATGGGAAACGCGTCGGCTGCTTCCAGCATTCGCCGGATGTGCCAAGGCCCTGGAGTGCATGTCGTCGCGGTTGTGCCGGCGGCGGGCCCAGTTCCGCCTCCCATCATTGTGGTTAGACCGGAGTACAGGGCCTCCTCAATTTGCTGGGGACAAATGTAGTGAACGTGGGTGTCTATTCCGCCCGCCGTGACGATCTTGCCCTCACCCGCAATTACCTCGGTTCCCGGCCCGACGATGATGTCGACGTTCGGTTGCACATCCGGATTCCCCGCCTTACCGATTCCGGCGATGCGGCCGTCCTTTATAGCGATGTCGGCTTTAACGATTCCCCAATGATCCAAAATGAGCGCGTTAGTGATCACCGTATCAACGGCGCCCTCGTCCCGTGGGCGTTGCGATTGCCCCATGCCGTCTCGGATGACCTTTCCACCACCAAACTTTACTTCCTCACCGTATGTCGTGAAGTCCTTCTCGACTTCGATAATAAGTTCCGTGTCCGCTAGACGAACTCTGTCTCCAACCGTCGGCCCAAACATTTGCGCATAGGCCGCGCGGTTCATCTTGTGGGGCATACTCAGCCACCTCGCTCAATTCACACGGACGTCATTTCGTCGGAAGTTGCGTCAACCGACCCATAACTTTCTGGTTGAAACCGTAAACCTTCAACTCTCCGGCATAGGGCACTAGGACAACCTCGCGCAACTGCCCTGGCTCAAAACGGACAGCCGTTCCTGCGGGAATATCAAGTCGATGGCCAAGAGCAGCAGCCCGGTCGAATTGAAGTGCTTCGTTAGTCTCCGCAAAGTGAAAGTGGCTACCGACTTGAATGGGCCTGTCGCCAGTGTTCGCAACTGTCATCGAAATCGCGGTGCGGTCACTGTTGAG
>Ga0207105_1163_pt1 | contig 16017 bp, 15 predicted proteins | sample Alteio_BWMinHeat_77_FD_153569 | JGI IMG/M metagenome (GOLD analysis project Ga0207105, IMG submission 153569) | Enriched cells from forest soil in Barre Woods Harvard Forest LTER site, Petersham, Massachusetts, United States -... | ecosystem: Environmental > Terrestrial > Soil > Temperate forest >... | reverse complement strand
GATTGTCCCGGACCTCGCCCTAAACCGTCCTTGCGCTTGCCGCGATCGTAGACTCCGTCTATTCCACGGCCTCCGCCCAGAAGGGTAAGATCGTGTACGAATATCTCAGTCCGATACCTCTTCTGGCCTGACTCCCGGTCGTCCCAGGATCGTGTCTGAATCTTTCCCTGGACGAACAACTGGGATCCCTTGGTCACAAAATCGCGAACGATTTCGGCAGTTCGCCCGTAGGCAACCAGGTTGTGCCACTCCGTCCGGTCGGTCCAATTACCCTGTTGATCCTTCTCGCGATCGGTGGTTGCGAGCGATGAGTTTGCAGCCAAGCCGCCGCCTGCGGTGGAACTGATCTGGGGATCTTTACCTACATTCCCCAGGAGAAAAGTCTTGTTGACGCTCCTTGGCATAGTGCTTCTCCTTTTCTAATGGATCTCAGTGGCGCACGTATTCAAGCGCCTCGGCCTTCATAATCTCGACGTATGCTCCGTCACGTCTCCGATAGAACTTGCCACCGTCCGAACTGATGTTGAGGTAACGACGTGTGAGCCGGTGTTTATACAACTCGATCTCCCCGGCGCGGCCCATGTACATTAACTCGTCCAGGTCGCAGGCCGGAACGGTTATCTCAAGCGGAGTCCACTTCGGCTCGCCGACTGTAACCAAGGTTTGATTGAGATAGGTCACGTGATCTTGTCCCATATTGTTGTTGAGAGGAGGAACTCCTACGTGCACGTGCTTGCAACCCACACACGATGCGGCCGCTGTAGTCTTTCTTATCGCCTCTTCAAGTTGACGTGGTAGAGGGAGAACTTCTCCGGCGCGGTTATAGAAGACGGGAGCCAGGTTTCCCCGGAGTTTCTGGAATTCTTCCTTCCACAGATCGGCCGAAACGGCTCCATCCCGGCCGCGGAAGAGCAACTTCGAAATAATCTGTGGACGCCTGCCATCCGGAACCCCCGACAGAGTGTGGAGCGTGATCGCCAACTCAAAAGTCCTGCCACTGCGCAGCATCTCCAGACGCACCATGCGCTCCGCCAGAAAGATGGCATGACGGCCATTCACGGCGATCGAGTGGATAGGTTGTAACCACGGCAGCGGTGATCCATCTTCCGCCACGAAGGCACAGGCTCTGCCCAGATCGGCGACAGCCCCACCCGATTCCACGTCTCGCAGTACATAGCGTTGGGCTAGCTAGGTGCTGGTGTTCAAGCGAGATTCCGGGCATGCAGTAGATGCCTCGCTTATGGACCGCCTTAAGCGTTTCGGGCGGAAGCGAGAGTCCATGGTGAGCATGACGAGATGTGGCAAATTCGCGTCGGGTTTTCTCGAACACTTTCATGATCTCGCCCCCTGAACCCATGCGCGTTTACGGATGGGCTGACCGACCGCGGCGCGAATCTCCTCTTTGGTGCAGCCTGCCCAACACTTGTAGAAGCGGGGATCCTTGATCTGAATGGCGAGGTTGTCCCCCGATCGGTCGTGTCCGCCTGCTGCGCAGGAGGGACAACGGGCCCGCCAGTTCCGGCTGTCCTTGCGTGTCGTCCGTACATGGTCGAGAATTCGGAACTCCGGGTAGCGGGGAGATGAGGCAGGCGGGGTATACGGATTAGCGACAACCGGCTTGTATGCTTCGGGCAGGCTCATCCCCTCAATGAATGTCCTCAGTTCGTCCTCGGACAGTTTTTTTACATGCGCGAGATAGGCAAGCTGGGCTTCGGGAGTGGGCTCGGCTTCATAAAACCAGTAGCGCCGATTTGTCTTCCGATGCACGCCGAGAGGGGCACGGATGGCATTGCCGAACTCGCCATGTTCGAGCGAGTCCTGGCGCGGAAAGACCTCTATGCCTTCCTTCAGGCCGCCGCCCTTGACCGGGACGCCGAGCCGGAGCGCAAGGTTATAGACATAGATCCGGCATTCGGATGCCAGTAGCGGCTCGGCGCCGAAGATCCAGAGATGACCTCCACGGCGCGATTGTTCGAGAGCTGCGTCGACTCCGTCCTGCTTGAGTTCCCATTGCAGTTGGAACAGGGACTCGATGGCTCCGTCGAAGTCGGCGTCAATTGCGACCCACTTGGATCGCTGCGTTTCCGGATTGATCGCATACAGACTGACGGTGATGTCGCCGTTAAGGTGCATCCGCACCACGCCATCATCGATCGGTTTCGGTTCCTTGGTCTTCCAGTTCCGCGCCGGGTAATAAGGAACGGAACCGTTCGGCAATGGACGCTCTCCCTGGATTGCGTAGGCTCGCCGGTTTACAAACAGCCGCATGAAGCTGTTTGCCGTTTCCCGATTCACACAGAACTTGGTATACATGGCGTGCGGCCTCCTTCATTCGTTGTGCGGTTGTAACCCGGGTCCAAAACTCGGTCAAATTTCTGGAAGGAGGGCGAGCAAAGGCGTGTTCTGCTCGCCCATCCCAACTGGCAGCGTGGCACCTCTCGGGACCACAACGACTTTCACGACTTCGGCCGAACTCACCGAGACAGCCTGAGTCGTATTAGGGTGATAGCGGTGGGGGTTTCTGTCTGGCACGGACCAGGCGGTCGACTGAACCCTGGCAATCGCGCGGTTGATCGAACGGATACGGCTGGCGGACAGACGCATGGCGGCTCCTCCGGGAGTTGGAATGGACTCATAGGTTGGGGGGCGAAATCGGGATGCTAGGCGTTGGCCGGCTGGAATTCGGTGAGCAGCAGGCCGGGCTGCTCAACCAGGCGGAACAGGTCGTACTCGGAGAACGCGCGGTCGAACTTCTCCGAGGTGAACCGGTCCTCGCACTCCTCGAACGACAATAGGAACCACTCTTCCCGCAGTCGATCAAAAACGTAGATGGCTCCCGACTCACTGTTGTCGGGCACCATCTGCAGGAGCAGAACGCCTTTGGTTGTCTGGACCCAGCGGGTGGCAATGGCCTCGCCGAGTTCCAGGAAGGCGGCGACGGTTTGCTCGACTGAGTTGGCGGCACGGTCCCGCCAACTGAACATCTTGTAGGCGGACATCTTTCCTAAGCTGGCTTGCATGGTAGTTCTCCTTTCTTCCAGGCGTTGGTGTGAATAGTTGAGGTTGCTTACCGGCGGCTGCGATCCCGGAAGGTCAGAAACCACATCCTTCCCAGAGACCCGAACCAGCCAACAAGCAGGGCGCCGTAAAACGCCTCCAATGCTGGATCAACAGCAGCGATTCGGTACATGGTTGGGCCGATCAGGACGAGACTGATCAACCCAGCCAGGCTGGAGATGGAACTGACTACCAGCCGGCTGACAAACCGGCGCGACGAAGCGGGTTCGACTGCCGCACTTTGCGCGACAGACTGTATCTGCATTTGAGCCACTGGCGATCTCCTTTTCAGGGTTTGGGAACATCTCTTCGGGCGGTAGCGTAGTGAGGGTATGAGGATTCTCAGCGTCGCCGCAGGCGCGACTCTGTTTGCCTGCAGTTTGGTCAGCTTCGCCCAGTCGGAGGTCGTGTGTGGGCAAACGCTTGACGCTCCACTACGGTCAAGAGCAGTGTTGAAAATCGACTCGCGACCGGCGGGCCTGGAGGTGGTTGGGACCGACCAGGAGATGATTCATGTCTCGTGCGCCGCCGCCGATGCGGATAGCGCCGGGCATATCCGTCTTCATTTGTCTGGAACCGCTACCAATGCCGGACTGAAAATCACCGGCTCTTACCCAACGCATGGCAATCTTCAGGTTCGTATCGAAGTGCCTCGCAAGATGAGCCTGGCCGTCGAGATGCCTGCAGGAGAAGTAAAGGTGGAGGATATCGCGGGCGACAAGGACATCAATCTTTATGCCGGACAGATCACGATCTCCTCGACCCAGGAGTGGAATTACCGGAGTGTCAACGCATCCGTGGATATTGGAGCGGTGAACGCACCCGTCTACGGTGCTACTAAAGGCGGGTTCTTCCGCAGCGTCACAAGAAGAACTGAGGACGGAGAGTACCGGCTGCACGCCCACGTCATGACTGGAGAGATCGATCTGCGGGGAAGAAGTCCACATTCAAATTCGGACTAGCACGAGCTCTGGATTAACTTGCGTCACGCGCATTCCTTCCAACATCTCATCACTCCTGCCAAAACAGACCCATGTACAAGGGGATAGTCAAGAAGCAACTCGCTGACCTGCCGATACTTAAGCAGGCACGATTCTGCTCAATGGGTTGGCAAAGCTAGTCAATCGGTCTGGAATGGGACTGCAATCGGTTGTCAATGGGTCGGCAATAGGCATGCAGACTTGCGCGTCAAAGGCTACGGTTGATTGCCGCTGAGGAATTCCCGCAGCGGCACGACAGCCGAGTTGTTCGAGTTCGTCAGCGTGCGAGTTGCGAGAAGCGATCCGCGGAAATCCTCGCTCAAGACGAAGCCGATCCGCTTGCGTGTTGCACGCAATTCCATGGCGAGCAAGTACAGAATGTCGTGGGTCTTCGCAAAAAACGGAAGCAGAACGTCACGGTGCTCGGCGGTAACGTGATCAGTCCCCAGGAGCTGAAGTGCGTTGGCGAAGTCGATCATCTCTGCAACCGATGGTGGCTTTTCAAGTGAGTAGTTGCGAAAGGAAAGAGCAATCCCCGCCATCTCGCGATGAAACTCCCCATTGGCCTGTGGGGTGCGGCTGGCGATAATCTCGGCCTCACGCTCTGGCGTCGGATGTTCGACGCGGACATAAAGACTGCGTCTTCGGATCGGGTCGCCCAGCCGGCGTTCCTCATTGCTGGTGAGCACGACAAAGGGAATACTCTTTGCCGCTACCGTTCCAAACTCGGGAATTGAGAGCTGCCAAGCTGAAAGGACTTCTAACAGCATTGCCTCAAAACCTTCATCAACCTTGTCCAGCTCGTCAATAAGCAGCACACAAGGCCGATCGCATTCGAGCGCTCGCATCAAAGGACCCGGTCGAAAGAAGTCCCGTGCCTTGAGATTTGTCTGCACGGTCTGCCAGTCATCGCGCTGGCACTTCGAGAACTCCATGTAAAGCCGCTGCAACCCCTCATCGAAGCGACCGATCGCCTTGTCCTCGGTTACACCGCGGTAGCACTGGAGCCGCTCGACATGCGTGCCAGCAGCCGTTGCAACCGACAGCGCCAATTGCGTCTTACCGCTTCCTGCGGGTCCTTCGAGAAGCAGAGGCTTCTGGAGCTTGGCTGCAAGATATGCAACCTGGGTCATCACCAGATCGTTGAAGTAGCCGGTGGCCGCGAGTTTGTCGGAGAGGTCATTGACTGAATTGAACATCCCTCTCCTCCAGCGGGCACATCCCTGACCGCGAACAGAGGATCTGCCAGGCCGAGATTTCAGTCAAGTTCTTCAATTTTCTGATTGAAGTTCTGGTGCGTTTGACCGAGTTTTGGAGCCCGGCTATATCCATAGGGACGGGTAATCCATATCCCCCAGGAGCTCACCGTGAAAACAAGCGCACTCCAGAGACAACAAACGCAGTCAGAGCAGGAATGCTCAAGCCCACAATTCAATCGCGGCAATCCGACCAATCCGCTACCTCCCGGGCGCGTCGAGAGCTCAATCCTGCTCATTCCTCACGCCGGGGGCGATCACCTGCGGATGTATACCGAGGAAGAGGTCGCGGCTATGCTTCGGGTTTCCTTGTCGCAGCTTCGAAAATGGAGAATCAAACGGAATAGAGGGAGGGTGGACGGCCCTCCCTACCGGAAAGTCGGGCGCCTCGTCCGTTATCCAGAGCGAGCGCTGCAAGCGTACATCGATGGGGAATAGCGATCTATCCCCATGGTGCGGATCCGGTCCGCCTCGTGGTAGAGATCCTTCCTCGACGACGAAAGATTCCGTGAGCTCTTGCTCCCGATTTCAGGAGCCGCGGCCGTTCGCGGCGGTCGTTCGGTGGCTCGGCTGGCCTGCCGGTCGCGGCATTCAGAACGTTGGTCTGCTGCTTCTCGGTGCGGGCCTTCGCTTTTTGAAGCGCCTGCTGTTGAATGTGGACATATTCGATTGATGTCTCGCGGTCCATGTGCCCAAGCTGCGCCATCATGACCTCGAGCTGTACACCGGCGTGGGCACCCTGCGTTCGGAAGGTGTGACGCAGGTCGTGGAAGCGAAATCCCGGCATTTTGCAGGCCGTCATGAGCTTCCGCCAGGATTTAACCCAGCTCACCATCGGTTGCGTCGGATCCCATTTCTTGTCGGTTTGCTTCGCAAGGTGACGAGATTTGCGCACATTGAATGGCAATAAATAGTGATCCGGCTCGGTGGCGCCCAACCGATGAGCTCTCGTCAGGAGTCCACGCAGCCCCCATTCAGCCAAGCTCAAGAGGATTGGCTCACGTCCAATGCGATTCTTGGCCACCTCTGCTCGGATCTTCACTCGACTGTCAGTCAAACGAAGGTCTCTCAGCCGGAGTGTTCGAATCTCGCCGCCTCTGCAACCACTGCCTGCCGCAGCGGCCGCGCAGTACATCGCGACTTCCCAGGTCTCGTTGTTTTTTGCCGTCTCGATGATTCGCGCGAGCTGGTTATCGTTTGCAGCCTGACCTTTTTGGCTCTTCGTCTGACGCAACGGCTTGTAATAGACGGAAAGATCGCCCTTCCAGCAACCCGCATACGACATTACGCCGCGCAACAACTGCATCTCGTAGTTGATTGTTCGTGCAGTAATCTTTCGTTTGATCGTCGGGCTGATTTCCGTGCTCCGCTCCTGTTGTTATTGCTCAATCAGCCACAGGTGAATTGTCTTTACTCGTGTATCTGACCCGAAGTACTTCTCGACTCGCCGAAAGATCCTGCGCTCACGCGCAATCGTATCGGGAGAATGGTCTGTGGCCTTCTGCTTGAAATAGAGATCTGCGACCTGTTTGAGTGGGAGCTTGCCGTAGCTAGCCCGCGGGCTCGTCAGCTCTTCAAACCGTTCTTCTGCCTTCTGCATGAACTGCAGACGAAACAGAGCGGCATCCTGGGGATCAGCCGTTTGAGTGGATTGACGGTGTTGTTTGCCGCGGGGATCGCGCCAGGTAAACCAGATGTAGGGTGAGTCTTCTCTCCATTGTAGGCCGCGTGGCAGCCGAGGACGTTTCTCGCTGTTCATGATGACCGAATCTCCCTCTGATCAGGAAGTAGGTCAAATTGCAGACGAACTGGGAGTGAGTCCCCAAGCGATCCGCTCTCGCGTATCGTCACAACTGGATCGAGGCTATCGTTGGACCGTCAAAGATGCTCTGCGTTATCGTTTTTGTTACCGGTAACAGTTTTTAGGGGCGTTTTCGAGCTTCTCGGAGGGAATAAGTGCTTTGTTTTGATGGCTGCCCCCCAGGGATTCGAACCCCGATATGCTGATCCAGAGTCAGCTGTCCTACCATTGAACGAGGGGGCAACACGCGCAGATCGCGCGCTCTCGATATGCAGCACACGCATCCACTGGTCCCTGGCTGAACCAACCTATTTATCATAAAGGGCTTTCCGGGGGAGGGTCAAACGGCCGAATCGACCGCCCAGCCTACAATTTTCATCGCTGAACCCCTCGATTTTGCTCCCTGCCGGCAATGTATCCGTCGTCAATTCGCACGGAGCCCCGCTTGCCGGGATGGATGCTCGGCCTCTAAAGTAGGTACACAAATGGAGTTGTTCTTCAATCTCGCGTGGCTGGTTGTGGCTGGAGTCCTTGTGACCCTGTGGCTGCGCGACAATGGTCAAAGGCACGCGGAACTTCGAGGGCAGGTCATCGCCATGGCCGTTCTTATCGCGATCCTGTTTCCGGTTATTTCGGTCAGCGACGATCTCCAGGCCATCCAAAACGCTTCAGAAGCTGACAACTACCTCCGCCGGGACCACCTGGTTCCTTCCAACCCAAGCCCGGTTCAGCCTATGCTTGCCGTGATTCTGCCCGTGATGAGCGCCGGCCTCGGATTCGGCTTCCTCCGGTTCATCGCGCCAAGTCGCCTTTCGGTTCTGGAACCGAAGCACCCGGAGATATCGGGGATCGATAATCGCCCCCCGCCCGTGGCTTGATCTCCTCCCTGCTCTTCTCAATTTCTTCGGATCGTTCCCGTCATAATTCGTCGCGCCGCACCAGGCGCAAGGGCGTGTATGAAACATATTTTCTCCTCCCTGTCCGGTTTGGCAGTGGCTGCGGCGCTTACCGCCGCTCCCGGCAGCATAGGCGCTCAGCAGGCGCTGACCTGGGAACAGGTCAAGGCCAGGTTTGAAGCGGCCAATCCCGCGTTGAAGGCCGATGCTCTAGGCGTAGATGAGGCGCGCGCTCAGGAGGTTACCGCCAACCTGCGCCCTAATCCAACATTCAACCTGTCCGCAGACGGCACCCAGATCGCGCTGGATAATGGGGTATGGCAGCCTCTCAAGGGAACATACGTTGTTCCTACCGTCAGCTATCTGCACGAGCGGGAACACAAGCGCGAACTGCGTCTCCAGAGTGCCCAGGAAAGCACGCGTATTGCTGCGTCTCAACATGACGACCTGAAACGCACTCTCGAATTCACTCTTCGTACCGCATTCACAAACACCTTGCAGGCCAAGGCCATACTTGAGTTGGCCAGAGCCGACCTGGATTATTACGACCACATCATCCAGATCAGCCGCGATCGTTTCCGCGTCGGCGACATCGCGCAGGTCGATCTCGATCGTATCGAATTGTTGCGGGTGCAGTACGAGACCGAGATCCAGTCCGCGATCGTGAACCTGCGCACGGCGAAGATCCAGCTCCTGCAGTTACTCGACGACCGTACCCCGGTGGAGAAATTCGATGTCGAGGGTCCGTTCGATTTCTCCGAATCCCTGAAGCCGCTCGACGATTTCCGACAGGCGGCGCTCGATGCCCGGCCCGATTTGCAGGCCGCGCTCCAGGCCATTCAGCAGTCCGAAACCAACCACAAGCTAGCCGTCGCCAATGGATCAACCGACCCTACCTTCAGCGGCTGGTATACATACAATTCCTCAAACAATAACCCCAACGGCACCCAGACGCTCGGCGCCGGCGTGAACATTCCACTGCGCATCTTCGATCGCAATCAGGGCGAAAAGCAGCGCACTCTCATCGACATAGACAAGAGCAAGCAGGTCAGCGAGGCTACCCGGGCGCAGGTCTTCAGCGACGTGGATTCCGCCTACGCCCAGGTAGAAAGCAGTCTCGTGCTCCTCAAACCGTACAAGGCAAAATACAAGGACCAGGCCACCCGCGTGCGCGACACCGTGACCTACTCCTACCAGCAAGGTGGCGCATCCCTCATCGACATGCTCAATGCACAAAGCGATTACCGCACCGTGCAGCTGGCCTATTTGCAGTTGATTGGTTCGTATCTGAACGCCGCCGGACAACTGAATCTTGCCGTGGGGCGAGAGGTGATTCCATGATCCCCCACTCCCGCGGCAACCGACGTCCTTACGCCGAAATTTTTGCGCTTGCCGCATGCGGGCTTATCGGCCTCGCTGGCTGCAAGAAGCAGGATCAGGGGAATGGCACTCCACCGCCTGCCCAGGTTGTCCAGGTCTCCGACATGAATCTGCTCACCATTGACCAGAATGACTTGCCGAAATTCCCGCTGGTCAGCGCTGAGCGAGTGGAGTTAGCCCCCGAGTTGAACGTCACCGGAACCGTCTCCCCGGATGTTTCGCGCGAGGTTCCCGTCATCACTCTCGCCAACGGCCGCGTCGTCGACGTCAAGGTGCGCCTCGGCGACGACATCAAAAAGGGCCAGTTGTTGTTCCGAGTGCAGAGCCCTGACGTCACGAACGCCTTCGATGCCTATCTGAAAGCGGTCAATGACGAGCAACTCGCCAATAAAGCCGATATCCGTGCGCAGGATCTTTTCAAGCACGGCGCTATTTCCCAGGCCATGGTCGAGCAGGCCGACGATTCCGAACGCGACGCAAAGGCCGACCTCGATGCCGCGGATCAGCAATTGCAGATCCTGGGCGTGGACAAGAATCATCCCAGCAGCGTGGTGGATGTGTATGCCCCGATCGCCGGCGTCATCATCGCCCAGAACATCACCAACGCCGCGGCTGCGGGGGTAAGTCTGTCCGGCTCGGCGACTGCCTTCACAATTGCCGATCTCACCGAAGTCTGGGTCCTCTGCGATGTATACGAAAACGACATTCCCAAGCTGCAACTGCGTCAGGAAGCGGTCATCAGGTTGAATGCATATCCGGATAGGCCGGTCAGGGGCCGCGTCAGCGACATCGGACCAGTGCTTGATCCCCAGATGCGTACCGCCAAGGTACGGATCCAGGTCGCGAATCCGGGATTCCTCAAACTCGGCATGTTTGCCACGGCGACCTTCACCAGCCGCAAAACCGAGGCCCACGCAGCCGTCCCTGCAAACGCTGTCCTCCACCTGCACGACCGTGACTGGGTATTTGTTCCTGCCGGCGCCAATCAGTTCCGGCGAACCCAGGTTCGCACGGGCCAGATGCTCAGCGGGAACCGCCAGATGATCTTCTCTGGCATTGATCCCGGTCAACAGGTTGTCTCCAATGCCCTGATGCTCGAAACCGCGGGGAACCAGCAGTGATTCGCGCCCTCGTCGATTTCGCGCTCAAGAGCCGCTGGCTGGTGCTTGGCGGAGTCGTCGTGCTGACGGCATGGGGCGTCGTGTCATTTCGCAACCTGCCGGTAGAAGCTTATCCCGACGTCGCCAATAACTACGTCCAGATCATCACCCAGTGGCCGGGCCGTTCTGCTGAAGAGATCGAACGCCAGGTTACGGTACCGGTCGAAATCCAGATGGCCGGTATCCCCCACCTCACCCATCTTCGTTCGACAACGCTGGCAGGCCTGTCCAGCCTCATGCTCATCTTCGACGACGACTCGACGAGCGACGTAAACCGCGAACACGTGCTTGAGCGCCTGAGCCAGGTCAACCTCCCGGCCGGCCTCACCCCGCAGATGGGCTCCGACTGGAGCCCCGTCGGCCAGATCTACTGGTACACCCTCGAAAGCACCAACCCCGCCTACGACGTCATGGAGAAAAAGTCGCTCGAAGACTGGACCCTGGAAAAGGACTTCAAAAGCGTCAAGGGTGTTGTCGATGTTTCCAGTTTCGGCGGCCCCACCAAGGAATACCAGGTCCATCTCGATCCCAATAGGCTCACCTCGTATGGCCTGTCGATCGGCCAGATAGAACAACAGCTTGCCAACAACAATTCCAACGGCGGCGGCAGCTTCATTGAGGAGGGCAGCCAGCAAATCAACGTGCAGGCGCTCGGCCTGTTCACATCGGTGCAGGACATCGCCGATACCGCCGTGAAATCGTCCAACGGAGCCGCAATCAAGATCGGCGATCTCGGCACTGTCCTGCAAGGACCCAAGATTCGACTGGGCCAGATCGGCCGAGCATGGCATCAGACCGAGAACGGCAAAGACACGATCGTCGACAATCCCGATACCGTCGAAGGCATCGTCCTTCTGCAAAAAGGAGACCCCGCCGACCCGGTCTTGCAGGGCATTCACGACGAGGTGAAACGGCTCAACGGCGACAAAGACCACCCCGGCATACTCCCCAGGGGCGTCAAGATCGTTCCCTTCCTCGATCGTTCCGACCTGGTGAAATTCACGGTCGAAACCGTTGAGCACAACCTCACCGAGGGCATGATTCTGGTTTCGATCATTCTCTTTCTGTTCCTCGGCAACGTCCGCGGCGCAATCGTTGTCGCCCTCACCATTCCCTTCGCGCTCTTGTTCGCGTCTATATGCCTCGACTTGAGCCAGATTCCCGCCAACCTCCTTTCGCTGGGCGCACTCGACTTCGGCATGGTGGTGGACGGCTCGGTCGTCATGATCGAAAACATCGTGCGCCACCTTGCACACACCGACGACACCCGCACGCCTATCCAGAAGATTCGCGATGCCGCCCACGAAGTCCAGCGCCCCGTCTTCTTTGCGCGCGGCATCATCATCGCCTCGTATCTTCCCATCTTCACTCTCCAGGCTGTTGAGGGCCGCCTCTTCAAACCCATGGCCTGGACCGTCACCTTTGCCCTCATCGGGGCGCTCATCTTCGCGATGCTCATCGCACCCGTCGCCGCCAGCATGCTGTTCAGCAAAGGCGCCAAGGAATGGCAGAACCCCATCATGGAGTGGCTCACGGTCCGCTACCGGCGGGCTGTGCGCTCAGCCATCGTCCATCGCAACTGGACGCTTGGCATCTCGACCGTCCTCTTCCTCATCGCTGTTTACCTCACCGTAGGCGGCCCCATCGGCTCCGAGTTCCTTCCCCATCTTGACGAGGGATCCATCTGGGTGCGCGGAACACTGCCCCCCAGCGAAGGCCCGACCGCCAGCATCGATTTCACAAACAAGGCGCGCCTCGTGATGGCCTCGTTTCCCGAAGTCACCCAGGTCGTCAGCCAGACGGGCCGTCCCGACGACGGGACTGACACCGCCGGCTTCTTCAATACCGAGTACTTCGTCGATCTCAAGCGCAAGGAGCAGTGGCGCCCCGTCTTCCATCAGGACAAGGAAAAGCTGATCGCCGCACTCGACACGGAGCTTTCCAGGTTCCCCGGCGTTCTCTGGAACTATTCGCAACCTATCTCAGACAACATGGAAGAAGCTGTCTCGGGCGTAAAAGGCGAACTCGCTGTCAAGCTATACGGCGACGATCTGCGCATGCTGGAACACACCGCCGAGCTGATTCAGGCGCAGATGGCGAACGTTCCGGGTGTCGGCGATCTGGGGATTTTTCGCATCGTCGGCCAGCCCAATCTGAACTTCCGGGTCAATCGCGCCGCGGCGGCTCGCTGGGGCATCAACGTCTCCGACATTCAGGACGCCATCCAGACCGCCGTTGGTTCCAACGCCGTCACCCAGGTTCAACAAGGCGAAGCACGCTACGACGTGACCCTGCGTTATGAAAAGCAGTACCGCGACACGCGCGAAGCCATTGAGAGCATCCGCCTGCTGGCCCCTTCAGGCGAACGCGTCTCCCTCGGTCAATTGACAACGGCGACTACAGATGACGGCGCCGAGCAGATTAATCGTGAAGCCGGCCAGCGCTACGTCGCCATCAAGTACTCCGTCCGCGGGCGAGACCTGGGCTCCACGGTCGAGGAGTCCATCGCGCGCGTTGAACGCAACGTAAAGCTGCCCCAGGGCTATCACCTCGAGTGGGCGGGCGAGTATGAAAGCCAGAAACGAGCAGACAAGCGCATGGCCATCGTCGTGCCAATCACCGTGCTGGCCATTTTCCTCATCCTCTACACCATGTTCCGCTCATTCAAGTGGGCCATGTTGATCATGGTGGCAGTCATCATGGCTTCCATCGGAGGACCGCTCGCCCTGTTTCTCACTCACACCAACTTTTCGGTCTCCTCTGCGGTCGGCTTCCTCGCCCTCTTCGGTGTCTCGGTGGAAACCGGCGTCATCATGATTGAGTTCATCAACCAGTTGCGCGGGCGGCGCAAAGGGATGGAAGAATCCAGTCGCCAGCACATCGTTGAAGCCGCCGTCGAAGGTTCCGTGTTGCGCCTGCGCCCGGTGATGATGACCATGCTGGTGGCAACGCTCGGCCTGTTCCCGGCTGCGCTCTCACACGCAATCGGATCCGACTCGCAGCGCCCGTTTGCCATTGTCATCGTGGGCGGATTGCTGGCAAACCTGGTGATCGGTGTATTCCTGATGCCCACCCTTTACGTCTGGTGGGCCAGCGTGGATGACGACTTGCCAGCTGCCGAAAACTCGAACGATTTCTGAGGGAAAGCTTTAATCTTCATTTCTCCCAAGGTGGCCATATCACTGCCGTAGTAGCTCGGGCCTTCGCTGCGCGGTCCTGGCGATGAATTCCCCAAAGAGTGTGTTGGCCCACGCGAACCACGATCTTGTGAAATGGCTCGGGTCATTTTTGTTATAGGACTCATGGATGAATCCCGTTCCGGCAGAGGATGTTTTCAGCATTTGAATGGCGCGAACAATCTCCGCGTCGGAATCGCTCGTGAGCCCATAGATGATTTGAGACATTGGCCATATCATGTCTCGGCCGATGTGTGGTCCACCGATCCCCTCACCCGCGGTCCCGCGGAAGAACCATGGGTTCGATTCGCTCCACACGAACTTCCGCGTCCTCACGTAGACGGCTGCGTCAGGCGAGGACTCGAGATAAGGAAGGCTGAGCAGGCTGGGCACGTTCGCATCATCCATCAAAACCTGGCCGCCGTAGCCGTCGATCTCATAAGCCCAGATCGTGCCATCAGCAGTGGAGACGAGCGCGTGTTGGCGCAGTGCCAACTCGACCTCATTTGCCAGGGCTGTCGCATCATTCGCCATATCGGGATCGTGAAGAATCGTGTTGGCCATGGTTGCAAGCTGCCGCAGTGATGTGACTGCGAAAAGGTTTGAGGGCACGAGAAATGAAAAGATGCACGCATCATCCGAAGGTCGGAAACAGGATGCGATGAGGCCGATGGGATTGACCGGATTGCCGATGGCATTCACCAGCGTGTCGGTGGGGTTGATTGCTTCTCTCTGGAATCGATACGGACCCGCGCCTTTCTTTCGTTGCTGAACGCGCATGGTTTGGAGAACAGCCGTCATTGCTTGTTTCCAGGCGGAATCGAAGGGGCGTGTATCGCCTGTGCTTTTCCAATATCCATGCGCCAGGCGAATCGGGTAACAGATCGAGTCCAACTCATACTTGCGTTCTCCGACGCCCGGCTTCATCTCAGTCTGGTCCTTCGTGCTCCACTCCAGCGGAGGAGCACTCAGGTCCGCCATGAACGAGTTCGCATAGGGGTCAATGAGCAGACAACGTGTTTGTCGCCGGATGACGCCTTCGAGGAGCTGCCGGAGCCGATCATCTATGCCCGCAAGCGCAAGATAGGGCCAGACCTGCGCCGAGGAGTCCCGCAGCCACATCGCCGGGATGTCTCCCGTAAGCACCGCGGTATCGGGCTTTCCCTCAAACTCGGCAGGAAGGACGGTTGTGTCGAGTGTGTTGGGCAGGCAATTGACAAACATCTCGGCAAGCGCAGGGTCGCTTATGCGCCGACTGGTTGAGTCGATGTATGCGTCAACCGCCGCGCTCCGAAACTTGCGGTCGGCCGGGCGAGGACGTTTCGAACCCGGCGGAATGGCTTGTCCAAGAACGTATCCCGGAATGTTCGACAGGGCGCTGGCACCCGCCACAGCCAGGCTGGTTCGCGCGATCAGAAACCTTCTGGTCAGATGCTCACAGTTCATCGGAAGCTGCCATGTCCTTTGTTGACTCGAGCTAAATATACCCCAGGTATCCGACGCGTCGGGTTTGCAGAAAATTAGAGCCTGGTGCCGCAGACTGGAAGTCAGAGGTGCAAAATGCCCGTGAGCGCAATGTCGGCAATGTCCCCGGTTCAAAAATGTCAGCCATCCGCCTGGCTTTTACAGTCCCTGTACGCCTGGGTTATTCTCCCTCTGCTCGCCTTCCCAGTGAGGCACCCCCTCCCCCCTATGTAGATTCGCTTTTATTTCGCTTTTTATAAATTTTTGGACAGAATACAAATGGCTTACGAGCCAGATTTACCCTCTGAAACAGCAATGTTTGTTACATGAGGCGCTTTTGGCGCTTCTCCAACCATTCGCGGGTGCTGGGTGCCCCAGGTTCCGATTCTGGGACCTGGATTCCGCGAATTTCCCCGGCCATTGCGAACGCTGTTCGGGCTTCCCTGCCCTTACTCTTCGCGCAGAACTTCAAGCGGCATTAACCCCAGAATGCGGTAGCTCGCGATCCATCCGGTTGCGGTCGCCAGGATTGCCGTACCCACAAGAGCCACGCCGGCAGCCGGCCACTCTATATGAAAGCCCACCTGCATGCGGTGGAGGAGAACCCGCGTAAGCAGATTCGCAAAAATCACGCCCACAAGCCCGGCCAGCAGCCCCAGCACGCTGAACTCCACGCTGAACGTCCGCACGATGCGCATGCGCGTGGCGCCGAGCGTCTTCAACACCACCGCTTCCCTCATGCGGCGGAAGCGCGTGCTGGCGATGCTCGAAGCCAGAATGGTCAACCCGGCGAAGATAGAAAAGCCGGCCAGGAACCGAATGACAACGGTGATCTGGTCCACCACGG
>Ga0207105_1162_pt1 | contig 16173 bp, 11 predicted proteins | sample Alteio_BWMinHeat_77_FD_153569 | JGI IMG/M metagenome (GOLD analysis project Ga0207105, IMG submission 153569) | Enriched cells from forest soil in Barre Woods Harvard Forest LTER site, Petersham, Massachusetts, United States -... | ecosystem: Environmental > Terrestrial > Soil > Temperate forest >... | reverse complement strand
CTCATCGATGCGGGCAGCCTGGCCAGCAGCACGGCCGTCGCATCCCTTCTTTAAGCTCCGAGCACACCCTTTCGACATGCTGCCGCCTCGTCTCATCTTTCTTGACGGAGATGGTCCAGCAGATCCACTCGTTGCGCGCTAGCGGCGTTATGTCTTCCCATGCCACACGTGCCTTAGAGTCGGACGCGAGCGCATTTCGGAGATCAGCCGGGAGGTTATGTACGACTCCTCCGGAAATTCGAACGGTTGCCATAGGGGTATTTCGCATGATGTCAGCCTTCGCGCACGACTTCTTCGGATCTTTATCGTTCCGCTGCCCACAAATTTTATATGAAGTTCACGGTTCGTCCCCGTGCATTGACCAGTATTCATCTCAAATCGAATTGCGAACGAAGATCCGCACGAATAGAATGATCAGCCTATGCTGTCGCGGCGCGGATTTCTAACCGGAATGATCGCCGATGGATTGGCTCGGTCGCTGAGGCTTAGCATTTCTCCCGAAAACCCACATTCGATTACGCCGGTTCAGTTTGATGTTCCTGAAAGAGCTTGCGATTGCCACGTCCACGTTTTCGGTGATGCAAGTCGGTTCCCATTCGCAGCATCGCGCACTTACACACCGGGATCCGCATCCGCAGCGGAATTGTTGGCGGTACACCGGGCTCTGCAAATCAGTCGCGTAGTGATCGTGCAGCCCAGCGTCTATGGCACGGACAATTCCTGCACGCTTGACGCGCTGAAGCAATACGGCTCAGGGGCCCGGGGAATTGCGGTTCTGCCAAGTGCGATTCGGTCAACCACTCTCGACAACATGGAGCGCGCAGGCATTCGCGGTGTGAGGATCAATTTGGGAACCGCGGGAGATACGAATCTTGCTGATGCACGACATCGCTTCAAGTCTGCCATTGAGCAAATTCAAGGTCGCAATTGGCATGTACAGGTTTACGCTGCCTTGCCGGTGATTGCGGGACTGAGCGACCTCGTCCTGGCGTCTCCGATCCCGGTGGTATTCGACCACTTTGCCGGAGCCAAAGGCGCTGCCGGCCTTCAGCAGCCGGGTTTTGACAAACTCCTGCAGCTCGTCGGAAGCGGGAAGGGATACGTCAAAATTTCGGGAGCATATCGCGCTTCGAGCAGCGCCCCTGATTATCCCGACGCGGCACCGTTGGCGCGCGCGCTGATCACAGCAAATCCTCAACGGATTCTGTGGGGTTCGGACTGGCCGCATCCCGACACCGGCTCTGGTCGCAAGCCGAGCGATGTTTCTCCCCTGCTTCGCGTTGACGACGGTCACCTCCTTAACCTGCTAGCGGCGTGGGTTCCAGATGAGACCTTGCGTAAGAGCATCCTGGTCGATAATCCCGCAACTCTCTACGCTTTTTGAGTCACATTTCCGACGTGCCGCGTGATCTTTCCCTGATCATTCCTCTTCATCATCCGACGGTTGGCGGTTCGCGGTGATCCCTCCGGCGAATCTTAACCGGACCTATCTGGTTTACCAATAACCGCGATGTAATTTCCCGATCGGCGGTTAGCCATTCCCGAACGTCAAACCCGCCGTATAATCCCGGCATGTCAGCGCTTCGTTTTCTTCCCCTTGCCCTTGTTCTGACAGTTCTCACACCTGCGCAGCAGAATGTCTGGCTTGCAGCTGATGATGGTGGCAGAGTATGTGCCGACCTTTATGGCCATGGAAATAAAGGCGTCGTGCTCGCTCACGGTGGCAGATTCAACAAGGAAAGTTGGCGGGACCAAGCATCATTCCTCGCATCGGCAGGTTTTCAAATACTAGCTATCGACTTCAGAGGTTTCGGCTGTTCGAAAGGTCCGGGCCAGGAGGATTTCGATACTGCTCCTTTCGACAAAGACGTGCTTTCTGCCGTTCGGTACTTGAAAGCCCGCGGGGCAAAAAAGGTCTCGGTCGTTGGCGGGAGCTTTGGTGGCTCGGCGGCCGGCGATGCGTCGATCAAGTCTGCACGAGGAGAAATCGACCGCATTGTGTTTCTCGGCCGCAGCGCCGAACCTTTCTGCTGCGGGGCTAAAATCGCGAGCGTTGTTCATTGTCGCGCGCGATGATCGAAACGATAGCGGCTTACGGCTACCTGGTATTCGAGCGCAGTATGAAAGGTCGCCTGAGCCAAAGCAATTGATAGTGCCAGACGGTTCGGCACACGCTCAGTTTCTGTTTCAATCGGACCAGAAGGACCGCGTGATGCAAGAAATTGTGCGGTTTCTGTCAGGGCCATAGTTCTCGACGCGGTACGGGAATGTCTGATGAATTACGCTGGCTGGGCGGTTGGTGGCCACACTTCAATTACTTTGTCGGCAACAGAGCGCATAGCCTATTGCTCAAGTGGTTATTTCTCCATAGGGGTAATACTCCCGGGATCCCATCGCGAGGACACAATAGGTGTGCGAATGCTGAGACACATCGCATTTGTGATGCCGTTCTGTGGATATTCTTAATCCTTATGGACGGCCGAGTACTGCTTAATACACGGCTGCTCGGGTCCCAACGGAAACAATATTGACGGTTTCCTGCCAGCATTCGCATTAGCTCCCATCGGAGCGCAAATGATCACGTCGACTGTTCGTTTTTGGTCAGCGAGTTTCGATCCCGGACAAAGATCGCGTTGCCTATGGCCACCCTGGAAATGAACTACTTATGAATCAGTGACTTGAATCTGGAGCGTTTTGGCTGGCTACATGCACAGTTCGAGGCAGATCGCACCTCGTGCAGAGACCGGTCAAAGGAAACCTGTGGATCTCAAAGCCTTTTCCGGCGCACCCGAGATGTCGGAGGACTCCTAATGTTCCGATCCATTGCTCGCGTCGTGGTTCCCGTTGGCATGGTATCTGTTTCCGTCTTGGCGTCCTTGGCCAACGCCCAACAAGGCATGCCCAATCCGACCATGGCGCCGAATCCGCTGACGACGATATCCATTTTTCGCAGCAATATGCAGGACAAGATCATGGAGTCGGCGGACGCGATGCCAGAGTCCAAGTACAGCTATCGGCCGACGAAGGACGTTCGCTCATTTGCCGAGATCCTGAATCATGTGGCGGATATATCCTACACATTATGTTCAAACGTCAAGGGTGAAGCGAATCCCGCCACGGCTAGCGCGAAGGTTTCGAAGACCGAGATCATAGCGTACCTCAAAGGCTCGTTCGGTTACTGCGATGGCGTGTACTCCGGGTTCACCGATGCGCACCTCAATGACCCGGCAGACTTCTGGGGCGTCAAGACGAACAAGATGTTCGTCTTGACGCAAGTCGCAAATCATGACGCCTTGCATTACGGCAATCTCGTGACGTATCTGCGCCTCAATGGCGTCGTGCCGTCCGGTGGCTGGTTTTGATGGCCCAGCGGCGCCCGCGTCCCACTTAGCGATTTCGCATCGGCGTCTGGTATAGATCAGCCTGGACTCTGGGTTCGGAGTTGAGAGTTTGGGCCTGCCGAGAGCCGCGATCGATGAGGCTGACAACCCGCAAATCCGCTGCAGGACCCGCATCTTTGTCTCCGCCCTGAAACAGGTCCAACATGAATTGCTGGACGCGCTGCTCCCGGGCAGCTTGAGCCAGCGCTGCATCGCGCGCTCTAGCCAACCAATATGTGAAGACTGCTACCATGAGGGTGACTGCCAACAAGGTGGCAGCTACTGCAAGCACACCGCTCCGGTTTCGCCTGTAGAACTTCCCAGTTTTGTAACGATGGAATCAGGCCTGGCTTCCAAGGGCTCGCAATTCAGGAAGTGATCGATATCCCGGACCAGGGATTCGACAGTCGCATCGCTGCCGCGGGTCTGGATGCATCGCCTTCCGACATAGAGCTTGCAAATCACGGCACCTCGCCTTTCGAGAGCCCTGACTCCGGGTATTTGGAGTCGAGGGAGGTGCGATCCGAATCCTGCAAATTCGGTTGGTGTGCCGAGGCAGGACTGTCTGCCTGGGAACTAGTCGAGACGGTGAGGGGACTGTTCGTCAAAAGCTCAAACAGTATGGCGCCGAGTGAAGAGATGTCTGTGTAAAAAAAAAGTCCGGCAATACCGTCTCGGATCCGTTCCGGAGCCGAGTACACCTTGGAGCAGAAATGAATGCTTGATCTGGTTTCTTCGTCCTCATCGAGCAGATGCGGATCTTTCGCGATCCCGAAATCGAGTAAGCGGGGATTTCCGTCCGCATCCACAAGAATGTTTGAGGGCTTCAAATCGCGATGGACAATTTCGCGTGCGTGAGCGTATTGGACTGCTTGGCAAACCTTGCGAAAGTCCCGTATGCGATCTCTTATTGCTTTTACGAGGATTATGACAGTGGTCGGAAATGGGCACTCCGTCAACGTACTCCATTACGAACCATGGGGTTCCATGTTCAAGTACAGTCGGGTTGTTGTTTCTACCGCGACACAGGAGTCAGGTGTTTTGAAGCATAGGGCTCGCGGCTGATGAGTTGGCTCGTCATGCCTCCATCGGCAAAGATGTTCGCGCCTGTAATACAGCGACTTCGATCGCTTAAGAGGAAAGCCGCGAGTTCTCCGATTTCGGCGGGCTCGATGACGCGCGCGATGGGAATGTTGGCATTCCAGTATTCGCGGCATGCCTCCGCATCCGGCGCGGCGGCCTGGATGTCGCGCCAGATGTTCGTATTGAGCAGGCCGGGCGAAATGCAATTCACGCGAATGGAATATTCCGCAAGCTCGACCGCGATGCTCTTGCTCAGTCCCACCATGCCCCACTTGGCCGCGTCATATGGTCCCGACCCTGGCAACACGGCGTGGCTGTGCACGCTCGATATGTTGACGATGCTTCCCCCGGCCGATCGCGTGGCCATTTGCCTGCAGACGAGTTGCGTGAGCAGGAAAACGGCGCGCAGATCCACCGACAATACCTCTTCCCATTCTTCGAGACTCGTTTCGAGAAAGGGCTTCACAAAATTAGTGCCCGCGTTATTCACGAGCCCATCGATCTTGCCGAACCGATCCAGCGCCGCATCCACGACACGCTCCAGGCTCTCCGGCCTCCTCACGTCGCAGAACATCCCAAACGCGCGATCGCCGAGGCTATGGCCGACTAGTTCGGCCTGTTCGCCGCGAATATCGCAGACAACCACATTGGCGCCTTCATGGTGGCACACCCGGGCGATTCCTTCGCCGAGCCCACCGCCCGCCCCGGTGACGAGAATGGTTTTCTGATCAAGCAACATTACCGCTCCCCTGCTAATGTAGATTCGCAGATCATATTTTCGAGAAGGATGTCGGCGCTCGGATCCCTGCCAAGGTACTTGGCTATACGCAGCGTATTCAGGACGAGGTGGCCCGAACCGACGGAAGCCGAAAAGAGATCCGAGCTGTATGGCATATCAACGGCCAGGCTGCTTTCCCTGACCGCATGGCTGATGTTCGTCGACGAAGGCGGACGGTTCATAACCCACGTGAACACGGGCGCGACCCGCTGGTACTCCGGTTGCCCTTCCAGCGGTTTCGCCTGCGGCAGTCCTGCCAGAAAAGGATGCTGCAGTGCTAGCGCCGTGCGCGTATACCCCCACGCGCTGGGCGCTCCCCACCAATCGATCTTTCGCAACTCCGGCTTCCAGTCTTCGGCAAGCGCGGGCATGCGCTCGCTGTAGCTCGTGGGAACGGAAATGTCGACAGCGGTGCCCGGAGCTTGCTCCTGGTGGAACAGCCCTTCAGGTTGCAGAACAATGGCCCTCGCCCCGGAGCTCACCATGGCCAGAATCGTCTTCGCGGCGTTGGGATCGGCATCCCCAACCAGGATTAAATCGCCCGCGCGAATGTCCTCGCCGCCCTCGCCTTTCCGAGCCTGGATGGAACGCGCCGCGAGCCAGGACTGCAAGGCGTCGTCGCGCTCCCATACCCAAACAGTCGCCTTTGTCTGGATGGGCTTCGGCTTCCGCTCGAAGATCGCCACGGGACGCTCAGCACGCAACTCCTGCGAGCCTCCGGCAAGTTCCAGCGACAGACGATACCTCCCTGCCGGAACATTCGCGGGAATGGAATCGGTGACCAGGTGTTCGATGGGATCGGAGCCGGTTTGATGCGTGTATTGCTTTTCGCTCACCCCCTGCCCGTTGTCTCCGATCAGTGACAGTTTGAGCTGGTATGTTCCCTGCGCGAGGCGTTGCCGTTCATTTACGAGCGTGGCATCCAGTTCGATGGGGTCGCCCGCATACAGGCAACTTGGACGAAGCCACAGATTGATCTGCAAGGGGCGGTTCAACTCGGTGATCGTATCAAACACCACCGGCTTCGGATTGCGCCAGTTGTCGACCACCCCTGAAAGTTCATAGCTGCTGTCATCGAGCGAGGTGAGCCCGTGCCCCACGGAATGCAGGTTGCCCCAATAGAGCGCCATCTGCTCGCGGTAGCGCCAGGCTACATACTCACGATTAGCTTCCTGGACGCTCTCAAACGTCGGGAAGCCCTGCTCCTTCACGCCGGACTCTTCGTAGTAGTGGAGGTTCATATCGCGCAGCTTACGATACAGTGCATAGTCTTCCGCATCCAGCGGCAGTCCCGATTTTTCGTAGCTCTCGATCAGCCGGTTCCACTCCGGCGATGAATTCACGCCCCATTCTGTGATGGCCTGGTAAGCCGCATTGGAGTTGTCGGCAGCGCCCCACTTGCGTTGCCGGATCTTCTCCCACGATTCTTCGTTATTTTCGAGGCCGGTGAACTGGTAGTAGTGATCCTGCACCAGTGGCAGCGACGGCTTGCTCTTGCCGGGCTCCCAAATGTTGTCCACGTCGTGCCAGATCGGGTCGTTGGCGATGGCCGGCCGCGTCGAGTCAAGCGCGTGCAATTCCGGAAGCACGGAGCGCAGAACATAGGGACCAAGCGTCATTTCATCCGTCGGATAAGGCCGCTTCGGATCGAACCGCGGCTCATTTTCGTTCAGGACGTTCCACCACAGAATGCTGGGATGGTTGCGATACGCAAGCACGGCTCTTTGCGTGATGTTGCACAGCCTGCGATCTGCGGCATCGCCGTTCTTCAGGTACCACGAACCCAGGCTCTCATGCTGGAGCAGTATGCCTAGTTCATCCGCCGCGCGAACCGTCGCGGCCAGCGGCGTCTTGCTGAAGCAGCGCAGCATGTTGGCGTTGGTCTTTCGCGCCAGTTCAATATCCCGGCGCGCAAGGTCCTGGCATGGCGCACCCAGTGTGCCCGGCCAGATCTGGTTGTACAGAAAGGAACGCTGCAGAATCGGTTTGCCGTTGATGGCGATCCGTCCGTCCAGAATGGAGACTTCGCGCAATCCAAAGGTGCCGCGCCAGGCTGTACCCTTTCCGTTGGGCGAAAGCTCCAGTTCGTAAACGAATCCATCCCATACGTCCCAGGCATGGGGCTGGTTGATAGTCAGCGAAAACTTCGCGGATCCGGTGCTGTCCGGGGCAAGCGACACAGTCTTTCGGGTGATCACGCCCCCTTCCCCTTTGGGTTTGATCGTGGCGGACCATTGTCCCGCGCGGGCGCCCACCATGGTCAGGTCCACATCGATCTTGCCCTCTTTCACCGATGGCCGGATGAAGGCATCCGCGACCCATGGCCTCCGGAATGCCTGGACCGTGACCGGCAGCAGCAATCCTCCGTAGTTGAAGTGACGGAAACCGGGCTCCCAGGGGTTATCGTGCTGGCGGCCTCCGGGCACGTTGCCAAGTTGGAAACCGTCAATCTCCCGGGCGTAACAGGCATCGATGATACGGACCACAAGATCGTTCTTTCCGGCCTTGACCGCATACCGGGCGTCAAATGCGAACGGCAAAAGAGCGCTTTCGTTGCCACCGATGTATTGGGAATTGAGCCATGCCTCCGCGAAGTAATCCGCACCTTCGAAGTGAATGCGGAAGTCGTCGAATGCCTCGGGGTTTGGCACCTCGAAGCTGCGCCAGTACCAGGCCACTCCGTTGTAGCCGGGAAATGCCCGCTGCAGGGGATTTGGAAGCTCCTGATCGACCGCGGCCAAGATCTGCGCTCTGCGATACCATTCCTCTTGCTTGCCCCGATTATCCGGGTCCTTCGCCACTTGCCACGTACCCGACAGACTCAATTGCCAGGCAGGTGTGGCATTCAAAGTCAAGTCGAGACCTGAAGCAGCATTCGAGTTTACCGGGCCCGTGTGCGCCGAATCTTCAAACGACTCTGTGATGAAACCTGCCAGGGACAGGCTCTTGGCCGACGCGCTCCACGACAGCGGAAGGGCACTCGCGCTGGCGCCGAGAGCCTCCAGCAGTCTTCTCCGTGTGATTTTCACGATCTATCTCCTGCACAGCAAGTTGTGATCTTGCGTACCTTCGATGGGCGAGGTCGTTCACGAAGATCGCTACCAACTCTACATTGTCACCTTCGGAGCTTGGCCCCGAATTGAAGGATACGGTCGGGCGCAGCCGACCGCACGTGCGTGGCGTTGGGGGGTGCTAGCTCTCATTTGCAGCCTTCATCATGCTCTCGATTAGGCCGGTCTTAACGAATTGATCGAGAGATTGGCCGGCGAGCGCCATTGGAAAGGCCCAGATCACCAGGTTCGAATAGTAGTCCTCGCCCCATTGCGGCATACCGGTTTCACCATTGAGCAGGCAGCGCTGATTCCAGGGAGAATTGTTCTTGACGGCGACGGCACCGTAGAGCCGTTCCGCGATTTGGAGACCCGTATCGCGCCGGCCGTAGTAGAGAAACGTCATGGCGGCACACAGGTTCTCTCCAAAGAAGATGTTCTTTGCGTGGTCGCCCACATGGCCCAGTCCTGTATCAAATGGCTTGCCTTCCGGAGTGACACCGTTGATCAGGCCATACGAAGTCGCGCTGAGGTTTAACTTATCAATCGAGTCAAGCGCGGAGTTGACGCGCGCGGCCGGAAGGGAATCCTTTAAGCCGGCAATCCGCGTGCACCATGCCGCCATGAGTTGGTTCGCTAGGCAAACCTCGCTCACCTTCTTTTGTTGCTTATCGTTCCAGAGACGATAGTAGGAGCCGTTCCAGAGGTTCGCTTCAAAGGCTCCGTTTGCTTTGCCGAGCCGGCTTGTGCAATCTGCGGCAAAGCTCCGGTCTCCCATGACGTTAGCCATCTCAGCTCCGGCGCCGAGCGTAGCCAGCCAGATGCCAGCAACATAGCTCGAGGTTCCCTGCCACGGCCAAATATCATAGAACTGATTTGCAGGCCAGGCTTCCGTCGGCAGAGCATGCGATTGATCATGGACGAGACCGCACCCATCATCGTCCAGAGTACACTGGAAACGTATGGCCAGTTTGCATGACTCATAGAACTTGGCGAGCTGATCACGACTTCCCGTACGCAGATAGAGCTGGTATACCATTTGCACATATTCACCCGAGTTCAGCGGGTGCTGGCAGGTGTAGCGCGGGTCGCGCATCGAAGTGGGAATCCCAAAAGCAAATGGTATTTCGCCGCTGCCGATCTGATAATGGCGGAATGCATCAAGAGTTGTTTCTTCAAGCTCAGGAAAAAAGAAGAGTAAGGCAAAGTGGCCGTGCATGCGGCACACCATGGTTTCGACAATGGGACAGCCGGTATGACTTTCACTATGCGTAAACCATCCATTCTCACTCCACCAGTCATCTTTTCGCGTACGGGCAATCCAGACGGAGTTTTTGGCTAAGCTGTAGAATCCCTGCACCAGAGAATCGCGTAACCAGTCTGGAAGCTCCGTGCGATAGATCTCGGACTGCCATGCAAGCACGCGTCGAAGAAGACGATCATGGTTACTGAGGCCGAAGGACGCGACATCCGCCGCACTCTTGAAACGTTGAGAATACCGGTTTACGCGAGGTTCGCTACCGCTATCCCGCCAGACGGCCGCGTACCAGCCCACCGCAAACTGCACGCGCTTGGAAGCACGGGCCGGAATTTCCAGAGACACACAATAGTCTCCCTTGCTTGGATCGGTTTCAATGATGCCTCCTCCCCGGACTGCCAGCTCGCCATCTATCACCTTATGCGATTCCGGGACATCTACGGGAAAGTTCAGATGAAGGGTGAGACGAGAAGGAGCATCAGACAAATTCCGGAGTTCAAGATCAAACAGCGCAACGGGAGTATTCGAAGCTGCCGCATCACCCACAATGAACGGCGTGAATGCTCGAATTCCAATCTCAAGCGGCGCCTCGTTGAAGCGCGCCTGAAGATCCGCTACCGGATAATGGCCCCAATACTGGATGTCTGCCACCGACAGGGGAATATTGCGGGTACCTGTCTCCACAACCAGCCAATCGGTGAATAGCTTTCTCGGCGGTACAAGGTCATTGAAGATGGAACAGAAGCCCAGTTTTCCGTTTCCCTCCAGGGTCATGTAGCCGGTACCCAGGGCTCCCAGCGGCACGCCGCTTTCCAGACGCCGGCCATCATAGACATAGCCAACCACGGGACCAGGAAAACCATCGGCCTTGATCTCAGTCCACCGGTCGGCGGCAAAGGCATGGAAAGGCCACGCGCCCACAGTTTCGTCGGCAGGGCCTTGAGCCGAAGCAAACGACCCATACAGACCAAGTGTGGCCATTCCGCCTAACCCGCCTAGCATCTCTCTTCGATTCATGCTGCTTCACGTCCTCACTTCCGGGCCGACATTTGCGCGGAGCAGCCGCGCTCGCGTCGAAGATCGCTTTCAACTTCACATTGCTACCATCTAAGCTTGGCCCCAAGTTGAAGGATACGGCCGGGCGCAGCTGCCCGCACCACGCCAAATGTCGGGTCTGCGACGTTCGAATCGGGGAAGGCGAACTGCGCCCGGTTCAAAGCGTTGAAGGCTTCTAGTCGCAGCTCGAGTGCCAAATGCTCTCCAAGGTGCGTGGTCTTGAACAGCGATGCGTCGAGATTGTTCGTACCTTGTCCGCGCAGAAAGTTTCGCGGTGAGCTTCCGTATATTCCTAGGGGCGGCTGGGCGAACGCGGCGGTGTTGAACCACGCCTCTGCGGTCCTGTGAAAGCCGTGCGGATATGGACTGCCCACGAGATTTGCCCGCTGTCCATATGCATTGTTGTAATTGTCCAGGTCTGGCGCCGCCACTGTGTAGGGAAATCCCGATTGGAATGACGCGATCCCATTTACCTGCCATCCGCCGACAAATGCATCGACAAGAGCATTCGCCTGGCTGAGCACCTTTTGCCCGCGACCGATTGGCAACTTGTAGTTAAAGCTGGCCACAAACCGCTGCGGAATGTCGTAAGAAGAAACACTGTAGTCGAGATTAGGACGGTGCGCATCCATCGGACCAGCCCAACCCGCATTATCCCCCCCAATTGCAGCAGCGGCAGACTTGTTATCCATGCTCTTGGCATATGTATAAGCCGCAACAAGGCTGAGGTTCGATACATTCGACTCCATCTTGACATTCAGGGAGTTGTAGTTCGAGTAGGCCGACCAGAACTCTTCGACGATGAGTCCGAAGTTCGGAAAAGGTAAGCGATCGCCGGGCGGAGACGGATTTGCAGGGTCATAGTCGTACGGCTGATTCGAGGCCACTCTCGTATTCAGGTGCGTGCCCTTCGAACCGGCATAATACGCTTCGACCTTCGTGCCCCTGAAGAGCTGGTGTTCCACCGACAAGGACCAATTCTGTATATACGGGTTGAGCCTCGTCCGGGATTGAGGTTCATAGAAACTCAAATCGGCGGCGGTAACCGGTCCGGGCGCGGAAAGATCCGGGAACAGATTATCGGCGTTGATAAGATTGACGCCTGGCGTCGCATACAGTGTTGTTCTGACCGTGTATGGATAGATATTGCCTGATCCGATATCCTCAAACGTCTCTGCAGTATCGAAGAAGAGACCGTATCCGGCTCGCAATACCCAATTGTTCACAGGGTTGAATGAGACCCCGACTCGCGGAGCGAACACCAACTTCTGCGATGGGCCGGCCTGACGCCCGCAATATCGGTATAGGTTCGCTCCCAGCCCACTGGTAATCAGACTGTTGTCAGAGACGCAGAGTCCGCCGCCCGGAATCGTGGGATCGAGCCATGACCAATGATTGTGTTCTTCATAGGGAACCGAGGCCCAGTCATATCGCGTTCCGATGTTGATCGTGAGCCGCGGTGATACCTTCCAGTCTTCCTGGAAGAATGGTCCCACGGAGTTGTACACGATGTTGACCGGGGAGCCCGGATCTTTCGGATTGGACTGGGATGTCGGTTGCGTTGACCATACCTGCTCCAGATTTCCCAGGAGGTAATCTGCAAATGGATCTCCCGAAAAGTCTCCGGTGAAGGTGAACTGGCCGGAGAATCCGGTCGTCGTGTTGTTCGCTAGCGTCCAGTGTCGATAATCGAATCCGAAAGTCATGGTGTGCCGGCCCCTGATCAGCGTGGCGGAATCGCTTATCTGACGTGTTACCTGGTCGTTTAACCATGGCGTATTCACCGCCCCGCCCAGCCCCAGAAATCCGGTGATGGAAACGTTCGGTAGTGTCCTTTGCGCATCGGGCATCGGATTGTAGATGCCCGTGAAATGAAAGGCATCGATCGCTGATTGTGGAACGCTGACTCCCAGTTGGTCTGCGGCTACATCGAGGTGCGAGTATCTGAATTGATTGATGAAATTTGGGCTGAACGTGCGAATGTAGGTGATCTGGTAATTTGTGGTATGGATCGGGTGAACATACCCAGATGTCGCAGGTATGGCGCCGGAATCGAAGATATTGTCGGCCTTGGAGTATCGACCGAAAATGGTATTTTTCAACCCGAACGTCTGGTCGATGCGGTAGTTCTGCTGATCCGTTGTAATGGGGCTATTGGCGGTGCCAACAAAATTCCCTTGCGCAACGTTGGTGTTGGCGGTAGGGATGTACTTGTTCATCTGGGTCGCAAAGTTTGAGATTTGCGAGGAGGGGATTTGGTCGCCGGGAAATAATAACCCAGTGGCCGGGTCTTTGATCGGTGTAGTGAATTGGCCGGACAGTTCGGCCGCCGTCGGAACTACTCCGTACTCGGTCGCATATGTCGTTGACCGCAGACCTTCATAATTGGCGAAAAAGAACGTGCGGTCTTTGCCGTTGTAAACCTTCGGGATCCAGATCGGGCCGCCAAGCGAGTAACCGAAATCGTTTTGTCGGAGAACCGGGACAGACACATCGAAGTACGAGCGCGCATCGAAGTAGTTGTTCCGTAAAAAATCGAATGCTGTCCCGTGAAATCGATTTGTTCCCGACTTGTATCCAATATTGATCTGATTTGCGCTTGTTCCATACTCCGCAGAATATGTCTCTGTTTGGGCTTTGAACTCCTGGATAGCCTCGATCGACGGTTCAAAAGCCGGGGTCTGGTACATGACATCATTGATCGTGACCCCGTCGACGAGGTATTGATTGGCTGACGCTCTCCCTCCCCCCAGGATGAGCGATCCTCCGGAGCCCGGGCGCGTCGACTGTTCTCCTGAAGGGGCAGCAGCGCTGTTCATTTGAACTGCTCCCGGTTGGAGAATCATCAAGGATGTAAAATTGCGCCCGTTCAGTGGCAGGTCGCTCACCTGCTGCTCCGAAATCAACTGGCCGATGCTGGCGCTCTCCGAATCCAGTTGGACACTCTGAGCTGAAACCTCAACCTGTTGCGTCGTTGCTCCCAGCTGTAGAACGACGTCGGCCCGCACCGTCTGATCCACCTCCAGGCTAATGTGCTGGATACGAGTCCTGTTGAAGCCGCTGGCTTCGACCAGAACGATGTAGTGACCAGGATTGAGATAGGGAATCGTATAGTTTCCCGTCGGCCCCGTAGTCGCTGAATGCGACACGTTTGTATCGCTCTCAGTGATGGTGACTCTAGCCCCCGGAACCATGGCCCCGGTCACATCCGATACCTGTCCCAGGATTGTGCCCACGGCCCCTTGTGCGTGAGAACGTTGGGTCGTGGACAGAAGGGCCACAACGACAACTAGAGAGAAAATGGAGCGTCTCATCGGGGAAGCCTCCCAAACGCTTAAGCGTTTGTAGATGAAAACCTACCCACGCATTAATGCAATTGTCAACCAAAATTTGAGCGCGTAAGCGCTTGACAATCATCCGCCATCAGCGTTACATAAAGAATCCAGCCCGCCCATTCCGCGGCCTTTCAACAGGTCTCGACTTGTGGGCCGACTCATTAAGGCGTTGCGATGAGGGCACTCTATTACCCCGAGTGGGGAAAGCTTAAGGTGGAAGATGTCCCCCTCCCCATCCTGCAGGATGGGGAGGTTCTCGTTCGGGTCTCGAACTGCGGCATATGCGGATCAGAACTCGACACCTTCCGCGCTAGAAGCCCGCGCCGCATGCCTCCGCTCATCATGGGTCATGAGTTCTGCGGCTGGGTGGAAGACGCACACAATACTAGAGAGCGCTGGACCAGAGATCAGGGGGTCATCGCTCACGCCCTGGTGCATTGCGGTCGCTGCTCCGCCTGCCTGCGCGGCGATACCAACCTTTGTGAGTACCGCCAAGTCTTCGGCATGCAGCGGCCCGGGGCGTTTGCCGAGTTCGTCGCCGTCCCCGAGCGGGTCCTCCTGCCCTGGCCGGAGAACCTTTCTGGGTTGACGGCCGTCTTTGCCGAACCCCTGGCGAACGGCGTAAACGCCATGCGCCAAGGATTCAGCGGGCGTAAATCACGTGTATTAGTGATCGGTGCAGGCCCCATTGGGCTGATGTGTGTCTTCGCCGCCAGGCAGATCTACGGTTCTGAAGTCATCGTGGCGGACCGCATCCCGAAGCGGGTCCGGGCCGCGCGCCGACTCGGCGCGGTCCTAGCCATCAATGTTCTCGAGGAGAGTTTTGTCGACGCCGTGAGAAAACAATGGGGCGGTCAAGGCGCGGAGCACGTTATCGATGCGGTGGGCAGTTCCGAAACCAAGAATCTGTCTGTCAACCTTGCTGAGCCCGGCGGAACCATTGTTTGGATTGGCCTGCATGAGGATCGCATCGACCTCCAGAGCTACGGCCTCACCCTCCATCAGAAGTCAGTTGTGGGCACCTACTCAGGTTCCATGGCGGACCTCGAGAGCGCAGTTCAACTCTTGCGTGCCGGGAAGCTCGATACAAGCTGGGCCACGCAATTCCCCGTCGACCAGGGCGGCGCGGCGTTTCAGGCCATGCTTCGTCCGGAACAAGGCAGCATCAAGGCCATTCTGCAACTTAACGATGGTGCGGCGCGCGCGAACGGCCGTCCGCGCTGAGGAGACTTCCGTGCAGAAAACACCCAACTTCCTGATCACCGATTTCCAATTTCCCGACATCGGGACGGAAAGGCGCATCATCGAGAGTGCGGGAGGCGATCTGGCTGCATTTCAGTGCAAAACGGAAGGCGATGTCATCGCCGTTGCGGGCGAGGCGGATGTGCTCCTCGTTCAGTGGGCACCAATCACTCGTGCCGTAATCGATCATCTCCCCAATTGCAAAGTAATTGTCCGTTACGGCATTGGACTGGACAACATCGATCTCGACGCCGCCCGCGCCCGCGGCGTCACGGTTCGTAATATTCCGGATTACTGCATTGAAGAGGTCGCCGACCATACCTTTTCCCTTGCCCTGGCGCTCGCGCGCCAACTGACCCAGATCGACAGGCAGGTTCGAGAGGGTAACTGGAGCATCGTTCCGCCGCGTCCCATGCCCGCTTTCCGTCAGTCCACGTTTATCACCATCGGCTACGGAAGAATTGCGCGCGCTGTGCTTCACCGCGCCAGGGCGTGCGGATTCCAGCTTGCGGCTTGTGATCCCTACCTTCCGCCCGACTTTGAATTTCCCACCGATGTAACGCGCGTCAAGTTCGAAGACGCGCTCCGGATCGCCGATATTCTTTCTCTAAACGTGCCACTGACCAGCGAAACCCGCCATATGCTCGGACCGACTACCCTGGCGAAGATGAAACCGACATCCGTATTGATCAACACTGCCCGCGGCGCCTTGATCGATACAGTGGCGTTGGCCGCCGTGCTCGATAATTGGGCGATCGCCGGGGCGGGGCTGGATGTCTTCGAAGCCGAACCCCTGCCCGCCGACCATCCCCTTCGCAACTGTCGCAACGCCCTGCTGACTTCGCATGTGTCCTGGTACAGCCAGCTCAGCGGTCCGAATCTCCAGCGCCTTGCTGCAGAGGAAGCCGTGCGATCCCTGCGTCTTGCGAGCCCGATTTTATGCATCTGACCGGCCTGGTTCTGATCGTACTGGGCGGCGTCATGGAAGGAC
>Ga0207105_1161_pt1 | contig 16369 bp, 11 predicted proteins | sample Alteio_BWMinHeat_77_FD_153569 | JGI IMG/M metagenome (GOLD analysis project Ga0207105, IMG submission 153569) | Enriched cells from forest soil in Barre Woods Harvard Forest LTER site, Petersham, Massachusetts, United States -... | ecosystem: Environmental > Terrestrial > Soil > Temperate forest >... | reverse complement strand
TCGTTTTATCCCTTCTTTCAGTATATTTTTGGTGGAAGGGGACATTATTTACAAATAAATGGATGTTACGGGCGCTGGTTTTATCGGTTCTTTGTCCTCAAATAGCGAATCAGGCCGGATGGGTCACTTGTGAAATGGGGCGTTATCCTTGGATTGTCCAGGGCTTGCTGCGCATATCTGAAGGCCTTTCAAAATCTGTGACAGCTAATCAAGTGTTAGGATCAATCATTCTTTTTTTTATTGTTTATTTCTTTCTCTTCATCTTATTCATTTACCTATTAAACGAAAAAATTCAGCATGGACCTAGCGAGAAAGATCTTCCCACCCCCTACCACAACTTGCAAAAGTATGTAAAAGAACTTGATAAGGAGCTAGATCATGATGCTATCGGATAATTTGCAGGTGGATTTAGAGTTCATCTGGTTCACAGCATTTGTGCTCTTATTGACAGGTTATGCTATCTTGGATGGATTTGATCTCGGCGTAGGAATGCTTCATCTGTTTTCTAAAAAAGATGAAGAACGACGCTTGATGCTTAATGCTATCGGCCCTGTCTGGGACGGCAACGAAGTTTGGCTGGTGACGGCAGGAGGAGCTCTTTTTGCAGGATTTCCTGGGGTATATGCCACCTTCTGTTCGGCATTTTACGCACCGATTATGATTTTACTTAGTGGATTGATTTTTCGGGCAGTTGCCATTGAGTTTCGCAGTAAACAGCCTATGCAATGGTGGCGCTGGATGTGGGACATCTTTTTCAGTATAGCCAGCCTTATTATCGCCGCGATCTTAGGCATTGCCTTGGGAAATTTAATTCAAGGGATTCCTCTTGACAAACACAAAGAGTTTATCGGAACTCTTGGCGATCTGATTAACCCTTACGCTGGTTTAGTGGGATTATTCACAATAGCTTTATTTTTTATGCATGGGGCTATCTACACTGTGATGAAAACAGAAGGAGAGCTTCATGATAAAATGAGATCGTGGATTAATCCTTCGATTATCTTTTTTATCATGTGTTACGCGATAACGACAGTGGCGACGCTTATCTACATGCCGCATATGTCAAAGGCCGTTCAAGAACGACCGGCCTTTTTTTTCGTGGCTGTGATCAATATGTTTGCCATTGCCAATATTCCGCGCGAGATTCAAAAAGGGCGCGATGGATGGGCTTTTATTTCATCGTGTGTAAATATTATCTGCCTTTTGGCTCTTTTTGCCATTGGAACATATCCTAATGCTATTCGCGCTAGTAATAATCCTGCGGAGTTGAGTTTAACAATTTTCAACTCGGCTTCCTCCCAGAAAACCTTAGAGATTCTGCTGCTTATGGCAGTCATTGGCATCCCTATGGTCGTTTCCTACACTTTTGCGGTGTATTGGATCTTTAAAGGCAAAGTCAAACTCGAGTCAACAAGTTATTAACTAAGGCCTAGGGATTTTCCTGATCGAGATCTTCGGTTTGTCCTACAGCGTTGTAAGCCTTATGAGCTCGCATGATTTGCTCTTGCAATGAAGCGATTTTGCTTTTAGCTTCGGGTGCTATTGGAGTTTTTTCTGTATGAGCTTGCAGGTAGTTGCGGATGATGTCCTGATTTGCAATGGAAAGGCTTGCTGCAAGGGCAAAAACAAGAAGCAGAAGGGAAATACCAAAGCCGATCAGCCTTGTGGCAATGAGAACAATCGTGATAAAAAAGATAAGTGTGCCCACACCAAAAGCTAGGCCATTATTCGATAAAATACAGTCAAGTAATGTTTTCATGAGGCTCCTCCTACGGAATGGCGATTTCTAATCAAATGTCTCTAATACTTAATCTCAGTTTATCTAGCCATATTTTTTTTGATTTTGTCTCTGATTGAGCAATTTTATTCCTTTTCCAGCCTAAAAAAACACAATAATTTTTAATTTTTCGATGATTTTACTTAAATCAAAATATTAATTATAATAATAATCAAAAGGGGGATTTATTATGTCTTCTGATAAATGTCTTTCATGCCGACTTGCATTGAAAAAATAAGTCCAATGGTCTATGAGAGATTAAATAAAATTACAAAATTTTCAAAAAATAGACTGATTTATATGGTTGTCGCAGAAAAAATAAAAAAAATTAGATTTAAGCAGGGGAGCGACGCCCAATTTTATGACACTGTCAAGAATAGGGTTGGGGAAGAGTTTGCCAAAAGAGGCCTCTCTTATAATGCCAATGCGGAGATGTATTTGAAGTCTGCTATTATGGTCATTGCTTATTTAAGCATTTACTTCTCGATTATTTCAAATTACTTTGGCGCTGTAGGTGTAATTGTCTTATATGGTCTTTTAGGATTGGCGAAGGGATTAATGGGTTTTAATCTAACGCATGACGCCTTACATGGATCATATTCTTCTAATACTACTGTGAATAGAATTTTAGGTTATACCTTCGATTTCAATGGAACGAGCTCTTTGATATGGAAGATTGCTCATAACGTTCATCACCACACCTATACTAATATCCCAGGCTTCGATGAGGATATCGACAAAGCCATATGGCTTAGGCTTTCTCCTAAAGATAGGCTCTATTGGTTTCACCGTTTCCAACACTGGTATGCGCCTGTTCTGTATTGCCTGACAGGGCTTAATTGGGTGTTTGTGTCCGATTACACCTGGTTCATTAGAGAGGCTGCAAAACGAAAAATCAGCAAAAAAGACATCGCCATTTTTTTAACTTTTAAGCTCATTAACTTATTTCTCTTCATCATTTACCCTCTAATCCACTTGAACGTGGCTTGGTGGGTCGTGATCCTCGGGTATTTATGTTTGCAGTTTGTGGGAGGGCTTACCATCGCGTTGATTTTTCAACTAGCCCATATCGTTGAGCCTGTCAAATACTTTGAACCTAATGAAGAGGGCCAAATGCGGCATAATTGGGCCATACACGAGATGTATACTACATCAAACTTTGCCACCAATAATAAGGTGTTATCGACAATAGTCGGCGGTTTGAATTTTCAAGTGGAGCATCATCTCTTTCCCTACATCTGTCATGTTCACTATAAAATCATAGCCCCTATCGTAAAAAAGACTGCCGAAGAATTCGGAATTCCTTACTACGAACAACCTACCTTTTTCGCCGCACTAAGATCGCACTTTAGAACCCTTAAAATGCTCGGACGAAGCACCGGCAAAATTAGCGTCTAATTAATTTTCATTTCAATCGTTGTTAACGCAAAGCGGTAGGGTGTTTCTCCATAATCTGAAAGGGGCTAAGCCTTAAACCTCAAACAACCACAGCTTATAATCCAACGAACATATGTGAAACTTTGCTAGTCGCCCTTTAGTTCCACTTCGGGCTGGCCTATCCAAAGTTTCTTCGCTAATCGCGCAGTCACTCTAGGCTATAGTCGGTCGCCCTGGACGGGCTCTAGGGCATAAGTAACGTATTTTTGCCCTAAGTCCGGAGCGGATGCGCAATGTCAGTGAATTAAAAAAAATCTTGCGATTCGATCTCAAAAAGTCTTGCCGCATGAAGCTAAAGAAGAGGAACTGCTACCGCACATACGCGTTAAGCTAACACAAGTGTTTATTTATAAATGATTTGAAATCACAAAAATTATGCCGTTCTTACAGAACTCTTTTTTTATTTATCATTTGCCCAGGCCTCTCGCTGCGCTTCGGCCTGGATTATGTTATTATGGTCTTTCAGACCATTGAAAGACAATTTTTTTAAAATGTACTTATTTCATGGCCTGAAAGGCCTTTATATCATAGCTCAGGCCGAAGCGCAGCGAGAGGCCTGGGTTATCTTCAAAGGAATGATTAAGTTCTGTAAGAACGATATAATTTTTTATAGCAACTATGTGAGAACGAGCAGTAACGTCCTAGTCACATCATAAGCAGGTAATCGACAGTTAAAACGTTGATAATAGGTATGTTATGTTAGCTTAATGCGTATGTGCTACCGCAGTTTAATGCATTACAATACCAAATCCCGTAGTTGCCTCATTTAAAAATAAAACATTTTTTTTAATACAATGACATTGCGCATCCGCTCCGGACTTAGGGCAAAAATACGTTACTTATGCCCTAGAGCCCGTCCGGGCGACCGACTATAACTCAGAGTGACTGAGCGATTAGCGAAGGAACTGGGTGGGCCAACAAAGAATTAGAGCCCGGTAGGGCGACTGAATGTTAGAAAATTGTATGAATTTTTCTTCAATTTGATACATTTGAACCAACTCTGCAAGAGGCATGGCTAATATTACTTTTTTTCTCTATGGTTTCGGATGAATTAGCAGCAATTTTGCAAGTAAATGAGAAAAAAGCTGTTTTCGCGCGCTCTCGACTTCTTTTAAAATTGGTTGTAAAGGATGATTGATTGGCAAATAGGCTGCGCTATATTCAGGATGCGTTCCGCACAAAATGGCACGGCCCTGCCCCACTTTGCATTCGACAATAGCTGCAGGGGAGTTTTCAATATCGCAATAGCGCCCTAGAACATTCACATTGGAGTAGGCTTCAGGAGTAATGAAAGCGCAGCCTCCATTAAAATAGGCTGCCGATGAGCCCAATGGAGTGGACAATCTCGCAATTCTAGCGCCCGCTTCCCTGTCATAACGAAATATACCTAAACCATAAGCTGGGCCACAGGCTTTTCCCGGGAAGAAGGCCAATTCGCGATCGCCAGTAACTTCTAGGGCATTGCCAAGTTCAAACTCAATGTCGGCGCAGCCATAATAACCACCTGCGCAAAGTCCTAAATAACTGCCGCCTTGTTGGACAAAGGATCGCAATTTAGCATTGCCTACGCCTTCTAAAGCTCTATGATAGTAAATATCCCTGCCACCCGGAACGATGACTAACTGAGTTGTTTCCTCCCAAGCATCGCGAATTAGGCTTTGGCTATCGGTTTTTTTTAAGATAAAATTTTGGCAAAGCTCTTCATCGTGAAGAGCTTTCCATAAACATTTCAATGAAATTGGGCAAACGCCCTCATCGGCATAGACGCAAATAGTTTTCATTAATCTATAGAGATAAACGCTTGCTGGATAAATATTTGGTGGCGCAGAAGCTTTTTAAGATTTCTCCAGGAATGAAGGGATAGAACCCCATTACTAGTACATGGCTCCAACCAACAAGTTGACCCAACCAAAGCACGCCAAGAATCAATTGAATCATGCAAGCTGAAATTAGATAAGCAAACATTTTGCTCTTCGAATACCCTTTAGGCTGCTCTAAGAACCAGCCTACTAGATAGGCTTGGATGATAAACCCAAAAAAATAGCCTCCTGTTGCACCAAAAAGAATAGCAGGACCAGATCCGCCCCCTACAAAAAAAGGAAGTCCGATAAGTCCTTCAAAGAGGTAAAGCAATACGCTCATCATCCCTTTGCGGCTTCCAAGTACTCCGCCGACCAAAAGTATGGCAAAGGTTTGAAGCGACAGCGGCACAGGGGTGAAGAAAAGCGGAAGGGTGATTTGGGCGCAGATGGCAATAAATAAAGAAGCTCCGATAAGTTGGATAGTAGTAGAAAACAGCTTGCTAATAGAAAAATTCCCGATGGGATTTACAGCCGTTGTAATAGCAGTCATAAGTATTTCTCCTAAAGAGGTGCATTTTTTTACAAAAGATTATATCTAAATCATAGAATTTCAGAAACGTTATTCTTTGCTACGCAATTCTTCAATCAAGGCATATTGCGCCGCTGTCTCTACCATTCTTTTACCGGGCCTTTGTTCTCGAACCGCAAGGACGAGGTCGCGAGTAGGCACTTGCGGAAGATGTCTTGCCCCGAGTAATGCTAAAAAAGTTCCTGTTCGGCCAATTCCAAGAGTGCAATGGACGGTAATGGGTTCATCGATTGGGGATTGTGCGGGGATAAGCTCGATAAGACGCTTTAAATCTTCTTTATTTGTGGGAGTATTATTATCCGGCCATCCTGTGTAATCAAGCTGTATAACAGTTTTTTTTTCGCTTTCTTTCGTAATTTCCAAAGTGCGCTTTGTTAGAGCATTCCCAATGATTTCTTCCTGGGTTGTTTTAACATTTAAACCATCGAAGTTGAAAGTTTCATTCAGAGCTGGCCAGTAGGACTGATCTGAGGAGTCTGGGGTTTTAACGACTTCGTTCAATTTGACAATCAAAGGACTTTTATTTTGAAAAATCATTTCCCAAAAAAAAGCTTTATATTTTTTTTGAGGCCCTACGGAAGCTATGTAGTGGCCCTGATTGAAGTTAATGTAATTGGCATCAAGCGGATATTTTTTTGTAGATGAGTTACCATTTTTTATTTCCACAACTACGCCTGCATTGGAAAGATCTTCTAATTTGGCGGGCTCAACAAATTTTTCAAACTCTTTTTGTTTTATGCGCAAACTAAATTGCAGAACAGCTTCTTGGATTTTATCGGTTCCATTTAAATGTTTTTGCAAGCCCTTCTTTAATTTTTCCACAAAATAGCTCATCTTTTCATCTTGCTGCTTATCGAAAGTAATCTTCACAAGCTTATCATTATCGATGGCCAACACTCCTTTCACCCATTCACTTTGAGTTGGGCCATTGAAGCAAATCTCCCCAGTTTTCGGATGTATAAAGATGGGGTGTTTTAATGTTGAAGCAATGTCTGGCTGGATTTGCAGTGAAATCTGCAAATCCCTAGCAGTTTTTGCCATTTTGAAGTGCGTTTCAAGGCTTAGGTTAAAATTCAGCTTTTCGAGAGTTTGTTTTAATGCAATTACATTCTGGGCATCCATAATTTTATTGATGCTCTTTACAAGGTCTGATTGACCTATTTGATATTTTTTTTCTTTATCACACTCTTTAAATGTCTGCTTGATTTCTTTTGCGATAAATTGTCGAATTTCGCCTTTTCTCGCAAATAATTTGGTTGGCAAAGATGAGGCAAGTTTAATTTCAATCGGCTTGAAGTCGGCAAAAAAATTGCTAAGAAGTTCAAAAAATTTAAAGACTATTCGATCAAAAAAACCATTGCCATATATAGTTAAAGAATTTTTAGAGGTGTTTCCTACCTTATCTTTTGTTTGGGTAAACAATTGACTGAAACCAATAGTTTTGAGTTCTAACCGAAACATAATGTCTCCCAATATCGAATATTTAGGCAATACGATGAAAAGATCAAGTTAAGTTTATAATTGATTTTTGCTTTGTTGCATATACCGCACGCAGTCAAAAATCCAAATTTCGAATGTGTTTCGGTGTAACTGCATTTTCCAACATTTCCACGCAGTCAGGCAAATTTTTCTTTACATCAGCTGTGTTAAGCAATTCTGCAATGATCTCTGAAATATTAGTCTCGTTTTTATGCCACGCTTTAATCAGGTATAAAGTTGCATAGAGTTTTAAACTTGGGATTCCGAAGTCTGAACTTTCATTTTTTGGCGATGTTGGCATGAATTTTTTGTTGTTTAAATATTCATTAAGGCCCTTACATTTTCTTCCGCGCACATAGTCTTTAACATTTTGTCTGGCCAAACCGAAGAGACTGTTTTTGGCAATGCGTACTACCATTCCAAAATTGTTTATCTGAGGTTGTGCAAAATAATCCATGAGATAAGAATTTAAATAAAACGAATCTGCGAAGAAACTTTCTTCTATCGAATTCCAATCTTCAAATGCTTCTTTTTGTTTCAAGGCCTCTATCAGCGCTTGTTGAGTCTTAATGTCGCCCATTGTCAATTTCGCTAGCATGAAATGGAGATGGCTAATAAGTTTAGCGTTTTTTTCGTCTAAAGGCGGAATTTGCCACGTAAAAGCAATGCCTTCACGCCTAGGACTATTGTAATCAATAATAGGAGGCTGATCATAGGCAAAAGAGACTTGAGAGTTGTTGTGGGCAAGAAGTGAAGCAACTGTGGCTACTTGATCCCAACGGTCGTCTTCATCATTTCCAAACAATTTCACAGTAAGTTGTACTTTTTTGTTGGCAGATCTATTGTCAAATCCTACTTCAATCAAGCCGCTATGCTGCCGTAAAGGGATTTGATAAACAGCGTTGATGCGGGAATTATCTGGGCGGATATGAGAGATCCCATGTCCAAACAATTTTGTGATTTCATTGCAGCTTGGCTGCAAAGCTGTTGGCAAGATTAAAGAATTTAGGCCGCATTGTTTATTAAGGTAATTTCGAATTTTTTCTGTAATCTGATGAAACGCCGTGTGATATTCTCCAAGAAGGGTTGGCCAGCGCACGGAGAAGTTTAGATCGGCTTTGGATCCAATGACTAACGATTCTACAGAATACTCCGGTCTTGTTTCTAGCTGGATGGACAGGTTGCTGTCATTTTTATCGGAGTCAATTTGACTCAAAATCTTTTCAAAACCCACTGAAGTATATTTATCCTTAAAACCAAAATAATAAGTAACCCCGTCTTTTAAATTTTGGATATATTTGACAAAAGAGGTCTTTTCGCCATCATTGACTGTCATTAACTCAGCTTCGTCGGTTTGGGATAGCATTTCCAGGCAATTTTGCATCATTTCAAAGAAAATCTGAAGCAATTCCGCATAGTCTTTTAGCTTGTTTTTGACGTTTTTGTATTCGGTACTGCCCTGTATTGCTTTTGTACTGCAATCTAAAATATCGACGGCTTGTCGCATAAACTCTAAAAGAGATACTCGACCTAAAAGCTTAGCTTTTTTATATTGGCTAGCAAAGGAATTAGCCCCAAGGGACGAATGAAAACAAAATCGTTCAAGATAGGTTTTTCTGAGATTCTCTAAATTCGTTTTTACAAAAGAGGGATTTGCCCAATAAGCGATTTGCATTTCTCGTGTTTTAAGTTCCTGCGATTGATTTTGGATCCACTCGAGCGTGTCTTTGGAGTCATCGTGTATATGTAAAATATCTGCAAGGACTAACTTGGCCCTGTCATTCCATTTTTTTTGGTGTCGTTGCCATATTTTATAAAAAACCAAATTTAACCAAGGGGCCGTCATTTTCATTTCATGCATCTGCCACACGATTTTGACACAATCTTCAACGGCTTTTAAGCTATTTGAAAGCTTAGCAAGCTCACTTGTGAAAATCTCCCAGTTATTAGCGCAAGTATCATTATAGGCTTGTGCTCCAGCAGAAAGCATAATCAAGGTGTGAAGATTCAAGGGAAGCCCTTTTTCTATGATCGACTGCTCATACTTTCGCAAAATATGATCATAATGCAAAAGATCCGCGTAGGAGAATCCATCGATAATATTATTTGAGGACCTTTGGAAAATTAAAGCCTCTAAAAAACGCAGGGGATATAGCCTTGCCATGCTTTGAGGTGGATGTTTTAAGGCAGGAAGAATCTCTGTACGCGTTAAGTCGACAGCAGTAATAAATAAACGCAACATCCCCTTTTTTATGTCTGCATGCAATGAACTGCTTTTCTTTGACATTTGATTTAAACAAGCATGCAAATGCTGAAGCATCCTTGCCAAGGCATGATTTGCGTCTTGGGCTTCGCCTCGAGCCATGATGTCGAGTAGATTTTTTAGCGATAAGTTCTTATCAAGTTTGTTTATTTGACCGAAAGTAAGCTTGTGGATTAAAGCGCGATATGTAAGTTCTAGATCTTGAAGTTTTGTTTGCAGTAACGGGTAATCGATCTGATCGCCATCGCCAAGACCATGTTTTGGGATAGTGAACTCTAGCGGAATGGGATAACTTATCAGACCCTCTGAGATCAGTTCTTTTGGGTTTGTGAACTCTTTTGTGCTTACGATGACATTGCGTTGCGGACATGCAAGAACAGGGTGGGCATTGTCGGCATTGGCGATCATTTTTTTTGCATGCTGGAATTGTTCCGGATCTTTGATGTTGAATACAGGGACGCGCCTTGGCCTCAAAGCCACCGCTTCATGGGAGGTCGACAAAGCCTCGTTTTTTATGTTAATGATTTTTGTGTCATTTGTCGGGGTTTCGTTATAAAGCCTCAATCCATTTGCCAAGTTATCTACAAAAATCGCATCGGTTTGCGCTGCTAAGGTTCGCACATAGGATTGTCCATCAAGAAGAGTCGTGACTGGAATTTGATTGTCTTTGCTTACTTGATTGAGTTTTTTCAAATCTAAAAAGGTATGAACCGCAATATTTTGAATTGGCTGTTGAAGGGGCCTTCCTTGGAGCAAATAAATCACCGGCTTATTTGATTGAGGTTCCCAAAGTTTGGCAGTAAATTCAATATCCATAGCCCGCGGTATGCCGCCTTGGGGCGCATATTGCAAAGATATGTTGTCAGAAATGCGTTTGATATCTTGTATCACAAAATCAGGCAAAGCTGGCTGATCCACTAAAAAAGCGCTTCGATTGGGAACGGGAGCAACCTTATAAGTGCCTGCATTATCAATCGAGGAGGCTAGCCGAGTTGGTTTTCTGCGGATGACCGACCGTATTTTTTTTCCTTTAATAAAGTGACTATCTGCGCCTACTTGGCTGGAAACAATACCTTCATTGTGTCCATATCCCACTTGGAGAAAAGTCACATCTTGAGCCTTATCATGCTCTTTAGTAAAAAAAACTCCCGAACGCGGAATTTCTATATCATCTATGGAAGCTCCTTGCAGGGGTTCAGCAATCATGACCTGAAGAAGAACCGGAATAAAGGGGTTTGCTTCATTGAAGAGGCTTCGATCTCCGGCTCTTAGCCTCATATTGATAGATTTTTCACTAAAATAAGAAGCGACCACTTTTCCTTTGGCTTCAGAAATTTTAAGAAGGTCTGGATCGGCAATCGGTATGCTATCATTGGCTCCTGCATTGGCTATTTCTCCATCTTCATTTGCAGTACTTCTCGCAATAAGGAAGGCAGGATTGCGTTTTTTAAGCCATTCTTCAATTTGCAATGTAAAATAGGGGAAATTGCGAAATTGCAATTTAATTTTATCTTGAATTTCGTGAAGTATCTTAAGACCCTCTTGAGAAATTTGAAGGGGCACTTCATGTGGCTTGCGGTTGGTATTGAGAAATTCTTTTTTTAAGGCCGGATCAAAAGAATCCAAAAACTTATTCCGAAGAGGTAAAAAAATCGGGAAAGTTCTTTTCAAGATAATGCCGCATTTGATAATCGCTTAATGGCAGAAAAGAAGCGATTTTTACAGCGCAATTTTTCAATTTGGCATTCAATGATTTAGCTTGAGCTTTTAACACCATTTGATTAGCTGTTTTATATCCAAAGCCGCGCCCTAAGGCTGCTTCATCTAAGGTGTCAGGATGGACCGATAGGGGGGCGTGGATTATCTTTTTCAACCAATCGATCATTTCTTCTTCTTGTTTAGTTTGAGGTATCATCATTTGAAGAACAGAAGGAGAAGCTCCATTTCGCAATAGCCATTCCGCACTGCTTGGAAAACCAGCTTGTATCGATTGAAGCAATAGAACTTCCGGTCTTTCTCCTTTGCGGAGGCTCTCTTGCATTTTCAAGGCATGTTTATACTCTTTGGAAGCCTCTTTTCCAATTTCATTGGATAATAAAATGAAGAATTGCTTTAAAGAAGGGGTTCCGGCTGCTTTGCAATAGCTATTTTTGCCAACCAGCTGTTCCTTGATTTTATTGATTACCTCCGGTGAACTCCCTCCTAAAGGAGCAAAACGATCTTTGCAACTCAATTCAATAAAACGATTTAGCTGATTTCGGCTTATAGAGGCGAAGTAAGATTTCGTTTGACCGTGGCTATCAATATAAGTGCTTGCAACAAATCGTGTTTGGGTTAAGGAGGGAAATACAAAAGATAAGACTTCGATTATTTTAAGGATAATTTTACTAAGACCGGCTTGTTTATCGCTAAACTTTAGCTTAGCGCTGTTTCCTATGATTCCGACCTCTCCAAAGCCAAATACATTTTTTTTAACTGTCAAGTTGCTATCAAAACCTGTGGAATTTATGGAAAATGAGATGGGCATTGCAATGCTTTTAAAATCATGAAATTTTGTCCGGTGACTTTAGGTTTACTACTAGTTAATGTCAAGTAAACTGCAATGTCACTTAGGTGGAAGAAGTTTTATGCTCAAAGATGAGATGGATAATAAAATTTGGTTGCAGTTTTTGCTTCGGGATCCTGATGAAATTGTTTCTACATCACGCTCAAGAATGGTAATAGTACAGACGGTGAATTTTACCCATTACCCAACTGCAAATTAAAACAAAAAAAAGTAAAGGCAGTGACAAAGCGATTTTTTCAGGCAGTCCGATGGCTTCAAGCAAGGCTTTGAATGATAAGACAAGTCCATGAAGAACAAAAATAATAAGAGTGCATTGGCCGATGACGCTACCCCAATTCATCGATTTACGTAATAATAAAGGTTGTTGATCATAGTTTGCGATTAGTTGTTTTAAAAAATCCATAATAATTAAAATAATGCCGATGTAAAAAAACCAACGCCAAAGTCCCATGTCATCCCCATTTCCATAAAGAAGAGCAAAATTTCCCTTATCGAAATACAATAAAGCAAGGCCGATGATAGAAAGGAGCCCACCACCTAGCACTAGCTGAGATGTATCTAACTCATCAAAACGAATCTTTGTAAGATATATCCCTAAAGCAATACCTCCAACGGCCCCTATGGACATATTAAAATAAGCATATTTTGCCACAAGTATAAGTCGGATAAGCTGTAAGAAGCCTGTTTGCTCTCTATCTAGAAACAATAACAAACAAAGATGATAAGCAAAATAAAAAATCACCATTAAGCAAAGACTTGATTTGACTTCATACGGAACACGACTCAAAAATTGGTATCGCCCAAATGCCAATTTTTGAGTCGCGTTGGGTATAAATGAAAGGTGCGAAATGAAATGAAACCAAAGCGGTATCGTAAGAAAAGCAAGGTAATAGTAAAGAAGGGGTCCAAAAGGAGCTACAAAGACTAAAGTTGGAGTTAGCGTTTGTTTTTTAACCACCAACACGGCGAGACTAAAAATAGTGCTAAGTAAAACGCCTGTACCTAAAAGCAATATCCCTAAGCGAAGTCTTTTTCGAATACGCATAGGGTCTACAAAATAGTCTGGAAAAAGATTATAGCCTACGGTAAGTCCAAATACAAACGCAAACCCGGGAGTTGCGATGTTAAAAATAGGGGATAAAATGTAATGAAACATTCCAAAACTCAAAGGCAATCGGTTTAGTAAACCAGGCAGCCAATGGTCTGTAACAACAATGATTATAAGAATGCACCGTAAAAGATTAACTAATAGACTTATTTGAGCAGAATTTGAAATGCCTTTATAGGTGATTGGATCGGTATAAGTGATGCCATTTTCCTCGTTCACAATTTGAGCAATAGTTTTTCCTTGGATTACTCCACTTGCTAAATGTTCAGAAATTCCCATTCGGCGCATAGCGATCAGTGCTTCAATAACACTTAGTGAATCTCCCCCTAGATCAGTAAAACTGGCGTTGACACCCACTTGATTTGTATTGAGAATCTCTTGCCAAACCTTAGCTAATTCTTTTTCTCGCTCAGTTTGAGGGAGATCATGCTCATTTATATCCATTATTGGAGAAGGAAGAGCCAATGAATTTATTTTGCCATTAGGAAAAAGCGGAAACTTCTCTAATTTTACGATATATGATGGTACCATATGTGAGGGAAGTATTTTTTTAAGGGCTTCTTGCACATCTTTAGTCTGTACTTGCTTATCCTCCTCACATGTAAAGTAAGCAATAAGCACTTTTGATGCATTGCTTAACTCTTTTGTGATCACAATGGCTCGTGCAACTTTTGGTTGCTGTTCTATTCTTGCGATGATTTCTTCTAATTCGATTCTAAACCCTCTAATCTTTACCTGATGATCAAATCGCCCTAGAAACAAGGCACTCCCATCCACAAGGTATTTGCCAAGGTCTCCGGTTTTGTAACAAAGATCTGACTGATCATGGGTAAATGGATTTGTGACGAATTGCATTTTTGTGTGTTCTAAATCGTGAAGATAGCCTTTTGAAAGATAGGGAGTTCTAACATAAATTTCACCGACTTCATCTATAGCAGCCAGCTCTCCCTTATTTGTCACGATAAGTAATTGCACGTCGGTTATGCCAGAGCCGATGGGATAGCTACTTTGACTAGGTTTTGTGGGATCAACAACAAAGTAAGACATTGCCTGCGGAGTTTCTGTCGTGCCATAAAAGTTGACTTGAGTGGATTTTGGTGCTATTTGAAAAATCCTTTTAGAGAGCTTCGAATTAAGGGTATCTCCTCCCCAAAAAAAATATCGTATTCGATCTAAGGGTTTATCCTTTAGCGCCGAGGTGCATATGATTTCTCCTAAAGCGGGTGTTAAATGCACGACGCTAATGGTTTGTTCAGACAACCAACTTGATAATTTATAGGGATTGAAAAGAGTGGATTGTTCTGGAATATGTAAAGAGGCGCCAATAGAGAGGGGAGTAAAAATATCTCGTAAGGCAGGGTCATGGCTTAAGCCGGAAAGGAAGGAAAAGCGATCATGTTGGGTGAAATCATGCTGTTTCACATGCCATTCAATAAAGTGAACTAAAGGGGCATGAGAGGTAATTATTCCCTTTGGTATTCCAGTACTACCTGAGGTGAAAATAATGTAAGCAATATCATCTTCATTAATAAGACTTGGCTCAATGGATACAAAATCTTTACTTAAAATTTTCAAGGCCTCTTTTTTGGTCGAAGGAATCCGCAGAGTTTGAGTTTGATATTTTTCGTCCAAAGACGATAAGATTTTAGAGTCAACTTCTAATTCTCCACATATGAGCAAAAAAGATGGCATGGTAAGACTGCAACAATCTAAAAAACGGCTAATAGGATAGGCTGAGTCTGCAATAAAAAAAGTAGCCCCCGTTTTGAGAACACCCAATAAAGCATAAATAAGAGCAGGATTTCTTTCGGAATAAAGCGCTACGGTGCTACCGCGGCCAATTTTTTTTTTCAAGAGGTAGCTTGCTATACGATCACTTATTGCATTGAGTTCATGGTATGTGCAGCACTCATAGATTGAAACAAGCGCAATGGCATCAGGATTTTTGGCTACTTGTTGTAAGAAATTTAGATAAATAGGACCTTTAAATTTAAAAGATAAAGGCACTTGGGGGTTAGGAGGGAAGGGAGTTGCCATATTTTCTTGGTAAAATTGATAATAATATAATATTATCTTGCTCTAAACGATCTTAATGTGAAAGTAGTATGTAAACTCCTCTTATATCGCATAATAGTCATATGTAACAGATCTTAGTGATTCAAAGTTATTGCATTTTCATTAGTACTCGAGAAGATAAAAGCCATACAGGAAATGATCAAAGAAGCCAACAAGAGAGCTTTTACAACAACATTGTTCAATTCAGTTTCGAACATATAAAACCATTCGCTAGCAATGACGACAAAACCAATCATAAAGAACGTAAAGCCCATCGTTAGACCAATTAAGGCAAAGCGTTTTGCCTGAGCAAATTTTTGCGTGTCTTTATGGATATGTTTCAACATTACTGCAGCACCTATCCAACAGTAGAGTGATGTTATGATCTGCCAAAAGACAATAGCTCCATAGGCAATATGGCTCCAAATCGGATTTTCGATAGCACGCCAATGGACTTTCGCGTTATTAATCCAGGACATCGAAATAATTCCGTGTGTATAAGTCAGGTTCGTTTCTAGATCAGTTAAATTATTTAATGCAATCATCGCAAAAAATAAACCCATCGTAATGACAATGATAACCTTAACGTACCGAATCATATTCCTCCAAAAAGCACAAATTATAAAAAATATTATAAAAAATATTTGCTTTTTTTTAACAATTTAATATACAATAGTTATTTATTTAACATTCTGTGAGATCTTATGAAACTAAAGGTTTTTGTTTTTATTGTTGCTGCAATTATCTGTGCAATTACTTTCATTTCAAAAGATGCGCTGTTTTTTGGGAAGCCTATCTCCAATTCTCAAAATCAGAACAACACCTTCGATCAGTCAATTCCCATTCTCGATTGGCATGACCTCAATGATCCTCTTCAACGCAAAGCGTTTATCTATGGACTTAAAAATGCCTTGTCTAATTTCGGATTCGTCGCCCTAATAAATGTGCCAATTAATACCCAAGGCTTAGATCAAGCTTATGCCGCATCTTACTCCTTTTTTAATCTACCCTTATCAAAAAAGCTAGAAATTAATCATCCTGCCAATAGCGGGGAACGTGGATATGTTTTTGCCGAATCACCTAAAGGTCATGACAGCAAGACAAAAGATCACAAAGAATTTTTGCACATTGGACGCGAACTGAATCACATAGAAAAGGAGCAATTGGGTTATCCTGATAATTTATGGCCAGCTAATGGCACCTTAAAAACACCGATGATGGATCTATATGGCAACCTCGAAAGTCTGATAGTTCCTATCACAGATGCCATGGCAGAAACTTTGGAAATCGATC
>Ga0207105_1160_pt1 | contig 16448 bp, 12 predicted proteins | sample Alteio_BWMinHeat_77_FD_153569 | JGI IMG/M metagenome (GOLD analysis project Ga0207105, IMG submission 153569) | Enriched cells from forest soil in Barre Woods Harvard Forest LTER site, Petersham, Massachusetts, United States -... | ecosystem: Environmental > Terrestrial > Soil > Temperate forest >... | reverse complement strand
GCTTTCTGTCGAGATTGACGCGGTAGTCCCCGAAGCGGTTGATGTGCTCAGTGACGTATGGACTGATGGCGGCGATGGCGTCTTCCGAAACGGATTCACCACGTTGCTCCAGATTCTGGACGAGCCGAGTCAGCGAACAGAGATTATGGAAGATCAGACAGTTGGCTACAAGGTGGTTGTACTTGATCGCCTTGCGCTGCTCGTCACGGCTGTTTTCAGTAATGATTCCATCGCCGCCGAAGAAAGCCCATTGCAGAAAGCGGTTCAACCTCACTTTTGTTGGTCGCGCCCTGGATTAGGGAGCGCAACTCCTGATCGGAAATATAGCGCAGGAGAAAGCCTGTGCGAATTACGCGCCCCAGTTCACAGAATGCCTGGTAGAGCCGGTTCTTGCGGCTATAGGTTCCAAGCCGACGGAGAATGGTCGAGGCGCTGATTCTTCCAGCTTTGATCGACAAAACAACGCGGAGCATGTCTCGAAAGTGGGTTTCGATCAGCGCCCAGTCGATCGTCTCGCTAAAGAGCGCATCGATGTGGTCATAGCGGGCTTTGCGGTCCGGCCGGCATAGGTCGATGTTCTTCCAGTTGCGAATTCGCGGCATCAACTCGATGCCGAGCAGATGCGCGAGTGCGAAAACGGGCTCGGACTGTCCCTGTGTGTCAGCATGGAGGACATCGGGTTGAATGTCGCGTTCGTTCTTGAGTAAGCCATCGAGGATGTAGACCGCCTCCCAAACACCACACGGAATGAAGTGACTGAATAAAGCAATGTAGGTGTCGGAAACATGGTAATAGCCGATCCCGCCGTAGCCTCCGTAGCGAACGTGGTATTCGGAGAGCAGGTTCTGCTCGTACAGATCCCAGCGCGTGCCGTCGGCGGACGCGTGCTTGCCCGATCTCCATAGTCGGGGAAGGGCGAAGTTGTTGTAGGCGTTGATGACAGCCGTGATCGCTTCATCGAGCGCGTCCTCGGTGATGTGCCGTTGATTGATCCAGGCAATCTGCCTGCGGTCTGTCCCCTGGACTGATCGGGCTGTTTGGCTCGGCCCCAGATTGCATCCGTAACAGAAAGACGTTAGCAGATAACGCTCGCGCGGATGGTCGAGTTTGGTCTCCAGACCCGAGAGAGGCCCGAAGAATCGTGTCCAATGGAGCAAGTTCTCGGTGTCGGCCAGCGCATCGAGAATCGGCACCTGCTCCATCTCCGCTCTGATCGTAGCTTCGAACCACGCAAGGCGCGCAGGCGTTTTATTGTGGACGAGTTTCGTCAGAATCGGTTCGCCATTTTCAATGCGAAGCGCGTCGTTGCCAGGGAAGGAACGATCTGTCTCCTGCGCAATCGATGTGAGCCACTGACGCCTCCCGAAAACAAATGCTTGCGCATCGGCTGGCAGCCCTGCCTCCTGCTGATAGGCCGCTGTCATCTCCCTGGCTTAGTCTTCGGTGATGAGCTGCTCACGGTAGTCGGCATATTCGCGGCTGCCTTCGATGGCGGCATCCCCCGACTTCAGATCCCACATCATCTGCGTAAACACACAGAGTTCAAAAAATCGGCGATGGACTCGGCTCACTGGCTCGTGCTTCGTAGCACCTGTGACCAGCCCCCACCAAGTGTCGGGTACCCATTCGAGATCGCTCCACAGCTCCGGCAAGATGAGCCATTCCGCCCTACTCGCTTCGTGCTCCAGAAGAAAATCAAGGGATCTTCTGAGTGACGTATCATGGGTCGTCGAACGAAAGTTGAGCGCGCGCCAGATGCGAATCAGAGTTGCGCGATGCCCCTGATACAAGCGCCACATATAGGGATAGTAGTTGCCGGACTGCGCCTGATGCGCTTCACACTGTTCAAGCAGCACGCGACTATCGGGTACAAGTACGGTTCCGATTGCCTGTAGGCGTTCTTCGGCGTTGCCGTCCGTTCCCCAGGCGACAAGCACCTCGTGCAGCGTATGGACCAAACCGTCGGTCCGTTCCTGATGCTTGATGGCGATCCAATGCCAGTGCTTCACGGCCGCGCCGGTGGATGCGTAGTAATCTCTTGATGAACATCTCCGCCAAGTCATCGAGCACACGGGCGTTTTGCATTTCGATCAAGGTCGCCGCCAAAGTGTACCGCTTCTCCGGGACCATCTCCTGCATTCGAGCTGCATCCAGACTCTTCGCTTCGAGCGCGAACTGCCGCAGCTTTACTTCCGGAAGCAGTGCATTCATGGCGATGGGATGATGTTCACGTGCCAGCCACTGCTGCCGTCCGAGAAGTTGTCGCAAATGGGTCAGCGTTGGACTTCGTGCATCCTGCTTGAGGGTGTTCCAACGCGTCTTACGTGATTCAGATGCAGACTCCGCGAGGAGCCTATCGATTGCATCGCGCCCTTCCGCGGTGATTGCCTCGCAGACTCGACGGTATAGTGTGCGATTCACTTCCGCGCGGCCGCGCCGCGCCTCTTTGATCAGGCTCGTGAATCCAGGAAGTTCGAAGCTGTGCCGAACTAACTCCTCAATGGCGACGTTGATGATGTCGGCCAGATCTTCCATCCTGGCCGCGGCCAGCCGGACCGTGCTCGATAACAAGGCCTGGCCGCCCTCATCGAAGTTCTTCACGCGAAGATATTTACGAATGATCGGCACGTGGCGCCGACGCGTCCCGGACTCGTCATATTCTGCCAGGGAGTCGGGAACGATCAGCATGCCCAGGTCGTTCCCGATATGTTCGACGATGCCGCGCGGGACATCCCGGAGCGCGATAAAGTAGCCAAGCCGCTGAAACGTCTTCAACAGAATCAGGAACGCGAGCCTGGCCGGTTCGCCTTTTGAAACGCTGGTCGCCAGCTCCACTTCAGCCGGAGTAGGTGTATACAGTTCGATCAACTCTTGTCGGCTGATGCTGGTCTTCAACCGGGGGTATGCGGTTTCGTGGGCATTTGGCATGACGGCTCTCGCGTTTGAGGTGGCATTTCGATACCTCAGACTATGCAGGTGGCCATAACAGTATCGTTTAGCTTAGCTTAGCTGCCACGGAGAGACTATCAGAAAGGCGCGCCAATCCAGCACTTCAAAGCTACCCTCCAGTGAGGGTTTCGTCGCCTGGCCCTGAACCCCATGCGCGGGGTCTCAACCCACGACCAGCCGCCCCTTTCTCTCAAGAGGTCATGCGGGAAACTGCGGTTCGACGGGCTGAAAGAAGTATGCAGAGGCTCGGAATGATTATCGCAAGAAAGCGCTTACCAAGTCGGAATTTGCCCGGCAATTGGGCATCAGACGAACTTCAGTCGGCGGACTACTGACCGAAATCTCACGCCTGAAGACCATATGGCCCATTTTGTCGCGAATCGTTGCCATACCCCTTCCATGATCGGATGCCCGTATGAGTTAAGGACCGAGGGCCGTAGCTTATCCAATCGGGAGATGAAAGTCGGGTTTGCCAAGTCCTGGGCGGCGTATTCCCCAGGGACATCGCCGGGGTCGAGATTGAATGCGTAGGCATTCGCAAGAGCAATAATCTGTTCTCTGTGCAGAGCTTCGAAGGGTGTCTTCGCATCCAGCGCGCCCTCAATGCTTTTTGCGTTCGAGTCAAAGTCCTTCAAATGCAGGTAGAAATGACTGATCTTCGAAGAGGTTCCGGGCTTGACCGGTGTTGCCGAGGATGCGTCGGCCAGCAATACTACGAACTTTTTTTCCGAGTCCGTCATGCCTCGAAGCGCGCCCGGATCGTCTTTGCCCTCAATGAACGTTGCTACGATTGTCGACTCCATTGCAAACTGATTCCATGGGTTTAGTTCAGCGTCGATCTGCGGGCGCGGGAATTCTGCGTATGCTGCTTGGAGAATAGCCCAATCGGTCGCAGCCGGGCACGCCGCGCAGCGCGGTAGTCTCGCCGGCCCGGATCCTGGAGTTGCTCCCCCAGCAGCACACACGGGTAGGCTAGCCGGGTCGGGAGCCGGGTCTCCTACAAAACAGGCCGTTATCATTTCTGCCCTCCGGTCCGCCTCAAACTGCCGAAGTTGGCCGAAAATCGTGACGAGAACGCACGCAACAAAAACCCGATGCCGGCCAACGCGGTCCGGATTCCTTGCGCGCGCGTCTTAGCAACCTCTAGCCAATCGTTGGAGGCGTCGTCAGGCATATGTGGCTCCTAGTTCGTTTTCCAAGTTGTGCATAGCGCAGCGGTTCATTCGACCTCAGTGTGGCCGATAATTCGGTTGCATCTCTAGCAGATCAGCTCAGGGTGAGAGAAATTCGCTCTTACTGTTTCCGGCAATGCCGATTGGCTTTGAATTTCAGATCGAAAACCGCTGTCGCAAGGTTGCGGCCATCGATTCATTCTTAGTTTGCACTTGAGACGCGTGTCGACGATTCAAGGGTTCCCCATCTTTTCGATGGCCGACACCAGGTCGCGCGCCACCGGTGCCAGAACTCCAGACAGAACGGCAAAAATGAACATTGCGGCGATCCTTGCCGAATATCCCCCCTGGAAACCACCGAGGTAGAGAACAACTGGTCCGAGCACGGCGCTCAATAAAACTGATGCCGCCTGGAACATTCGCTTCCAGCGAAATGCGATGGAGGTCTGCAGGGCATCTACGGTACAGCGCAACTGGGCACCGACGCGCGTTTTGGCTGCCGCGAAAGCCTTGAGCTGTAGCTTCTCCTCCTGCGAGTGCTGATGCGGCAGCTTCTGAAAGACCTCCGGTGGTGGTGGATCGATGAGCTTCTCTATGTCCTGGAGGTTGGCCTCGCTGGCCAAGCAGTAGAGCAACAGCCTGTGCTCAGCCGGATAGTCCATAACCACTGAGGCAATGGCTTTGATGTCAGCGCACAAGTCGTCGATAGACTGGCTGTAGAAGGCCTCCCTGTCGCCGCCTGCCGCGAGGTTGATCAGGTCCTTTTCCGCGCTGGCTCCCGAGGTGTTCCTGAACCGCTCGGGCGCGGTGCTCGAGACCTTGTTGATCCAGGTGCGGAAATGAGATTGCTGAAACCACATGCGCAGCGGCAGCAGATTCCTCGCCGTTTGCAGAATGGCCATGCTGACTGTGCCGATTCCGGCAAACAGGATGCCCCAGTTCACCACCTCATTCTTGATGTCATAGATTCCTTGTGTAAGCGCCTGTGCCTGACTCTGAATGAAGACCGTCACCATGGTTCCTCCTGTCGCGTCGTTCGCGGCGCCGTCCGATCCCAGGCCTATCAGTTCTTCCTGTCTGCCTGTGGGGGCGTCGTGGCATGGATGTCTCCCAGGTTATCGCCATCATTGAACGGCTCGTCTTTGTCGGTTGCCGGATTATGCATCTGCTCCATCGGCGTCCGTAGGCGCAGGAAATCGGAGAACTTGATTGCCGAATTGGCGCCATCGATGGTGAAGACGATGACGTTTACGCCGACCGCTCCGCTATAACGGAGCCAGTCGCCTGTGGTCAGGTTTGTGAGCAGGTCTCTGCGGTCCTGCTGCGTGCCGCCGGCGAAGGCCACGTTGACGTAAACCGCCGTCACGGGAGTTCCGGACATGCCGTTCAGCCGGCTGCGCAGGCGGAATCCGGACAGGATGGATGCAAGCAGGGGCGCGCCAGTGGTGGCGTTGGGCGTGGAAAGACCGCCGAGAAAGGTGTTATAGGAGGAGTCGAGGGTGGCAAAAGCGGCGGCCTGCGGAGTGGTGTTGTTGACCAAGTTAAGCGCGGGATTCTGCACCTGCTGTGCCTGCTGCGCGGTATTCCCCGAACCGACAATCGGCCCAGCCTTCGGCGGCGGCTGATTGTGTGCCGGACCGGAAGCGGGTCCGCTGGCGGGCGGTTTGCCCGGGGTGGTCGCCGGCTTGGGGGTATGGCCTGCCGGAGCTGTCTGAACGAGCGTTTGCGGGGGCGGATCGCTGGCCGGTGGATCGTTTGCCGGCTGGGCGGTGGGAGCGGTTTGTGGTTTCACTGTCTGGCCACAATTGGCAGAGTTGGCCAGACAACCTAATTCGGTCGCCCTAGCCTTGCTGAGGGCGGTCAGCTCGCTCTGCACTGACCTGATGGAGGCGTTGATCTCCTGCCCTTGAACATTCTTCACATTGGCCAACTGGAACTCCGCGACTTCGTCTTCGCCATAGATCCCGGCGTAGAGCGCTTGCCGGCACGTATCAACCGAATTCTTCAAACCCCTGCCTCCGAGCTTATTGAGCAGGATCAGGGCGGGGCTGGGGTCAGGGATGGTGAACGACGATGCTGTCTCGGCGTTCGAGGCGATGGCGGCTGTTGCCACGGCGGAGGTGATGTCGGCGAACGTGTCGACTGTACTTCCGGCGCCTGGAACATTTGCCATATCACTGAAGGCCTGGCGCAGCGTCTCCGCATTGACGTAAAACGAGTCGAAGTTCTGGAGGTTCTGGAGCGAGGCCAGATCGAGGACAAGCACCTTCGCCGGCTTCGCATTTGGATCGCATACGTAACCAGCGACCTTGTCCATCACGTCGTCTAGGGCGGCATAGCCCAGCATCATCTCCTCCATGGGAGCGTTGGAGGCGGGCGCCCCCTGCGCCGGCGCGGCGGTTGCGGCAGGGGCTGAACCAGGCGCTGTGGCCGACTTATTTTTCTGGCTCCATGCCGCGGTGGGGATGGTCAAGGTTACTGCCAGGGCCGCAACCATCCACTTGCCATGGCCCAGCAAATTCTCGATTGACATTGTCTTTCCTCCGTGGTGGAAGTTGATGTTCTGCGACAAGAATGGCTCTGGCCGGTGCGTTCAGGTGTGATCGCCACTGGCCACAACCCAAAGTCCGGTGCCGTCCCCGGAACAGGTGCAATAGCGCGCCAGAAATCCCCACGTCATGTGCTGGCGCTCACCCCAGGTGACGCCGATGGGACCGTTCTGGTCATAGCCGATCAACAGCATCACGTGAGCGTCGCTGGGGGGATAGCTGGTGTCGGACCAGACGGTGTCGCCGCCGATGGTGCTGCTCTGCGCGGGGTCGATCCATTCAGGCAGCCGGATATCCACCTGGGCGCCTGTGTATTGGTAAATCGCGTTCATTACCTGGATCTCGTCCATGTCATTATTTGTCTGGTTAGCAGAGTTGGCGGCCTCGACCACTCCGTAGGGACCCCAGCGGCCGGCAATCATGCGGTGCGGAACTCCGCCCGCCGTCCATCCCTGGCACAACCATTGGTCAAGCGAGGTCTCGAGGATGAGCCCATTCGTGCCCTGCTGGGAGGTCTCGTTATTGAATTCGGTGGTCACCTCTGAGTCGGTGATGGCGAGCGGGGTCTGGCCCGGCGCGTAAGTGAGCCGGATGGTGTGGTGAGCTCGAGCCGCGATCACGCAGTCATCGGCGCTGATATTGCCAAATATGGGAAGCTGAATGTCGGGGTTGGCGGTATCGTACGCAAGGTAATAGGGAGGGGACGGGGCAGTCGAATAGGGCGCGTCGGAGTTCAAGCATTTCTCCAAGAATGAAGGAATTGAGATTGATCGGAAACTGGCGCAATAGGCGCCGATAACTACCTGTCGCTTATTAAACCCAAAATGGGCACAGCTCCTTGAGCCTCTTCTGAGAGGCCGCAAACCAATGAAATTCTCGGAGTTGGCAGGGACGGGGGGAAACAACTGGTAGGCACTATATGGCGAATGTAATCTGATGTCAAGTTGCGAATTGTCGCAAATTGTCGCCACGAATGTGGAATGGCTATCCGGAAACGGGCCAGTGTTCAGGATTCTGAGCGAACCACGCTCTCAACCACAATTTGGCTACCTGGCCATAAAGTCGGCAATGCGCTCCGATGCAAGACACAACGAAGCTACGGCTCGATGCCGATGCAGTCGTTGACGGCTCCACGGATTCGCTGCTTGCATCCCAGGTATCGTTCGGTCGTCTGGACGGAGACGTGTCCAAGAAGGAACTGAATTTGCTCCAATTCGCCACCGTGTGCATGGCAAAGCTTGGCGCACGATCGGCGTAGATCATGAGGCGCCAATTGGGTGATACCGAGCTTCTTCGCATACTGTTTCACAACATGCCAGACTACACGCTCGGAGACGCCGGTACCCCAGTGTTTGCCCGCCCGACAAACACATCTGAACAATCTTCCAGCTGATATTCCGGCGGCATCCGCCCAGAGATCGATCGTCGCTTTGACCCACTCTGGCACAGGCACAGTTCGAATATGTCCGCCTTTGCCGATGAGATCAACGATCGCCCAGTGTTCCTAGCGCTGCTGCAAGTGCGTGAATTCCAGATCGGCCAATTCGCGGCGCCTGAGTCCACAACCAAGCAACACAGCGAGTATTGCGCGGTCCCGTTTTCCTTTCAGCGTGTCCGGAGTTGGTGATTGCCAGAAGCGACGAGCTTCCTCGGCCGTGAGCCAGTTTCCGAGCCTTACACCCAGCTTTTTGACGCCCTTCACGCGTCTGATCCCAGCAGCGAGCTCCGGACTGAGCAAGCCAGCGTCTGCGGCCTCATAGGCGAGGCGTCGTACCGCAGCCAGTCGCCCATTGATAGTCCCCGCCGCCAGATTGCGATTCTCAAGGAAGATGCGGAAACGAGTAACGACGATCTTGTTGAACGACAGGCGCGGCTCGGAACAGTACCATTGAATGAATTCCTCGATGGCGTGTCGATATCCGCGTTTTGACTCGCGCGAACGAAGACTGTCGAGGACAGCCGATTTGCTGTGATCCAGATCCGGAAGGCCGAGCCTTGTTTTCGGCCGCTTTGATTTTGAAGTTTTTTTGTTGCCTTGTCGGGTCATACCAACCGCCTCCATCGCAGTTGGCCATGAGCCTACTCCCAGGTTGACGCGTCGGCCGTTTTACGGCCACTTGTGTTGGACGCCGAGCAGTCGCTCTAGTTCCCGTCGAAAGAAGGACGGTCACGTTCTCAGGAGCATCGCCGACCCAGTCACACAGAGCACAACCGAGTGCGGATTCGCCATTCTTAAGCAACTATCCCCGAATGAGCAGCTTACACAGTTCTCGATCTTTTGTATTTGCTCTGGTTCATGCAGCCGACCGGATTGCCATCCACACCACTCGAAAATATTCAATGCTGGCGGATTCAGACGTGAGATACTCTTGCGACAACCGTCAATCAGTGAAATAAAAGGCACCGATGCGTACTCTTGAGGAAGCCATTTCGGACTATCAACGTACCCTTGCCGAGCTCTTTGCCGAGACGACTGCGGATCCTGAGTCGCGATTGTTGGCTGTCTTGTTAGCCAAGGACGAAATTGCCGAAATTCTAGACGTCACTTCTCAGTTGTCCGTTGGTGATCTTCATCGGATACAAACCCTCGATAAGAAACTGAAAAGTTCTATTCAAGGGGCTGCAACGTCGATAGACGAATGTGCCAAGAATGAGTGGCGGGATCTCCTTCCGTCACGAGCAGATCAGTGGTGGTGGTCCTTCAATCGCCCCAAGAGGCATTGGCTTTCTAGAGCGCTTCTTGCCCTTGCATGGATTGCCATTGCCATTGCCTTGAGCTTCATCGTCGAGATCCTGAAGCGGTTCCTGGCAGGAGGAATCGATGTCACGAGTACGGTGCTGCAGGGCCTCGTAGCACTCCTCGTGGGAGGTAGCGCTGTTCAGTTGGCCCGCCAATTGGTGAACCTGAAGGACGGTGGCTCCTCTGTCGATCCGCCCAGGAGAATCAAGTTTGTCGCGGCTGCGGCCCTCATCCTTATCGCTTTTGGGCTTGAGGAAAGCCTTCCGAAGATTTCTGCGTACTATAGCAATCGCGGGGTCATCGAGAAAGAGGCGGGTAACATAACCGGCGCCATAGAGAGTTATGAGAGATCGGCCAGTCTGAAACCCGACGACGCCGTAACTCACTATAACCTGGGACTAGCCTACGAAGCAGTTTTGGAGAAAGACAAAGCAGAATCTGAATATGTTGCCGCTTTGCGATGGGACAACAACATGTGCTTCGCCTATGACCGGCTCGCACAATTAGAGATTACGCGGCACAGAGACTTCGCTGCCGCACTCGGGCTTCTTAACACTGCCATCGAAAGGGTTGCTGCATGTGAAAAGCACAACGATCTCGACAGCGACACTCGCCGACGGCTTGAATACTCCTTGTTTGAGAACCGCGCTTGGGCGCAACTCGGCCTCAAACACCCGCTTCTCGCCAAATCAGATTTGGTCGCGGCGCAGAAACTGCGTCCGGAAGCTCCCGGTGCACACTGTCTCTTAGGAGATGTGTTGAGTGAGCTCAAGCAGTCGAGCAGCGCTCAAGGGGAGTGGGAGAAGTGTGTAGCTCAGGGGCAGGCTGCAGATAATGAGAACGAAGCCCAATTGATCAGCAACGCTCAAGAGAAAATCTCTCACTACACTTCGACATCGGGATCAAAGGGCACGCACAAATGACAGAGCATTCCTCCATCCTCACTTTTGCAGCTTTCCGCCTCCTCTTCTTCGCAATCTGGAGCTCACCGCTTATCGGGCAAGCGGCCCCCGCGGCAGACGGCACAGCATGTGGCTGTATGTTCGCTAGCGTCGCCGGCAATACCTCTGTAAAGCTCCGCGGAACGACGAACTCCGTCCGTGCCACACCACACATGGTCGTACATTTCGGCGATCTGCTGTTGGTTGGCGGAGCCGACACTTCTTTGGTCTGCGATGGAGGCAATGACACCGTGGTTTTGACCCAAGGACCCCACGCAGTTCCCTGTTCGGTTGGAGGGGGAAAACCAATTCTCATTGGGGGGCGTGCCCAAAATGCCCGTCTGTTGGACGATTCGACGCTCGGAGCTGGCGGAGCCGCAGATTTCCCTTTGTTGTTGGCGCCTCGGGCAACGCGAATACTGGATTCTCATCCCACCTTGCGCTGGCAATGTATTCCTAACGTGACGGTATACAACCTGAATGTGCGCGGGGCGGGCCTTTCCTGGGCTGCCACTGCAACCTCCACCGCGATGCTCAAATATCCCAACGATGCACCGGAACTGAAACGTAGTCAACCCTACAAGCTCGTGATTACCGCCGGCGGCCGCAGTTCCGAGGAGGAGGATCAACCCGGTTTGGGTTTCACCCTTCTCAGCTCCGAGGATGAGCGGCGTGTCAATGCTGCTGAAGCGGAGATCGATGGCATGACGGTAGGCACACCAACCAAACTGATTTTGAAAGCACATCTGCTCGCGAACAACGGGCTCATCGCAGAAGCCATTGACCTTCTCCAAGAACCGCCTCACAGTTGCGACGTCAGCGTTGCTCCCGACTCCGCTACGACGGATCCTGACACGTTGCAGTTGCTCGGCACTCTTTACGCGCGAATCGGGCTCACGCGACGGGCAGAAGAATATCTATTAGCGGCATTGCAGTCTTCGGTCACCTCTGGAGACAAGCTTGGAGAAGCTGTATCGAGCGACTACTTAGGACAAATCTATGTGGCTCTTGGCAACAAAACGAATGCTTTGACCAAGCTGCAGCAGGCAGAACGCGCTTACGAGGCAATTGGCGATCATGACAAGATCACGGACGTACAGCACAGGATCCACGCCTTACAGGGTCCCTAGTTATTCCGGGGCACTTGTTTCATTCATCGCACTCTTCACTCGAAGGGTGTTGGGAGGGATCATTTTGCTTGGCCTCCTCGGAGATTCTGCTCTTGGACAATCTCCGAATGCCGCCGCAGAGAAACAAGCTGTCGAAGATGGGAATCGAGAGTATGCCAAAGGAACCGCGGAGTCTCGTCAAACGGCTCTCGGAGATTTTCAGCAGGCCCTGTCGATTGCCCGGCAGTTAAACGACAAATCGGAAGAAGCGCTCATCCTGTGGTCGATCGGTTCCACCTACTACTTCCTTGATCAAAAGACCTTGACTTTAGATTACTATTCGCAGGCGCTCAATATTCGAATAGAGCTAAAAGATATTCGTGGCCAAGCGGAAGCCCAGACTGGAATCGGCGCCGTTCAATCCGAACTCGGACAGTACGACAATGCTATCGCCTCCTATAGTGAGGCCATCACTCTTTGGCAACAGATGAATGATTCGACGGGAGTGGGCGACGTGTTTCAGAGGCTTGGTCTCGTCTATTTTTCTCAAAAGGACTTTCCCAAAGCCATTGATAGCTACACCCGGTCAATTTCGTTCTGGCAGTCTACCAAGAACCAACCGCGCCAGGGACAAGTTCTCAACAATATCGGGTGGACATACTACTCCTCGGGCGATTTGAAGAAAGCCCTCGAATTCTATACGCAAGCACTTTCCGTTCGGCACGCCGCCGACGATCATGCCGGAGAGGCGCAAACGCTCTACAATTTGGGGCTTGCCTACCGAGACTCGAAGGAAGATCAAAAGTCTGCGGACAGTTATTCCGCAGCGGCCGCTCTCTATTTGGAGCAAAATCAGAACTCTGCGGCAGGTGAAGCGTATCTCTTGTCCGGCCACGCTCAATTTGCGCTCAAGCAGTACCCTCAAGCCATCGACAACTACATCAAGGCTCTGCCCTTGTGGCACAACCTGCGTGATCAGAAATCGGAAGGTCGGACGCTGAACTACATTGGTGTTACCTACTACTCCTCTGGCGATTTGAAGGCGGCGATCATCTACTATAACCAAGCGCTCCCGCTGAGCCAATCAGGGGGTGATCAGGCCGTAGAGGCACAAACACAAATCAACTTGGGGATCGCCTACCGAGACGGAAAAGAATACAAGAAGTCAGCCGACAGCTACTCAGCGGCGGCCGCTCTTTATTTGGCGCAACATCAAAACTCTCAGGCTGCAGATGCCTATTACTCTTCAGCCGTTGCACGCGTCTCGCTCCAGAGCTATTCGGATGCGATCGCCGATTATGCTCGAGCGTTGCCCTTGTACAAAGACGCCAACGACGAGCGCTCCGAGGGCCAGACGTTAAACAACATCGGCTGGGCCTATTACTTATCCGGCAATAAGCAACAAGCTCTCGCCTATTACGATCAGTCCGTCATCGTTCGTCGTAGTGCACATGACCAGAAGGGCGAAGTTCAGACTCTCACCAACATTGGTCGGACCTATGAAGATTTTTACGACTATCAAAAAGCCCTTGATGAATACAACCTGGCATTATCCGCAGCGCAAGCATTAAATGATACCGAAGATCTCGCGAATATTTGGTACCGCATTGGCGTTACGTCTAAACAGCTAAACAAATATCCCGAGGCCATCGAGAACTACAATCGGGCGCTCGAACTCTATCAACAGCTAAAAAATAAGATAAGCGAGGCACAGACAGACAGCGACATCGCAGCCACCTATGATTCCGCGGGCGATGCTGCCAAAGCGATCTCATCTTATCTACTGGCTCTCGAGATCTGGAAAACGACAGATGACCGGGTGGGCGAGGCCTGGACACGGGAAAGCTTGGGAATAGCCTATTTGCATAAGAACGATCCGGTCAACGCGCTCGCCAACTACAACCTCGCCTTCCACATGTGGGACTCCGTGCATGATCAGTCGAGCATTGCCAAAGCCCAATTGGACCTGGCTTCTTCGTACCAGTTGATGGGCGATACCGACTCTGCTCTGGAATGGGCTGAAAAAGCAACCAAGACGGCAGCTGCGATTCCAGATCACGCGCTCGAAGCCAAGGCAGGATTCATGCAAGGAATCTACGATCTCTCAAAAAATGAGTACGATGAAGCTCTCGCGCACTACGACTCTGCCTTGGCATTATATCAAGAATTGCACGACTCAGCTGACCAGGCGAGTGTCTTGGCCACGCTCGGTTACTTTTACGGCCAGATCGGAGACCTCTCAAGATCACTCGATTATTTCACCCAGGCTAAGGCCCTTTATCTGGAGACTGGGAACCTCGCAGGTCAGGCGTTCGTTCTCGAAGCGCTAGGATCGATCCACTCTTCTCTGGGCGATCCAGAACAAGGACTAAAAGACTGGAACGACTCGCTCGCCCTGGATAAGCGGGTAGGAAGTAAACCCGGGGAAGGAAATGTACTTGATCACATCGCGTCTCGCTACGTACCCACCAACGAATACGCGATGGAACTACAGTATCGTACGCAAGCTTTGGAGGCCTATCAAGCCGCTGGCACCCAGAATCATGTGGCCCAAGAGTTATTTGCAATTGGCTCTCTCTATTTCGATCAGGGGAAGACAGACCAAGCCCTAGACTATTTCAATCAAGCTCTCGAGATCCAGAAGAGGAGTGGCGATCGCATCAACCAAGCCCATCTCATCGGCTCCATCGGAGCGGTGCAAGAAAAATTGGGTAACGACCAGCAAGCGCTTGATTTGTATAAGGAGGCCATTGCCATCGACGAGAGCGTACGCAGCGCCACTAAAGTAGTCGAAATACGAACGGGGGTCGAACAAGAATTTGTGAAAGTTTTTCGGCGAGCGGTGCTGCTCAGCATGCGGCTCAATCAGAAAGAACTCGCATTTCAATTCAGCGAGCAATCCCGGGCTCGCACATTATTGGATCAAGTAGCTGACACACGTGCAAGCGCATCCTCTCGCCTACCTGCCAATTTGGCGAAGCAAGAACGCGACCTTGATATGGAAATAAGGGTGCTCGAACGATCGATCGGTGCCCTAGAGAATCAGCCAATGGCCGGGCCGGACCCATCCAATCCCACAGACTCTCTTCCCACACTTCAAAACAAGTTGACCCTGAAACAACGAGAGTATGAAGACCTCTTAACTCGCATCAGCGCCGTCGATCCGGAATACGCTTCGCTTCGAACCTCAAAGCTCCCCAGTTTGTCATCCATTCAGAAAAGTCTTGATCCGCGCACTACGCTGCTGTCGTACTTTGTCACCCCCGACACAACCATTGCCTTCGTCATTACGAATCACTCATTTCAGGCCAATTCGTTGCCGGTCAAGCAAGAGGAACTGCGCAAGGAGATCACTGAATTTCGCGATTTTGCGACTCTATCCGAACCTCATCCCCAATGCCTCCGTGACCTCTATGACCAGCTGATTCGACCTCTTCAAGACTATCTTTCAGCGCCGATTCTTGGGCTATCTCCTGACGGCATTCTGAATTATCTTCCTTTCGCAGCGCTGGCAGACGGGAATTCGCTTTTCGGCGATCGTCACGCCCTATTCTTCTTGCCGAGCGTTTCCATGCTTCCTGTGGTTTTGAGCCAAAGGAAACCTACTCAAGGCGGGGTTCTCGCGCTGGCCAATAGCCGAGCCTCGGGGCTTCCCTTTTTGGACTATGCGGATTCGACGGTGGAGCGGGTCGCGAACCTCTATCGCACGCATGCACTGATTGGTGATAAGGCTACTGAGACTGCTGTCCTTTCCGATGCCAAAGATTCGTCGATTGTATTTTTGGCGGCCCATGCGACCTTAAACGTGACCGCACCACTATTTTCTCGAATTGTTCTCGTTCCCGACTCGGAGAATGACGGATTCCTCGATGTGCGCCACATCTACGACCTAGATTTGAGGGAAAAGACGAACCTTGTTGTTCTCAGCGCTTGTCAGACGGTCCTTGGAAAGCAGAGCTCTGGCGATGAGATCATCGGACTGAACCGCGCGTTCCTCTATGCAGGATCTCCATCTGTGATTGCAAGCCTTTGGAGCGTGAGAGAGAAACAAACCGGCGAGTTGATGGAAGCGTTCTTCGCTCATCTCCACGGAGGGATGTGCAAAGGTGAGGCGTTGCGCGCTGCTCAGTCGGAGATCCGGGCAAAATATCCGCACCCCTATTACTGGGCTTCCTTCATCCTTACTGGGAATCCAGGCGACTGTCGTGGTTCTCTCCCAGCCCTCCGGAAGCCGGTCGAGCCGAGCCCCGTCCACTAGAGACTGAATTCCGCCCATGCTCCCTAAGCAATCAACGACAGCTTGAAGGGTAGAAACGATGAGGGCCTATCTCTCCACGCTTGGGCCTGATCGTTTGTGACCGCCATCCGATCGTCCGATCGATCATGGCTCCTCACTATCCTTATTCGTCGAGACCTCGAGCCACTTGGACGAAAAGTCCGCATGTCGTACAGTTGGAAGCCATGACCACGTCACGAGCACTTCAACGGATAGGCGGTCTTACAGCCACGAGGATTTTCCATACCGCTCGTCGACAGCAAAGTCCAAACAGGGCAGGGGGCCAGCGGGAGTGTTGCGTCTGTTGCCATGATTCGTAAACACTGGCGGACATTCGGGTACCGATCGCAGTTAGAGCGATTCAGTCGGTGCCGCAAGTGTCTCGCTCTTGGCATTCGCGCGCTCGAATGTCAGATTCACCGAACGCATACTCATCGGCCTAGTACGATGGCGAACGCCTCTAAGAACGTGAACATAGTACCCCGTTGAAGTTCCACGGTTCGGTCATCCGTGAGCGTTACGCCAACCCCAGGTTCTAGGAAGACTTTGAACCTTGATTTTGCAGGGCAGCCAGCCGAGTTTTCTGCGCGGACTTCCAGCGGTCGGGCAGCCAGTTCGGTAAGTCCCCGATGCGCATCACCGGCAAGTTAACCAGCAACTGGGTGAGATAGAGTTGCGGGTCCACGTCGTGGCGGCGGCAGGTCGAAGTGAG
>Ga0207105_1159_pt1 | contig 16491 bp, 14 predicted proteins | sample Alteio_BWMinHeat_77_FD_153569 | JGI IMG/M metagenome (GOLD analysis project Ga0207105, IMG submission 153569) | Enriched cells from forest soil in Barre Woods Harvard Forest LTER site, Petersham, Massachusetts, United States -... | ecosystem: Environmental > Terrestrial > Soil > Temperate forest >... | reverse complement strand
TTTGAGGGCGACGAACTGGATGCAGCCATCTCCCCTGACGGAAAATTCGCGATATTTTCCTCGGACCGTTCTGGGGAGCCCGACGTATGGCTCACACAGGTCGGCAGCGGCGAATTCGCCAATCTTACAAAGGGCAGCGTTCCCCGATTCATCTTCAACAACAGTACCGTCCGGCGGACGGGGTTCTCAGGAGACGGTTCGCAGGTTTGGGTAGTCGAGTCCCGGCATGAGAGACCGACCAGGGAGAGAACGTGGATCGGACCAGCGATCGGAGGCGCCTTTCGCCCCTTCCTCGAGGAAGGCCTGGAACCTGCGTGGTCACCGGACGGAAGCCGAATGGTCTATCGTACTCCCGATGCAGGCGATCCGATCTTCATCGCGGACCGCAACGCGAGTAATCCCAGACGCATTTTTGCGGCGAAACCTGGCGTGCACTGTCACTACCTCACATGGTCGCCCGATGGCCGCTACATCTATTTTGTCGGCGGCACTCCGTCGACCGAGGAAATGGACATCTGGCGAATTCCCATAGCAAGCACAAGTCAGGCTCCGACACCGGAACGAATTACTCATCACAACGCCCGGGTCGCATATCTTAGCTGGCTCGATTCCCGAACCTTACTATATTCCGCTACTGCCGAAGATGGGTCGGGGCAATGGTTGTATTCGATCGACGTGGAGCATCGTATTCCCCATCGAGTGACCTCCGGTATCCAAGACCAGTTCCTGTCAGCCTCTGTCAGTAAGTCAAGTCCAGTCCGACTCGTAGCCAGTGTTGCACGGTCCAGTGCGAGCCTGTGGACGATTCCCATATCCAATCAAGTACAGCCGGAAGCGTCTGCAACTCGAATGTTGGTTCCGAATCCGCGGGCTCTTGGACCTCGGCTCGGTGATGGCTATCTGCTCTTCCTCTCCGGCCGTGGCGGTAGCGACGGCTTATGGCGCCTGGAGAACGGGGCTGCCCGCGAACTATGGAAGGGGACCGATGGAGGCTTGGTCGCTCCCCCCGCGATAGCTCCAGACGGCGGACGAATTTGTTTCCCCTATAGAAGAGAGGGGCATGCGCGCCTCAATGTTATGAATTCCAATGGCGCGACCGTGGCTACTCTGGCCCCATCTCTTGACGTCCGAGGTGAACTCTCGTGGTCACCAGATGGAAAGTGGATCGTAGCGGCGGCGGACCGCGGCGATGGAACACATGTGTTCAAGATCCCGGTTGACGGCGGTGAGCCAGTTCAACTGCTAGACACTCTTTCCTACAATCCAGAGTGGTCGCCTGACGGTAAGTTCATTGTGTACTCCGAGCAACAGGGCGGGGGACAGTTTGCCGTAAGAGCCGTGACGCCCGAGAAATCGCCCGTGTCTGTTCCAGCCATTTCCGTCGTTTACACCAGAGGAACATCCTATCGCTTCCTTCCCGGCCAGAATGCGCTGATTGCTCTGGAAGGCGATTTCCGCAGGCAAGACTTCTTCCGCGTCGATTTGCGCACCGGAGAACAGCGCAGGCTCACCGATCTGCAGCCAGGTTATCGTGTACAGGATTTTGATGTTTCACCGGACGGCAAGCAAATCGTATTCGACCGCCTGCGGGACAATGCAGATGTCGTCTTGATGGAACTACCCAACTAGAGGATCGTGCCATTTTACCCTCCGGATCTTCAACCCCGGATCGTATAGAGGAAGACGACCCAACGTAGCGCCCGTCGTGCGACCAGCACATCCTGGGATCCACGTTTCAGGTTAGGCGGTTCTTCGGCCAAGTGAAGCGAACACGTTCGCAAACACCCAACCTCAACGCACTCTACCTCAAGCCGTCGTCCTGCCGGAATTGGAAAGGGGCGAACCCACCTCGCCCTGTGCCACATCTGGGGCAACTGTAACGACCAGTCCAGTATATATGGGAGGTGGTTCAATAATGGTGATGGTTTGCAGTGGTGTGCTAAGGAGCTTGCATAGGTCAATCCCTGCGCTGACTGCGTCACGCGCTCCTGGAGAGTCGTCGTAGGCGACGGTGATCTTTTGAAATGGCTTCAACGCTTGATTCATCGGATTAGATGAGATCCCTTCTCGCATGAGCAATTCTGTTTGGTTCATTAGTCGTCCCAATCCCGGAGGGGCTTTCCGTTCGTGTCAAGGCGCACAGCCTCCCTGTCTGCGTCGGGGTTCGCCTGATCTGACGTGGATGTGCGTGTCGATGCCACAAGCAACCTGTAGAAATCCACTGGATGATTCCGGGGCTCCCAGCGATAACGTACGATGCCCGGACCATCGCTAGTTGAGAATTGAGACTCGTTTGTTTGCATTGGAACGATACTCATTTTGACCTCCGGACATGACCATATCGGAATGAACGCCTGTCCTCACTCATTTGCACGTTGTCCAATGGCTTCGTTTAGCTGGTCCCGAGCCTGTGCGAACTCAAGTTGCGATTCGAGGAGCATCGTCTGTGCTTCCGATTCATGTGCTACCGCGGCTTCCGCCTGAGAGCGGAGATCGGTGCCTTGGATCAGCCCTTGCTCCGAAACGCGGCGGGCTTCTTTGCGGGCCGCAAGCAACTCCTGCGCCACAGCAATCATTTGTTCCGTCTGCTCAAGCTTGTTGTAGGCAGTCTGCACCTTTACTTCTATTTCGTCGTTGATTCGCGCCTGAGCGAGTTGCGCATCACGTTCGCGAAGCGTACCCCGCCTCTTGCCGCCGTCAAAGATGTCATAGCTGGCGTGAACGCCGAAGGTTCCAAAGTTGCCGGCGAGAAATGGGACATTGTTCTGGTGGCTGTACCGAGCAAAAGCTTCGATGTCCGGTATGTATTCACGTTTGGCAGCCTTTACTCCGGCTGAAGCCTTTTCCACCCCAGCCTTCGCTTCTGCAATCACTGGATTGGATTCGAGGGCGAGCTTTATGCACTCCTCGCGAGAGGAACTGACAGCAGGAGCTGGAACATCGGGATCGAGTACGACTTCACTCTTGATTGGAAGGCCAATGACGTCGTTGAACTGCATGCGTAAGTCTGAAAGCTGCAACTGCGCAGTCAGCAAGTCCTGTTTTGCCTGCAGCGATTGCGCCCTGCTCTCGATGAGGTCGGCTTCCAGCGTGCTCCCGTATTTGACCTGTTGTACGCGTTCGCCCTGAAGATTCTCAGCCGCGCGGATCTTGGCCTCGATTGCCCGTTCTTGCGACTGTACGATCAGGATCTTGTAATAGAGTTGCCGCACCTTCAGCGCCACCTCATCCTTGACCGAAGCAGCTTCCCCCTTGCTGGCCTCTACATCGGCGCGCGCAATGTCATTTACGGCTTTGATCTTGAAGAGCTGCGTCAGCGGCTGAGACAGGCCAGTGCCGCTGGTTTCGAAGCTTTCCGCGCCCTGGTTGATGATCGATGTATGGGAAGGTATCGGAGTATTACCCACAGTGCCAAACGCGCCGGACGGTATCTCGATCAATTGAGTATCGGTTAGGTGTGTGAACACACTATCGTTTCTCAGCACCGGAAGGTATGCGCTTCTGGCTACTTCCTTGGCATGCTCGTCTTCCTCGACTTTGAGAGACGCGATCCGAACATTGTGATTGTGCTCGAGCGCCAGTTCGACTGCTTGCTGAAGGTTTATTGATCGCGTGGCGGATGGATCTTCTCTCTGCGCCACTGCGCTTATATGTCCTGCTGACAGGACGCCGACAATCAATAGCCGTCGAAAATTCATGACCGACCTTCCTGAGATGGATTGGAGCCCTGCTGTAGGTAAGGCAGTTGACGAAAGCTCATGGGTGACTTGCGTAACAGGGCGGTGGCAAGCAACATCACCACGCAAGTCCAGGCAATACAATGGCACGCGTCGATGATCGTCAGACTGTAAGCCTGCAGGCGAAGTTTGCTATCGATGACTTCCAAGGCGCGCCCGGTGGCGATGACGAAGCCGTTCGATCTGCCTGCCAGACCCGCGGCCAAACCATGCACGGACCCATCTGTGAGCCAATTGGCCGACTGGACGTGCAGTCCGAGAAGGTTTGAGTGAAATTTCTCCCGATCCGCAATGAAATGTTGCATCAGGGTCACACCCGCTTGTCCCCCAAGCAATCGCACGGTGTGAAAGAACGCCGAAAAGGTGAATGCGCGTTGTGGAGCCTGAAGCGCCCCTGAGAACGCAGCTTGCAAGATAAGCGACGAAACCAGGCCGAGCATGGCAAGGATTGGCCGACCGACATGAGCAACTCCGACCGGAAGTAATTTTCCGGGGCCCATGCGCTTGTGAAAGCTGAATTGATAAAGCAAGCAAATGCGATAACTGTGAAACCGATTGCCATCAGCAGGTGTGAGTCGATGCCTTTATATAAAAGGAGGGCGCCGATGAATGCCAGCACGAGTTCGAAGACCGCAGTCCAGAATATGGCCGGTCCATACTGCTCGGCCTCGAGACCTCGCACTGACAGCGAGAGCGGAATAATGACGATGGTTGCTAAGAGCACGAACCTGAACGTGAATAGCGCGAATGCCAGGAGGATTGTGTTCCAGTTCCTGAGGTAAGGCAGGTCGACCAGAATGTTGGACCGATGTAACCTCTGCAACAGGGCGCAAACCAAAAACAATGCCGCCCCTGCTACCAATCCATTGAATAATCCTGACCTCCACCAGTCGAGCCTCTCTCCCTGATCCAAAGCCGCATAGGGCAGCGCAAACCCGGCACTGAGATAAAGGAAACCGGTGAAGCTCGGTGTTTCCTTCTTGCTCTGAGGTTTCGGCGCTTGCGGAATTCCGAAGTAGATACACGTCATCATTACGGCGGTCATAATCGCAGGCAGCCAGAACATCCATTCCCAGGAAACGTGATTGCGGAAGAATCCGTAGATGGATGGCGCGAAATTGACCGCGCCTTCAATGAAGAAGGCGTATAGCGCGAGCACCAGAGCTAAATACCGCAAGGGAATATTGCTCAGTGCGAACGTCAGGGTCAGCGGATAGAACGTCCCAGAAGTTAATCCGCCAATCCCTAACAGGAAAACCAACAGGCCATAACTGTGCACCAGAGGAAGAAATACGCAGATCACAGTGAACAGCGACGCACAAACAAGTAGCACCCGTCGCGGTCCCAGCAATGCCCCCAAATAGACCGAGAATGGCCCGATAAACATCGTGGCAACGTTGAATGCAGTGCCGATCCAAGACCCTTCGTCAAAGCCAATGCCGACGTTTCCCTTGAGATCCGCGAGCCCCAGCCCGAGCAACCGTCCAGTTAGGGTCACGACGGCTGCGCCTAGTAGCACCCCCAGGATACCCAGCAGCGGACTATGAGAGAGATCCGCAGGAAGGGGCGACACTTGCGATCGAGAAGTCGCTTCAGCGCTTCGAACTGGCGCTGCAATGGAGGCTGCGCTCATCGGGTTACCTTCCAGTTCTCACGGTTACTAGAGCAGAAAGTCCGGGCCGCAGCTGCGCAGTTAGAGGGGAGTTGTCGAGCGCGATCTTGACCGGCACTCGCTGAACGACCTTGGTGAAATTGCCCGTTGCATTGTCAGGTGGAAGCAGTGCAAATTGAGAACCGCTTGCCGGTGCAATCTCTAGAACCCGGCCCTTGAACACCTGGCCGGGGTACACGTCAACACGAACCTCGGCAACATCGCCGGGTTTGACATTCGTGAGCTGGGTTTCGCGGAAGTTCGCAGCGACCCAGCGGGTTGTTTCAACGAATGTCATCACCTGTGCTCCCGGCGAGACAAGTTGGCCCGGATGGACCTGACGCTCGCCCACGGTGCCGTCCGCAGGCGCCACAATGCGTGTGTAGCCCAGGTTCACCTGTGCCACTGTCAGCGCTGCTTCTTTGGCATGAAGATCTGCGATGAGCTGCTCGTCCTGAGATTGGAGGACAGTCTTGGCACGGCGCTCAGCTTCCGCTGCCGATTCATCACTGCTTAGTAGTGCGTGCGCCTGAGAGAGATCCGCGTCGCGGGTTGCCGACTGCGCCGCGAATCTCTCCTCATCGGCGACCGCCGATTCAAGTTTCTGTTTCGTTGTTGCATTCGATTTGATCAGCGATTCCTGGCGGGTTCGTTCCTCAGTGCTACGAGTCACATCTGCGCGCACAGCGTCCTTTCCGGCTTGAGCGGCAGCGATCTCAGCATTGGCATTATCGATTCCCGCAAGAGCGCGCTGAATCTTTGCATCTTGCAACTCCTGCTGTCTGCGATTGTTTTCAAGAGCTGCCATGGCTGCTTCGACACCGGCCTGAGCCTGTGCTACTTGCGCCCGGTAGTCATCGTCGTCGAGTTGAACCAGCACGTCTCCTTTGTGGACAATCTGGTAATCGTTCACTTTCACTTCTCGCACGATACCCGGGACTTTCGTACCGAGTGGGGTGAGATCGCCACGGACATAAGCATCGTTGGTTACCTGCTCGGTCCGTGCTCCCTCGTACCCGTTCCAGTTCCGTGCAATGGTCACAATGACAGCCACGGCCAGCGCGATGACAATCAAGGGTGTCCCATACTTTTGCCACGCTGGCTTCAGCACTTGTGATTCGATGATGTGTGCCGTTTGATTCATAACTGATTCCTTTCCGAACAACTCGTCCTGGGCATCTCTTATCGTTTTATTTGCATCATCGCTGCTCTTTCTTGGGAGACCGTGGCAAGGTGTCGAAGGCAGCCGTCGGTCTATGGGGATCAGCTCCGTTTTCTGCTCGAGTTGTGTGCGGGAGAGTACAAAGACGCGCATTGTGCCAACCACCACAAGAATTGCCCCGTGATAGAGAGTACGAATGCGAGATCCTTGATCTCGATCGCCGGCGCCGAGGTGGACGAAATGATGTTGGTACTTGAACCGGAAACCGCTAGTTTCGCAATCAGCATCCAGGGGATGAGGCCAAGGAGAGCAGCAGTCCCCCACACAGAAAGCCACTGAATGCACCTGTAAATCGGGATCACTTTATCCTCCAAGGACACGACTCAATTGCACTTCCATAGTCTCTGTTCGCCCATCAATGCACAGTTCCAACCGCTTGCGCTTTCTGTTTAGCTCCCTCTGATCGCTGAGTGGCAAGTTCGTTGTTGAAATTGAAATCGGTTACTGTCGTGCCCGTGATCAGGCGGGCACTCCGACTGAAAGTGATCTCCTGGAATGCCCATTGAATGAACACCAGCACCTTACTTTGAAACTGGACGATGTACATCAGATGAATGAACGCCCAAATGATCCACGCCGGCAATCCAGAGAGCTTGACTCCGAACGCGTTTGCAACCGCGGAGGCGCGTCCAATCACGGCAAGGCTTCCCTTGTCGAAATACTTGAAAGGCGGCAATACCCCTCCCGTTTCAATTTTCTTGACGATGGACTTCGCGGCGTACGCGCCACCCTGCATCGCGACCTGTACGACACCAGGCAGCGGTTTCCCAAAGCGGTCGAGGGATACAGCAAGATCCCCAATTACGAATATGTTTCCGAAGCGCGGCAGGGTCAGATCGGGTTCTACCTTAATCCTGCCACTCTTGTCCGTCTCTGCCCCGGCGCTCTTGGCAAGCGCTCTTCCCAGGGGCGGAACGGTAACGCCTCCGGCCCAGATCACCGTTCTGGCATCCAGGTGTACTTCTGTGGAACCTTGTGCAATTGTCACGCCTTCACGATCGATGGCTTTGACCATGACTCCCGTACGCACCTGCACACCCAGCCGCTGCAGCGCCTCGGTGGCCTTGTGGGCGAGTTTTTCCGTGTACGGCATCAAGATTCGCGGAGCTCCATCCATGAGGATGATCCGAGCTTCCTCGGGCCGAATCGATCGAAAGTCATTCCTGAGGGTCTGCCGAGCGATCTCGCCGATCGCGCCGGCGAGCTCGACACCCGTAGGACCCCCTCCGACGATGACAAATGTCAACCAGGAGGATCGAGCGACCGGATCAGAGATCCGCTCGGCGACCTCAAATGCATAGAGAATCTTGTGACGAACATCTGTGGCTTCCTCGATGCTTTTCAGGCTGGGCGCCCATTGGCGCCATTCTTCGTGGCCGTAGTACGAGCTCTGGGCGCCGGCAGCAACGATCAGAAAGTCGTACTGAATGATCGCTCCATCGGCGAGAAGGATTGAGTGTGCCTCAGGATTTACATCAACGACATCGCCGAGCAAAACTCTCGCATTCTTTTGCTTGCTGAGAACGCCGCGCAACGGCGCAGCGATTTCTCCGGGAGACAGTGAGCCCGTTGCGACCTGATATAGCAATGGCTGGAAGAGATGGAAATTCCGACGATCAATTAATGTGATGTCGGCGGGCGCCTTCTTCAGCGCCTGGGCTGCGCTGAGGCCTCCAAATCCTCCGCCGATAATGACAACATGGGGCCGTGCAGACATGGTTACACCTCGCATGAACAGTTAGTGGTTTGTTATCGAGCCCTTTTTCAGGATGTGATCGCACCTTAGCTGGGTCACAGTTGGCTGTTGCACGGCGAGCCTCATCTACTGGAAACCCGCCGTGAGCTTTAGTTCGTTTATTGACCTGGTAACCACTCAGGCTTTGAAGATCCCCGCGGAACAAGAACGGTCTGGAAGGACCCCGGGGTTCGGGACAGGACCACCTGGTCGGTAAGGCCTTGATACGTGCCCAACGGGGTCTCAGCAGTGAAAAGATCAGGAGCACCGTACGTGTGCTCGTCCGTAGAGCCGGCGGTCTGTTGCGCGTATGCCTTATCGAATATGCCCAGCGAGAGCAGCCACAGAACGGTCCTGGTCAGGGATACGACCACACGATAGCTTCCTCCCTCGATCGATCGCCGGCGAAGGGCCTCAAGAACACCGACGGTACCGAGCCAGCCCACCACGTTGTCGCAAATCGGGATAATTGGGGGCGACTTCGGCTCAGTCCGTGTACCTTCGATGGAAAACAATCCTGTTACGGCTGCGCCAATCTCATCGAAGCCAACCCAGTTTGACCAGGGACCCCGTTCGCCATGGAGGACCACCCTCGCGTGAATCAATCCTGGCTTTTTTTGGCTCAATTCTTCCGCGGTGAGGCCATATCTATCCAAATAGCCGGGGCGCCGATTCGAGAAGAACACGTCTGCATCTTTCAAAAGGTGATCGAATCTGGCACGATCCTCTTTGGAGCCATCAAGTATCGTGGAACGCATCCCGACCTGCACGTCCCACATAAAAGCCTCTACCTCCGTATCGTTCGGTCTCCAGATGTTGAGGACATCACCACCGTAGTAGGCAAGATCTCTGCCAATGCTTGCCCCGGCAATCACGTGCCCCATTCCCAGCGCGCGAATGCCCTCCAATGGCATCTTTGCACCGCGCCTAAACGGTACCGGCTCACTCTCTGCAATCTTCTCCACGGTGATCAGGGGCATCTTGGAGAGCACTTCGGTGTACTGAGGTTCCCTGCGAAACTCCTCGTTTGTACGAACCATTCCGAAGACAAGCCCTGCCTCTTGACCGGCCGCCTCCAATTCCTCCGCACGCCACTGAAGAATTGCATTGTTTACAGATTCGGAGCTGTCACTCGCCCGTAGGAAACTGAGTGCGCGCGCGTGCAGCCGCGGGTAAATGTTGAGAGCCACCACGTGACGCCCATCGCGAGTCCTCCGGAACAGCGGCAACTCCCAGAATGGGTTGTCTCGATCTGCTCCCATGGCCGGGCCGCGCCCGTTGATGGTTTCCCACTTCCTCTCGTCGAAACCACAGAAGCGCCGGATCGCCTTCCTGACGTCGACATGAATGTCCTGTCCTTCGCCAGTTTGGGATTTCCATAGCGCTGCCAATGCTGTGCTCTTGGCAGCCAGGCCGATCGCTGCCATCGCGCCAAACCGTAGGCTACTGGGCAAAATCGGATCCTGTCCGTAGAAGGTGAGTTTGCCTCCACTGTCTGCGGTTGTCAGTCCGACGTCTTTCAGGACTTCATTTACGCCGCCATGCAGGTCGAAATCCGAAGTGCTCGCAGGATTGCTCAGTCGAGATTGGAGTGTTTCTGTCAGTGTTTCACCGGTTGTTTCCGCGGGTTTTTTGGTAACAAGATTCGTTGTTGCGGTACTCATTGCGTTATCCTTTCGAAGTTTGCTCTTAGTGTTTTCCGGGTTCACCCTTTTACCGCGCGTTCCCGGACGGTGAGCCGGCGTTGTTTCTTACCGCCCGGCCGGCAGTTCTGCGTATGCAATGCCGGTTAGGTTTCCCTCGGCAAACAGCAACGTTTTCTGATTGGATCCGTCGAGATTGGAGCTGTAGACCGTGCCAGCGAAGTCGGTGACAAACATGCGACCACCTTTCAGGTCGAGAGCCAGCCCGATTCCTTCCATCAAATGGGTGAAGAGGACCTCAGGCTCTTGCAGCTTTCCGGGCTCCGGATCCATGGGCGCGCGGTTCACCGTGTTGCCACGCGGGGGATCACCTCGGTCTGTCCAATACAGCGTCCGATTGACAAGGTCGAGGTCCAGATCGATGGGCTCAGGCAGGTTTTCATATAGAAGTTCAATGTCAGTGCGATTCTCGGGTGTTTGACCTGACGGAAGCTCGATATTTGCCCGAAAGATTCGACCCTGCCCGGCGTTGTCATTGCCCTTCTGGGTCCAATAGAACTTGCCGCCTTCAGCATCCACTGCGATGCCGACGCACCATTTCGTCGCGTCCGGCCCCGGGCGCGGATCGCCTAGGCTCGTGTCCACGAGAGTTTCGATCTTCGAACCGTCCAGGTTTGCACGCATAACGCGCATGCCCTCGCGATCGGACCAATAGAGTTTGCCATTGCTCTTGTCCAGTTGGAGTTGCTTGGGTGTGAAGGTAGCCCCCGGAGGAATGACAGCGATCATGTTCTTGCCATCCAGGTCCGAGCGGAAGATGGAACCATCATTCGCCTTCGGATTGGCCATGTTGGTCCAGTAGATGTGGCCGGCGCCGGCGTCGACGACCAGTCCGTCCGGAAGTTTCCTGCCTTCGTTGAGAATGGTCTTCAAGCCGGAACCGTCCGGGTTTGCGGACAACACACGGCCGGTGCCGAGATCGAGGAAAAACAGGCGCCCGGACGTGGTTGACTCGTTCGGCCCTGCATTCAGTGGATTGGAAGGTATCGCACTCATGCGACAAATCTCCTTTTTGTGGTTTCAATGTGAATTCGAAGAAGTGGGCTAAAGTCCAGCCTTTGCGCGATCGCTGAAGAATTCTGTCAGGACCGTGTTTTCTTCTTCGGCAAGCTGCTCGACTGAGCGATTGCCAGCCATTTGCAGCACTCCGTCCGCGATGATCTGCTTCAGCTCTGGGGTAACGTTAGGCGTGCCGAGAGTCTTCATCAGACCCGCCATGGGATCCATGAGATGCTCCATAAAATGGTGAATGCCACCAGGCCCTCCTCCGATGTGCAACAGAAGGCTCGGTCCCATCACGCCCCATCGAGGCCCAGGCCCGTAGCTCACTGCAGCGTCGGCGTCGGCGACGCTCAGCACACCTTCTTGAACGAGATAGAGGACCTCTTTGTAGAGTGCCGCCTGCAGCCGGTTGGCAACATGTCCAGGAAGCGCTTTAGACAGACGAATCGGCTTCTTCCCGATGGAGGCGTAAAACGCCAGAGCGGTTTCGATGGTTTCCTCCGAGGTCTTCGCACCGCCCACAACTTCAACCAGAGGAATGACGTGTGGAGGATTGAATGGATGTCCGATGACGCAGCGTTCCGGACGTTTGCATTTGGAAGAAATGACATCCATCGTAAGGCCGGATGAACTTGAGGCGAGGATAGAATCAGGCGGCGTGGCATCGTCGATCTCGGCGAATAGCTTGGCCTTGAAGTCCGGACGTTCCGGAGCATTTTCCTGGACAAAATCAGCATTTTCAAGAGCGCTGCTCATTTTCGATTGGAAGGTGAGGCGATCGCGCGAAGCTCCTGCGGAAAAACCTGACTTGCTCAAGATCTTCCATGCGTCATCGACGTACTTCCTAAGGTTCGCTTCAGCATTCGGGGCAGGATCCGTCGCGACAACGTCGAAGCCGCGAGCCAAATAGTAGGCCGCCCAACTCGCGCCGATCACTCCCGTCCCGACTATTGCAATTCGTTGTATTGGCTTGCTTGAAGGCATAACGAGGTTCTCCTTGTGTGTGTCATTGCCGTTCCGCTTCTTGCTTTGAACTCTGAGTGCTTAATATCGCGATCAGCATTCCGGCCGACACCTGAACATTGGCACTTGCAATGCCAAAACGTGCCGAGTCGCTAATCCTTGCAGAATGAAGATGATTGAATTGACGTTCTCTGCGTGGGCTAGTCAAGAGTTGCAATTGTCAAACGACAGGTTTGACAATAGTGAGATTTCTTATCGTCAAACGGTATAATTCGTCATCGCCGGGAGTCGCTCAATTGAGGCTTGCTGGCTCGTCGGTTCACTCCATGACTTCCTCTGAGAGCCAAACTCATGTTCCGTTGGGACTGCGCTCTTTCATCGACCGCGTTCCGGCGCTCGCTTGGTCCGCTCTACCGGACGGCTACCTCGATTACGTGAACCAGCGATTTCGGGATTACACGGGGCTCCTTCCAGACCAGTTGTACGGGTCGCAGTGGAAATCGGCGGTCCACCCCGACGACATCCAACCGCTCGAAATCTGGTGGCAGAATTTCAGGCAATCCCAAGCGGGAGGTACCGCAGAGGTGCGCCTTCGTGCTTTTGATGGCGAGTATCGCTGGTTCCAGATTGCCGCGGCGCCGATCCACAATGAACAAAACAACCTTCTTTGCTGGTGTGGGATCGGCACCGACATCAATGACATTAAGGATCTTCGGACGGTCACAGATAGTATTCGCCAGATCATCGTGGTAATGGCGCCCGATGGCACGACACTCTACGCGAACCGGGTGGCGCTAGGTCAAACGGGACTCACCGATGAGGAGGTGAATGACCAAGGCTTTTTTACGCGGGCTTTCCATCCCGACGATGTGGAACGGTTCGGAACCGAGCGTCGAGAGCTGTTATTGCGTGGAGATCCATTTGACCTGGAAATGCGGGGCCGGCATAAGGGTGGAGATTATCGTTGGTACCTTATTCAGTACAATCCGCTTAAAGACGAATCCGGCAAGATCATCCGCTGGTACGCTACTGCGACCGACATCGACGATCAGAAGAAGACTGAAGAGCGGCTCCGGAACGAAAACGTCAGGCTTGCCCAGGAGAGAATCTATCTCGAAGAACAAATTCGCAGCGACATGGGCTTCGAGCAGATCATCGGGAACAGTTCGGCGCTGAACGAGGTTCTCGAATTGGTCGAAACTGTGGCGTCGAGCGATTCCACCGTTTTGTTGCTTGGCGAGACCGGCACGGGCAAAGAACTGATCGCTCGTGCGGTCCACGAACGGAGCCGGCGTAAGGCCAAAACATTTGTAAAACTGAACTGCGCAGCCATCCCCACCGGTCTGCTGGAGAGCGAACTATTCGGGCATGAAAAGGGAGCATTCACGGGCGCCATCATTCAAAAGATGGGCCGAATGGAACTGGCCGATCAAGGCACGCTGTTCCTGGATGAAGTCGGAGACATTCCCATCGAAATCCAGCCAAAACTGTTGCGTGCCTTGCAAGAGAAAGAGTTCGAGCGGCTGGGCAGCACGCATACGCGCAAAGTTAACGTGCGACTTGTGGCTGCAACGAATCGCAACCTTCAAAAGATGGTCGCCGATCGCGAGTTCCGCAGTGATCTTTTTTATCGCCTTAACGTCTTCCCAATCCGCATTCCGCCATTACGGGAACGCAAGGAGGATATTCCTCTATTGGTTGCGTATTTCGTACAGAAGTTTGCCAAGCAACTGCAGAAGAGCATCGACTCGATTCCCGTAGCAACACTGAAGGCGCTGGCCGCTTGGGAGTGGCCGGGCAACATCCGCGAACTAGAGAACTTCATTGAACGGGCGGTCATCCTGACCCGCGGCGAATCGCTCACGGCCCCACTTGGCGAACTTCGGAGTTTTAAGAATGCGGAATCGGCTCCGAGGGATACGGCTCCAAGGTCGGACGACGATATTGCACGGATTGTTAAAGAGACGGTTGCATCGCTGAAGAGCAAGGTGGCTCCAACCGAGCACACAAAGAAGCAGCATGACGAGATCGTTCGCGTGCTGACCGAGTGCAAAGGCCGTGTAGGAGGTGCCGACGGTGCTGCGGTGCGCATGGGTCTCAACCGCACAACCCTGATCGCGCGGATGAGGAGGCTTGGAATCAACCCATACGATTACGCATGATGTCCACATCAACCGCAACGAGATTGACCAACGTAATAACAAACCGCCCGCTCCCACAATGGGTTCTAAATGCTGATGAACGAATTGCTCGCACGCGTAATTGACGCCCACGGCGGCATCGATTGCTGGAATCGATACGAGAGAGTCGAGGCCACAATCGTGAGCGGTGGTGGTCTCTTTCGCCTCAAGGGTGTTCCGCAGGATCCGACTCCGCGCCGGATGACTGTCTGGCTACACGAGGAACGCTCTTCTGTCTTTCCCTTCGGGGCTCCCGACCAGCGCACCATGTTTACACCAGAGAGCGTAGCTATCGAGAAACTTGACGGCAAGATAATTGCGGAACGTCATATTCCCCGAGATTCGTTCGCTGGCCACCAGATAAGCACGTCTTGGGACGCACTTCATCGAGCTTATTTCAATGGATATGCAATGTGGACTTATCTCACGACACCCTTTCTTCTCGCGATGGATGGGGTGCGCATCGAAGAAGCAGAGCCTTGGCGGGAGGGAGCAGAAACGTGGCGCGTCTTGCGCGCATCCTTTCCGGGTTCGATCGAGACGCACAGCGGTATTCAGGATTTTTTCTTCGGTGAGGATCTGAGGCTGCGCCGCCACGACTACAGCGTTAATATCGCCGGCGGTTTCGCCGCGACCCAACTAACGTCGGACTACGTGGTCGCCAACGGTATTCATCTGCCGACCAAACGTCGCGCTTACACGCGCGGAAGCGATCGCCAGGCAATCCTGGAAATGCTGATGGTCTCAATCGATATTAGCGAGGTCCGGTTCGAATAGGCAGTTTGTAGCCTAAGTTTGGGTCGGGTACGGAATCATCTCTCAATGAAGCCGACCGCTCATCGTATGCAGAAACACGAACATATCGGCTGCATCGTTGGTGCATGCCTGTTGTTGAACCGGAAATAGTTCCTGCCTGATCTGTTCACATATGCCGATCCTCCTTCGGTCTTCATGAATAAGCCAGCGCGCACTGCTCACGAAAATTCGCGGCCTTGTCCCGAGGCTCGCACGGCGTGTCGTCCCCCTTCTCCGGCGTCCGCAGCTTGACAGTTGTTGACAGTTCTCAACAGTTTCGGCTTCGACATCGCTGGGCAGACACCCTGGTTCAACCCTCCCCCTTAGAAGTCAATTACTTAAGGTGTCGGAGGAGTTTGGCACACGCGTTGCCTTACGGAGGTGTGTAGGACCAAAGCTGTAGCCATGGAGGATGAACATGCACGATACACCTATTGAACCGATGAACGCTCAGAACGTCGAGGGATTCGACGTGTGGATATTCGACTCACAGGACCTGGTTGTTTCCGTTATTCCGCATCGTTCTCCGTCGAACGTAGCGATGGAGAAATACGAAATCAGCCAGGGGTGAAACATTCACGTTCCATGCTGGTCTTTCGGCGGCAATGAGACGGCCGCAGCTATGGCGGGAGGGACGGGGCTCGAACCCGCGACCTCTGCCGTGACACCGCTATTGAAACTAGGCGCCGCGGATGGTTTCTCAGCGCCCTGAGTCACCGATCCCTACTTGGACCCGGGACCTCTGCCGTGTAAACCTCTGCCCCAACCGCAGAAATTGCCGAGTCAACAGTTGAGATTCGGAGTCCGAAATTCTCTGGACACTAGCCGTAGTCAGTGAGTTCTCAATAGGCTACTCGGAGAAGCCCAGCAAGACCTTTTCCCGTCCTGCCTCACCATCGGCCAGCTGTACCGCCTCCTGGAAGTCTTTCACCGGATACCGCACAATCGTCGGCGGCGTAAGGACGCCCTTCGACAACATGGTGAGAAGATCGCTCGTCGCTGCCCCACTTCGCCAAGGGGCTGTGAAGGCACCCAACGCGGAAGCCACCAACCACGAACCGCTGCTGTCGAATAAATCAAACGCGGAGGAAAGAGCGGCATGATGAATTTCGAGGGGTCGGTCTGCCGATGACTGGAAAGGGCTCCATATACGAGCATGGTTCCGGCGGGAGCGAGGTTGCGGGCGATCTCAGCGCTAAGTTCCCCGGCAACGCAGTCAATCGCTCGTTCAACGCCTTTGCCTGCGGTCAATTCCTGCAGGCGTGCCCTGAGATCCTCGTCGGCGGTGCAGATGAACTCTTTGCCTCCGAGGTTCCGTATGATGGTTTCCTGCTCGCGCCGCCGGATGACGTTAATTGTCTTGAATCGATACTGCCGCGCCAACTGAAGCACGAACTTCCCGACGCTGGATGCAGCCGCCGTCTGTAGGAGCCAGTCGCCCTCCTTGAGATTGTGACTTGATAGGGTCAATGTCCATGCCGTCAAAGGATTGATGTAGGAAGC
>Ga0207105_1158_pt1 | contig 16517 bp, 11 predicted proteins | sample Alteio_BWMinHeat_77_FD_153569 | JGI IMG/M metagenome (GOLD analysis project Ga0207105, IMG submission 153569) | Enriched cells from forest soil in Barre Woods Harvard Forest LTER site, Petersham, Massachusetts, United States -... | ecosystem: Environmental > Terrestrial > Soil > Temperate forest >... | reverse complement strand
AGATTTTTTTAACAATTTTTTGTTGTTCATTTGCAGTCAGCATTTGGATATGTACGGCCTTTTCAAGAGAGCCAATAATCCAGCGTTTTATCTCATCATTGGGCACTAAATAAGCTTTATGATATTGGTCTGAGTAAATGTGTTTTTTTAAACGCTGATCTGAAGGTTTATTTTTTTCGATTTTCTTAGCTCGATAAATGATGTAGTAAGGTCCATGTGGCCCTGCAACATAACTAGGGTCTCCTCGCATAAGTGATCCATAATATTTCCCTATGACCATGCCTTCTAAGATGATGTTGAGAAAACCTAATATTCCTGCTTTACCATCCTCCACACCATGAGCCATCACATGAAGACCATTTTTAAAAATTCGCCTTAAAGATGGGTTTTCATAATAATTTGTCTGCGGCAAAGGGATTGATGCGTATTGTGCACAAACGGCAAGTGCCGGCAAGAATCCGCGCTCAAAGTAGGGCTTTTCTGTTTCAGGTGGAATATAGGATTTCTCTTCCCTCATCTTACGAACATCTGCGATGACTTTAGTCACGGAGTCTTTTTTTGTGTAATTAAGCCAAAACGTGAATAATTCTAAAGGAGTGGAATCGTGGGATACTTCACCTTCTTTTTTCTTATCCAATACATCCACTTGGATCGTTATCTGTCTTTGAAAAACTTTTGGCTGGATGACAATGAGCTGCTTAGAAGATTTTGCGAGCTTCAATTTCGATTGTGGCAGGAAATTTGATATTCGTGTTTTTAGTAGCACGACGAAGGGGATCAAGTTCTTGATCTTAATGACAAGTTGTCTGAAGCTGATTGTGGCTTTACATGTATTTGTGGGAAAAAAAATTGTATCAAACAAAAAAGGCTCTTCACTCTTAGAGAAAAAAGTTCGATAGATTCGCCCTCCAAATGAACTGGAAATTTTATTAATGAAAAGATCAGCACCAAGCAGATACGTAAAACAATCAAAAGATTTTAGGGGATCCATAATGATAAAACACTTCCGGATTTAAAACGCGACAACCTTAACTTCCTCTGAAGGAAGTTAAGGCTGCCGGATTTTAAGTTTATTGCCATTTGCTGCTAATGATAAAGAAAAAAACAGCAGCAATCGCCAACAACAAAACGAAGGCGATCCAGTACTGAACTGATGTCAAGGGCCTTTGTCTTCTGGGGCGCTGAAATCTCCGCATATCTTAAGCAGGCTGAAGCTAGCTTTTTTTAGTAGCGTGCGCGATCGGGCATTTTGGAAAATTCTTTCCATACTTCTACAGCTTCAGGATTCATATGCTGTGAAAACTTAAGTCTTCTTTCAGCAGGCTCTTTGCGTATCTCATCTAAAATATCGATATCAGCAAAGTCCCCATATTTCAATGAATCAGCGGTGGTCGCTCCGTAGTAGATGTGGTCAAGGTGCGCCCAATAAGCTGTTGCCAAGCACATGGGGCAGCATTCCGCGCTTGTATAAAGTACGCATCCTTCAAGGTGGGGTGTGCCCAATTTTTTACATGCTTCCCTAATCGCCTGCATTTCTGCGTGCCAGATGGGGTCATTTTGCTTTTTTACCTGATTATATCCTTCGGAAATGATTTTTCCGTCTTTTACGATGACAGCGCCAAAAACTCCGCCTGTTTTCTCTATTATCGATGCACGCCTGCTAAGCTCGATCGCTTTGCGCATAAATTCAGGATTAAATTCCTTTTTATATTCCTCTAGACTCTTTTTTCTGGTTTTTGTCGCAACCATATTATACCCCCTTTGATTAAAGCTTCCTTGATCTTGAATTAATCAAAGCCGGTGCATTTTGTCAAAAGAAACTTCAAAAAGCGCAATAATAGACATCTTGCATCATTAATACCCTTGCCCATGCCCAACGATTTAATGACCCAGGGATTTGAAAAATGAAGCTTTATACTAAGAAATTGAAGGGCACGGGCAAGGGCAAGGGTAAGGGTATTACAAGTTCGCCGCTTCTTGCTCTAAAAGCACTTTGATTTTTGCCATAATGCTAAATAACTCTTTGGCAATTACTGGATGGGAAAGGTTTTTATCGGGATGAAGTTTCATAGCAATTTTTTTTCCAGCTTGTTGGACGTCTTCAGTAGAATAGCGATCATTCAAATTAAAAAGAGCTTTGTAGTTGGGATTTTTTGTGGATAACTTCTCATACACGTCTTTTAAATGTGTGGGTAAATCACTAGGAGCTGGGGAGAGTTTTTCAATATCGGAATTAATTTCTTCCTTAAGCTGAGATGCAATTGATTGCTCTCCAAGAAATTGACGACAAAATTCCTCGAAAAGATCATCTTCATCTTTATCACTATCTGTTTTTATCTCAACCTCATGAATATCTATGCCGCCTTTTTTAAGAGTCTCTTCAATATCTATCCCTTCTTTTTTAAGAATTTTCTCAAGTTCTGCTTCTGTCATATTTACTTTAAAAGATGGGTCTTTATTGTCTGATTGAGTTTTTGTTTTGTTGATATCTTCCCTGTTAAAATTTGTGACTAGTGTTTTTATAGTAGATAATAATCTGAAATTAATATAGTCTTTCAATTTAATATTAGCTATTTTATCATCTCTAGCGTGCTCGTTCGCTTTTAATTTATAATTTGTAGCTTCAAAAAATGTAAAATAAGATGTTGAAAGTCCAGGGCGATTTAAGGAAGATATTAACATCGCTGTTCCACTATAGGGAACTGAAGCATTTGAATTTTCTATTTTTTTTAACAATTTACTATTGTTTATCAACCAGCTAGCTAAAGCTTTTTCATTGTGAAGGGCCTTAGTTAGAGGTACAGCTTCTGTCTCTATCGAATGTGTTGAATTTCCAAGCAATAAAAAAAACATACCATTTGAAATAGGAAATTTTAATAAATTGAGAGAAAAAATTTTGGCTACTTCGGTTAAAGTTTTTTCATCGATGATTTCTTTTTCCAAATCAAGGGACTCAGGTTCTTTAGGCACAAATTCTTTTTGTGGGGGTTCTTTTCGCTCCGATGCTATCGGTGTAGCTTTATCGCTTGCCACAGGTTTTTGGAGATTATCACCAAATTTATTGGAAGTAAGGATCGCAGGTTTTTGATTCTCGGAATTTTGATAGTTAGGGTGGCGCTTCTTCCACTTTTCCCAGCTTTTTTTATTTACGTAATAGACTTTACCATCTTCTTTAATGGAAGTTGCAATACCAAATAATTTTAAAACAATTCCGAGATATTTAGCATAATAGGCAATTCCTCCCTTTTTAGAAACGGGATCGATGTCGTTTTGAGGTGTATAATTTTTTAAATAAAGCCTACCTGTAATAAACATAAAGGAACCGAAATTTTTGTTTTTTGTGATATAAACAAGCAAGCTTGATGAAAGATCGCCTTAAATACATATAGATACTTTTTATATTAAATCAATTCATTATTTAAAAACCAGTCATATTATACCGCACGTGACTCAAAAATTGCGATAATCCAAGCCCGTGGCTTTGGCGCAAGCACAAAACTTAACATTCTGCCCGCGTGCGGTATAGTTCATTCATCTTTGACCAAGGCTTTGGCCATTCCTCGAAAGATCAAGTAGTGGAAAGGAAAGAGCACATACCAATAGATCCTCCCCAAGAGTCCATGTGGGCGAAAAGTAGCCGTCTGGTAAAGGGTATGATCGATAATCTTAAATTCAAGCCAAGCTTCACCGGGAAGCTTCATTTCAGCATACAGTAAGAGACGCCGGTTTTTGCTATCTGCAAGCAAGACACGCCAAAAGTCAAGGGCACCTCCTTCTTTTAAGCGGATCGGATGTGTTCTTCCGCGGCGAAGACCAATACCCCCGACTAATTTATCAATAAATCCTCTGACCTTCCATGCCCAATTCATGTAGATCCATCCACGATCTCCGCCAATCGACCAAATTTTTTCTTGAACCGCATCAGGGGATTGAGTGAAAGAAGCTATCTGTGTATCCAAAAATGTGCCGAAATGAGGAACTTGCATATAGGTTGAAAGGTCGGGATTAAGACTTGAATTTCCTATCGCGTCTTTCCAACTGGAAGGAACGTCATCTTCTTCAATGCAATTAAAGGAGCGGCGAACAGCCGCATTAAAATCCAAAAGCTCTTTAGGAAAGATCTTTTGGATATTGTTTTCTTTGCAAATGGCGTTGTTTTTCAGGCTTTCGACAAGTGATTGAGCTAGGGGAAAGCTTGCCGAGGTTATAAAATAAAGCCAGTACGAAGAAAGTTTTGGTGTTAATACGGGCACAGTAATAATCCAGCGCTTCAAGCTGCGGATGCGAGCAAATTCAAGAAGAAGCTCCTTATAGCTAAGAACATCAGGTCCGCCAATTTCAAATCGTTTACCTATACAATCGGGATGATCTAAGACAAGAATTAAGTAATCAAGGACGTCGCGGATCGCGATCGGCTGAGTGAGGTTGTTGGTCCATTTGGGCGCAATCATTATTGGAAGCTTCTCTACAAGGTCTCGGATGATCTCAAAAGAGGCGCTGCCGGCTCCAATGATGATTCCTGCCATGAGCGTTGTGACAGGGATTTTTCCTTGTCGCAAAATTGTTTCGACATTTTTACGCGAAGCGAGATGGTGAGAGAGTCGCTCATCATTGACAATGCCGCTAAGATAGATAATTTGACGAGCATTAGTACAAGAAAGCCGATCTCGAAAATGCATCGCAGATATAGCTTCGAGCGAAGTGAAGTTTTCAACAGAGGTACTCATTGAATGAACAAGATAATATGCAGCTTCGATTTCATCCGGTATTTTTTCTAGTGATTGAGCATTGAGCAGATCGGCTTGAATGATATGAAACTGTTTTTCATATTTCTGAGGAATTTGTATGCGTTTATCGCTGCGTACAAGAGCATAAACCTCATATCCTTTCTCTAAAAGGAGAGGCAATAGCCGAGTACCGATATAACCATTAGCGCCGGTTAGCAAGACCTTCATCGGTAATCCTTTTTTATCTCTTTAAATGCCTCTAAAGCTCGTTTGCGGGACTGATCATGACTAACTATGGGGCTAGGATAACAAAGTTTAAGGTCTGGACTGGCTTTCCAGGGCCTGTGGATAAAGGCTTTAGGGACCTTGGCAAGCTCAGGAATCCAACGCTTGATATAGACGCCATCCGGATCAAATTTTTCACTTTGCAGAATCGGATTGAAGATGCGGAAAAAAGGAGCAGCATCAAAGCCGCATCCTGCTATCCATTGCCAGCTGGCCGAATTGTTGGCAAGATCAGCATCAACTAAAGTGTCCCAAAACCAATCTGCACCCGCTTGCCATGATAAAAAGAGATCTTTAACTAAAAAAGAGGCAGCAATCATCCGAACACGGTTATGCATCCAGCCTGTTTCCCAAAGTTGTCGCATCCCAGCGTCAACTATTGGGTAACCTGTTTCTCCTTTTTGCCATTTTTTTAAGAAGCTTGGATTTTTTTCCCATCGAAACTTAGAAAACTCATGACGCCAAGGTTGTTCGGGAAGTTGAGGAAAATAATAGAGTTGATAATAAGAGAATTCACGCCAGCCAAGCTCGCTTAGGAACTTGTCGCTTTGTGGAATGTTTTTTGTCGCATGAAAGAGTTGTCTCGGGCTAATTTCACCAAAGTGAAGATGAGGAGACAATAACGAGGTTGAATCTAGAGAAGGAATATCCCTATCATAATCATAAGTTTTGAGCGATCGGTTGATAAAGTGATTAAACTTTGCATGAGCCGCCTTTTCGCCCACGTCCCAATTCTTGCGAAGACCTTCAGACCAGTCAGGATGATAGGGGAGTAACTTCCATGAATCAATAGACTCCGATTCAATCTTTTTTGTGATAAATCGATGAGGTTCAGGCAAAGGATCGTCAATCGACTCCACCTCCATGCACCTATTCCAAAATGGTGTGAAGATTTTGAAGGGCTGATTTTGTTTATTCAAAATTTCCCAAGGTTCAAACAAAAGGGATCCATTAAAACTTTGAGAGCGTGGGAGTAAGTCCTTGATTTTTTGTTCAAGCCGAATGGCATAGGGTTCGTAGCAACGATTCCAGAAGATGGCGGCAACTTGATATCTTTGGATTAAGCCTGAGATGATTTCGAGGGTTTTTCCTTTATATAAAAAAAGTTGTGAACCCTTTGCTTTAAGGTTTTGATTAAGAGATATAAGAGAATGATGAAGCCACCAACGACTGGCACCCCCCATTCTCCATTTTCCTGGATTTTCATCATCTAGAATATATAGCGGAATAATAGGCTGACCCGTTTGACAGGCATAGGTGAGAGCAGGGTTATCTTTAAGCCTCAAATCTTGACGGAACAAAACAATGATGGGGGAAGTGGTGTTTTTCGCCATGTTCTAGTCTTATCGAAAAAATAAATTACTTACCATCGCTCTTTTCATAATGTTTTCAGAACAAGTATTTACGTAAAACACATAAATAAGTATAATAAGATTGGGATTAATGTAAAGGAGCTGATGTGAAACAAGAACAAAATCAAAAGAAAAAGGTGAGACTTAGCGTGGATTGTACAGAGCAAGAGAGGATGTACATCAAGATGATTGCTACAAAGAATCATATGACCATCAGCGAGTATCTTTTATCTTTTGCGCGCAAAGAAATGCCTAAATGCGGCGGCCATCATTGCAAACGTAGTCATGAGCCAAATGAAGAGACGGCACAAGTTCTAAAGGAAACTGACAAGGGCGAGAACCTAATAGAGCATGGAACCCTTGACGAATTTTGGGATGCCCTAGGGTTCAACCAGCATGCTTAAAATCTTCGAGAAGTTATTGAGCTCCTACTGAAGCAACAGCCATTGAATGAAAAGCATTGCGATCACCCTTTAAGCGGCAATTGGATAGGCCATAGGGAATGTCACGTAAGGCCCGATATGCTCCTAATCTATAAAGCAGATAATATATTCCCATTTCTAGAGAGAGTGGGTTCGCATTCAGAACTTTTTAAATAATTTCTAGTTTCTCGAGCTCTTCTTTGGCTTTTTTGCCGATGTCTGTATCAGCAGAACTTGCTTTTTGAAAATGTTCAAAAGCTTCTTCTCTATTTCCCAATTTTAATGCAAGCTGCCCTAATGTGTAGTGAGCCTCTGCTGTAGGCAACAAGGTAAGGCTTTGCTCTAAATCGTTCTTGGCAGCTGTGCAATCGCCGATGTTATTTTCGGCTAGGCCGCGTTGCAGATAAAAGTCGAAGAAGTATCCATTGCGTTGAATGGCATCGTTCAAAGCAAGCAGTGCCGCTTGAGAGTCACCCTGGCGAAGATAAGCTTTACCTAATAATCCGTAGAATTGCGATTCCTGAGGAATCGCTTTCATGCCCGCTTTTGCTGAAACTAGAGCTGCTTCAATATCGCCTTTTTCCAAAGCTTGATATCCCTCATCTAAATGAGCATAGGCTGCTTGAGAGCTTCTAAGAGGCTGCATCATCAATTGATATTCTTCGCGGCCAATAAAGCCTCCTTCAGGAAATTCCTCGGCAGTTGCGCGATTGGCTTCAACACGCTCCTGAGAGGGTGGATGCGTTGCGAACAATCCTTCGAGCCAGGAGCTTTTTTTGTTTTCTGCCAAACGCAAAAACATCTCTTGCAAAGAAACTGCTGATTGCAAGTCATAACCTGCCTTAGCCATGTATTTCATCCCGTAATGATCCGCTTCAAATTCAGCGTTTCTGCTATATTTGAGGTGCACAAGACCGGCTCCTATGCTTGCTCCGCCTACAATAAGATCGCCATATTGATGATCACTAACGACAGCTCCTAATCCAATCAAACTTGTTTGAAGCAGAAGTCCGCGCTCTAACCCTTGCGCTCCATGCCTTGCAGCTGCATGCACAATTTCATGCGAAAGCACAGCAGCAAGTTCAGCTTCGCTTGCAAGCTCGGTAAGAAGACCTCTATTTACAGCAATTTTGCCGCCGGGAAGCGTCCAAGCATTTGGCGTAGAGTTATTCAACACCACAAATTCATAAGGAAGATCGGGACGATCGCTAACGGCGGCTAATTTCATGCCGATTCTCTTCACATAATCTGTAATTTCTGGCTGAACGAGGTAGGGGCCACCTTCCATTTGCTGCATCGATACAAATGTCGAGGAGCCCAAATGAATTTCCATCGAAGAGGGGACTAAAGCAATTTCTTGTTTTCCCGTTACAGGATTGCGCATGCACGCTGTGAGCAGTATGCAGCTTGTGATAATACTTAAAAAATGTTTCATGGTAGAGTTTTACTGTTATCGATGCCGCACTTCAATGACGCATTTTTTTTCTGAGATCTCGTCAATTAAGCAAGAAAGGACTTCTTGATTTTCCTTATCAAGGTTAGCGTCCCATTCATCTAAAAGAAGGACGTCTACGTCGACTTTGTCAAGGATCTCGATTAGACGCTTTCTTAACGATTCCCCCGTCGAGTATTTATTCGTTTCAGAAGTAAAACTAAGATGATTATGCGTAGGCAGGAAAAAAGCCCTTCCGGATAAAGCATTTTTTACTAAGAGAAGCGCAGTGGATTTGCCGCATCCATTTTCACCGCGCATTGTCAAGCGGCCTGAACGGGAAGTGTGTTGAAGGAGGTCGATGTGCGATTGAACCGGAGTAAAAGCGGCGGAAATGCGATCGATTGGCGCGGCGGTCTTTGATGGTGTGACGACAATTTTTGGCCACTTAATTTTCTTTTCCAAGGCAACGTAGGAATCTTTCGAACTTTGGATGGAGTTGTAAATGGCGATAAGCTTGCTGCGGTGCATGGTCCAGCGGAAGGCAAGGCTAAGAGTTTGATAGGTGTAGGAAAGAATCATAAACAATAAAGGTAAAATTACGACAAAAGAAGCTAGGCGTGCCGGGTCGGAGGCGTGTGCTAAGACAGCATAAACCACTACAACGAGTGTTGGAATGGAGGTCATCAATGCGACAACGATCGCTAAAATCTGATCAAAGCGTTCAAGGTCTACATTGCGCTGAAGGCAGCGCTTTAGCCTTTGTGTGGTTTTTTCATCCCACAGCCTAAAGTTGTACTCATTCCCTAAAAGCACGTTGTCCCATGCAGCAAGAAGAGATTGACAAAGGTCTATTCGCGCTGTCAAAGCCTTTTGGGTAAGCTGGCGCTGGGTGCGTCTCTTTAATTTCATCACAATGGCGACGCAGCTGACGCTGATCCCATAAGCGACGGCAAAAAGAGGTTCCACGACGATTGTCAAGGCTAAAATATTGAAGAAAACGCTCAGCACATAGGTGAAAAGGTCCCATATGTAGTCAATGAATGTATGGATCGTCGTTGGACCTTCAGAGGTTAAAATGGATAACTTCTGCTCTTTGATTCCTTTATTGCTCCATTCGCTGATGTTGTTTCTATTAAAGCCAACAAACGCGTTGATAAAAGAACGCTGCGCTTCTTGCTTCCAGGTGATCTTTAAAATATAGGCGACGCATAATGGAATATAAGGAAGAGCAAGCGAGCCCAGGTAAAGCATAAGATAGGGAAAAAAGTTGCCATGCTGGGTAATTGTCGCCATCAATTTAACCAGCCAAAAAGTTGATGATGCTTCAAGCATCTGCTGAAAGGTTAAAATACTGAGACATCCAATCGCCCATTTGTTTGTGAGCAATCCTAAAATTTGCTTTTGGACTTTAGGATGTATATTTTTTGACATGATTAACTTTTTGCCTTATGGCTGTGGATTTTAAAAAAAACAATAACTCACACATCTTTGACTGAAGATGTTATCAATATTGCTTTAAACTTTGCAATAAAAAGCCCAAGAAAATGAAAAATAGTTGTAAGCGATGAGTTTTTTTACTAAAGTGCTAGTGTTAAGGAACATGAGTTTCAAAAATATTTAAAACATGAAATAATCAATTGTTGATAAGGATTAAAAATGAGTATTGGTGAGCGTAGTCGTTCTTCTTGTGATAGTTTGAGTTGTGATAGGGCTTGCCGGAAAAATCGGAGTGCGGCGACTTTGTCGTACGCACTCAAATGATAAAAATCTTTTCTTCTTATTTGGCTTTGGTCGCGATAAAGATAACGATGACAATCAGGCTTAATAGGACCATTAAGCCGGCCGGCATAAATTTGTAGCTCTGGATATAGCGATAGCTAAAGAAAAGAGCTAATAATATCGTTAAAGCGATGCCCACAAAAGCACCAAGGATGCTTTGTTTGAACATAGCAATCGAGCTTGCAATTAAAATGATAGCTGAGACGACTCCAACAACTAAAGAGGGAAGGCTATGCGCTTTAGCGTAACCAATCATTCCTCCAATAAAAACAAAAAAACCATAGACTAAAAGGGCATAAGCGCTAAGATTCATGATGTTACTCCATTGATGGCATATGTTGTAACAAATAGATTTAATTTATGCCAATAAGAATAGACGTCTTGCATAATTCATTTCCTTTTGCTATTCATGGTAAATTCTCCTTGAAATTTGTTTGAATTAATCCGATGTCGCTTTTTCCTGCAATTCTTTTTACAATAAGATTAAGATCTGTTAACGTGCGTAACTTATAACTCGCTAATAAGCAATATTATGGAAAGAAATCAGCCTATTTTTGTCCCTCCGGAAGGTCCTCCCCTGGGAATTACGCCAAGTCCTGAAATCTATGCGCATATGGGGGATGAAAATATTTTTAAGATGCTAGCGGATTTCTATGCGGAGTTAGAAAAAACAAACTTGCGTCCTATGTTTCCAGAAGATATGCAAGAAGCCTCCAAAAAAACCGCTGCTTTTTTTGTGTTTCTTCTAGGGGGACCGCCTCTTTATCAACAGAAATTTGGAGCGCCGATGATGCGCAAACGCCATCTACCTTTTACGATCACTGAAGAAGCTAGACAAACATGGCTTGGTTGTTTCAGATTAGTTCTTAAGGATGCTGATATAAAATATAGTTTTCCAAAACAGCACCTAGAAGGTTTTTTGAATTTTTTAGATAAATTCTCTCGTTGGATGGTCAATGCGGCTTAGAATTTTCAATAACGCTTTCAAATTATTTTTTAAGGCCTTGATTGGCAATTTCAGGGCGAGCCAAATATTCTTTTAGCATCTGGCTGTTATATATATGCAGAGTTTTCCAATCTTTTATTGTTTTAATTCCAAGTTTATCTAAAAACTTTTTGCTGTGATTATAGAGAATAGAGGGGTTGTTGTGATCTGGACTTTTTTTGAAATCATCAATTTGGTCTTTAGTATAACCCGGCAATAAATTGACGTTAAAGTAATCATCGATGGTAGCTATACGCCAGAATGCTAAGATTTCAACAGCCTCATCTTTGTCATCAAGTCTTTTATCCTCATCTTCTAATTCTCTATGAAACACAATGCGATGAATGATGTCATAAACACATCCCTTAGCCGAAGGTAAATGGGGACCTTCAGGTTCTAGTCTTGAGATATGGGTTAAATAAACGTCATCGAGTTCTCCAATAACAAATTTACTTTCGGCATTAAGCAAAACTGAATACAAAAGTTCTCTTAATGCTTTCAATGAACGTGAGCTAAATAGGATTTTTTGCTTTAAAGTTTCGATCTCTTTGATGTCAGAGAAAGAAATTTTTTGTACATAATCGCTTCGACGCAATCGTTCGGTTAACTTATCTATCTCAGGTCCCCATGAATTACACCGATTGATGAAGGGTTGGCAGCTAAAATTATTGTTAAACCAAATTTTAGCATCTTTTGATTCTTCGCTTAAGATGCCGTTCAATTGGGTGAGATATTTATTCGTCGTTGAGGCTAATATTTTTTCAAGATGAACATAAGGCATTGATGCAATGAAGTAGGGGAGTTTCCATCGATTATTTTGGTTAGTAAAACAAAACTCATAAAGATAATGCGTTTGCTCAAAGGATAGAGTTTGTGTAACGATTTGCACTTCTTCTTTTAAGGCGAGCGATTCAAATTCATCACTTAACTGAAGTTTCCAAGTTGTTGGATTTTGTTCAGAACTAAGTGGCAAAAATATTTGATTGAGTTTTTGCAATCTAGCTAGTGGTTCAAGTTTCTGTTCCCACCTTTCGATGTGCTTCAATAACTCAACAATCTGTTCATTGATATGTCCATCAGAGTGAGTTTCCATTAAACGACTGAGTCTTTTTAAAAAGATACGGTTCTCTAGCAAGCCTTTGAAGAAAGTTTCTAGTAATTCAGGGTTCGTGATTTTAACAGCTCTTATCTCATCAACCATATTTTTTTGTTCTTCTAATTGCGAGGCTATCATAGCCAAAAAAGCATCAACTTGTTCCTCTAGATAATGTGATCCATGCATCTTGCATAACTTTAAATTAATGGAATGAAGTTGTTCGTTGTTTAAGCTACGCAAAGCTTTTTCTAGTTTTTCTAGTGGGACAGAGCCGATGAAAAGAGGAATTTTCCAGCTGTCTTCTGCATATTCGAAACCGAGGGTTAAAATAAACAGAATCTGCTCGTCATTAAGTACTTTAACAACATTTTTGACTTTTTCCTCATTGTCAAGTAACTCAAGGGCTTGAATTAAATCTTTTTTCCACTCCTTATCATAAGTCGAGTTCAGATAGATAAATTGTTGCGATAGTAATCGCAATTGCAATTCATTTTTCTTTGCATCAACCTTATTTTTGAGCTTTTCATCTACAAAAACAGGCGAAGGAAACATGGGATGATGAAGAAATCCTATTGGATTTTGAAAAAATGGAAAAAAATTAGAAGAAGGCTGTTCGTTCAACTTATCGGAGAGGATTGGCGTGGTATCTATCCTTAACATAAGCTCATCAAAACGATCTAGCGCTTTATCGATTTTGACATTGCTGATTTTCCCGCAACGAAGCTTCGCGCGAATAATCGATGACTTCGCGGCATTGCTACTTTGATCGTATAAAATGCCGTGAGCTAAATCTTTTAATCGTTGCAATCCCTGCGGTGTATAGCGATTTTCTTCAAGCTTTTGGTCTAAAATGTCGTTCCATTTTTTTATTTTTTTAACCAACCCTTTTTGTTCAAATTCTGAGAGCTGGACTTTCTCTTCACCTGAGCTTTGCGCTCCAATCAAAGATTTAAGATTGGAATGATCTGTGAATGATAAAAGCTCGGGCAAGAAAGCTGAATTAGGATTTAAACCATTGATTATTCCTGACATAAAACCTTCCAGCTAGAAAATTGACACATTACTATCGCTACATTCCAACAAAGCACCTTTGCCTTTTAAAAAAAATAGTTTTTTTACCTGGTAAAGAAGCGAACACCTTGTTACAAAGAAAATAACATAGCAATAAATGAAGGAGCTCGTATGAATATCATCACAGGAATAGGCCTACTTCTTTCAGGTATGAGCATGATTTGCCTGGGAATCCCATTGAATGCAGCCGATACTTCAGCAACAAAAAAAGCCGAACCAAAGGCTGACCAAACAGAAGTCACTCCAGACATGACGACGAGTGCTGCCACAGCGAATCATTGGCTGACTCTTTTGGACAAAGAATCTTACGATCAAAGCTGGAAGGATGCTGCTAAGATTTTCCAGCAAACGATGCCGGAAAAAGAGTGGAAGTCCTACCTAGAAGGCGTTCGTAAGCCTCTAGGATCTGTTTCTACAAGACAAATGATCGATCAGCGCCCAGCAAAGGATCCTAATGGATTGCCCGCCGGTGATTATATGGTGATCTTTTACAATACATCTTTTGCAAAGAAGCCATCAGCCTATGAATTAGTGACGATGATGAAAGAGTCTGATGGCCAGTGGCGCATCTTGACCTATCAAGTGCAATAAAATTCACAATAAGTGTCAATGAGTGTGCTTTAAGCGCACCTCATTGACTCAATACAGAAGTGTTTATTAATAAATGATTTGAAATCCAAAAATTTATGCCGTTCTTACAGAACTCTTCTTTATTTATCATTATTCCCAGGCCTTTCGCTTTCGCTTCGGCCTGGGCTATGGTATTATGGCCCTTCAGGCCAACTAAAATGACTTTGATTGGCCTGAAAAGCCTTCATATCATAGCCCAGGCCGAAGCGAAAGCGAGAGGCCTGGGTTATCTTCAAAGAAGATTATTGAGTTCTGTAAGAACGGTATAATTTTCATTACAGCTATGAGAGCGAGCAGGAAGGTCTTAGTCATATTATGAGCAGATCATAGATGGATAAACAATTGATAATAGGTATGTTATTGCGTATGAAGTGCGATATGGAATGAACTTGTCCTTACACAATAAGCCTCCCTATAGTATCATCAGCAGATGTTTAATCTTTGAAAAGTAATATGCTGGCTTCATCCACTATTCAGACACTGCTCAACAAGAGAAGTTGCAACAACAATGGCAAATAGTCCTAGCCAGAATTAATCAGATGAAATAACACCAATGCCTAATATTTCAATATGTAAGGTAAGGTGTCTTTGAATTTCTAAGTGCTTGCGTAACTTGAAATTTGAGTTTATCTAATTGTTAATCAATTAGATAAACTCTTTTTTTGTTTTCAATGAAGGATGCACTGTTTCGATTTTTCACTTTCAACGCAAAGAATTCATAAAGCAAAGTTAGATTGGATTTGAAATGGAATGCCGGTGTTGATAAACTTTATCACTTTTTAAGTAGTCCGAAAACGTCTTTGCAAAATGGTGGCTGTTATGGCAAATGATTCATCGCCTGATCTGTTATCTCTCCTTGTTCAAGAACTGCAATTGCCTAAATCCAGCGTCGCAGCTGTCGTCAAGTTGCTTCAAGAAGGCAACACCATCCCTTTTATTGCTCGTTATAGAAAGGAAACTACCGGCAATCTCGATGAGGTTCAAATTAGAACGATCCAAGAGCGCTTGGCTTATCTGACTGAACTAGAAGAGCGGCGCGCCTCCATTCTTGAATCGATAGCATCACAGGGAAAATTAACCGATAGCTTGAAAGCGCAAATTTGCGCATGTTCGACGAAAAACGCTTTAGAAGATCTCTATCTGCCTTTTAAGCCCAAAAGACGCACTCGCGCAGCTATTGCTCGTGAAAAAGGCCTGGAACCCTTAGCTAAACGCATGATCGAGCAGCCCCTTTCAGGAAGCCCCTTCATTGAAGCTGAAGCCTTTGTCAATACAGAAATGGGCGTTGAAGATGCTCAGATGGCTTTAGCAGGCGCGCGCGATATCGTCGCTGAATGGGTCGCTGAAGATGCCACTATCCGATCTATGATGCGCGAAGTTTTTGCGACAGAGGGAATTATTGTTTCCAAGGCCATTGAGGAGATGACTTCTAATCCTACAAAGTTTGAACAATATTATGATTTCAAAGAGCCGGTAAAAAAAATCCCTTCTCATCGTTATCTTGCCATTAGAAGAGGGGAAAAAGAAGGCGTTCTCCAATTCCACATTGAAATTGAAGAAGGGCCAGTTCTTGCTGAGATGCAACATCTATTCAAGCTTAACCCCTCATCGCCCTTTGCAGAACACTTAGCCTTGGCTATCAAGGATGCCTATAAGCGTTTATTGCTGCCTACAATCGAAACTGATCTGCGCATCGATCTCAAAGTTTCTTCAGACAGTGCAGCTGTTGATGTTTTTGCAGACAACTTGCGCAATCTGCTTCTGGCGCCGCCTCTGGGGGAGAGCCGCGTCATCGGCATCGATCCCGGCATACGCACCGGCTGCAAATGCGCTGCTGTGGATGCGACCGGTAAATACCTGGAAACCATTACGATCTATCCACACCAAAGCGAACATGCGCCTCATGAACTTTTAAAGTTTATAAAAAAATATCAGCCCAATGCTATTGGCATAGGCAATGGCACCGCTGGACGAGAAACAGAGGCTTTTGTGAAAAAAATTATCGCTGAGGCAAATTTAGCAAACATCATTGTTTTGTCCGTCAATGAAGCCGGGGCAAGCGTTTATAGTGCCTCAGATATTGCCAGAGAAGAGTTTCCCGAACTCGACCTAACCATACGAGGCGCAATTTCCATTGCTAGGCGCCTGCAAGATCCTTTGGCTGAACTTGTGAAGATCGATCCCAAAGCCATTGGCGTTGGACAATATCAGCATGATGTCTATCAATCTCTTTTGCATGAAAAACTTAGCAACGTCGTCGAAAGCTGCGTCAATCACGTCGGGGTGGAAGTCAACACGGCAAGCGCGCCATTGCTGGCTTATGTTGCCGGCATTGGGCCTTCCTTGGCGCTCAAGATCGTAAAACACCGCGACCAAAATGGAGCATTTAAAAGTCGAAAACAACTTCTGGGAGTCCCCGGTTTGGGACCAAAAACCTATGAGCAAGCAGCCGGCTTTTTACGCGTTAGGGGAGGGGAGCATCCTCTCGATGCTTCAGCTGTACACCCGGAGCAGTATCATCTCGTGGAACAAATGGCCAAAGATCTGAACGTCTCTTTAAGAGAACTCATAGCGAACACACTCATCCAAAAAATTGACAAAAAACGCTACTTAAGCGACGCCGTCGGCGAGATAACCTTAGCCGATATCATGACAGAACTACAAAAGCCGGGACGCGATCCGCGAGCCGCTTTTGAAAAGCCCTGTTTTCGCGACGACGTGACAAATATTAAAGA
>Ga0207105_1153_pt1 | contig 16552 bp, 8 predicted proteins | sample Alteio_BWMinHeat_77_FD_153569 | JGI IMG/M metagenome (GOLD analysis project Ga0207105, IMG submission 153569) | Enriched cells from forest soil in Barre Woods Harvard Forest LTER site, Petersham, Massachusetts, United States -... | ecosystem: Environmental > Terrestrial > Soil > Temperate forest >... | reverse complement strand
CATTTGTTCTCAGCCGATGGGCCAAAAATGCAAAATCACTAATCTCACGATCCGGATCACGAATCAACCTCTGTAGATCTTCAAGGGCAATTGGGCCATCAGCTACAGTGTTCAGCCAGAAGTGAAACCTCTTGATGCGCAACAGATCATAGCGAGTGAATTGTTCATCGATTTCAGGCAAAACAATGGGATATCTCGGCACAAAGCCAGCGTATCTTGTAGGAATGACCCGGCGCACAGCTTCGATGACCCCGGCGCTATCTTCGGTTCTAAGAAACTCCTGAAGGCTTTGGGTCAAAGGCGCGACATTATTGGACTGCACAAGGTCATCGACATCAGCCAGGAGATCGTGGGCAATGAGATCTCTTCTTAGGCTTAAGACCATAGTCGTAAGTCTGTCACCGTTGAGAGTAGCTCCCCCTAGTTGAGCAAGTTGATTTCTCATCGATTCTGAAACTCTGATTTCGGGGCTTTGCGGAAGACCCTGCGCTCTTTGCAGTAGCGTCCTAGCGGCGGGTGGGGTCGTTGTTGCGCGAGGCTCTGTAGAAGGCCCAGCACATGTCAAAAAGCTATAAATTTGTTGCAAGAGCCCGAGAACACTATCCCAGATTCTTTTGACTGCATCGACTAAACACTGCAAGGATGTTGCATTATACCATGCTTCAAATGCCCCTGTCTGAGGTGTATTTACTGCAGATATCGAACCGATAGAGTTCATAAGCCTCCATTAGATAATCACAGGGGAGTTTAGAAAAGATAAATATTTTTTACAAGGCAAAAGGGCCTTGAACATATCCTAATAAATATTTAACTGCTATACTACCCGGCATTTTGGAGGTAATGTATGGCAGAACACTTCACTTGTTTATCAGATTCTCAATGGGAGATGATTCAGGGATTGGTCAATTGGAGTCCACCTACGTCAACGCGGGGTTCCTAGGGCTGATTTCAGAAAGATTTGGAATTCGATCCTTTTCATCTTGACCAGAGGATGTCGATGGATCGATATCCCCAGAAATCCGGATCTGTATTGCTCAAAATCAACAGCTCATCGTTGGCTGATCATTTTGAAAAAAGCGCAGGTCTTTGACAGAGTGTTAAGCGGCCTGTTGCAAGCAGGGATAGCTGGAAAGAAAATAGATCTCAGTCAGGTGGCCATTGATGGCTCTTTTTCCCCCAGCGCCTGGTGGAGGGAAAGAAGTTGAGCACGGTTACAAAGAAAAAGGTTCCCTTCTTCATCCGTCACAGATAAAGAAGGGATGCCGCTTTGGATCACCACCACCTCAGCTAAAGGAAATGAGAGAATCCAAGCCTTGGTCTTGTTAGACCAGTTGCAGTTGATGCAGTGTAAGGATAGCAGCAAGATGACAATCTGTGAAGCAGACAAAGGTTATGATTCGGCAGAGCTTCGGATGGATATGTTGCTTAGGGGCTACATACCGATTATAGACTATCGACGGAATCAGAAGAATCGTGTGCCGACGGAGGAGATGTACTCCTATTTTAGAATGTCGAAAAAAAGATGGGTGGTTGAAAGAAGTTTTTCATGGCTTAAAAGATAATGCCGGAGACTTTTGATGCGCTGGGAGCGATTACCAGAGGTATGGGGTGCTTTCGCCCTGTTGGGATTGGTATTTATGTGGCTCCAAATCTTATTAGGATAGGTTCAGCATGGGTTTATTCTTCATTTGATTACTAACTTCATGGATGGCTAAAACATAGACTTTGAGGATGTTCAGAGCTAAATGTTTGAGTTTCTTTCACAATTTTTAAAGCCTCGGAGTAATCTTCTTCGTAAAGATCTATTAATTTCCCGGTCGCTTTGTTATAAGAGTCGTAATAAATCTTCCCATTGATAATAGTTACACTGGCAACATTTACATCCGAAATAAATAATGGAGAATTAAAGGGGAAGGATATCCCAAACCTGACATCGTCACAAGTAAAAGGATAATGGACAAGATAGGGACGTGCTTTTAGATCATTGTTTATCTCGTCCAAAAACCCCTCGAGAGCCTTTACAAAGAACACTCTTGCTTCATCTACACTGACTTCAGGATTATCAATTTCAAAACCAGTACCCAAAACTCTTATTCGATCATAATCAAACCCACCCCCGACGCCATCACAGTACCAATGTTCGGTTTCTTTTATTTTTTTTGCATAGGATTGTATTAGGGCATAGCCAGCTTCACCAGCTGGACATTTTTCAGAACAAGAAGTAAATAAAAGACCAATTATACACATAAAACCTACTAGAATGGTGTTCATAAACCTCCTCCGAAGCGTCTGACAATATTTCTACCTACAATTTTTAACCGGCTTTGATAAGTCTCATGCATAAAGCTATGGTTAGCAAGAGGGGATCCTCCAGAGCTTTGAAGGACTTCCACATTGCTATTATTTGAAAAGCGAGACTTGCAAAATGTGATAGGGCTACAAGCTATGATAGGATCGCGAGAAGAAACATAATGCCTCGTATAAGCGGTACCTTTTCCTTCAAATAAAGACCCAGACCCAAAAGTATATGCCTCAACTTTGGCACGAACTGTTTGGTTTACCCTCTCAATGGCATTATCGGTATGAATACCTCCTTCACTATGGGCGAAGATTGCAAGGGTGCCATTAGGACCCACCTTTTCCGAATGTTCGCGGAGGGTCCTTGTTAACAGTCGCGAGGCGTGGGTGTGAAAACCTAATTTTTCCATGGCGCACTCCATAAAGTCGAGGACAGGTCCATGGGATGCATTATACACATATAGGACTTTTTTTCCTCCAATTGAATCGGAAACACTCTGAGCCATCTCTCTCGCTTCATCTCGGGTACAGTGGATTCCATTGACTGAAAAGACCTGGCAGTTGGGGGATAATTCCCCCTCGCCTACCGAACGGATCTCCGACGTTCCTCGCCCAATAGGCCCATGAACGGGCCTCATAAGGTTGCCCAAGGCTTGACCCACCTGACGAACAATGGGGACAGGAACACAGTAATAGAAAAAATCTTGTATCGTCCTACCGACATGCTCTCGGAAGGTATTAAAGTGATTGCAGGCACGGTCCCACCAGCCTGATTGGTTGCTCTGAATCGCCTCCAACCCATAAAGATCGATGCGAGTAAGGGGGTCGTTCAAGACGTAGGCGTATAGGTTAAGGCCGTTGCTGAACCCTTCGGGATCTGGAGTCAGCCAGCGGCCTACCTCCGGATCGTAATAGCGCCTTCCGAAATAGATAAGTGAAGTCTCATTGTCCTTTCTTTTAGAAGCATAGCGCCAGGGGTTGATGAGGTTGCAGTTGCCGGTCATCCGTTCTTCTCCAAAAGCGCTGTAGGTACACGATTGAACGACGGAGCCGTCCATGGCCATTAAATTAGTCACATTTCCTTGCAAATCATGTAGAGGAACATAGACAGTATCCTCTAATTGAAGGGCAATGGCGGCTCCTCGCTCGGCTTGCGAGCTTTGGCCGAGAATACGCAGCTCTATGATGTTGCCTTTTCGATCCATAGAGCCAATTTCATTCTGATCGTCATAGAAAAATAGGATGTGTTCAGATTCCTGCCACTCATTGTCTTTCAGGTAGGCAACGGTTTTGGAAAGTCGACGATGGAAGCTATCATATGTAAACGTGATCCGTAAATTACCCCGGGTTGCTGAAATCAGTCTATCCAGAGAGTCGTAAGTATAAGAAAATTCACTTTTTGTGAGGGGATTGCCATTAGGGTCATAGGTGTAGTGGCTGGTGAGTTGATTGAGATCATTAACTTGGTAAGTCTGCTGGCTCTTTTGTAAACGATTGTTGTGCGAATCGTAGCTGTACGTATGGGCAAAGAGTCCTGTTTCTTTAACGAGTTGGGAAAGAGAGTCGTACGCGTAAGTGGCAGCGCGCTGGGAGGAAGGGGAGTCCCAACGCATTTCAAGGATGTTCCCATGTCCGTCGAAAGCTTCGACCCGTTGATTTCCACAGGGAGTCGTAAGGGAAGTAGTAAACCCGCAACCGTTATAAGCCCATTGAAGGGTTCCGAGATTGTCGATGAGTTCTTGTTCGAGGAGATGTCCGGCAAGATCATAAGAAAGATACCGGGACGCGTGATCCTTCCAGCTGACGCTGCGTAAATAAAGAGCATCATAGCCGTAATCGATGGGTGTCTCGTCAGGAAGGATAAGCTGGGTGCGCCTTCTTTGAAGATCGTAAGTGCTTTTTAACATCAGCCCGTTAGCAAGTGTCTCCTGGGTGAGATTCCCAAAGGCGTCATAGTTGCGGACTGTAGAAGTGTCAGCAAGAACATCTGTACTACAAATCAATTGCCCGAGTTTGTTGTACTGGTATTGATAATGGCACTGACCATCGGAAGCAGTGAGTTCGAGAGGCCTTCCCAGGGGGTCGTAGCGATAGGTTAAAATTGTCCCATTTGGTTTGTAAATGTGATGGACAAGCCCTTTTGCCGTGTAATCATAAGTTGTGACCTTGTGGTCTGCCTCTACGAGAGATTCCAGACGGTTCATGAGGCCGTATCTCCATCGTGATGTGACGCAGTTTTTCCCGGGAAATACAACACTTTTTTGGCGCGCTAACTTTCCATTGGCATTATAGAAAAGTTCTTCGAGAAAAACAGTCTCTTGAAAGGCATTGATCTTCTCCGTTTTAACGATTCGTCCTAAAGCATCATGAGTATCGATGGTACACAGGCCTTGGGGATCAAGATGTCTCCGTTTTAGGCTCCTTTCTTCTAAGTAGGTGATATAGGTGGTATTGTTTGCAGCGTCAATTTGCCGAACGGGTCTTCCAAAAGCATCGTAGATAAAATATTCTCTGGCTTCTCTGCCATCGATATTCCGAATGATACAGGTTTTGTTGCCCGAGGCGTCATATTCATAGTCGATTTTGGTGAAAAGTGAGCCTTGCTCATCCGTCTGTTTTTCTGAGATGATACGCCCTAGGAGGTCCAACTCCGTCACGTGAATCAGGCTTCCTTTTTGCGTGCTATAGAGCCTCCCTAATGAATCATAGGTATAGGTAACCCTTTCTCCCTCAAATTCCTCAGCAATTTTTCTTCCGGCTCCATCGTAAGTATAAGTCGTTGTGTGTCCCTCAGCATCAGTTTTAGAAAGAAGGTGGAAAGCGTTATAAACAAACGTTTCTTGAGAAAGAAGCTGGCCATCCGGACCTGTAATCTTTTTTGAAGTTTCCCTCCCAAAGATATCATAAGTGTAAGAGGTTAGCATTCCTTCGGGATCCACTGTGCTTTCCAGCTTTTCATCTAAGGTGTAAGTGAAGGATTCTTGAGCGCCATCGGGATGAGTGATGCGAATGGGTTTTCCCCTAGCATTGTATTGGGTGATTCTCTCTTCACCTCGCGGATCTACCAGTGAGGTCAGATTGCCGGCACTATCGTAGCCCCGACGTTCCGAGAGGTGAACGGTCTCGCCGTCTGCGTTTAAAACAGCTGGAAAATGTGTCGCCGTGAGGCGGCCGAAAGCATCGTATCCATAGCGGGTTTCATTGCCCAAATAATCAATCGTCGCAATTTTATTGTTTTTAGGATCATAACGATGCTCTGTCGTATGAACTTTATCATCCTCAGCGATCTCTTTGCTTTGAATAAGACGATTGCAGAAATCATATTTCATCTTGGTGGAGACTCTGCCGCTGAAATCTTCATAGAGGATTTTATTCCCGTTCTCATCATACGAGGATTTGGCAACCTGCCCCAAGGCATTCGTTTCTTCGACAATCCGCCCTTTCTCATCATATTTGGCATGGAGTTGATAGCGTAAGGTCCCTGTGGCATCAGAGATGCTCTGACAGATGACTTTTCCCTCCTTGGAGTAGGTAAGGACTGTTTTTTTTGTGAGGACCTCTTCCTTGCCATTCCAATACCTCTCTTCGATCGTATCTGGCAGGCCATAGAACTGTTCGCAATGCCGAGGGGTGATCACACGGAGAGTCCTTTGAGTAACGCCTGATAGGTCGTTTTCTGCAGTAGCCCCGTTATCGATGATGTGGCGCACTAAGATGCGATCAGAGTCATATTCGAAGAATTCTCTGAGCTTGATCGCCTCATGTTCACACGTGAGCTTAGAAGCGGGGAGATCGGTATCGGGAAGATAAGTGTATAGGGTGCAAAGGCCATTTTGTTCTTTTTCTGATAAGAGGTGATTTCTGCCATCGGTGGAGTAGGTCCGCCACTTGGTGTATGTTTCGACCCCATTTTCCTCTGGGAGGTTATTTGCAGATAGTGTTAATGGAACCCTGCATTTCCCTGTAATATTCCCGTAGAACTTTTCCTGCACAATATTGCCCAGAGCATCGTAGAAAAGCCTCTTTGAAAATAAGGGATGATTTGCACCATCGACAAAGGATTTAGCTAACAAAAAAGAGGCCTCTTCATGTTCTTCCTTTCCCCATGCGAGCTTTTCCACATGACTGAGGCCTTGCGCTGAGAACCATTCGATAGAGTCTAGTCGCAGGCTAGAAGAATAGCGATAGAGGGTTTTGTTTCCCTCGCTATCAACCACTTCTGTGCACTGAGGGAAATAGTTAAAGTGATGGGTAACGAGAGGAGTCTCATCGTGTCCGACAGGCATCGAGAGCGTTTGCACGCGATTGTAGGAAGGTCCTGCCGGATCATAAGATATGTGAACTTCCCTTCCATTAGGGAATTTCCGCTTGATGAGTTGGGACACACGTTTATCGACTTCTAGATATTCAAGCTTTTCATTGGGAAGTTCCGGACTTATTACCTGGTCAACTAATTGCAGTTTTGAGTGCTGAGTCTTAGAATACCGCAGTGTTTTTCCATCACTGGTTTCTACTACAACATCTTCGCCATTGTTCCTTGGATAATGCTGAAAGCGGACCCATGCATAAGTGACCGTTTTCGAAGGGTTTGTACTGCGAATTGTCCTGAGTGTCCTAGGTGTGTTTCCGTCCCATTCATAGATAATATGATTTCCATTAGGGCGTGTTTCAGAGGTTAAGTGATAATTTTTTTCAGTTGCTTTGTCTTTTTGAAGGGGGTGGACTTGATAAATTCTTGTCCCACCCTCTGCAGTTTTAACTTCAAGGATATCTTCATTGTAGCTGAGAAAGACCTGGTTGTTTTTTAGATTGAGGCGCCCGCTGATTTCTCCTGAAGAGCAGTTAGTAAGTCCCGCAAGATAAGAATTTTTCGCTAGGGGAATAGGAATCATCCTATTTTCTTTTCTCGCCTTATCTCTATGGTGCATACGAAAGGGGGCATTATGGTACACCAACGAAGTGCCCCTTGATTCATGAATCGTAATCAAGGCATGAAAAACTTTTTTGTAAACTTTATCACTTAATAGGGCAGGTCTATTTTGCCCATTCCAGCGAGTTGGGAAAAACGCCTCCGCAAACAGTTCTCTAGAGAAATACCACCCGTCATTGCAAAGGAAAACGCGGGATAAGTGAATCGGCTCTGCCCCCGGGACAACGTAATCATCTTGAACAATGACGCAATCTCCTGTAATCGCACTCACCATTCCGCCTACAAATGAGGAGGGTTCCCCAGCAGTAGCAGCTGCCTGCACGGCCAAATTTTCTTCTTGAGTGAATCCGTTAACGCACAGCATAAAGCCCAGAACGAGCCAAAGAGAGCGGAGCATGTCAACCTCCTAGTAAGAGGATATTGACTCTAAGAAAATCTTACATTTAGAAAAAGAAAAATATTCAGGAAATTTTTGAGAAGAAGAAAAGGATTCAGGTCAAATTAGATGTGGAAAATTTTTTGAAATATTAGTAGGGTAGCGTCAAGTAGTTATAAGAGGGAGGGTACTGGTCTGTGAACAAAAAAGAAACCTACATATTTTCGGCACACATCGTTCTTCAGAGAACTGAAAGTGCGTAAAGGGCTTTTAAGATCTAATTCGTCGACATCCAATCATAATAAAACAAAGAGTGATCAAAGACGGGTAATTTTAACAATCACATAATGAGCAAGAAGCCGTTAAGTAGATTCTACCCCGACATAGAGAGCATTGGGATTTGCCCGAACAGGATAGGGCGATATTGTTTGAACAATCCTGAGCGGCAGGGAATTCATTGCCGCTAAGATCGGTTCAATATTTCCACTGGCCATCGCGCCTGGAAGTAGTTCGTCGAGATAGATTCTGGGTAGACCAACTAAGGGCGAATCTAGAGAATAAATTAGAGTTAGGAACCGGTCCCATGCATGAGCAGCTCGAAGGTTGTCAGCAAGTCGAACACATTCTCGGATTGTCGGAGATAAAGATCCTTCATAAAATCTTGGATTTTCGATCCAGCTGATGAGAGTGCGCATATGATCGCTACAATCACACCTGAGTTCTTGGTACAGTGGAACTAGATTTCCGGAGCGGATAGCTTCCGGAAGCAAGGCAACAAGTGTTTCATCAAATCTAAGGTGCCGGCAAAAATTCTGAAAGCTCTGACGTTCTTGTAAACTCTTCACTATCAATGCAAAACTTCTATATCTTCGATAACGTTCTCCCACCCCTCTCAACTGATCGGGATCTTGACCTGCTTGCGCTGCCAGTTCTTGATATAGACCTCCAAGGTATCTATCAAGGTCAACCTCTGCATTAATCGTCGGAATATTATCGCGCAGCCACAACTGGAAATCGGAAATCAAGTTTCGCTCTTCCTCATTAATTGGTTGAGCATAATATTCACTCCACGCGGGATTTGCGCCACTTGGAAACGCGATCGGGTATTGCATTTGAAGGTCGTCATATAAATCACGACCCACATTGCAATCGATTACCCTGGGGATGTCGAACGCAAGTCGCTTGACAATCACCCGATCATGGCTGATGGCATCAAGAAAAATATCCCAGGCACGATTTGCTTTGAGCCGATGGGCCAGAGCTACAAAACCTTTAATCTCAAAATTTGCACTAGGAATCAACCTCTGCAGATCTTCAAGGGGAGTCGGGCTATCCGGTATACTGTTCAGCCAGAAGTGAAACCTTTTGATGTACAACAGATCCCAGCGAGAGAATCGTGCATCGAGTTCAGGCAAAGCAATGGGATATCTTGGTTGGAAGCCGGCGTATCTTGTAGGAACGATCTGGCGCACAGCTTCGATGACACCGGCGCTATCTTCGGTTCTAAGAAACTCCTGAAGGCTTTGGTTCAAAAGCGCGATATTATTGGACTGCACAAGATCATCGACATCTGCGAGGAGATCATTGGCTAAGAGATCTCTTGCTAGTCTTATGACCATAGTTGTCAGCCTTTCAGCGTTGAAAGCCGCTCCCCCTAGTTGAGCAAGGTGATTTCTTAGCGATACTGAAGCTCGCTGGACTTCGGGGCTGGCAGGAAGGTCAGGCGATCTTAGCAGTTGCGTCTCAGCGTCAAGTGGGGGCGTCGTTGCGCAAGGCTCTGTAGAAAGGCCAGCACATGTCAAAAAGCTATAAATTTGTTGTAACAGCTCGAGAACACCATCCCAGATTCTTTTGATTGCATCGACTAAACACTGCAAAGATGTTGCATTACACCATGCTTCAAATGCCCCTGTGTGAGGTGTGTTTATTGAAGATATCGGATTGAGAGAGTTCATAAGCCTCCACTAGATAATTACAAGACAGTCTAGAGAGGATAAATATTTTTTACAAGCCTAAAGGGCAGCCTAAAGGGCGTTGTTGCATAAATCACGCAATACGCAAGTTCTCCTAACGGACAACTGCACATGATAAAAATGAAAACTGACATGCCATAGCCGCAAAGATCATGGACGCCAATCAGGTTCTTGCGCAGGCGCGCCAATTTCGATCATTAAGCAGTACATCGAACACAAAATACATCAAACTAACTAAACGCCTTTCATCACGGTCCTGAAGGGCCGTGATTTCTGGGTAATGTGATAAAGTAAAAAATTAATTATAATTTTATTAATTTACACAATTAACTTTAAAAACTTGTTATGTTTATAGTTGACTTTAATTTAATGCTTGTTCAAAATTGCAAGAAAAACCAATTACATAGGTACGTATGAGTATTGCAGAGGGTGGCGCGCTTGAAAGATTTCGGGCAGTACTGAGAGATCATAGAGCAGCATGGAATAACTACATTAACCTTCCAGCTAACCTTCTAGTAGCAACTCCTGTTGATACTGCTAACCTTGTTGCCTGGGCGTGTTTCTGGAGATCGGGTATTCAGTGTGGCGATGCTGAAGCTCTAGCTGAGATAACACATATTTTTCATAAAGAAGGCCTTCCTAAAAAAGCACGGAAGGCCATAGAAACTGTAAGCTTGGTTCGTCATTTAGAAGGAGTCCCACCCGGTGCGCGATATGCCCAACTACAAGCATACTCTCAAGAGCGAGACGGACAGAACATGACCCCCCTCATGAGATTCTTACATTTCAAATTATATAAACATGCTGCCCGATTTATTGCTTGCCGGGTTGCTAATATATGGGATTCTGGCTCGCCAATTGTAAGTGGGGAAGAAAGAGATCAAATTCAAGGGTTAAGGAACGGGGTTCGTGAATTGATAAGGGGCCTTAATGATTCTGCTCCAACTCGTCTTTATCAGGCAATAAGAGCCCGAAGCGATCCAGACCCTGCGGTCATCTCAATACAAAAGCTTGAAGAAATGAATCAAATTGACGAAATCAAGCCCTTAATGAGTTTCGCAAACCTGGCCACCCTAGGCAGACATCAGTTATTGGATGACAGCAACACTGATAGTGATGACGAGAATGCGGATACTCCGATGGCTAATCGCGCGATAGCTAATCGTCAGCATCAGAGGTTTATCATAGAGCTTGATAGGGGTAGCCCTTATATTGAAAACATTTATCTCGATCCTCAACGCAGACGCGTTTCAGGCATTTATCATCCAAGAGGAAGCGATATTTATGTGGGCGCAATGGTAGGGCCGGGTAATCCACCAGAACAGATTAGATCATTTATTGCTCATGAATTAACGCATTTTGTGGTGCATCAAGTTTTTGCTAATCGGATAAGGCCTTATAAGGCAAATGATGCAGAAAATTTACAAAAATTTAGGGATATCACGGCAGATTTGAGAGGGCGTCTATCTGAGTTAGATCCCTGCTTAAAGATCGTGTTTGAACATGAGGTATATAATACCGGTACTGCCAATGAGATTGAGGAGAAGCATCACCAAGAGTTGATCGTAAAAGTGCCGGAAATGCTTGTCAGGTATAAGAATGACAATCCTAATGGTTTGGCTAGATTAACGGCACAGGCGCCACAATTATTGAATTATTATCATACAGTCTTTATGCCAGCCGTTGAGTCCCACATAGCAAAGTGCAAGGAAAAGGCTTTTGGCAGCTGGCCGGAGGACGTATTGAAGGAAGGAATTCTTAACACGGTTGTTAACGTACCCCAGCCTGTAATTCAAACATATGAGGGAGGTACATTTGATTTTTGTAGTGGAATTGACAATTTTTTCAGAAATACATCTCATATAATTTCTAACGCCGGATGTGCCATAGTATAATTTAGATAATTACAGGACGGTTAAGGCTTCCTTCAAGCTACAGCGTCTGGACTATTACAAATAGGATATGGCGATATTGTTTGAACTATGCTGAGCGGAGGGGAATCCATTGCCGCTAAGATCGGTTCAATATTTCCACTGACCAACGCTTCTGGAAGCAGCTCATCAAGATAGAGCCTGGGTAGAAAACCCAAAGTCTGATCTTGACCAAGAATTAGAGTTAGGAAGCGGTCCCGTGCATTGGCGCCTAGAAGACTGCGCAAGAGTCGGACACACTCTCCGACTGTAGGAGACGTAGCTCTGCTATAGATTGCATAGAAAAATGGGTTTCCGATCCATTCAATGAGAATGCTCATAAATTCGCTACATTCACACTCTAGTCTTTGGTAGAGCGGAACTAGATTTCCGGAGCGGATCGCTTCAGGGAGCAAGGCTATAAGTCTTTCATCATATCTGATGCGCCTGCAAAAATCTTGAAAGCCCCGGCGTTCGTGTAGCCTCTTTACTATCAATGCATAACTTCTATATCTTCGATTGCGCTCACCCAAGCCCCTCAATAGATCGGGATTTTGAGGTGCAGCTGCCATTTCTTGTTCTAGACCTTGTAGGTATCTATTAATATTGACCTCTGCATTAATCCTCTGAAAGTTTTCGCGTAGCCACAACTGGAAGCCGGAAATCAGGTTTCGCTCTTCCTCGTTAATTGGTTCAGCTGCAAGTATACTAACCCCGGGATATGCGGCACCGCTTGGGAAAGCGATTGGGTGCTGCACTCGAAGGTCGTCAAACAAATCAGGAAGTTGGATCCCGCAACGGTCTCTAGTGGAGATGTCGGTTGCAAGTCTCTTGACAATAGCCCGATCATGGCTAATCGCATCGAGAAAAACATCCCAGGCACCATTTGTTCTCAGCCGATGGGCCAAAAATGCAAAATCACTAATCTCACGATCCGGATCACGAATCAACCTCTGTAGATCTTCAAGGGCAATTGGGCCATCAGCTACAGTGTTCAGCCAGAAGTGAAACCTCTTGATGCGCAACAGATCATAGCGAGTGAATTGTTCATCGATTTCAGGCAAAACAATGGGATATCTCGGCACAAAGCCAGCGTATCTTGTAGGAATGACCCGGCGCACAGCTTCGATGACCCCGGCGCTATCTTCGGTTCTAAGAAACTCCTGAAGGCTTTGGGTCAAAGGCGCGACATTATTGGACTGCACAAGGTCATCGACATCAGCCAGGAGATCGTGGGCAATGAGATCTCTTCTTAGGCTTAAGACCATAGTCGTAAGTCTGTCACCGTTGAGAGTAGCTCCCCCTAGTTGAGCAAGTTGATTTCTCATCGATTCTGAAACTCTGATTTCGGGGCTTTGCGGAAGACCCTGCGCTCTTTGCAGTAGGGTCGTTGTTGCGCGAGGCTCTGTAGAAGGCCCAGCACATGTCAAAAAGCTATAAATTTGTTGTAACAGCTCGAGAACACCATCCCAGATCCTTTTGACTGCATCGACTAAACAGTGCAAAGATGTTGCATTATACCATGCTTCAAATGCCCCTGTGTGAGGTGTATTTACTGAAGGTATCGGATTGATAGAGTTCATAAGCCTCCATTAGATAATCACAGGAGAGTTTAGAAAAGATAAATATTTTTTACAAGCCCAAAGGGCGTTATATCGACACCGTCGTCCGCACCCTCTGTCAAACCAACTTTGTCAAAAAAGGGGAGGACAACGCGGTCTATCTCACGTCGAATGGCCTGAGGTTGGTGGAGGAACTCCTGGGCAAGAAGTGAATGTTCACCACTGACACATATTTTTCGCGCTAAAATAATTTCTACCGTTACTCTTTTTTTTAGGTCAGAATTGAGGTCACAATGAATTAAAAAAATCTTTTATGACAGGATTTGCATCTTTTAATTGAATGCAATGAAGAGAAACCTGTAAAATACTCTTATAGAAACCAAGGGGGTGACTATGGCGAGAAGGGCGGTTGTATATAGATCTACAGAAGACAAAACCGACGATCAGGCGCACAGTTATTTGCAGACTCACCAGGCACCTCATCGATATTTGGCTTATAAGGATATTCCGGCTCTTATCCACCAATTCGTAAAAGGAAAACAAGCTTTAGATTATGGAGCGGGAACAGGGGCTTCTGCTTCCTTTTTGCACGAATTGGGCCTAAATGTCACTGGAGTGGATATTAGTTATAGCATGCTCGAGAAGGCGTGGAGTAATTTTCCCCAAATCCCATTTCGTCATATTGATGAATTACCGGGTGCTGCTCGTTTTGATTTAGTATTCTCTAGCTTTGTGCTCCTAGAACTTTCTTCTAAAAATGATATAATCTCCTACCTTAGCAGAGCGTCATCCTTTTTGCGAACTGATGGGATATTTATAGCTATTACTGGGAGCGAGCACATGCACTCCTTGTTCAGAGAATGGCTAAATTTTAAGGTGAATTTTGTTGAAAACTGTAACTTGTTTAGTGGGAAAATGGTTAGGTTAGCCCTGAAATCCCCTAACATGGAATTTTATGATTTCTTTTGGAGTGAGGCAGACTACCTTGAGTGCATGAGAAAAGCAGGATTAGAGCTCTTACAAATCCATCATCCCCTCGGTTCTCACGAAGATCCTTATGTATGGAAGGATGAATCGTTTTGTTCCCCTTTTACGATCTTTGTAGCAAAAAAATTAGACAAAATGACTCCTGACAAGCTATCTATTCTCAATGGCCTGACTGTTAGTGGGTTGTAAATTATCGTTCTATTTAATTAATAATAATCTTTATTCCTTCACCCAGAGGTCATATTTGAAAATCACTTAAAAGTGATGGTAATATTTTCATAATTCGTATAAAATATGATTGTTAATGAAAGGACGACGTATTTATGAAAACCCTACAAACCAGAGTCAGCCCTGAGCCCAATAAATCTTCTGTGTATCCCAAAGGCTGTTCTCCGGTAGATTATGAGAAATTAACCACCCTGCAAATTATTTCTGCTCTTTGTTCATTATTGCCTGGTTCTTTACAGGCTATCGATGAAAATAGCGAAGAATTATTTTACAGATTTGTACATCTTAGCGATATAGATCGATCCGCCTTTTCCTATAATTGGCCTTACGTTATACAGGCTGCCAGGAAGCAAGGATTTTATTATCAAAACGGGCAGGGGATTGTTTATTTTTATTTGAGAATGAATGCACATGATTCTCGAAATTGCACGCTAATTGTTGTAAACCATCTCGGATATGAATCCGAAACAGTGGTTTGTGAGTTAGCAGAAGCAGCAAAAAAATTAGCTATTCCAAGTATTATCAAAAACATCGATCGAAATAAAGTTTCATTGTGGAATAAACTAGGCTTCCAGGAAACCATCGAACCGTGGAGCAAATATTAATTTCGTGATGACAATACTTTTCCAGAATTCGTCTATGACATTAAAAAATTTGTAAATCTTCAAGTTAGTCCTCATACAAGATCTATTATAAATAAATTTGCAAGAGAAACGAACTATACATTTATTCCCTACAATCGTTCATTTAAAAGTGATGGGCTAAAACTGCTAGAAAAAACGTCTGAATACTTGGAAAATAAAGGTGTGGATTTTAGAGAAGAGATTGTTCAGGCTCATCATTTTGTTTTCGATGATGATATAAGAAATAAAGTGGTTTTTGCAATTTTTGAAAATGACACCTTAATTGGTGTAACCTTTCTTACAAGGTTTGAAGATAATCTGTTTTTTAATGCAATTATTAGCGAAAACAAATCAAATTTAATGAGATTTCTTTTGTGGAAATCTGTTGCATGCTATTGCAATTCTTTAGAAGAACATCGATGGCCCCTCTACTTGGCATTACAGGGATCTGAAAATGAAGGGCAAAACAATTGGAAGCGATTTTTTTATCCCATTAGAGCTATTCCTAGGACACATGTAACTAATGGCTAATGAATTCGAGTGTTCGTAGGATGCTTTTCCTTCATCCAGAAGTACGAAAGCAAAGAAATAAGCCCGAAAAATAAAATAACAAAACTAAACGCACCTTCATATTTTGTAATCCGTGTTAAATAAAGGACAAGAAATGGAGTAAACCCTCCGACAACAGAATCTACTGTATTGAAACAAATCCCTATACAAGTATACCGTGTGCGAGTTGGAAACAATTCTGATGTGATATAGGGAAGTAGTGCTGAATTGCAAGCAGCAAGGAGAATAAAAATAGCCATTGCTATAGCTAGGGGAAATATGGAGAGATGAGCTGCAAAATAGCTCAGAGGTCCAAGCAACAAAATACTGCTTATCATGGTCCATATTAACATTTTCTTATTATTGATTGTATCTGCTAAAAAGCCAAAAATGGGTAATGGAGCTGCAAGTAAAATAATTATGCTGCTTGAAATAATCAGAGTAGCAATATAACTACTGGTTGCTAACGCGGTTTTAAGGTATTCGGCTGCATTAACAGTAATAAAAAATGTAGATGAAGAGTTGAAAACCCAAAATAATGCGCCCAAAAACAGTTGTTTTTTATTATCACGCAGGACTTGTGAGAAGGGCTCCTTAGTAATAGTAGAGTGTTTTGCCATTTCTTGATAAAGAGGGGTTTCATGTAACCGAGAGCGGAGTATCAACCCGCAAAGGCCTAATAAACCTCCGATAAGAAATGAAAGACGCCAACCCCAGGTTATTACATCCTGCTCGGACAAAAAGAGTTCTAGGAAAAAGCATTCAATTGTGCTGATCAAAAGTCCAGATAACACCCCAACAAAAGCCCAGCTACAAAAATATCGGCGATGTTGAGGCTGTGCACTCTCGTATAAAAAACAGAAGGCTCCTGGTAATTCTCCTCCAGCGGGAAATGCCTGTAAAAATCTTGTACAAGTCAAAAATATCGGTGCTAAGATTCCCACTTGTTCACGGGTTGGCAGAAGACCTGTTATTACTGTTGGGACTGTCATCATTAGCAACGAAAGAATAAAAGCTTTCTTTCTTCCAATGCGATCACCCAATCGTCCAAAGAAAAAACCTCCAATAGGACGGGCTAGAAGAGCAAGACCAAAAATCAGAAAAGTAAAAATTAAG
>Ga0207105_1015_pt2 | contig 16631 bp, 19 predicted proteins | sample Alteio_BWMinHeat_77_FD_153569 | JGI IMG/M metagenome (GOLD analysis project Ga0207105, IMG submission 153569) | Enriched cells from forest soil in Barre Woods Harvard Forest LTER site, Petersham, Massachusetts, United States -... | ecosystem: Environmental > Terrestrial > Soil > Temperate forest >... | reverse complement strand
GAAGCCAATGGCCCATCACCGACGGGCCGATCAGAATTCCAGCAATCATTTCGCCGACCACGGGCGGCTGACCTATGGTTTTAGCGGCCGTTCCAAGAAGGCGCGCAACAATCACAATCACGATCAGCGCAATGAGCAAATGCGACAGCGCCTGATCTGAACTTCCGACTGCAAGTGCCGCGAAAAAGACAGAGATAGATCGCAATGTCTAGGGCGCTCCCTGGTCGCGCGCTTTTTCGCGCTGTAGATGAGCCTCGACGCGGCGTTGCTGCTCGACGAGCACTTCTTTGCGGCCCATATTCATTTGGAAGAGCCGCAAAGCGGCCAACAGCAAGCTGAAACCGATAAACGTTGGAAAACCGAGCCAGCCGCCGGTGTGCCAGTCCCACCAGAAGAGGGGCACAGCCGCGAGAATCAGGGCGAGCGCGAGCAACTTCCTTGTCATCGCCGTGTGCGCGCTTGATTCATCTTTGGCGGCAACGTCCGGGTGGAGAATCGTGAGCAGCGGTGGCGACGCCCGGCCCGTATGATCGAAAATCTCGCAGCACAAATCGGGATGCCGCTGAACCTGCGCTTCGCAAAAAGTACGGGCGGCCTCCAGGCTGTCAAAGAGTAAGAATGTGCTGTCCCGAAAATTGTCGAAGGGCACTCCTTCGGAAGAAAGCGGAATCTGGGTGCCTTCGCGACGGAAGAAGGCAGCGCATTGCGATGCGTCCAACAATAGGTTCCAATCCCGCGGCCGCCGCGAGGGGTCGTACACTTTGATTTCGCCACCGGTTGGCGTGGGGTCCGAGCTCACTTATATCGTCTCGTGTCTCAAAGGAGGATTGATCCTTCTGTGGAATTTTACCCGAAGAGCGGCTGGGTAATGGCGCGTGAATAATCGCGCGGCGTGGCGCCGACTCGTTCCGACCAGACACGGACTTTCCAAACTCCTGCGAGTAAACTTCACGCAAGTGTTACATCGACCGGTTGAGCTGGCACCGTTTACCAGGAGCTATGGCAAGACGGAATTGTCTTTTGGTGTGCAAGCGGCGTCTAATTCGCGAGGCTGGGCAGGAAGTAGCACTTGGGCGGCGGTGAAATGTGGCCAACGCGCTAATCGGGCACGATGTCGCTCAACTGACGCAACTCAAGGTCGATTCTTTCGGCGAGCTTGGATGCTACGGTATTCCCGGCGCATATCCCGTCCACCTCGTCCAGCGAGAGTCGAATGTACTTGCACGCATAGAGGTCCAGAATGCGAATATTTTCTTCCGTCGGACGTATGCAGATTGACCACTCAGCACGTGCGGGGTTTCGGTCGCATTCAGCGACAAAACAGTGGTGACGCGCTCTCACACATTTGTCGATAGTGGTGAAAAGAGCTGCGTGTTGCAGATGCATCGAAGGAGAACTTTATCACGACTTCGAGCAAGTGCTTGGTAAGTTGAGTTACCTAGCAAATGACGTACCAGGACTTCTCCGATAGCGCACCATGCGACTTTTTCCGAATTAAATGTGAACTTGCCTGGGTGGGTTCTCGATCTTCGCTTCGGGCTGTCCTTTAGTGTCGCGATCTATCGCGTCGCGAGCTTCCTGTAACGCATGTTCGTCCGCTAGGTCCTTCGTGGGAAATTCTGCATCTCCGCAGTGGAACGTTCGAATTCGCTGGGGGTGCGTTATCAACGTGTAATCGCACTTCCACAACCCATGCGGCAATTGATGACTCTCCAATTCGATTTCCACGCCCTTATGGATCGCTTGAATCATATTGAACCTCCTTGTTTCCGAATAGTCCGTTTGACCTTAGCCTGACATTCCAATTGTCCAACCCGAAGAACTCAGGGGACAGATGTGCGGTAACCGCGTTAGTCGGGAGTTGGGGGCAGTCAAAACTCGCAATGTTCTCTCGACAATCGCGCCCATCAATGCACTCGGGACTCACGACTTTCCAGCGTGGTCGCCATATTCCCAGTCATACGGCGCGCCGGTATCGCCGAGGATAAACCTGACCAGCTCGGCGAAACCCGCCTCGAAGCGAACATCGTTCGACAGGATGACCACGCAACGCTGACTGGTCTCGATGCAAATCATGGTGTTTGCGGTCTGGCCATCGTGGCCGCCTTTGTAGAAGCCGTGACCCTGTGGGCCGTCGAAGACGACGACGCCTAGCCCCGCGTACAAATCCATTCGCTGCTCGCTCACGGGCAGATCGGGGAGGAACAAAGGAAACTGATTAGCCGTGGTTAGATGCAGCGACCGCTTGATCATTTCGGCGCGCGAAGCCGCACTCAGGCCATCGCCACGCACCACTGCGGCCGCGAATTTTGGCAGGTCGGAAATCGTAGTGTCCATGGAGCCCGCCACGCGCACCTTGCTGCGCCGGTCATGGTCCTGCGGCTGGCCCTGATCGTTCCAGCCATCGGCATGATTACCCGCGAAAGCGTCGCGCCATACCAGGCTTGTGCGGGTCATGCCCAAGCGGTCGAAAGTAGCGTTAGTGAGATCGCCAACGTCGAGGCCCAATCCCTGCGCCTTGCGGCCGTGTTCGATGACGAATTGGAGCAGGATGAAGCCCTCGCCCGAATAGCTGAAGCGAGTGCCGGGTTCGAAATGAATGCGCAACTTCTGGTCGGGCTCGATGAACCAGAAGTTGTTGAATCCGGTGGAATGGGTGAGGCACATACGCGGAGTGATCATTTCCCAGCGGGGATCATCGGCTAGATCTTTGTACGGCCCGTACTTGCCAGGGAAAACCGGATCGGTTCCATAGCTCGGGAGTGGCTTGTCGAGATCGTCTTTGATGGGCGTGTCGAGGTTGATTTTGCCCTGATCGACCAATTGCATGACGGTGTATGCAAAGACCGCCTTGGTGACAGACGCGCCATACATGACAGTGTCCGTGGTGAGCGGATCACCCTTGGCGTTGCGGATGCCGTAGGCGTGGACATAGCCGACCTTGCCTTGATCGACGACGGCAACGGCCACGCCGTTGGCGTGGGTGCGGGACATGATCTTGCTCACTTCGGCGTCAATCGCCGCGCCGCTGGGTATAGTTTGAGCGACAGCCCCGCCGGGAAAGCAGAAGACGGCAAAAAGCGAAGCGACGACAGACGGAACCTTTTTCAGCCTTCTCACGGTGAAAGTCCTTTCGGAACAGATGCTGGCTGACGATCTTTGGACGCGGCTGTGCGCCCCGAAGATTGGTTGGAGTTACGCACAGGGCCCCGTAAAACTCTGTCCTTTTTAAGACACTCGTAACGATGATCGTCAATCACGTAGCTAACTGCTGATTGCGTCGGCTGCCCTTCCAGCACAGCTAGACTGCTGAGTTGAAACCAATAGAAATCCTCGTCGGGCACGCGCCTCACGAGAACGTAAATTGTGCCGACACCAAAACGAGGGCGACAAACCGGCGGCTCGCGAATCTTGCGCGCGTCTTTGGCTACTCACTTGTCGTTATCATTTACAATCTGACAGGCTCAAATAGCACTCATCTTCAGTTGATGAACAGCGTCGATAAGAATCCAGCACGTTTGACGGGGGGGCTCGCAGATGGCTACCGAGGATGGGGCACCGTTGGCGGCGCTTCCGCGGCGCGTCCTGATCTTGATTCTGGCCTGCATAATTCTGATCATCTCACTCGCCTGGATCTATCTGATCCATCTTGACGATCAAATGGCCTCCTCGATGGCCCAGGACCAGATGATGGCGGAAATGGGCATGGCGATAAACGCGCCCTGGACGGCTGTAGACGTTCTCTTAACCTTTACAATGTGGACTGTGATGATGATCGGCATGATGGCACCCTCGGCCGCGCCAATGGTCCTGGTGTTTGCCGCGGCGCAGTCCCGGCGCGGAAACCAAAGCGTATCGCTTTCGGCCGGGATGTTTGGACTGGGCTACGTTTTGGTTTGGGCCATGTTCAGCGCGGTTGCTGCGGTCGCACAGTGGGTTCTGCACGAAACAGCATTGCTTTCGCCGGAAATGAAGGTACTGAGCCCATCGATCGGAGGAGTGGTTCTCATCGTTGCCGGCATCTACCAGATCACGCCCTGGAAAAGCGCTTGCCTTACCCACTGCCGCAGTCCTCTCAGTTTTCTGATGACGCACTGGCGCGAGGGCAGGTGGGGCGCTTTCGAAATCGGACGCCATCACGGTGCCTACTGCCTGGGCTGCTGCTGGGCATTGATGGTCATCTTGTTTGTGGTAGGTGTGATGAATCTGGCGTGGGTGGCAGCGCTGGCCGCGTTCGTTCTGCTCGAAAAGGTAGCGCCGCACGGCGCGCTTATCGCGCGAATTTCGGGCGCTGCTTTGATTGCTTGCGGCATTATCACGATTTTTTAGAGCCTCGTTGCCCGGCAATAACAGGCTTGTAAATCGACCGATGGGACGCCAATATATGGCCCAGACCAATGACTCACAATTGGAAGATTAACGGAACGATATTCATTGCTTGCAATTGCGATTATGGCTGCCCGTGCAATTTCAACGCTCTGCCCAGTCGCGGAAAATGCGAAGGCCAGTGGACGTGGCATGTCACTTCGGGCACGTACGGTGACGTTACCCTCGACGGTCTCAATTTCTCACTTTTCGTAAAATGGCCCGGCGCGATCCATCATGGCAACGGCGAGGCGTTAATTTTTATCGATGAGCGCGCCGACCAGCAGCAGCGGGATGCCATCACGACGCTTGTAGACGGCAAGGTCGGCGGTCCTTGGGGCATTCTGGCCTGGACATGGCCGACGATCCATGGGACTAAATTTGTTCCTTATATTGTGCGGGACGAAGGTATCCATTCGCGCCTCGAGGCAGGTTCCTGCTTCGAGCTCGAATTGGACACCATCAAGAACCCAGTGAACGGGACAGAGGTCCATCCAGCGGTCTTGCTACCGGAGGGCTTGGTCACCAAGCGAGCCGACCTGGGCGCTTCGAAGGTCTTCCGTCTGGAAGACGCAATCAGCTACGACCACTCCGGCAAATATGCGGCAGTCGGCGAATTTGACTACTCAGGTCCTCCGGCCAAATGACCTATCCGGCCGCGAGCATGCGCCCGATGGTTGTCCTTCCTCGCCGAACTCCCGTCGCGCTGCGGGTCGGCCAGTTTCCGGTAACGGCTGCCGGCTCAGACATATGGACCCATACCGAGCGGGATTGGGCAGCAAATCGTCACCGCCTTAATTGTGCTGATCGGACTGGGAAGGACTGATGAAATCAAATACAAGATCAACCTTGCCGTCTTGATCGTGACGAGTTAGCTGCACGTCTTGCGGCGATGCGTTGGGAGGCAACGCGTCCTTATGCGAAGCGTAAAAATCCGAGATACTCCAACGTCGCATCCACTGGCCGGGTTGCACTACGGACCGCAAATCATTTTCCGTCTTGGCGTCAAGACCATATACCCGAACCGTACCGATTCGATATCGCTGGCCCTCGTCGACGACGAATACGATAGACTCGGTTTTCCGTGCGTTGTCGCATGACATGTCAGTGCTGATCGTGAAATCCATGAACCCATTCGCCTCGTACAACGCGGCAATCGCGGCCAGACCAGCCGTTATTCCATAGGTTGTGACGATCTCGCCATCTTTCAGTGGCACAAGGTTGCGCAGTTGGGCCTGGGGAAACGCGGTCGTGCCTTTGAAATAAAGGCTGGTCAACCGGAACGAACTAGGGGGCGGCGCTTCCGTGAGATCAATTGTGACCGAAACATGCACTGCTGTGGAGTCTTGGCTCTCGGGCTGCCAGGTTGCACAGGCTCCCTTCACGATGTAGCCAGACCCGTCAAGTTGGGACAATTGTTCCAGAGATATTTCGTCGACCTTCACAAGCCACTCGTCCGAGCCACCTTGAAATTCTTTTTGTTCTAAGATTTGCGCGAGATGTTCGCGGGCGGCATTCGCTAGATGAGGTGCCCCGGTTACTTTCACGGCGTCGAGGATGATCTTGGGGCGAGGTGATTGCTGGGCGCAAATCGGCAGGGAGCATGCCAAACCGCAACCAATCGCGAGCAGAGAGCGTGCTCGAAGATACGACATACGTGAAAATATACTCTGTCAAATCTGGGGGTGCAACGTTCGGTCTGATGCCACTTGGATGTATAGTCCGCTTCCGGTCCATTTGGTTGCCCAGTACTCCAGATGGACTTGGAACCATTAGCTTGCGGTGGAGACTGCTCTCAAACGAAAACGATGGGATTGCCCTCACGCTTCGCTGTGTCAATTAACCCCAGGATTCCGCGGAGTGCCGACGTGAGGTGCCTGGACAAACTCATTTCGCGGTCGTCCAGGAAACTGCGGACTTCTTGCTCAAGGGCTGGCAACAAAGTAAGTTCGATAATATCGCCTGAATGAGAACCAGAATAAAGGCACCTGCTTAGTAAGGTTGATTCGTGCTCAGTCGTAATCGTGCGTAACTCTTCTCTCAGTTCGGCAACGCTCGCAATATTGCCAATCCAGAACTCGGAAGCGATGAATGCTTCGCGGGGAAACTTTCGATCATGCTCAGGTGTTGGGAAATAGTATTCCCCGGTGAAGTCATTTCTTGCCGCACCAAGCGACTCCGCATCAATGTCTAGCGTTGCTCGACTGCGGTAAACAAGGGCAGAAAGACTCATGATGTTTTTGCGCGAGAAGCGATACCGCAATGCTTAATATACGGTCATTGAAGGGCGATCGTCTTGTGCTTTTCCTCAGTGGACGTATAGTCCGCTTCCGGGACATGTGGTGGGCCAGTACGATATTGGGACCAGGACTCCGTTAACCAGCACTTTGGTCAGCAGGTCTTTTACATTCTGTTACAAATTGCGAAGATTGGCACGTCCCGCACTACGAAGGCGGCTTGAGCAAAGAATCGAGCTTCTTGACCCATTCTTTGTTGCTAAGATCGAAACTTAGCGGTCGACAACAGTCACAATCTGCAACCTGACAACGCATTTCTCCGCCCTTAGCGAGGTTGTGGCCGTCGTAAGCTATTACCAGATGCGGGTCCAAAGGATGACCGCATATCTTGCAGTTTCCGTTCTCGTCGTCACAGGCGTTGGGATCGTGGTTGCTCATGGATTTGATTTATCACATTGAGCGGCTTTTTGACCATGACGAGCGTACTCGCGCATCCCCGAACAAGCACGTGTTTCCGGACATATCCCGCCGCCAAGCCTTCACTTCCTGTACAGAGACTCAATGATCTTCCGAAGTTCGGGGCTCTGCACCTCCGACAAGGCTTTCTCGACATCAAACTTCCTGCTCTCTCGCTGGGTTGCTGCCCGCTGAGCGACCCGTTTCATCCCTTCGTCCACCTCGTCCCAAATCTTGAGACTTCGAGGTCCGAGTAGCTGTCGCAAGGGCGCAGCGCCGAACTCGCGGTGGCTCGCGATGTTCTGCACGTCTTCAAAGAGGCCAACGGCAATCAGGTCCTCAACGTCAGATTCGACATTTTGCAAGACGTCTTCTATCGTGGAAAACAAGTTCGTCAACTCGTTCGTTCGGCCATCCGAGTAACTTTCGACCACGTAGTGAGCGAGCTCACTCATGCCCACGTACAACGGTAGTTCACCTTCCGTTTCCCATTCGCTTCGGAAGGCAGCCCACTGACCGCTGAAGCCAGGAACCGAGTTGACAATCCTGTCGAGCTGCTCACGTTTCACAAAAAAATTGATCCTCGTCGTTACTGCCCACGGCCCCAATGGAATTGCGTGTCTCGTTCAAGAGTACCGTATAACGACACCAACTACACCGACTTGCAAAGTCCCGAGTAGTCACCTTCGCGGACATACGCCCGCCTAGTATGCACATCTCCGAGAAGTGCCGCATGAAAAGCATGATGTGCCCTGCTTCTCGACGGTCGTGGGATGAGTAGCCCCGCGCTATGAGATTCCAGATAAATCGGACCGGTGAGGCCGCCCATTCCACTTGGGCGATGTCCCCGTGGAAGGTACCTTCCTCTCCTTGACAGCTTAGGGGTACGAGTGATACACCCCTAAGTGCTTTAGGAGGGTGAATGAACGAACAGGCACAACTGTTGCCGGGGACGCTGGATTTGCTCATTCTGCGAGCGGCTTCGCTCGGCCCGCTGCACGGATACGGAATCCTGCTGCGCATCGCACAGATTTCGAATAATGCGCTGCTCGTGGAACAAGGGGCGCTTTATCCAGGACTTTTTCGGCTGGTGCGGCAAGGGCTGCTCAAGGCTAAGTGGGGAACTTCGGATAACAATCGCCGGGCAAAATTCTACGAGCTGACAGCCACCGGGCGAAAACGGCTGCATCAAGAAACGGAGAATTGGAATCGGCTGGCAGCGGCGATCGGAGCGGCGCTGGCGGCGGAGATTTGAACCTCGAGGAGGTAAAGGAAGTACAGGAGGTTGAAGACGCAAAGGAGAAAGGAAACTTCTTATGAAGATTCTCGCTTATTTGCGGGCGCTCTGGGACGTGGTGCTGAACCGGGCGCGAATAAATCGCGAACTCGAGGAGGAGATTCGCGCGCACATCGAGATGCACGCCGATGATCTGGAGCGCGGCGGGCTTTCGCGCGTCGAGGCAGAGAGGAGCGCGCGCATCCGGTTCGGAGGCGAGGCGCGGTTTAAGGAAGAGTGCCACGAGGCGGCGGGCGGAATGTTCATCGATTCCCTGCGGCGCGACGCGCGGTTTGCGTTGCGCCTGCTGCGAAAATCGCCGGGCTTCACGGTTGTGGCGGTTTTGGCGGTGGCAATGGGAATTGCAGCGAATGCCGTAGTCTTCAGCGTCCTGAACGCACTAATCCTGCGCCCGATCAACGTGCCCGGCGGGCAGAATCTTTACATGATCGAGCGGGGCAAGGGCGCGCCGACGCAGTCTTATCCCGACTATCTCGACATACGCGACCAAAACCGGACCTTCGACGGCGTGGTGGCATACGACATAGCGCCGGCAGGGTTGGACACCGGCGGCAGTGCATCTTCGGTGTGGGTGTATGAGGCGAGTGGAAACTATTTCGACGTGCTGGGCGTGAAGCCTTATCTCGGACGTTTTTTCCATAGTTCGGACGAGCATGGGCCGAACAGCAGTCCTTATATCGTGTTGAACTACGCCTATTGGCAGGCACGATTTGGCGGCGATCGCGGCGCAGTCGGCAGGACAGTCCAACTGAACAAGTATCCGTACACAATTCTCGGCGTGGCACCGCCCGATTTTCGGGGCACGGAAATGTTCTATGCGCCTGATTTCTGGGTGCCGCTGTTGGAGCAGGAAAACGTGGAGGGCGGCAGCCAGCTGAACAGGCGAAGCGCTCGGGCAATCGAACTTGTGGGGCGGCTGAAAACGGGAGTAAGCGCCGCACAGGCCGCAACCGATTTGAATTCCGTGGCGGCATACTTGGCGAAAACGTACCCGGCCGAGGATGACCGGATCAATTTTAAGCTGGCAAGGCCGGGACTTTTCGGCGACTTGCTGGCCGGGCCCGTGCGAGCGTTCTTGGCAGCGCTAATGGTGCTGGCGGGCCTGATTCTGCTGGCGGTTTGCGCCAATCTAGGCAGCCTGTTTGCGGCGCGAGCGGCGGACCGCTCGAAAGAAATTGCGCTGCGGCTCGCGCTAGGATCGAGCGCGCGGCGCGTGGTAAGGCAGCTTCTGACGGAAACTTTGCTCGTTTCGCTGATTGGCGGCGCGGCCGGATTGTTGGTCGGGATGGTGGTTTTGCGTTGGCTGAGCCAGTGGCGTCCGGTTCCCGATTTTCCAGTAAATGTGCCGGTGAATCCTGATTCGACTGTTTATGCGATTGCACTCTTGCTGGCGCTGGCGAGCGGATTCCTTTTCGGACTGGCTCCGATGCGACAAGTGATGCGGGCCGATGCGTATCAGATAATCAAGTCAGGGACGACCGGGAGCGCGGGGCGGCGGATTGCGTTGCGCGACATGCTGCTTGTGGTGCAGGTGGCGATCTGTGCGGTGCTGCTGACAGCTTCGTTGGTAGCAGTGCGAGGGCTGGTGCGATCACTGCACGGCGATTTTGGATTTTCGCCGCAGAACGTGACGCTGGTGGAAACCTATCTTGACATGGCGGGATATAAGGGCGACGCGGCGCGAGCGATGCAGCGGCGGATGATTGAAGCGGCGGAGGCGATTCCGGGCGCGACGGCTGCGGGCGTTTCCGATCGAGTGCCGCTGGGAATCGGATGGAATACCGACGAGATTTTCAGGGACGATAGCACAGACACGAGAGCGTCGCACGAGGTAGCGGACGCGCTGAAGTACAGCGTGACGCCCGGCTACTTCGAGGCTGCGGGCACAAGCCTGCTGGCGGGACGAACTTTCACGTGGAACGACGATAAAAACGCGCCGCGTGTAGCCGTCGTGAACCGCGAATTCGCACGCGAGGTTTTCGGCACGGCTGAAGACGCGGTGGGCCGGTATTTCAGGAACAGTGGTGGGCGCATGCAGGTTGTCGGGCTGGTTGAAAACGGAAAATACGAAACCCTGGCGGAGAACCCGCGTCCGGCGATGTTCTGCCCGACGCTGCAATCGCCATCGAGCGCCACGTGGCTGCTGGTACGGTCTGATCGGGATTCGCAGGATGTTGCCGAGGCGCTGCGCAGCATGTTGCGAAGGCTTGACGCAGGATTGCCTTATACAGTTAGGACATGGAACGCGGAAATGGCTAGCGCGTTATTTGCGTCGCGGGCGGCGACGGTGTCACTGGGAGTGCTTGGAGTGCTGAGCGCGATGCTGGCGGTGACGGGAATTTCCGGAATGGCTTCCTACTCGGTCAGCAAACGGCTGCGAGAGTTCGGGATTCGTATCGCGCTGGGCGCGCAGCGGAAGGAAGTGTTGAGCGCCGCGCTGGGTAGGGCTTTTTGGCTGCTGGCATGGGGCTCGGCGGGAGGAGTACTGCTGGGAACCGCGGCGACACGCGTCCTCGCGCTAATCGTTTATCAGGCGAGCCCGCGCGATCCTCTGGTGCTGGCGGGCGTTGTGATGGCGATGGCTGCGCTGGGATTGCTCGCGACGTGGATTCCTGCGCGGCGCGCGCTGAAGGCCGATCCTTTGATATTGCTGCGGGAGGAGTGAACGAGATTACCGAAAGTGTTCTGGCTACCATAACTCCTGACTCCGCTTACCGGAGATGTACTGGGCTGGTTCTCGATATGGACGAGGACGGGGTTCGTCAGGATTTGCGGGTGCGGCCGTACTGGCATCGTTGATTTATACTCTCAGAGCATGGCGTTCTGAACTCCTCACCACAGGCGCGGGGCATACGTGAAAAATCTCTTTGAAGCAACAAGGGTGCAAGAAATGAAGGAACGGATTGCATTGTTGCGGCCAGACAGTGAGCGGTTGTGGGGCACGATGAATGCGCCACAAGCGGTGGCCCACTGCTCGGGGGGGCTGGAGTTGGCGCTAGGGGACAAGACTCCGCCGCGGGTGTTCGCCGGGCGGCTCTTCGGGTGGATTGTGAAGCCCTTGGCGCTCAGGGACGACGAACCGATGCGGCGGAACTCGCCGACGATAAGCGATCTAGTAGTGCAGGATGAGCGGGACCTGAGAACGGAACGGGAGCGGCCGTTGGCATTGATCGATCGGTTTGCCGCGGCCGGTCCGGCGGGATGCTCCAAGCATCCGCATAGCTTCTTTGGGCGGTTAACGCCAAATCAGTGGGCGGTATTGATGTACAAGCATCTAGATCATCATCTCCGCCAGTTTGGGGTTTAGCACCGGAGAGGGCTGAATTCGCTCGGGATGCATCAAGACGATCGTTCCATTACTCGACTTGTTCGAGTGCGGCCTCAGTCAGGAACCGGCACAAACATGGACAGCACCGACCGTCGTCCGTGTCAGTGTTCATTGGTGTGATCTGCTGTGCCGTCTGACCAGGTGCTGACAGGGATCATGAATACAGTTAACCGGCCCGGAATCTCCACGCCGCCGATCATGGGAGAGCCCGGCAGCCCTGCACCCCAAGATTTGGGTTCCGTTCGTTCGGCCCAGAACATCAAATGCGGATGGAAGTGCCCGGCCTGATCGCCCAGATAGCCTTGCTTCGACAGCATGTAGGACATCGCACCGGCTTCGAGCGCAGGCAGTTCCTTGTTGTCAAGAGCGGAGTTGATCTCGTCGAGCATCTGGGTTTCCGATTTCCCCGCTAGCGCCAGCCGGGTTCTCGCGATGGTGATCGGAAGGTATGTTCGCACGGCCGGTGGATTGAAGCAGATCGGCGCTCGGATTTTGGGATTCCAAAACTCGGGATCCCCAAACCCCGCCGTCCAGGAGCGTTCCACGATACACACGAAACCGTTTGTGCCCTTAAGCGCCGTTTTGTAACCTTGCCGCTCCAGGACCATTACCTCCGCGTTATCCGCGACGCTCGCGGGGGCTGCACTTCTCGCTAGAGCTGCTTCGGCATTGCGGTCCGCAATCAAGTATTGATCCAGCGGGGCCATGTTCGGATAGGGTGTTTTGGCGTTCTGAGCATGTGCGTGTGCCTGCCAGGCCGCGCTGACCACCACCAGCAGAACAAGTCTTGTCAGTGCGCTCGTCCCTTGACCGTGTCGCTGCATTGATTTCTCCAGAGATAAGGTTCTGTCGTTATACCACTGCAAGGGCGCACCACGCTAATTCTAGAAACTTGTCGTTGGACTATACGGCTAAGTCCCGTGTAGTACTTCAACTGCCCGGTTACGGCGGCGGTCTCAATAGGTCGATGCAACACTAGGAGCGAGCCCCAGGTCCAGGAATTCCAAGGGCTAAGAATAATCCGCGAGCACAAGAGCAAAGAAAAGGCGTCCTGTTTAGGTAAAAGCGAACTGCAACCCAAAGGGTGGGTCCGCTTGAAACGTATTGCCAGATCAAATGACCGGAGGGGTGTTGCATCGACCGTCTGAACCGGCACCGCTATACGGACAAGTGCGGGGGTAACCGCGTGAATTAAGTCCGAGGCGATTTCCGCCGGTCACTGTCCTCGCCGCCTAGGGCGCGAATGGCCGTCAGCCATGCGTCAACGGCGACCTGCCGCGGGGCATTCATGTTCTCAAACGCCACCGCCAGGCCGAAGGCCCCCAAGCCACCGCCTGATTCCGAACGAATCACTCTGCCATCAAGGTCGCAGCGCCGCAAATCATCGGAGATACAAACGTGCAACTTGGTGTCCACAGAGATAGGCTCAAGCGTTTCGATAAAGCAGCCATCCTTACTCAGATCCAAAATCTGACCACGAATCAAATTCCCGTTTGGCAGAGTGAGTTGCGCATCCTCGAACGACAAGGACCGCAGGTTAGCGCGCCTCCCAGAAGTCGATATTTGGGTCATGGTCCCTTCTATGCGAATCCGCGTTAAGTACGACGCTTATTGTAGGAGTCTTTCGCGGTCCGGACAGCAATTGTGAAACCTGAGTTGCCGAAACGCCATTAGCAGCTTGTTGAAAAAACGGGAATTCCGGTTTTTTAGTGGGAAGCGAACGGGGGCTTTGCCCCCGTTCCCCCAGGATTTAACGCTTAGATGCCTTCCCGCTGAGGGGCTCTTCAGTCCCAGATCTTCACCTGCGGCCAAAATTCCTTCAACGGCTGCTTGAGCCCTCGGCAATAGAACAGGTCGACATGCTCGTACGGCATCGAGTATGGGTGGTACACGCTCGCGACCTTCTGCACGCTCGCAAACATTTGCTCGAGGCGCTCTTGGCTATCACCCATGACAATCATACTTTCGCCCGTGTAATCGCGCGGCCCCCAGAAGAAATAACTTTGGTGACCGCTGATCGCCCACGGCAATCCATATTTCGGCCCGAAGAGATCGATCGCGCCGGCTTGGCCATAGTTCTGGACAAAGATCGCCGTCTTCGCTCGAACATCCGGCGGCAAACTGTTGTAAACGCGCGCCACCGTCGCGACCATTTCCGGCCAGCCAAACTCGGACGCATAAATCTGCGGCAAGGGGCCCAGCTTGAGCGTCTCACTTGCAGGCGGCGAGAGGTGCAACGCGCGCGTGTAGCGAATGTACGCTTCGACCGGCAGCACCGGCGTGGCGAGCGGCGCAAGAATCGCGCCCGCGGCGATGAGCAGTGCCGGGTAGGCCACTCGCCGCCACCTTCGCTGCCGCGCCTCGAGGAACATTTCCCACATGACGCTGCCGGCGGCGAACACCAGCGGAAAGGCGGGGAAGAGGTAATAGACGCGCGGACTCATCGTAACAATCACGCCCGCCGTAAACACCCACGCCCAGCCCAGCGCGCGAAATCTCTTCCCTTGCTCCGCGAACAAGAAAAACCACAGGCCTGCTAGCCACAAGGGCGCGGTCAACGGATTCATCGACCCAATTTCCTGACCGAAGAAACTGAAGAAGCCCAACGGCACGTTCCGGCCGCTGCGTCGAATGTTGGCCTGCAATTCGAGAAATGGAAAGTGGTGCCGAACATTCCACCAGAGATTCGGGGCAAAAATCACAAACGCGACCACCCCACCAATCCATAACCACCGATTCGCGAGCAGCTTCCGTTGGTTCGTGAGCAGTAGTCCGAGGACAATCCCAGCGCCGAAGATCATCATCGAGTACTTGTTCTCGAGACCGATGCCCGCGACCACGCCGAACCAAATCCACAGCCTCTCATTTCCGGTTTTGATGATGCGAATCACGAGATACGCGCAGGTCATCCAGAACAGTGGCTCGAACGCATTCATCGTGAAGATGCTGTCCGACCCGAGAATGCCGGGCGCAGTGAGCGTGGTAACCGCCGCAAGTACCTGCGCGAAGCGCCTCCCACCGAGTTCGCGCGCAATCAGCGCGGTTAGCACAACCTCCACCGCCCCCGCGAGCGCCGGCAAAAATCGGATCGCGAGCAGCGACTGACCCAGCGTATGTCGCACCACCCAGGCAATGATCGCGATCAGCGGCGGCTGATCGACATAGCCCCAAGCGAGATGACGGCTGCAGGCCAGGAAGTACAACTCGTCACCCAAGTACCCGTACCTGTGTCCGGCGTACAAATGCACCACCAGCTTGCACGCGGCAATCAGGAGTACAATCGTGGTCGCGCCCAGCATCGGACAAAGGTACCTTTCGTCATGGCTCTCTACCGTGCCCCCCGCCATTCGCGACTGCGACTCCACCATCATCCTCGTTTGCTCCAAATTGCCAGGGTTGCAATTATAGGACCGAGCGCAAGCATTTTCATTGGTGGTATAACTGGGCGGCCCGTAGTCGGTTAGAGCCGATGAAGAAAGTTGCCGGCCTGTTGAAACGGCGATTCGACAATATCATTGCCTACCTGACCCATCCGATTACCAACGCCACCAGCGAATCCATCAACGCCAAAATTCAGTGGGTGAAATATACCGCTCGAGGATTTCGCGACAAACAGAACTTCATCAACGCGATCTATTTCCACTGTGGAGGTCTGGACCTGGCTCCTGGGACCCACTGAGAACCCGGTTGGGCGAAAAAACATCTCTTCTGCAACTTTAATTGAAAGAACTCGTCTGAAGTAAAGAAGGTCAAGGAGACGAGCGAATGCGCGGAGACAATAACCAACAAGATGCAATGTTCAGTTACGTTTCTCCAAAGAAGCGAGTACCAGCCGATCATCCGTTGCGGCCCATCCGCAAGATGGTGGATGAGTTTCTGAAAGAGATGTCGCCGCAGTTTGCGAAGTTGTATTCCGATGTGGGGCGGCCATCGATAGCGCCGGAGCGGCTGTTTCGGTCCCTGCTGTTGCAGATTTTCTATTCGGTACGCAGCGAGGGAATGCTGATCGAGCAGTTGCAGTACAACCTGCTGTTCCGGTGGTTCGTGGGGATGGAGATGGACGAGGTGGTGTGGAATCACGCTGTGTACAGCAAGAATCGGGAGAGATTGCTGAACGGGGAGATCGCGGCGTCATTTTTCGCGCGGGTGCTGGAACGAGCGAGGCCGTTCATGTCGGATGAACATTTCGCTGTGGACGGAACGTTGATTGAGGCGTGGGCCAGTCAAAAGAGTTTCCGACCAAAGAATGGGAGTGGGAAGCCCGCTGGCCAGGGAGGAGGGTCGACTTTAGAGGGCAAAAACGAAAGAACGAGACGCATGAATCCACCACGGATCCCGATGACCGGTTGTGGACGAAGTCCCGAGGCAGCGAGGCGAAGCTGAGCTACATGGGACATGTAATGATGGAGAACCGCAACGGGCTTTTGGTCGAGACCTTTCTGACCGAGGCGAACGGAAGAGCGGAGCGAGATGCGGCGCTGCTCATGGCCGAGGCCGTACCGCAGGGAAAGCGAGTGACGTTGGGAGGAGACAAGAATTACGACACCCGAGAATTCGTGCGAGAACTGCGCGGGATGAACATCACCCCGCATGTGGCGCAGAACACGGCCAATCGGAGGAGCGCGATAGACGAGCGGACCACACGACATGCGGGGTACGAGGTGAGTCAGCGGAAGAGAAAACGAGTGGAGCAATCGTTCGAGTGGATGAAGATCGTGGGGATGCTAAAGAAGGTGAAGTTGAAAGGAATCGACAAGGTGAGGTGGCTGTTTACCTTTACTGGGGCTGCGAAGCACGAAAAAATCCACCCGTTGGAGGGGTATTTTTTCTTGACTTCTCCTTTTATAGAACGCCACATGGGTGGAGTCGAGGTGTGGCGCGGTGGTGTAGGTGGAGCCTATCTGTTGCCGACCCTTTCGTGAGTCGGTGCCTCACTAGCTCCACCTTG
>Ga0207105_1156_pt1 | contig 16672 bp, 13 predicted proteins | sample Alteio_BWMinHeat_77_FD_153569 | JGI IMG/M metagenome (GOLD analysis project Ga0207105, IMG submission 153569) | Enriched cells from forest soil in Barre Woods Harvard Forest LTER site, Petersham, Massachusetts, United States -... | ecosystem: Environmental > Terrestrial > Soil > Temperate forest >... | reverse complement strand
CATAAGCGAATTGCTCGAATTCCAAATCATCATGACATCATCCTGTTTATCCTGCCGCTTGCGATCCTGCATATCTTGTAAAAATTTATACAAGAGGCTGAATACAGATGATGCAGACATCCGTATTCTTTTTTTAAAATTATCAATCCAATCAAAAAACCCAATACTTACCGAAAGTAGATCAAGTTACTCCGGAAAAAAATTGCGTCTTTTTCTAGCAAAAACTTATTAAATCTCAATTTAATTTCACTTGTAGTTTAACTATACAGCTACCGTCTTTAATTGATGATTAATTAAATAAATCTGTATAATAAGTTAAGTGCTTTTTTATTAAAGCGAGGATTTATTATGAGTTACGATATTGTAAGTCAAATTAATAAACTAAAAGTATCCTTTGAAACTAACATGAAAGAATCAAATCCGATCGTAAAGCTTTGGTGCGGAAAACAAATTCACCAGCTAGATAATCTATTAAAATCCATTGAGCAAGTTAAAAAGGGGGAAAAAGCCGCTAATCACGTTGCGAAAGAGATCAAAAAATTTTGCAAAATAAAAGACTTTGGCTTGCCTAAAGAAACTAAAAAAGCGATGTCGTCGTTCCGGGCAGAATTACCCGATATCCTAAACGATATTTTCAAACTAGGCAAAGAAAACTTAGTTTGGGAAAAAACCATGATAAAGCAAAAAAATCCATCAAAAACATCAGTCGAATTACCTCGTATATCAATGGTTGAATACAGTAAGACGTTCTTTTCAGGTGTGGGACTTCAAGAATGGGAAAAATTTGTTTCTAACTTAAATCCTAAAGAATTAATAGTCTTAGAGAAGCTTCTCAACCACCAAGATAAGCCGGAGTTGATCAATTCATTCTTTGCAGAAGTTTCAAAGGATTTTAATAACTTAAAAGAAATAGTATCAGAATCTTCAAAAGCCTCGCAGATCTTAGAAAAATTAAAGTATGCTTTACCCTCTGGAATGCCTGTTACAAGAGAAGATGTCATGGAGCTATTTCCATTTGATCCGAACACATATCAAAGAATCATCAACAAAACAGGCGAAGGAGAAGAAAATCTTAAAATGGTCCAAAGTAATAATTCTGATCTAATCAAAATTCTCAGCGAAGAAAAATTAGAAGGATTTCCTAAAACAATCGAAGAACAAATTCGCGATGTTTGTGAAATTGCCTCTGTTTTAAAAAAGAAAGTGGCGCCATTGTTGTCGGACAAACAAAGAATTCTTCATATCGGATCAAAGTTTTCCGGTTTGCCGGCGACATTTGAACTACACCGCAAAAAAGACGGAAGCGTTGAGACTTTAATTAAACTCAAATTAATTGGAAAAGGCAGTTTTAAAAATGTGACATTAACTTGGGTCTTTGAAACCGGAGCTAGCAAAGCCAGAGCTAAAGCAAGGCTTGAGCATCCAAATTTTTCCGAGTTGAAGCGGCAAAAAGAAGCGGCTGAATATGAAGAAAAAATGCTAGAGCTTGTCAAGGGCGCACCCCATGTCATTCAAGTCGAGGATATTGTCTACAGTCGGGTTGGCAAAAAAAAACATCAAATCATGTACATGGATCCAGCCAAAGGCGATTTATCTAAGCTGGGGGACAAGTTGACTTCTGCACAAAAAGATAAAGTTGCCTTGGAATTTCTTGAAGGAATGGTTGAGTTAGACAAAAGAAATATTGTCCATCGCGACCTTAAGCCTGAAAATATCCTTCTGTTTTCCGATCCCAAAAATCCAAAAGAATTAGAAGCAAAGATAATCGATTTTGGCCTTGCAAAACATGCCCCTCTAGATTCGCCAGAATGGAAAAAAATGCAAAAAGAATTTGCAGGTACTATGCCATATATGTCACCTGAAATGTGGAGGAGAGCAGCGGGTTATACTCATCCCCCGATCACATCCAAAACTGATGTTTGGGCAGGCGGCTGCATTTTATGGACGCTCTTTGAAGGAAAACCGCCTCCATGGATAAAATATATGCAGAGCGACCCGCAAGGAGCTGTAAGCCTACTAAACTCAAAAAATAATCTTCCCGAACCGCAGAATAAAGAGACAAGGGAGTGGATTGCCTGGAAAATGTTGCGCCCGGATTCAGCTGATCGCTATACCTTTGAACAAGCATTTAATCATTTAAAGCAAATTGTCGCTAAGGATCAAAAAAAATCAAAAAGGTAACAGTTTAGATATCCCGACGAAGGAGGGGTACCTAAACTGTTATTCAAAAAGTTAGATATCAAATTGCGTTGGGTCAACGTCCATGTAATATGTTCTACTTGGCACAAACTTCAATTCAGGAATGCTATCTTCTGTCAATATCATCCTTGCGGCTTCAACAAAATCGACTAAATCATCGACGTTATTTCCCATTTCGTAGGCGTAAGTCAAATGATGTCGATAGAGAACATCGGCAATTTTGAATTCGATAAAAGGAACATCTTTGCCGATTTTTATCCAGAGCGGATATGCAGCTCCTTTTGAAATTTTCATATCTAAGTTGTCCGGCGGCAGCTTACGTGCAGCAACAGCTGCAAAATAGCGATTAGGATCTTCTTGGAGCTCATGGAAAGAAGCAGGAGGATGAGCCGCTTTGGTTCCATCAATTTGATAAAGATAGGCCATCCCTTCTTTTTCGGCTTTCAACCATAATTCCTCGAAGGATAAATCGCTAAAATCGCCTATGATGTGCACGGGAAGCCATTCTGCCCCGATAGCAAGACTCGACATGACATGATGATGTCCGTCAGCAAGAAGATATCCAAAAGCTGTTTTCACAACAGGAAGAGAGTCATGAATGGGAAAAGCGCTAAGATGATCATAGTATTTAAATGTCCACTTGCCTGTGGCTTGATTGAAAACGGCGTCTCCACTTTTCACGAGCGCAGCTATTTTCTCTTCAACATTGCGGCTTGAATAACGAGTTTGTCCCGGGATTAATGTTGAGATCTGTGTATAAAATACTTCGGTTGCAGTTGCTGAATGTGAATCTTTTTCAAGAGCCGCATAAGCGAAGCCTTGAAAGCTAAATCCAATAACAAACACAAGGGCTGCTAAAACAAATTTCATATTTATTTCTCACTTGGCTTTTCTAAACTCTTTTTCACGATGTCTCGATAGGAACGAGCTTGCTCTTTGATTGTTTCTTCATTTAAAGTCAACAAAGTGTGATCGCGCATGACGACAACTCCATTAATGACCACTGTGTTGACATCAGATGCCTTAGTTGCATAGACTAGATTAGAGTAGATGTTATAACAAGGTGTTTGATGAAGAGCATCCATATCCAAGATGATAAGATCTGCTTTTTTGCCTACTTCTAGCGAGCCGATGTCGCGCTCCAGATGCAAGGCACGAGCTCCTCGAATAGTAGCCATCTCCAATGCTTCTTTGGCCGTCACTGCTTTAGGGTCACCTGTTGCGACTTTGTGGAGCTTAGCGGCCATATCCATCTCATCCCAAATGTTGAGATCATTGTTAGAAGCTGCGCTATCAGTGCCAAGACCTACTGGAATATCGGCTAAGAGCATCTCTGGTACCGGAGCAATTCCAGAAGCCAACTTCATATTGGAATGAGGATTGTGCACTACGCCTGCGCCTGAATTTTTTAATATATCAATCTCTTCAGCCTTTGGAAACACCATATGAGCAATAATCACCTGATTATTTAAGAAACCAATGTTTTTAAGATAGGTCACGGGTGAGGCTCCGTGTTCTTTTTCGATTCTTTCGACTTCTTGTTTTGTTTCCGACACATGGATGAGAATAGGGGCGCCTGTCTGCTTGGAAAGTTCGCTAACGGCTATTAGGTGATCTTTTGACACAATGTAGGGAGAGTGCGGAGCAATAGCTGGCACAATGAGATCATGTCCTTGCCACTTCTCGATATATTTTTCCGCAATTTGCATGCCTTCGTCGAAGGTTTTGCCATCCGGAGCTGGGAAATCCATCACCCCTTGTCCAAGAACTCCACGTACACCAGCCTTCGCGGTTTCTTCTGCCACAGCATCTTCAAAATAATACATGTCCGCAAATGTTGTGGTTCCCCCTTTGATCATTTCTGCTAATCCCAAACGCGTGCCGATACGCACAAAGTCTTCATTGACATTTCTTGCTTCGGCAGGAAATATGTAGTTGGTCAGCCAATTCTGAAGCTCTAAATCGTCTGCGAGACCACGAAATAATGCCATCGCTGTGTGGGCGTGGCCATTAATCAAACCCGGAAGAATGACTTTATCTGTTGCATCTATGATATTGTTGCTGTTGTAGAGATTTTTTATTTCAGTGCGAGATCCGATGGCTATAATGCGTCCCTGTTTAATCGCAACGCCTCCCTCTTCGATAATCGAATTAACAGGATCCATCGTCACGATCGTGCCGCCTAGAATCAAATGATCTACTGTTGTTGCATTTTGAGGGTGATTTTTTTCCGCAGAAACGAGGGATGAATTGGAGATAAAAGCGAAAGTAAAGAGGAAAACAACTATAAAATTCTTTACATAATTAAACATTATATTCCTTTTATAATTTAGTTAAATAACCAATTTAATTAATTTATTGATTATTTATTAAATTGTCAATCCTATTAATGTAAAGCAATTAATATAAAAATAAATTAACTTTATACGAAGCGTTTGGAGTGTGAAGGGCGTTGCAAGCCCTATGTCGTTCTTACAGAACTCCTCTTGTTTTATCATTTTACCCAGGCCTCCCGCTTCGCTTCGGCCTGGGCTATGTTATTATGGCCTTTCAGGCCATGCAGAGAGAGTTTTGGTCTGAAAGACCTTGATAACATAGCCCAGGCCGAAGCGAAGCGGGAGGCCTGGGTTAATCAAAGTTAATAATTGAGTCCTGAAAGGACGACATAAGTTCCAGAAGATTCTATAGTTATTTATGCAACGCCCTTTCACACTCCAAATGCTTCGCGTAAATTTAATTTATTTTTACAATGCGATTACTTGTAAATTATGCAATTTATTGTTTTAAAATCGGCTTTTTGGCAGCTAAAACTTCGTCGAGACGCGTCACCGGCATTGTATGGGGGGCTGTCCTAACCAGATCGGGGTTGGCTTGGATTTCTGCAACGATAATTCTCATTACTTCTACAAAATGATCCAGCGTAGCTTTGGATTCGCTTTCGGTAGGTTCGATGAGCATGCATTCTTTGATGATTAAGGGGAAATATATCGTAGGGGCATGAATGCCATAATCTAGAAGGCGCTTGGCGATATCTAATGCTTTGATGCCTTTGTCTAAGTAATTGTCGGCTTGCAGAACAAATTCATGCATGCAAAATTGTGGAAAAGGACTGCTAAATAAGGACTTAAGATGTGCTTTCAGATAATTTGCATTGAGAACAGATTGTTCAGCAATGCGCCTTAAGCCATAATGGCCATGCAACTTCGCATATAAATAAGCCCGCAGATAAATGGCGAAGTTACCATGAAAGGAAGCTATCATGCCGATGCTGGCGGCATCTTTCCAAATAATATGATACTTATCGCCCTTCTTTTCCACGCGCGGTAGAGGTAAAAATTCTTTGAGTTTTGCATTGCAAAGCACTGGACCAGAACCCGGTCCTCCGCCGCCATGAGGCGTTGAAAAAGTCTTATGCAAATTAATATGCATGACATCGAATCCCATATCTCCAGGCCTCACGACATTGAGCATAGGATTAAGATTGGCTCCGTCATAATACAATAGGCCTCCGGCTTGATGCACAATAGCAGCAACTTCCGTGATGGCTTGGCTGAAGATGCCCAGCGTATTGGGATTTGTGAGCATTAGAGCAGCGGTGCGGTTAGATGCTAAGCTCTTTAAATGACCTAAGTCTAAGTCGCCGTTGGCGTCCGATCGAATTGTGACGGTTTTAAAGCCGCACATAGCCGCAGTAGCAGCATTAGTGCCATGAGCATTATCCGGAATTAACACTTCATCTCTTAGGGAATCATTTTGCTTGCGATGATACTCGGCAATCATGCGCATGCCCACAAACTCGCCTTGAGCTCCGGCATTGGGTAAAAGTGAGCCTGCGGTCATGCCGCAGACGCGGCACAAAATCTCAATAAGCTCGTGGATAATCTGTAGATTGCCTTGTATCGATTCTTCTTGAGCTAAAGGATGCGTATGCGTAAAACCCGGTAAAGAAGCACATAATTCATTCACGCGCGGGTTAAGCTTCATCGTGCAGCTTCCCAAAGGATAAAAATTGGTATCGATGCCCATATTTTTTTTGGCTAAGCCGCAAAAATGACGTGTCAGATCTATCTCAGAGACTTCCGGCAGATTAAGAGGAGCTTGCCGCAAAAAAGTTTTTTCAGGAACAAATTGTTGAAATTCCGAAGCATCCCTAGGAAGGCTATATGCATGCTGTTCTGCTTGTGACTTCTCAAAAATTGTTTTGCTCATAGTTGTTTTGCCGCTTGGATATATTTATCTAACTGATCTTTTGATTTTGTTTCTGTGACAGCGATGAGAAGACAGTTTTTAAGATCCGGATAAAATCTTTCCAGATCTAAGCCAGGTTCAATGCCTTGTTCCCGAAAAAAGCTTTGCACTTCCGGAATAGGGCGGGAAAATCGCATGGCGAATTCATTAAAGCAGGTTGAATCTCCTAAAGAAGTTATACCGGGAATCTTTTGCAATTGGAACTTAAGATAAGCCGCGCGTTGATAATTTGTTAAAGCTAATTTTGGAATGCCTTGTTTGCCATACCATAGCATCGCAATTAAGCTAGCTAAGGCTGCCAAAGCTTGATTTGTGCAAATATTGGAAGTAGCTTTCTCGCGGCGAATATGCTGTTCGCGCGCTTGTAAAGTCAGCACAAATCCTCTTCTTCCTTGAGTGTCGCGGGTTTCGCCGACAATGCGGCCCGGCATCTGCCTGATTAATTCTTGACGGCAAGCCAGGTATCCAGCATAAGGCCCTCCATACTGCATTGGCAAGCCCAAGGGCTGGCAATCGCCCACGGCGATATCGGCGCCTAATTCCTTGGCAGAGGCATATAAACCATACGCCAATGGATTTGCAGAAACAATCGTAAAGGCTCCGCATTTTTTTGCTTGGCTGCTGACTTCTTTAATATCATCGATGACGCCCAAAAAATTGGGATAAGAGACGATGACAGCAGCGGTTTTTTCATCCAGGGCAGACATTAAGGCCTTTTGATCGATCCTTCCATCGCTTAAAAAAGGGACTTCGACCAGCTCAACGGCATGGCTAGCTAGATATTGTTCGACAACGGCGCGATAGTGCGGGTGCAAAGAACGCATGATAATAATTTTATTGCGCTCTCTCTGATAGCGCAAAGCCATTAATACTGCTTCAGCACATGCTGAGGCTCCATCGTAAAGAGAAGCGTTAGATGCATCTAATCCTGTTAAAGCGCAGATGGCCGATTGAAATTCAAAGATGATCTGTAGCATCCCTTGGGAAGCTTCGGGCTGATAAGGCGTATAAGCGGTGAGAAATTCCGATTTGCCGCAGATTGCTGCAACTAATGCGGGAACGTGGTGTTCATAGGATCCGCCGCCAAGATAGTTGTCAAAATGAGTAAAGGCATTTTTTGCTGCAAGAGACTCCATCAATTGCACGCCTTCATACTCTGAAATTCCATCATCATGGGATGGCCTCTGAAGGCGCAAATTCTTTGGTATTGCTTGAAAAAGCTCTTGTACGTCTTCAATGCCGATTTTGCGAAGCATTTCGCGGTTCTGCGGTTCTTGATTGGAAATAAAATCCATGAAAATCTCTATGAGTGTTTAGCTTGATATGCGTCTAAATCCAAAAGGCTGTTGAGCTCTTGTGGTTTGGAAAGTCTAATTTTAAAGATCCAGCCTTCGCCTTCAGGAGACTTATTAACGAGCTCTGAAGCTTCTAAAAGGGCTTTGTTCACTTCAACAATGGTCCCTGAAATAGGCGCGTAGACGTCGGCTGCCGCCTTGGTCGATTCCAAAACGGCCGCTACATCCCCGGACTTGATGTCTTTTCCAACTTCTGGCAACTCAACATAAACGATGTCGCCAAGTTCATGCTGGGCATACTGCGTCACGCCGACGGTGCCTATGCCATTCTGTTCTTTAATCCATTCATGCGTTTCAGTAAATTTCATCATTTAACCTCGCTTAAAGTAAGCTATTTTTACCATAAGGATCACAGACTCGACTTTAGGTTTTTTTATATATTGCAAAACAATCTATGGCCGCGACAGCGGCTACAGAGGTTAGCCGGGGGTGACGCAAGGAACCCCCGGTTCTTCCAAAGCATATTGAAGAGCCAGGAACTGGCGACATCTCGTTAAGAGTTTCGCCAGTTCCTGGCTTCATATTCTATCTGAAATTTACCGGGGGTTCCTTGCGTCACCCCCGGCTAACCTCTGTAGCCGCTGTCGCGGCAATTTACCGTTTTGTGGTAAAAAAAGCCTAAAGTCGAGACTGGAGACAGAAAAAGATACTGTATCTTCTTGTCTTTCATCCTGCATATCCTGTAACTCTCCCTACCTCAACTTCCAAAAAGGAAGTTTGACAACTTGTGCTTTAACGCGTTGCTGTCTAATCTGCACTTCCACATAATCGCCTTCCTGCAGCCTTTCTTCAACTAACACGATGGCAATGGCTTTTTGCAGGCTTGGCGACATTGTGCCCGATGTTACCGTACCAATTTTTTTATCTTCTCGAAAAACTTCGTAGCCTTCGCGTGCAATTCCTTTGTCGCTCAACACAATCCCATATTCAGAACGCTTTGTTTCTTTTTGTTGGAGTTTTTGCAATGCTTCTTTGCCCAAGAAGTCTTTCTTATCCCATTTCACTGTCCATGCTGAGACGCTTTCTATGGGGGCAATGCTTTCGCTGATTTCATGTCCATATAATGCATAGCCCATCTCAAGACGCAGCGTATCGCGTGCACCAAGCCCGATAGGTTGAATCTGATAGCTCTTGCCTTCGGTTAAAAAGAGATCCCACAACTGTGGGATGAGGCCATTAGGAGCATAGATTTCAAAGCCGCCAGCGCCCGTATAGCCTGTGCCCGATAAGATAATAGGTTGGTCGCGATAGGATGCCATCATAAAATGCATTGGCTTAAGATTTAAAGCTTCTGGGAACAACTGCAGGAGTAAGGGATGGGCGCTAGGCCCTTGAATGGCCAAGATGCCCTCGGTATCATAGCGATCTTGAATTTCGACTGTGAAGGCTTGGGCTTCCTTTTTTAAATGATCTAAATCTTTCTGACGGTTGCCGGCGTTAGCGATGACAAAAAAATGGTGGGGGTCCTGCTTATAAACGATGACGTCGTCAACACAGTATCCATCTTCGCGGCACAGCACCGTATAAGTCGCTGAAAAATTGCTTTTATCCGCGATTTTATTCGTGCATAGGTAATCTAAAAAACGCTCAGCCTCCGGCCCTTGAACTAAGATGCGCCCCATATGAGAAACGTCAAAGATTCCCACGTGTTGACGCACAGCCAAGTGTTCTTGGATAAGGCTTGTGTATTGCACAGGCATCTGCCATCCGGCAAATTCAACAAGCTTGGCTCCAAGCAAGGCATGCTTTTCGTATAATACCGTCCGTTTTAACGGACAAGTTTTAAGCTGCTCCATAAAGAAGGCTGCTGTTCGATCTGATATTCATCTGTCACAACGGAAAAATGTTGCGAAGGGCCCTCTGCTCGATTAATTCGATAGGTAAAGCCCATTCGATTAAATTGCTCGGGATCATATCCATAAAGACATTGTGCTGGAATAAAAATTTGCATCGAATACTGTGATTTCTTCATCTGCGATTTAACAATTAACTCATTAGGATCGCATAACTCATGCGTATCTTCAGTGCGAAAACGCGTAATTTCTCCTGCTTGATGTCCATCGATCATCTTTGGAAAAAAGAAAAAATGATGGCAGAAACGAGTGTTGAATCCAGAAGTCTTGACATCGCGGGTATCGATAAAAATCTCGACGCTGTCGCCGCGCATGACTTCGGGATAGGAGGAAAATTGATACTCGGCATTGATGTGGCAAAATAGCTCCAGCCCTTCTGAGTTCCACGCAATGGCTACGTCGGCGAAGGAGACTTCCGAACACAACTTAGAGGTATCCGGAAGCTGGTATTTTTTTGCAGAGGCAGAAGTGAGCCTTGGAAATGGCGGCTCAGCAAAAAGGCAGTCTGCACTGATTTGAAAAAAATTTACAGGCGACAATGCGGAATAGGAGACCTCTTCGGATCCTCTCCAACTAAACTCCTCTTCTCCATCTCCCATTCCGCTAAGATCCCTCATTCTTCTACCGGGCTTTCCTGTTGCTGATTGAGGTAATCTACGCTTAAAGCACCCTTTTCTTGCATCTTTTGCAATAAGCGCTCTGCTAACACTCGTTGAGCATCATTAGAAAGCATGCGATAGGCTTGCATGGTTTGCTCAGCAATGGCAGGAGCTTCTCCGCTAGAGTCTTTTCCTTTGATTTGGAAAAAATAGAGATCGCCATTGGGCGGAGTGTACACTTTCGACCATGCATTCTCTGCCATATCAAAGGCATCCTTAGTGCTGGCTGTTTCATCAGCGCGATCGGTGCGGTAGGCATCTTTGATAAGCTTCCATTGCACAGTCAGCGATTCTCTGACAGGCAGTTTATCCTCCCCTGCTTGTGCTTGCAAAGGATCATTAATCCAAGCAGCGGCTCCAGCAGATTTTTTTTCCAGGTCGGCTTCGATTTTCTTCACATGGCTATAAAAGCGCACTGGAGCACTTTGATCGCCATTGAGTTGGCTTTGCTCTAGTTTGGATTCGCTAGAGGCAGTATATTCTGCGCGGATAGCATTCAGGATCTTTGTAAAATAATGATCGGCGACATCATCTTTGACATCAGCATAGGGCCTCCAGCTGCCATCTTCATTTTGAAATTCTTTAGGATAAACATCGCGTATCTGCTGATAGTAAGCTTCTAATTGCTTATCAAGAAGCTGATCTAAAGTGCCGTTGTCAGTAGCTTCAGCGAAGGTCAATACTTCAAGTTTTGGGTCGCGGTCGAGAACTTTTACCCAATAATACATTTTTTGATCGCCGCTATAATGGGCGAGCTCTCCGGAAGGATCTTGAGCTAAAGGCGCCTGATCTAGCTTTTGAATCAATTGATCGCGATTTTCTACTCCGGAGAAAAGTGAAGATCCTCCTTTTAACTGAATGCCTGTGATCAATTTCTTCTTTTCGGCCGATTTCAAAGCTTGGTCAATCCATTCGGGATGGCTTTCGACGATAGCAGAACGAGCTTGGGCATCAAGCCGATCGCGCGTTTTTTCATCCAAGGCGTCAAGGGCGGCAAAACGCTCTTCGCGCGTGCCTGCTTTTTTGATTCCAAGTTCAGGGAATTGTTTTTTGAGCATTTCCCAATTTGAATCTTGAACTTCCCAGTCCCACATCTCTTTGATGCCGACTTTAGCCCCTAAAGTTTTTATCTCTGCTTGCGCAACTTCCACAAGATATCTGCGCTCAACAAGTTCGGGATATTTTTTAGAGACCTCTTCGGCTGTTAAAAAAGTCGTGGGCAGCTTAAGAAGGTCTTGATCATCGCGTTTAGAAACAGCGTTAAGATAAAGTTCGAATTTTTGCAGCGAACGATAATTGCCTAACTGCAGAGCCTCGGGCAAATGGTAGAGATCCCCCACAATAGCTTCTTTAGCATAAGCTTCAAAAGGTTTGAAGGTTTGCGGGTCGATAAAGACAGAGTCGCCCATATCATGGTAAAGGCGACGGAACAGCAACACTTGTTTCCAGACCGTTGAAGCTTTGGATTGATCCATGCCCATGCGACGCAGCTGCTCTTGAAAATACTCGGAGCCATTAGCTACGCCTAAATGAGGATTATTTTTCTGCTGCTGATAACTGATCTCACTATTGCGCATAAGATCAGCTAAGGCTTCAGCTTTAGTGACTTGATATCCCTTTTCTTCAGCGATTTTAGCGCTGTTGATGATAAACTCTGCCATCAGACGCACAAGACGCGGACCGAACCAATCTTCAAGTGTATGATAGCCAAAGAGGGATAGATCGCTTTGCGCTAAATTGGGATCGGGAGCCAGCCATGTGAACTGTTTTTCTTGATATTGCAATACGCGCCGCAACAACGATGCCGGAAACTGCTTCTCAGCTAAATAGAGGCTAATGCGGCTCTCTAACGCTTCTTTTTCGACAGGATCCTCAGACTGGCGTAAGGCCTCATAATTGGTTTTAAGATCGGGAGCAAAATAATTCCAAGCCGTAGATGCGCTCAAAAATCGCGCTTGAGGGTGCGTATACTCGCTAAAGCGCTTCTCTTTAGCCAAGCGCATCTGCAAATCCGGCATAATGTCTTTAGCGTATTGAACTGCAAGGGCTTCCCCTAAGCCGGTCTCTAAAAAGTCTTTTTTAAGAACGCCGTCATTTAAAAAATTAGGTCCCCAAATGCCCCCAAAAGCTACCTTGTCCTCGGTATCTGTTCCTAAAAATAAGACTAGGTCGTCTAAATCGGCGCGCTTGACTGGCGTTCCATCGATGGCAGTAAAGGCGATCTGTTCACGCATCGAATTCGCAGTCAGCGTGCTGTAGGTTCCGAAAAAGGAAAACGAGACAATAATCACTACGGTAATGACAACGAAAAAATAGCGCTGGTACTTGCGAAAAAACTCCAACATGAACTTCTCCTAAAAATTTTAAGCTAACAGGAGTGAAATGCTAACAAACCCGCAAATTTCCTCCAAGCTTTTAGTACCCTTAAACTTTATACCTTTGGGAATTGTTTTGACGTTGCTCGATAATGGCGATGAATTCAGTCACTTTCTCTGCGGCTATGTTCAAATTCTTACATAACGTTAATTTAGGCAGATCTCTATGAAAAAAAGTGATATTGAGTTACTGCTCTAAAATTAAACGGATTATAACTATTTTAAAAAACCATGGGTTAAAAAAATTAAAAAATCACTAAATTGACAAATTAAATAATTAATTAATATAATATTAATATGATAGATTAATTAATCTTTTAACTTAAGGTCTTCAGTATGGTTGATTTTAATACTATAAAAGGGAATATTTCAGATGGCATTGAAGCCTTAGGCTCTAAAGTCAAAGGCGCCGGACAAAAAATTGTTAATGCTTTAGGCCATCTATGGAGCTTATTGCCAAGAGGTAAAGCTAAAGAGTCGGCTGATCGCGCCGATAGTGTAGGAAAACAAACTTTTCCTCATTTATCTACAAGTGATAAGATTCCAACTGCTCTGACAATAAAACCGACTGAAAATCCCACTGCAACACTCAAAAAACAGATAGAAAAGCAAAAAGATTGGGGTTTCGAAGCTATTTATAATAACCCTCCAATTCGCAGAGAATTAGAGAGTTTTCTAGAAGATGAGTATAGCACAACCGACAATTTTGATTTCCTTGCAGATGTCTTCGATTTAGACACTTCTGAAAAAAAACGAGAAGATTATCAAGAGCTTTTCGATACATATTTAAATGACGAATCCGAGAATAAAATCGAATTTCCTCATAATAAAAATGTAACAACGTTAATGGATATTATAGAAGAGACTTTAGACAAATCTTCCTTGACAGAAGCAGATCTTCAAACTCTTCATGATTCTTTCAAAAATTTAGGGCAAGAATTGGAAAAAAGCACCTTGTGGTCCAGAACACTTAACGATTTTGCAAAAGACAATGGCGCTAAACCTCCCATCACGAATGCTCACTAAGGCACTGTTAAAAGATTGTGCATTTAGATTTTTCTAATGTTTTATTTCTAAAGCTTTTATTAATTAACTAACTCAACGAAAAAACAAACACAAATAACAATAAAGTCATAAGTAATAATAAATTTGTTTAATAAAACACAATAATTTATAATATTAATCATAGAGTTAATACTTAACAAGGTATTTAATTATGGTTGATTTTAATACGATAAAAGAAAATTTTTCAGGCGGAATTGAAGCCTTAGGGTCTAAATTCAAGGGCGCTAAGCAAAAAATTGCAAAAGCTTTTGGTCATTTATGGAGTATGAGACCGGGTGGAAGAGCTCAAGATACAGCCGATCGTGCCAGTAATATCATGCAAGAACAGAGGCGTTCCAGTGATGCTTCTTCATCCTCAGGAGAAAAGACGATAACTTATGGAAAAGGCGACACTCCCCTTATGTCAAAAGAAACGTTATCAAAAGGAGAGGAAGTTGGGTTGCCAAAAACTCTAACAGCTCATATTTTTGATCAAGGAGGAGATTGGACCTTTAAGAGCGTTTATGAGAATAAAGAACTCTATAACGCATTACACAAATTTCTGGAAAAGGAGTATGCTCAAGAAAATCTTGATTTTCCTGAAGCAGTTTTATTAATTTCTAACCCTGAAAAAGAAAAAACCGTGGGTGATTATCAGGAGATTTTTAATAAGTTTTTATCCTCAGAATCCCTCTCCCAAGTTAATCTTCCTCGCCATAAAAATAGTGTAAAATCCGATCTTGACAACATAACAACGATTTTAAAAAAATCGTCTCTTTCAAATGAAGACGTTCGATCTCTTAATGATTCCTTCGATCGTCTAGCCAAAGAAATACATAAAGACGATATGTGGCTAGCAATCCTTCAAAAATTTGCAGGTGCAAATGAAGCTCGGCTTCCTAATAATTTAAAAAGATAAACTTCGCCATTGTTGTTAACGTTAAATGATGGTAGACTAGGGATAATTCTTTCTACTATCATGTTTAAATTATTCACTCAATTTGCCTCTCACTATCAAGACTATGTTCCCAAAAGCATCACCTGCCTTAGGGAAGGCTACTCCAAGCAGTTTTTTTTCAACGACCTCATTGCCGGTGTGACCGTCGGCATTATTTCTTTGCCGCTTGCCATGGCCTTTGCCATCGCCTCCGGTTTGCCGCCAGAGCGCGGTCTCTTTACTGCTGTCGTAGCTGGATTTTTAATTTCGCTCTTAGGCGGAAGCCGCGTTCAGATAGGCGGGCCCACGGGCGCCTATGTCGTCATCGTCTATAGCGTCGTGCAAAGGCATGGCTATGAGGGACTAGCTCTTGCCACCATCTTAGCTGGCCTTTTACTCATTGTCATGGGCTTGACGCGCTGCGGGGTCTTGTTAAAATTCATTCCATATCCGGTGACAACGGGTTTTACTTCGGGCATTGCCCTTTCTCTTTTTTCCGGGCAAATTAAGGACTTTTTTGGATTAAAAATCCCTTCCTTACCAGCCCATTTCCTGGAAAAATGGCATCTTTATATTAAGACAGCTGCGACTTGGTCTCCATTAGCCTTTTATATTGGAATCGCTTCTCTTGCGATCATTTTTTTCATGCGGCGTTTTGTTCCAAGAGTCCCAGGAGCTATCCTCGCGGTGCTGTTAGCAACCTTAGTCGTCGCTTTTTTAGATCTTCCGGTGGACACGATTGAAAAAAAATTCGGTGAAATTCCCAGAACATTGCCTCTGCCAAGCTTTCCCCTCTTTTCCATAGAAAAGATTCAAGCGGTCTTTCCCGACGCCATCACCATTGCGCTCTTGGGAGCTATTGAATCGCTGCTTTCAGCCTTGATTGCCGATGGCATGACGGGCCATCGCCACCGCTCTAACGGCGAACTCGTGGCGCAAGGATTTGCAAATATCGGCTCTATCATCTTCGGAGGCATTCCCGCTACGGGCGCCATTGCCCGAACGGCAGCTAATATCAATTTGCATGCCAAAACCCCTGTGGCTGGCATGCTGCACGCCATCACCGTGTTGCTGATCATGCTGTTTTTTGCGCCTTTTGCCTCCAAAATTCCTTTGCCGGCTCTTGCGGCGGTGCTCATTTATGTGGCGTGGAACATGAGCGAAGTGGAACACTTTATCGATATTTTAAAAGGGCCGCGCAGCGACGCCGTCGTTCTGGTAATCACGTTTTTGGCTACCGTGTTAATCGATTTAACGGTGGCAACTCAAGTTGGCATCGTTCTTTCAGCCATTTTGTTTTTAAAGCGCATGACTAATACCACCAGCGTTAATGTCTGCAAGCTCTTGCTCAAAGAAAACGCCCATGAACACCCTGAAAAATATGATTCCGATATCATCTTTAGAGATGATATTCCAAGGGAAGTCGCCGTCTTTGAAATTAATGGACCTTTTTTCTTTGGAGTTGCCGACTTATTAAATGAAGAGTTGAGACAGCTAATCGAAACACCCAAATTTTTTATCTTGCGCATGCGCAAAGTCCCTATGATTGATGCTACGGGCATTAAAGCGCTCAAGCAGTTTGCCAAAAAATGCCATCAGCGCAATATTGTTTTCCTCATTTCCGGCGTCAGAGAAGAGCTTAAAGCTATGATTGTCAAATCAGGTGTTGAAGAGGCCGTCGGCCAAAAGCACTTTTTTAGAAACCTCGACGAAGCCTTAGCATACTCCAAAATACATCTTGAACATGCTTTATTCAATAAAGAGCTTCAAGAGGTATAGGTAAAAAAGCCTAAATCAAACTCCTCTAAAGCAAGCCAAAATCACTACAAAGATCACATGGCTCGACTTTAGGCTTTTTTTACCGCAAAACGGTAAATTGCCGCGCCAGCGGCTACAGAAGTTAGCCGGGTGGTGACGGAAGGAACCCCCGGTTATCCAGAGTATATTGAAGAGCCAGAAACTGGCGACCTTCGTTAAAAGCTTCGCCAGTTCCTGGCTCCAT
>Ga0207105_1154_pt1 | contig 16762 bp, 15 predicted proteins | sample Alteio_BWMinHeat_77_FD_153569 | JGI IMG/M metagenome (GOLD analysis project Ga0207105, IMG submission 153569) | Enriched cells from forest soil in Barre Woods Harvard Forest LTER site, Petersham, Massachusetts, United States -... | ecosystem: Environmental > Terrestrial > Soil > Temperate forest >... | reverse complement strand
CGGTGCGCTCGCTGCAATCCTGCCCCTTCAGGGGCGGGCTTAAGCGGGCTGTCTTATGGCAAGAATCCTTAAACCGTCACACAACTTGAGTGGGGGGAGTACACCTTCCATTTTATCGCCGGCCGTGTTAGCCTGTCCCAAATCAAATCTTCGGGGAGCCTCGATCATGTTTTTTAGGATAGCTTTTTTCATTCTATGTCTCTCGGCCCGTTTTGCTATGGGGGATCAAAACTTTACGCATGGCGAGGCGCCTGCTTGGGTCAAACCGTGCGATTTTCCCGTGGATGAGGGGTCTCTAAAGCCGTCGCAGGTCAACGTGCAGTGCTTGCTCTTTGATGTGCAGCGCAATTGGGAGGAAAAGACGAAGTATGCCCACTACGCCTATCGGGTGCTGTCGCAATGGGGCGCTGAGGATATTTCTAAGCTGGAGATTGTCTTTGCTCCCTCGTATGAGAAGGTGGTGGTGCATGGGGTCAGGGTGCTCCGGGATGGGCAATGGGAGGACCGTTTGGGAAGTGCGCGGGTCAAGGTGTTGCAAAAAGAACAGGGGCTGGAGCAGGGGCTGTATAACGGCGACTTGACGCTGGTCTATTTTTTGGATGATGTCCGCGAAGGGGATATCGTGGAGTACGCGTTCTCAAGGATTGGAGAGCCTCCTCTTTCGGCATCTAAATTGGTGGGGCTGTTCTATCTGCAGTTTCAGGATGCTGTGGAAAAGATCCACTATCGGCTGCTCGGTCATAGAGACCTTCCCTTGCAGATTAAGTCGTTCAACACAACGATCGAGCCGCGGGTTGCCGATGTGAACGAATCTCTGCGCGAGTGGGTGTGGGAAGTTGCCGAGGCGCATCCGGCGAGTGTGGAGGAAAATGAACCGGATTGGTATGACGCGAATGCACACGTCGAGGTGAGCTTATTTGATAACTGGGGGGAGGTGGCCAAAGAGACCTATCCATTTTACACGCTGCCTGCGGATTTCGCGGCCTCGGTTCCTGAGGCGATGCGGGAGTTGATTGAGGAGTGGAAGGGCTCTGCGAAGACTCAGTCTGAGCTTGCTTTGAAGGCGGTGAGGTTTGTGCAGGATGAGGTGAGGTATTTGGCGCTTGCGGAGGGAATCATGGGATGGAAGCCTGCCCACCCGGTTGCGACGTTCGAGCGGAGGTTCGGGGATTGCAAAGATAAGAGCTTCTTGCTTCACGCTCTTTTGGGGTTGATGGAGATTCGGTCAACGCCTGTGCTCGTACATGCCTCGGTAGGAAAAGGGGTCCCGGAGCGGCTGCCGACTCCCTACTTTGCCAACCATGTGGTCCTGCAAATTGAGGTGGGCGGGATGGTCTATTGGGTGGACCCGACGCTAAGTCTGCAAGGGGGCTCTTTGGAGTCGAACCATTTTCCCAACTACGAGTGGGGGCTGCTCATCTCGGAGCAGACGGAAGATCTGGTCGACCTTCCTCGGGAGGTGCGTAAAAATCCTACTGAGATCGAGAGCTGTTATGTCCTCAAATCGGAGGACGCTGTGTCGGTGAAAATCCAGATGACGTGGTGCGGCTCTCGGGCGGATTATATCCGGCGGGCGCTGAAAGTGCAGGGACGGAAAAAATTTGCCCATGAGCATCTCACAAGAATTCAGAAGGTGTATGGCTGGGTTGAGATGGAGGACCCGGCGGAGGTTGTGGACGATCGGGAAAACAATGTCCTCCGCTTTACGGCCTTCTATAAGGTTGAGGCGGAGAGCGCAGCGAGCGGAAAGTTTGTGCCGGTCCACTCTTATATCTTAAACGACTATCTCACGGAGGGTGTCAATCCGGCCCGTTCTTCTCTTTATGAGATCCCTTATCCTCTATGGGTACGGGAGCGGATCCATATCGAAAATCCTTTTATCCATGCCGAGGCGGGGGAGAAGGAGTATGTGCAAAAGAACGAGTCGCTCTCCTATACGCTAAAGAGCCGGACCGCGGGGATAAGCGAGGACTATGAGATCGAGCTGATCCATATGCAGGACCATATTCCGCCGCGGGTTTTTCGAGAGTACTGGAACATGGTCAAAGATATTTACCGCAATGGCCCCGCAGAGATCCATATTGGCCAATAGTTCAGATGAAAAACATGATTTGGGGCTAAAAGGGATAAACGCAAAGTTGCAAATTTGTTTAGGCTTTTCGGACACCTTCGACGAAGGAGAAGGTGTCTGAACTGCTAGAGCTTCTCTTTGAGGTTGTCGATGTCGGTATTGAGCTTCTGGAGCCCTTCGGGTGTCTGCTTGGACATGTAGTTTTCGTAGTCTTTGACGAGGGTTTTTTCTTGGCCCTGCGCGCTTTTGCTCAGACAGAGCTTCGCGGTCTCGTTCATGATCTGCAGGGTCCGCTCCATCACATCTTTGTACATCGCTTGCTGCTTGGGGATCTGGGAAGATTGATAGCCGTCCAAGCTTTTTTGAAATAGGTCGACGCTCTTGGAAAAATCTTGCTTGTACTCGGCTCTTGGGTCTTCTGGAGTGGGCCCCACACCGCCGATCGAATCATCCATAAGTTTTCTCCTCTTTATCTTCCATATAATCGGTAGGAGAGTTTTTGGCTTGTAAATTTTTATTCGATCCTTTACAAATGTGCTTTTAAACAAAATGAAGGTGTTCTATGGACTTAAAATCTTGTCGTTCGGCGTTGCTTTGTGGGGCATTTCTATGGGGCTGTACGCTGGCGCGCGCTGAAGATGAAGCCATTGAACCGGTGAAAGAGCCGATTACGCCGCAGCTGGTGGCCAAACAGCTCCGGACTGCGGAGCAGGAATTTGCTGATGCTAAGAAGATGTTCAACCCGTGGTACACAGGTCCGATCATCACGCCCTCTGCCAATGTGCTGCCTCCGGGGGATGTGAACATCCAGCTCTACTATTATTTGATCGACAACTTTGCGACCTACAATGAACATGGGAAGGCAGAGAAAATTCCTCATCTGATTCAGAACAATCCCCAGGCCTTTATTCTTGTCGGGATCACGAAATGGCTGGATGCCTACGCGGTTCCTCAGTATCTGCATAATAATCAGGCGGGGGAGACTGCGGGGCACTTTGGCGATTTGCCGGTGGGCTTGGGGTTTCAGATCTGGAAGGAAAAACCTTATCGGCCTGCGCTGTTGTTCGGTGTTCAAGAACTGCTTCCTACGGGAAAATATCAGAAGCTGGATCCGAAAAAAGGGACGGTGGATGCGACGGGCGGCGGCTCTTATCAGACAAAGGTGAGCTTGAACATGTCGAAGGTGGTCTGGTGGCTCACGAAGCACCCGATGAGTTTTCGTTGGTCGCTCAACTATCAGATCCCGGCGATTGCACACGTGAGGGGATTTAACGCCTATGGCGGGGGGCATGGAACGGCAGGCAAGGTGAAGCCCGGAAAGAATTTCACTGCGGATATTGGTTATGAATATAGCTTCACACGGCGCTGGGTCGCCGCTTTAGATGTCGTCTATAGTTACTCTGCGAAGACGACGTTTAGCGGAACTCCCGGCGTGACCGCGGCAGGGACGCCTGCGGCAGTGGGCGGCCCCCACAATGTACAGGTGAGCTTAGCTCCGGCTTTGGAGTACAACCTGAACGGCAACTTAGGGTTCATCGCGGGCTGCTGGTTTTCTGTGTGGGGAGAAAATTCCTTGGACTTCGTCTCCGGAGTCGCGAGCGTAACGTACACATTCTAGAGGCTATTCGCCGGGGCGCATGATGGGGAAGTAGAGGACGTCGCGGATGGAGACGGCGCCGGAAAAGAGCATCACGAGGCGGTCGATGCCAAAGCCGATGCCGCCGGCGGGAGGCAGTCCCTGGCAGATGGCTTCGATGAACTCTTCGTCGAGGGGATTGGCCTCTTCGTCGCCGGCGAGCTTTTTCTCTGCTTGGCCCACGAGGAGTTTGCGCTGGAGTTCGGGGTCGTTGAGCTCGGTGTAGGCGTTGCAGAACTCTCCGCCGAGGATGAAGGTTTCAAAGCGCTCGACAAGTCCCTCGTGAGCGAGTTTGGGATTGCGGTGGAGCTTGCAGAGGGGAGTTGTCTCGATGGGGTGGTCGATGATGTGGTGGGGCTGGATGAGGTGCTTTTCTGCATAGGTTTCAAAGAGGAGCGCAATGAGGGCGCCGCGGGGGGCTTTAGCAAGCTCTTTGGGGTCGTGGTCGGTGAGTCTTGCGCGCATTTGCTCGGGAGATAAGGTGTCGACGTCGATGCCGCCGTAAACTTTAATGCTCTCTTTCATCGACATCCGCTTCCAGGGGGCTTTGAGATCGATGGTGTGGCCTTGGACGGCGAGGGTGGTGGTGCCGAAGAGTTCGAGGGCAATGCCTTCGAAGAGATTTTCGGCGAGGACCATCATGTCGTTGTAGTCGAGGAAGGCGCCGTAGATTTCGAGTTCGGTGAACTCGGGGTTGTGGGTCCGGTCGATCCCTTCATTGCGGAACACTTTGCCGATCTCGAAGACGCGGCCCATGCCGCCGACGAGGAGCTTTTTGAGGGGGATCTCTAGGGAAATCCGGAGGAACATTTCTTGATCGAGGGCATTGAGGAGTGTGGTGAAGGGACGGGCTTGGGCGCCGCCATAGACGTTCTGGAGGACGGGGGTTTCTACTTCGAGGAAGCCTTGCTCTTCGAGGTAGGTGCGGATGTAGCGGATAATGCGCGAGCGGAGGCGGAAGAGGTCTTTGACTTCGGGGTTGCAAATGAGATCTAACCAGCGCTTGCGGTAGCGCACGCCTTTGTCGGCAAGGCCGCTGTGTTTGTCGGGCAAGGGGAGGAGCGTTTTGCAGAGGAGGGTGACTTTTTTAGCGAAAATGGTGAGCTCGCCCTTTTGGGTGCGGAATATGTTTCCTTCAATGCCGATGATGTCGCCGAGGTCGATCTTCTTTTCGATGAACTTGATGGCGGAGAGTTCGGGCTGCGGGGTAAATCCAACGACCTCGGTGAGGTCGCGGTTGAACATGATCTGGATCTGGCCCGAGTCGTCCTGGATCTGGGCGAAAGCGTTTTTTCCCATGGAGCGGAAGAGAACGAGCCGGCCGGCGACACTGACGCTTTCAGTAGTCCCCGTGGCGGCCTCTTCGCTGTGGCCGACGGGGGCTTCGTTATATTCAGCAGCCAGCGCTGCGGCGGTGTTCGTGGGAATGTACTGGGCAGGATAGGGGTTGATGCCGAGCGCGCGGATTTCGGCGAGCTTTGCGCTGCGGTTGATGAACTCTTCATGGGTGTGGTATTCGGGAATGGTCATTTAGTTCCAGGTTGTATGGGCAAAAGTGTCGGTGAATTGTTCATCTGTGCCGGTGAACAGCTGAATTTTTTTGGTAGGCCACACGGTTCCTGACAACGTGATGCTCTCATCACTTTTGCACAGACCTTTTAAAACAATCGTTACAAGCCCATAATATTTGGTTAATTGCATGGCTTCATCTTCGAAAATAAGCGATTGACCTTCCAGCCGTCCTTTGACCACTCTATTTGTAATTTTTAAAGTGGCGCCTCGCACCTCTTCAAGTGCGTTTGGCCCTACTTCTGAAATGGTCGCTGCTTTAAGCGAAGCGAACGTGATGGTGAATGTTTGAGTGTTCGGATCATATTCTAAGCTCTCGATATTTGGAGGAAGCATGCGATTGACGAAGAGGGGACCAAGTTCGTCTCCCAAGGCTTGGGTGAAAATCACGATGAGAAAATTCTTTGCTTCTTCACCTCGGTAGCGTTCAATCCCGTGGTCTACAAAGACTTCCGGCCGAGAAGGGGCGGCGGCGACGCCTTCCCCAGCATCAAGGAGGCGAGCGAGTAGCGGCGTTCCGACAGTAGAAGGGGAGGCGGCCACCGAGCTTGATAGGGAATTGGGGGGGGCTCCTGGTGTGTCAGAGGAGGGCCTAGCAGATGCTGAAAGCCTCTGCAAATCCCGGGGGCGTGCTGGGCGGTAAGTAGAGGAGCCGAGCGTGGCTCCGGAGCGGGGGACAGCAGCCGTGGTTTGAGGAGGGGTGACAGGTTCAGCGGCAGCCGGGGGGGCTTGCGGCGGAGCGGGAGTAGAGGGCGCAGCAACGGCAATCACGGGAGCCGCAGCGACAGGAGGGGTAGCGGGGACGGGTAGTGGGGCTGGCGCAGCCGCAGGCGCTGCCTGGGTCGCGGGTACAGGAGAAACGGGAGCCGGACGGGGAAGGGGAGGAGGGATTGGTTGATTAGGCACGGGATAAAAATACATTCCAATCAGGATGGCCCCGGTGATTAAGGGATCGGAGGTGATGGCAAGGACGAGCGCAAGCTCTGCCAATATCAGAGCGGCGGTGACGGCAACACGCGCGGCGACGGCGAGGACTGTGAACGGCATTGAATCGGAAAGGGAGGCGATGCGCCTGCCCGCAGAGGCCCCAATCACGTCATAGATGCGCAGATTGACGCCTAAGAGGCTGGTGCTTGTCTCTAAGCAGTGGATGTCTCTCTGTAGGTAGTGGACTTCTGTTGTGCTCATGGCAGAAGATCTTAGCACAAAGCAAAAATTTGTCGATATCAAGAAATAATTTTAGAGGCAATTGCAAAACTCCATTTGGACAAAAATTGCCCTTTTGGCCCCGGATCGGATTTCTCGCAAATCGCCTATGGCCAATAGGATATGTCGATTTGCGAGAAACCGAACCGGGACCAAAATCATCAATTTTTGTCTGCAAAGCGAGTTTTGCAATTGCCTCTTAATTAAAAGTATGTGGAGAGGGGATCGACGTCGATGAGGAGGCGAACCTTTTTTTGCGCGGCAAACCGGTGTTGGATTTTGCTGAGGAGGACGGAGAGGGGAGAAATTTTTTCTCCTTTGATCAAAAACTGGAATCGAAACTGGTCTTTGATTTTTGCATGGCCGCAAGGGACGAGGGGATGGATCTGGTAGGCGGGAGGAAGCTCGGTAATGAGCTGCTGGCGCAGGGCTTGGGCTTTCTCTTGGACCTCTTCGGTAGAGGGGCCGAGGAAGGTGAGTTTGACGAGGTGGGTAAAGGGGGGGTACTCGAAGAGTTTTCGGACGCTGATCTCGTTGTCGTAAAAGCCGGGATAGTTTTGCTCTGCGGCCAGTTGGATAATTTCATGGTCGATGAGCGAGGTTTGGATGATCACTTCGCCGGGAAGGGCTCCTCTTCCGGACCTGCCGGAGACTTGCACGAGCAGCTGAAAGGTATTTTCCGCGGCGCGGAAGTCGGGGATGTTGAGGCTGCCGTCGGCATTGAGGACGCCGACGAGTGTTACGGAGGGGAAGTGGAGTCCTTTGGCGATCATCTGGGTGCCGATGAGGATGTCGGCCTTGCCGGAGCGGAACTGTTTGAAGAGGAGGTTGTGGCTCCCTTTGTGGCGGGTGGTGTCGGCATCGAGGCGGAGCGTGCGCACGTCGGGAAAGATCGCGTGGAGCGCCCGCTCGACCTGCTCGGTCCCGGCGCCTTTATTTTTTAGACTGCCTTCATGGCCGCACGAGGGGCATTTACGCGGGGGCGGGGAGAGCTGGTAGTTGCAGAGGTGGCACGCGAGGCGCTGCTCGCCGAGGTGGAACGTGAGCTTCACATCGCAGTGGGGGCAGGCAATCGCTTTCCCGCAACGCAAACACTGCTGCGAGGAGTGGTAGCCGCGCCGGTTGAGGAAGAGGAGGGTCTGTTCTCCGAGCTGGAGCCGTTTTTTGATCGCATCGAGGAGGACGCCTGAAAAGAGGGTAAATCCTTTGGATCTCTCAAATTCCTTTTTCATGTCGACGCAGGTGACGGTGGGCAGATTGGCATGATCGGCGCGCAGATGGAGTGTGCTCAAGAGATATTTTCCGGTGAGGGCGTTGTGGTAGCTCTCGAGGCTGGGGGTGGCGCTCCCCAAAATCACCGCGGCCTTAGTGAGATGCGCGCGCATCACGGCGACGTCGCGGGCGTGGTAGCAAGGAGCGTCATCGGTCTGTTTATAGGAAGACTCATGCTCTTCGTCGACGATGATAAGGCCGAGGTTTTGGATGGGGCTGAAGACGGCGGACCTGGGGCCGACGACGATCTGCGCTTCTCCTCTCCGGATCTGGTGCCACGCTGCGTTCCTCTGGCCGTCGCTGAGGCGATGGTGGAGGATGGCGATCTTGTTTAAAAACCGGCCGTGGAGCCGCTCGATGGTCTGCGATGTGAGGGCAATCTCAGGAACGAGCAGAAGGGAGCCTTTGTTGAGCGCGAGGGCTGTGTCGATAGCCTGCAGGTAGACTTCGGTCTTGCCGCTTCCGGTAATGCCATAGAGAAGGTGGGTGGCGTAGCGCCCCGCCTGCAAGGTGTCGTTGATCCGTTCGAGGGCGGCGGCCTGGGAGGCGTTGAGCGTTTTGGGCTTGGTCTGGAAGTAGGCGTACTCTTGTTCGTTCTCCAGCGGCGCGCAGGTCACGATTTTCTTTTTGACGAGGCTGGTGACCGGCGATTTGGAGACGTCGGCCTTTTCTAGGAGGTGGGAGAGGAGCATTCCGGGAAAGGAGGTGAGGAGCACTTCGAGCACTTTGGCCTGCGGCGCGTCGGTGGAGCGCAGTGCGTCGCAGAGTTTGGCGATCTCATTTTTTGAGAGGCACGCTTTGACAAAGAGATGCACCTTGGGGTTAATCGCCTTGCGCACGCCCGGGGGAAGGAACGATTTGAGGACCCTGCGGAGCGGCGTGCAGTAATAGTGGCTGATCCAGTGGGCGAGGTCGAAAAGCTCTTTGGAGATCAGCGGCTCTTCAGACAAGATCTCAGCGAGGGGCAGCACCTTGGACACTTCCGCAGTCTCTTTGATACCGGAGAGGATCCCTTTGCGCATAGAGCCATGCACAGGGACCAGCACCCGCATGCCGGGAAGGGCTTTTGCGCGCAGCTCCTCAGGAATGGCGTAATCGAGCGGCTTGTCGATGCCGGAGTCTAAGAGGACAGACGCGTACACAAAGTCTCCCAGAGGGTTCTCTTGAGCTCAGGGTTTTTAAAATAGGCAGCCGGCGGGGCGAGCAGCAGCAGGGAGGCCCGGCCTAAAAATTTTTCCGCAGTCGCCGGATTTTCTCGGAAGTGGCGCAGCAGGTCGGTCCCTGTTCTGAGCTGATCTTGCGAGAGGAGGATCCACTTCAGCTGTGAGGAGTCGAAGAACGAGTCCCATTTTTTTTCTTTTTCGAGGCGCCGGCCGTCCACGAGCTTGGCGGGCAAAAGAGATTGGTTGACCGCGCGGGCAATATTTTGGAAAAAGCGGAGTTCTTTTTCATTTTCTCCAAAGGTGAGAAGGACCACGGGTGCCGCCTGCACTTCTTCTTTCCAGTGGTTGCGGATGCGCTGTGCGTGGGCATCATCGGGCGGCGTTTCTCTCATCACAAAATCGGGAGCGACCTTGGCGAGGAGTTCGCGGAGGGCTTCTGCTTTTTCCACGAGAGGCGCTTCGAGCGGCTGCAAGTGTAGGGGCGGGTGCGCGATTGGTGGAGGAGGCGCTTCTTCAGTTTTTTTGGGGAGTGCGGCAACGGGGGCGCTCGGAGGCGCTGGGATTGTTACCGCCGGTACTGCCGGTGTGGGAGGTGCGGGAGTTTGTTTTTTTTGCACAGGCGCCGGTAGTGGCGGGGGTGCGGCAGGTGCGCGCGAAGGAACTAAAAGACAATCGCCGGGAGCGTAGTTCTCCTTGATGAACCGGACAGTGTCTGAGAGGAGTGTTTGATAGTCATCCATAGCTTTAATATGTCATAGGATAGCTCACTTAAGCAACCTTGAAATTCTCAGAAATGTCAATTTCCAGGCTGGCAGTTTTTCCTAATTTTTCTTTAGCTAAAACTTTCAGCGGTACAGCATTATAAAGATCTCGGAATTCCGCTGCCTTTGCGCGTAGATGGCTTAATACATGTAGGCGAATACAGAATTCTGTCGATGGGGTGAGTTGTCTTTTTCCATTTTCCCATTGAATGACTGCGGCATGAGTAACTCCAAAAAGATTGCCGAATTTGGCAGTTGTCAAGACAAGATACTTACGTATGAATTGCAGTTCGTGTTTCGTAAGTCTTCCCGATTTAAAGACTAAAGCACGCAATACGACGAGTTGTAACCGAGCCATATCAATATCGATCACCCATTTGCCAAAGACCTTCCTCATGGGGGTGTTGACGAGGGTGATAGGAAATCCAAGGCCCTCATAAACGAATGTTTTGACTTTACGTTCACTATTTTTCATATTCTCTTTCTCCTTGGCAATCGTATTGCGGTGATAATAATCATATCTTTCTCAAAGGCGACGATGACTCGCACTTCTCCACCATCAATAGCCTTCCCTTCAACATGAGAAGAAATGTTATCGCAAGCTTTCTCTATGAACCAACTTTGCTCGGCACAGTAAAGCCATTAAATTCACCCCTTAAAAAGGGCTTGCAGGCGTAGTAGCTTGTCTTTAAGAATTTTTACCCGATAAGAGAAAACAAGAATACCACAAAAATGTATCCAATAAAATGGGTTTTTAATTAGACGTTCCCATACCCAGTGCTCAAGTTGTGTTTCTTCGAACGAGATTACATCCTTAGATAAAGTGGCGAGAAATGCTACAAGAGGGAGAATAATAGAACATATCAAGTCCCAGGTAACAATTGAAAATGTCTGTCTAATGTAGCTCAACTCATTGAATTCGAGCTCTTTTTTCAAAAACTTCTCTATGAAAGATAAAAAAATTTGCATTCCGAGAATACTGAACAGTGTGTATAGAATGGTGGCAAAAGGGATAGCAAGTGGTATGGAGTTTGTTGTGACAAACACCCAGCCTGTCATGAAGGATATGGTCAGAGAAATACAAAACCTTTTGGCAAATATATTAGACAGGTTTTTATTAATATATTTTCCCATTGCAATAAGAACACCCCTAAATAAAGAAGTCGTATTCAGCAGCAGCGACTGCTCTAGTAACATTCTTTTCTTTCATATAATACTCTATAAAGGCCTCTCGTTCATCGTCTCTCGGAGCCTGAGCGGGATCGATAATTTCTTTTTTGAAAATGTTCTCAGCTTTGAGTGTATGCTCCGTACATGTTTTTGCAGCTATTTGAGCAGAGCTATCACCAACATGGTGTATGCTACTGCCATTCGCGACTTTTACTGTCATAAAATCCTCCTTTATCAATGTAATTCTAGGGGTCGAATGTCACGCCCCACATTTAAGCAGCTTTGAAGTTCCTACAGCATATTAATCCGCTCACAATTCCGGGAGGAGGCTCACACGCGTCAATTGTCCGTTCTCTAAAGACCATAAGGCTCGTTTCCAGAGAATGCCCTCATTACACAGAAACCTCCACCCAAGCCTTTCAACAAAAAAGGCGTGGAGATTTCCTCTTGAGTTGCCGGGTAAATAAAATTGTTCTTCTCCATAATTGCGGCTATCGCCTACATCTTTGATGGTTACGGTGGATCGATATCCCTCGCTGCCGAAGGAGCTTCCTTCCATGAGAAGTTTATTGCCGATGAGGTGAGCGTTGCTTATTGTAAAGGGCCAATAGGTGCCTCCTCCCACTTTTTTGAGGCCGGCGTCGAGCAAATAAAGCCAGCGATGATGCTGCATCACGATCCGTTCGCCGCAAGGAAAAAGCTTAGGTCGTCTAGAGGTGGGATAGCTCATTTCTTTAGCGCATTGAGCTATCAGATCAAACGCATCGATTTTAAGATAGGGATACACAGTCTCCCTTTTTGGGTTAGGGAAGAGGCTCATGTCAAGGGGTGGGAAGCTCCAGCGGATGAGATTGCTTTTGAGAAGAGCGTGTTCATAGTAGCCATGCGGCACTTCAAAGGGAATTTTCTTGGCGGTTTTAGCAAGGAGATCAATGTGATAGAGATCACGGTACGAGAAGCAATAAACGCAGGCTTCTGAAGATGTGAAAAATTCTCCAGGATAATCACTGAAAAAAGGGGGCTTAAAATCGAGAGCAGATAGCTTCTTCTTTTCAGGATCATAGAGACACAGATCCCCGGTCTCCGTTTCTCCTACGATGACATTTTGAAAAATCGTGAATGTTCTCAAGGTTACGCTCAAACGCTCTTTTGGCAGCTGGTCAAAAGCGGGGAGACTGTGAAAGACGATTCTGTCCAGTCTCTCGCGCTGCAAAGGCAGAGATTCGTCTTGGGAAATTCGGCGCCATTGTTTGCACACTTGAGAAAGCGCACAAACATCCCTCATCGTTTGGGTATATTCAAAGATGTTTAGAATACAATCTTCAGGAATGGTCTGAATCGTCGTCATGTCTACTCTTCCGCGAACAGGGCGTCCACGTAGCTCTGGGGGTCGAACGGCATGAGGTCGTCGGCAGATTCTCCGACGCCGATCCAGCGGATCGGAATGTGCAGATCTTTGTAGATCGAGAGGACGATGCCCCCTTTCGCCGAGCCGTCGAGCTTGGTGAGGATGATGCCGGTCAGCGGCGTGAACTGATGGAAGGTTTTGGCTTGATCGATCGCATTTTGTCCGACGGTGGCGTCGAGTACGAGGAAGATTTCATGCGGGGCCTCGGGGATCACCTTATGGCAGACCCGTTTGATTTTTTCGAGCTCGTGCATGAGATCGGTTTTGTTTTGGAGGCGGCCGGCGGTGTCGATGAGAACGACATCGGCGCCGCGCGCTTTTGCTGCGGTCAGCGCATCGAAGGCGACCGCCGATGGATCGCTGCCCGGCTTCGCTTTGACAATGTCGAGGGAGAGGCGCTGGGCCCAAGTATCGAGCTGCTCGATGGCGGCCGCGCGGAAGGTGTCGCCGGCGGCGATCAAGACTTTTTGATCCTCTTCGGCAAACCGTTTGCCGAGTTTGGCGAGCGAGGTGGTCTTGCCGCTGCCGTTGACGCCGACGATCAGGATGACGAGAGGCTCTCCGGGAGCAGGGGATTTGGGAGCGGAAGTTGGAGGAATTTGCAGGAGCTCTAGGGCCTTTTTTTGCAGCACTTCTAAGATTTGTTCGCTGGAGGCTTGTGGGTTTTTGAGGAGGAACTGGCGGACCTCTTTGACGAAGTAGGCCGCGCAGGCAGTCCCTAGGTCGGCCTCATATAAAATCTCTTCGAGCCGCTCGAAGGTCTCTTCTTCCCAAGGCTGTCCAAAGAGCGACTTGATCCGGTAGCTGAGCTGCAGCCGCGTCTTGGTCAGCGCCTTCTTGACTTTCTGAAATCCTGACTTAATAAAACTAAACATTCTAATCCTTTATTGTAAAACCTGTCAGGACCCCGCATTTTTGACCTAGTTATGCCATTTATCCTGCAAAATTGGCAAGTCAAAGTGAAAAATTCGAGTCGTATAAACGCAAAGTCGCAAAGTCGCGAAGACGCAAAGGGTATGATAAATTCTTATTGCGTCTTTGCGCCTCCGCGTCTTTGCGTTGAACTGTTTTACTCGTTTCAGGTCAAAAACTAAATATTGCTCAAAATCGCCGGGTTTCAGATAAGAAAGATATGAACACGCATGAATATCAGGCCAAGGAAATCCTCAAGCGCTACGCCATTCCGATCCCCGATTTTGGGATCGCCTCGAACAAGCACGAAGTGGAAAAGATCATCAAAGACCTCCATTTGACGCAAGCTGTCATCAAGATCCAGGTCCACGCCGGAGGAAGGGGCAAGGCGGGTGGGGTGAAGTTTGCCAAAACTCCTGAAGAGATCCTAAAAGTTGCCGGCAGTTTGATCGGCATGAAGATGGTGAATAACCAGACGGGGCCGCAAGGAGTGGTCGCCCACAAGGTGTTGATCTCGCGGCCGCTCGAGATTAAAAAGGAATATTACCTCGGCGCTATCCTCGATCGGGCGCATGCAAGGCCCATTCTCATTGCCTCGCCGGAGGGAGGGATGGACATCGAAGAGGTTGCCGAAAAGTTTCCGGAAAAAATCTTGACGCTTCCGATTGCCCTAGACGGCAAAATGCACACGTATCAATTGTACCGCTTGGCGAACTTCATGGGCTGGAAGGGGGAGACCGCAAAGATCGGCATGAAGGTCGCCGCGGGCGTTGCCAAGGCATTTATTGAGACTGACGCCTCTTTGTTAGAGATCAATCCGCTCATCGAAGATCCCGAAGGAAAAATTTGGGCGCTGGATGCGAAGCTGAGCGTCGATGACAATGCGCTCTTCCGCCAGCCGGAGATTGCCGGATTTTATGATCCGACGCAGCAGTCGCCGAATGAAGTCGCCGCAAAAGAATATGATCTCGCCTATATCGCTCTAGACGGCAACATTGGCTGCATGGTCAATGGGGCGGGCCTCGCGATGGCGACGATGGACATCATCCACCACTTTGGCGGCGCGCCGGCCAACTTTTTAGACGTAGGCGGAGGCGCGAGCAAAGAAAAAGTCGCCGAAGGCTTTAAGATCATCCTCGCCGATCCGAAGGTCAAAGCGGTCCTGGTCAATATTTTTGGTGGGATCATGAGCTGCGCCACGCTTGCCGAAGGGATCATTGCGGCAGCCAAAGAGCTGGGGGTGAAAGTGCCGCTCATTGTCCGGCTGGAAGGGACCCATGTCGAGGAAGGGAAAAAATTGATCCAAGAGTCGGGCCTGAAAATTATCTCTGTCGATGGGCTCACCGAAGCCGCCCAAAAAGCGGTGGGAGCGTTAAAATAATGGCCATTCTCGTCAATAAAAAGACCCGCGTGATCACGCAAGGAATTTCCGGGAAGTCGGGAAAATTTCATACCGAGCATTGCATGCTCTATGGATCTCACTTTGTCGGCGGCGTGACGCCCGGCAAAGGGGGGCAAGAAATTTTAGGCCTTCCGGTATTTGATACGGTGTACGAGGCCAAGCAAGCGACCCACTGCAACGCGACCATGATCTTTGTGCCGGCGCCCTTTGCGGCCGAGGCGATTTTAGAGGCGGAGGACGCGGGCGTCGAGCTCATCGTCTGCATCACGGAGGGAATTCCCATTCGGGACATGCTCGAGGTGAGCCGCGTGATGCGCGGGAGCCATAGAAGCCGCTTGATCGGGCCGAACTGTCCTGGTATCATCACTCCCGATGAATGTAAAATAGGAATTATGCCGGGCTATATCCACAAAAGGGGAGACATCGGAATCGTCTCCAGATCGGGAACTCTCACCTATGAGGCTGTCTGGCAGACCACGCTGCTCGGGCTCGGTCAGTCGACCTGCGTCGGCATCGGCGGCGATCCGCTCAATGGCACGAACTTCATCGACGTACTTAAACTTTTTGAGAAAGATCCCGAGACAAAAGGGATCCTTCTGATCGGAGAGATTGGCGGGGATGCCGAAGAGCTCGCGGCCCAGTGGATCCATCAGAACTGCACAAAACCCGTCGCGGCATTCATCGCCGGAGTGACGGCGCCGCCGGGAAGACGCATGGGACATGCCGGCGCGATTGTGTCGGGAGGCAAAGGGACCGCGGAGGGAAAAATCACCGCGCTGCGCGATGCGAAGGTCGTCGTTGCCAGCACCCCCGCCGAAATGGGCCGGGCGATGCAAGAGGCGATGCACAAACAATGATCAGGATCGGCGGGAAAATCCCGATTATCATCCACCCCACCTTTTGGATTTTCGCCGCCTTGATCGGCCTGTGGAACAGCCAGGGCGATATCGTCGGCACGCTTCTGTGGATCGCGATCATTTTTGTCTCGGTCCTTTTCCATGAATTTGGACATGCGCTGACTGCCCGCGGTTTTGGCCAAAAGCCCCGCATTGAGCTTGTCGCCCTAGGCGGGCTTACTTATCACGACGGCCAATCGCTTCCCTTTTGGAAACAATTTTTGATTGTTTTAGACGGCCCCCTCTTTGGGTTTCTCCTATATATAGGGGGATCCCTGGCGGCCCCGCTGGCGCCTCCGGGGATGGGTCAAAATTTTCTCCTCGTCTTTGCCGAGGTCAACTTGATCTGGACGCTGGTCAACCTTCTCCCGGTACTTCCTCTAGACGGAGGGCAGCTCCTGCGCATTACGCTCGAGGGGATGTTTGGCCATAAAGGGTTGAAATATAGTTTGATCATCGGGATGCTGATCGGCGTTGTCATTGCCTTAGCGCTGTTCGTTTACCAGCAACTCTTGGTCGGCGCCCTGTTCTTTCTGTTTGCGTTTCAGAGCTTTGATACCTACCGCCGCACCCGGAACATGAGCGCGGACGACCGGAAGGAGCCGCTCCGCAAGGGGTTGGAAGATGCAGAAAAGCTTCTCAAGCAGGGACAAAAAAAAGAGGCGGCTGAAGCGTTTGCACAACTGAAAGATCAGGCCAAAGAGGGGATCATCCATGTCCTTGCCACACAGTATCTCGCCTTTTTAAAGTATGAAGAAGGCGACACCGCTGCTGCCTATAAACTGCTGTGCTCTGTCCGGGAGCAACTCTCCGATGATGCTCTGTGCCTTCTCCACGTTGTTGCCTTCGAGCAAAAAGATTTTCCGCTGGTGGCCGAAATTTCAGGAAACTGCTTCCAAATTTCGCCTAGCGCAGAAGGAGCGCTTCGCAGCGCATACGCCTGCGCCAGCCTCTCGCAGGCAGAGGCGACGATCGGCTGGCTAGAGGCTGCCCAGCAGGAAGGAGCGGCAAATCTTGCGGAGATCGTGACGGAGAATACGTTTGACCCGGTGCGCAGCGACCCGCTGTTCCGCGAGTTTCTCTCTAGTCTGAATTGAAAATGACTTTGAAAAACCTGTCGCAAGGGGTTTAGCGGGCGCCAACTTAACCCTCTTATATAAGGTAGGACCGCTTCCCGAGGATGGCTCGCCATGCTCGGCGTCGAGATCCCTAATCAAGCTTATCGGTCAAGAGCATCGAAGCTAAAGTATCCCAAGCGACAGAATCGTCGATTATACCTTATTTGTGCATTTTTCG
>Ga0207105_1014_pt3 | contig 17124 bp, 14 predicted proteins | sample Alteio_BWMinHeat_77_FD_153569 | JGI IMG/M metagenome (GOLD analysis project Ga0207105, IMG submission 153569) | Enriched cells from forest soil in Barre Woods Harvard Forest LTER site, Petersham, Massachusetts, United States -... | ecosystem: Environmental > Terrestrial > Soil > Temperate forest >... | reverse complement strand
GCGAAAGACGTGCGCAAGCGGTGTCGAGAACGCTGACGGCCTTGTCAGGAAGCTGGCGGCCGGCGAGATAGCGGTGCGAAAGGCGAACGCCCGCGGCGACGGCTTCGTCAAGAATGCGGACTTTGTGATGCTTCTCGAGCGATGCAACGATGCCGCGCATCATGACCATGCACTGTTGTTCGGTCGGCTCTTCCACCTTGACGACCTGGAAGCGGCGCGCGAGAGCGGGATCTTTTTCGAAATACTTTTTGAACTCGGCCCAGGTGGTCGCGGCGATGGTGCGAAGTTCGCCTCGCGCCAGAGCCGGCTTGAGCAAGTTGGCTGCGTCATTCTGACCGGCCTGGCCGCCTGCGCCGATCATGGTGTGCGCTTCGTCGATGAAGAGAATGATCGGAATCGGCGAAGACTTCACTTCTTCAATCAAACCCTTGAGGCGATTTTCGAATTCGCCCTTCACGCCAGCGCCAGCTTGCAACAGCGCGAGGTCGAGCGTGCGAACGGTCACTTTCTTGAGCGGCGGAGGTACGTCGCCCTGCGCGACACGCAGCGCGAACCCTTCGACGACGGCGGTCTTGCCGACGCCGGCCTCGCCAGTCAGGATCGGGTTGTTTTGGCGGCGACGCGTGAGTATGTCGATCACCTGACGGATCTCAAAATCGCGGCCGAGGACCGGGTCGATCTTGCCGTTTTTTGCGTTCTCGGTGAGGTTGACGGTGAACTGATCGAGGTTCGGCGTTTTGCCGCCCATCGCGCGTCCGGGCGCTGCCGGACCGCCGGATTCGCCGGCTTCTGCGGCGGTGACGGTTTCTTCCGAGGAAGTCGCGACGATCTTGACGAAGTCATTGCGGAGCGCTTCGGGCTGAATCTTGGCGAACTCGCGGCTGACTTCGCGAATGATGCGCGCCAATTCCTCGTCCGTGACCAAAGCGAGGATCGTAAAACCGGTGCGGACCTCGGCGGCGTTGAAATCGATCGAGCCGACCGTCCACGCCTGCGTGAGCATCCTCAGCACGCTCGGGCTGATCGCGGGAGTGCGCGCGTTGCCGGATTTGAGCTTGTCCATGCTGCGGGCGAGCTCACCGGTGAGGCGCGATTTATCGACACCGAAGTGCTGAATGATCTTGGCGAAGTCCGCACTCTGCTGGTCGAGCAGCTTCGTGAGGAAATGCTCGATTTCGATATCGTAATGCGTGCGAGAGAGGCAAAGTCCGGCGGCCGCCTCAAGCGTCGAACGCGTCTGATCGTTGAGTTTTCCAATTAAGGCTTTCAGGTTCAGGCCCATCGCGTGCCTCGCAGTCAGAGATTTAGAATCGTTTCGTTCGGGTCCCGGGAGAGAGGCGCCGACTTCAACCACGTAACCCAGCCGAGGCGCGGCGCCGTGGCGTCTGCGGCACCGACCTCCAGTCGAGGAACATCCTCGCTTTTCAAAATCAGCTGGATTTCAAAATCAAACTCATCGTTGGCAAAGAAGCGTGTGAGCGCCTTGAGCGGCTTGAAGGCGCTGCCATCCGGCAAAAAATCCTGATAGCGCTCAAGAGACATCGGCCCAAGCTTGATGCGCACGCGCGATTGCTGATCCCAGATTTCGTCGCCGACAACGGCGCCCCAGCCGAGTTTTTGCGAATCGCTGTCTTCTTCACCGAGTTCGCACTGTGTCGCTGAATCCAGTAGATACCAAGCGCCCGTAAATTCCTCGACTTCTACGGGCACTTCAAAGAATGCGGTGATCACCTGCTCGAGAGCTACCGCCGAACGCGATTGCTGGGCAAAGAGGCTCACGAAATGGAGCAGCCCCTCGTCGGAAATCGCCTGGCGGTCTCTCATGCCGCCGGTGCCGAGGCCGATCAGGTCGCGAAGATGATGCTCGAAAATATCCTTCTCGCCCATCGCGTGGGTGACCGGGAACCGGTACTTCTCCCACGCGCGATGGAAAAAAGAGACCATGCGGTGGAGAAAGATGTCGAGGAAAGACTGCAGCGCATGATCCTTGGCCCTTTGGCGCTCGAGAACGAGTTCGCTATACGGGTAGGGAAGCACGGCCTGCGGCCCGGTCAGCCCCATGAAATTGACCATCATCCGGGCCGGCGCCTCACCTTCGGGAAAGTCGATCGATTGAATCTGGCTGGCCGGGAAACCCAGCGAAGGGTTCCCGCGAAAACGTATGGCTTCGTCTTCCGGATTCGAAAATCTCCCGACCGCCTGCCGATGCGAGGCAAGCCGCTGCAAAAGCGTGACCGCTTGGAAGAACTCGAAGGAAAACGGCTCCTCGCGGAGCGCGTCTTCAATCGGTGAGTTGTCTACACCAGAATTCGGCGTCCCGATCTCGGCTGCCATTCGTGCAACGGTTCCCTTCTCTGGGGAGTCGTGACCACCAGCTGCGTGAAACTGTTGAGCGAAACGCTCAATCCGAAAAACCGCTCGAGCACGCTGGCGAAAAGGAAAGCTCCGCTCCCGACGAACTGTGCTTCGTCAAGATTGAGCTCGACGCGCATGCCCCGCGCGAACGTAATGCTGTTGTTTCCGGAAACTCGGGTGAAATGCCGTGAACTTCGCACCTGCAGGATACTCTCGATTACGTTTTGGGAATAGGCCGTGCGCCCGAGATCGTAGAGACGCAGGATCTGCTGCAGCGCCTCGCGCCCTTCTTCGATGAGTGACAGATAATTGAGCGAAAGGTGCGAGATCAGACGCCAGAGCGTGCTCTTGCCAAGCGCGGGCCTGACGGTCGGAGTCGGTTTGCGCAGGCTGACGATGCGCTTAAAAGACGACGAGCCTTCCAGTTCGAAGTCGCCTTCTTCACCTCCGAAGGGAAGACGCGATGGAAGATCGCGGTTCGTGCACGTCGTCTTGATCGAAAGAATGCTCGAATCCGGATTCATCGACTGCATCGAAAGATCGACGAGCGAGAGAAACGTGTCGGTGCCTTCGTCGTTTGGCCGCTCCGAAGGCCGCCGCCGCGCCAGCCAAAAGCAGGACGCCTTGCGATTGCGCGAGGAATGCCGCAACGAATAGAAAGGCTCAAAAGGCGTTGTTTGCTGCGTAGCCGTGTTGATGCAGTTGACTTCATCGACCGAGAAGATTTCGGTCGAATAGGGGCGGCGAACGTCCGGCACGAGCGGATATTCGTACCGGCGCAAGTTGAGCTGAATCGGCTCGGCCACCTGCGTGAACAGATTGGCGATCGGAGAGCAGCCGAGGCGGAACGTTTTCTTCGAAAGTTCCAGCTCGAGGCGCTGCCGGCGCTCTTCGCCCGGAACTTCGGAAATCAGAAAGACAAACTCGACCGCGTCTTTGAAACCGGCTTCCCACACAGGGCCGAGCTCGGCCAAATCCACAAAGAGAAACTTTTCGGGGAAGGCAAAATATTCAAGCAGCAGGCGATGGCCCGCGAACGAACGCTCCGCGTACGGAAGCATTCCTTCATTCAACTCGAAGCCGACCGGCTTCAGCGCGCTCGGCGGCAGCACGACCGGCGGCACTTTCGAGCCCGGCGTAGGGTCGCGGACGACGATGCGATTCAAGCGGCTGAAGAGCAGTTCGTAGATCGTGTTGACCAGGCCGCCTTCGCCATCAAGGTAGAAGCGCAACTTGTCGATCTTCAGTTCCTTGAGATTGACGTCCGGTGCTGCGCGAAGTTCGAGGCGAATCGCGCCTGTTGAATCGGTGGCGCGAACCGGCGGATGCAGGCGGCTCGGGGCGCGCCATTCGCCCGCGGTTACTGTGACGGGCCAGATCGTCGTCTCATAGCACGTGCGGAAGGTACACGGAACTCCGGCGACGGGCTTGGAGAACAGCGTTGAGCCGCGCGCCACCGGAAGTCCGGTCGTCAGCTTTCCTTTTTCTGGGTCGAGCTGAAATTCGACGATCGACATCGAGGGGAGCGGCCGTACGAGCTGCGGATAGACCACGCTCAACAGCGCTTCGCTAATTTCGGGAAATTCGTCGTCGATCTTCAGATGAACGCGCGCGGCCAGGAAAGCAAATCCTTCAAGAAGCCTTTCCACGTGCGGGTCTTCGCACTTGGTCGGCTCGAGGACGAGGCGCGAGGCCACCTTCGGATTCTTTTCGGCAAACTGAGCGGCCAGTTTGCGCAGATAATCCAGCTCCCGTTCGTAATAGAGGAGCAGTTCATCCCGCATTCGGGCCTCCGGAGACGTGACAATTGCTCGACCGCAACTCAACTACGGTGTCGAACGAGATCGGCTCGGGCGCAGGATCCATCGCAAGCAATCCCTCAATGCGGAAGCGCAATTCCTGAATTCCTGTTTCGCTCGATTCGACCGGGACGATGCGGACGTTGAGAATCCGCGGCTCGAAAAGCTTGATCGCAGCGATCAGCTGGCGGCCCATTTTTGCGCGGTCCGCGGGAGAAGCGACGGCGTAGGCGGTGAAATCCGGCAGGCCGTAGACGTAAACAGAGCGGTTTACTTCCTTGAGACTTTCGTCAGGTTCCTGAAAGATCCGGCGGGAATTCAAAAGCCATTCGAGGTCGCGTTGCACCGCGGCTTTCACGATCCGAACCGATTGCGAGCGGGTGAGAGGGGCCTCGGAGGTCATCTTCGGCTCACGGTCGATCAAGCGGTCCAGCACGGACAACGTTACGGTGACGTCGCCTTGGGATCGGGCCATTGTGAGGGACTATCCTGCCGTCAGCGCCCGCGCGGGATCCAGGCGGCAGATGCGCTCGAAAAGCTTTTGCTTTTCCGAAGAGCTTTCTTTAATTCTCGTGCTCAGTGTCATGAGTGTTGAGAGCGCCGTGCCAATCATTTGCCTGTCTTCCCATTCGTCGAGCTTGTGATTCTCGATCGCGGCGGCAATATCGTCGAGCAGCGGTTGCGCGATCGCATCCTTGCCCGCGGCTACGCATAACTGAACAAGCTGCAGCTTGCGGCGGAAGCGCTCGCGCCCCGATGTCTGGCTTGCGATTTCGCGCTGCATGATTTCGAACGCCTTTTCCGCCAGGCCGGCTTTCAATGCTTCGGTCGCGACGTCGTAGCGGTCGGCGCTCTTCGAGGGCCACGAAGGCTCTGGAGCCACTGAAGAAATCGCATCGGACAGAGCAGCTTGCGCCGACTCGGCCGCGCCGTTGCCTTCCACCGCAGACGACGGTCCCGAACCAGAGGCGGAAGGGCGCAGCAAGCGAAGAAGCCATGTGCGGGTGTCGCCATTGGCTGCCGGTGTGTCGTCGAGCAGGGAAGCGTCCAGCAATTCGGGAACGTCGTGCAGCAAGACTTTCAATTCGAGGCGAATGGCTGCGGCGATGGGTTCGTAATCGCTGCCAAGAGCGTTACACGCGTCCACCACATGCTTTTGCAGATCGAGCCACGCGCGGCTGCAGGGAAGAGACATCGCGTTTTCGGCGATCTCAAGAAGCTCGGTCCATTTTTCGGCGAGCGCAAGGCGCTTTACTTGCTGACGAAGTTCGGTCGGCGGCGCTTCGAGCAGCGCGGCGTTTGATAGACGCGCTGCAGCGCGAAGTTCGCCCCAACGCAGCCCGCGCATCATGAGGTACGGTGCGGGGCTGAGCGGTTCTTTCTGGCGCAAGAAAGCGGCGGCCTTGGCGATGCTTGCGATCACTTCGCGGCGGTCGGCCGGTTCCGAGCTTGTCATCACCGAGATGATGATGCTGGGCATGGCGCTGCGGGATCCGCCGCCAGGCGCTCCACCCTCGGCAGATCCAACTTCGGCGCCCCCTTCGGCCTGCGTTTCCTCGACCGGATCGGGCTCAGTCTCGCGCTTTTTCTGGAGCAGGCTGTGGACCGTGTGACGGATTTCTTCGAGAGCCGTCTTGAGCTTGCCGAACGATGGGCCGGCATTGCCGAATTTTTCGTCGCAGGTTTCGTCGAGATTCTTCAGGGCTTCGAGACAGCCGTCCAGATCCTTTTCACACTGAACGTAAAAGGCCTTCGGGGTTTCGACGAAGGCTTTATCGAAATCTTCGGGGGTGAGCTTGCCCTCTTTGATGCGCGTTTCGCGCTGGGTGCGTTCTTTTTCGCCGCTGACTTGAGCTTCGTAGCCGACCGTGCGCGACTCCTTGTATTTCACGAAGCCATAGCCCGCGCGCGTGATCGGGACGTTTCTCACGGTGAAGTCGATCGCTGAGCCAAGCCAATCGAGTGGCGCGGCGCGCAATTCGAGATCGCCGTCATCGATCGGCGGATACAGCGTGTCCCAGAAATTGGCGACCACGCCCCGGCAGAGTGCGAGACCCTGTCGGAGTCCGCCATAGCCCTCCGTGCGAAGCATCGCTTCGGTGAGCCACGCGCAGAGCTGGAGATCTTTTGTTTTTGTGGCGAGAGCTTCTTGCGTGAGCTTCAAGACCAGCGGAACGTCAGCAGCTTTCCGCTCCTGCTGCCACGCGCCCTGATCGAGGCCATCGTCTTCGCGGCGCGCTTCTTTGATTTTGTCGTAGAGAAGCAGCTTCGAATCGTAGCGGACATCCACACCGCTCGGGTTTTCGCCGGCAATGGGGTTCAAAAGGTCTTCGCGGAGAGGCATTGGTTTTCGGTTCCGTTCAGTTTGCTGGCGCCGGTGCCGCTGCACGCTTATCGAATTCGATCGAGCGAACCTCAAGCAGAGGGACTTCCTCGTCGTCCATCAGCAGGATTTTCTGGCCCGAAGGATATTCCGCCCCGTGTTCGTCGGCGGCCCAGTCTGTCATGCGGCCGAGCCACACCGCTTCATTCTCATTCTTCCAGGAAAACGGATAGATCACGGGAATCAGCACTTCGCCCAGTTCGGTACTTTTGAATTCAGGTCCGGTGCGGACCAGCGCCGGGGCCCAAAGCGTATCACGCAAGCGCTTGGGTGCTTCCATCTCGACTGCCTCGATGTGCTCAAAAGGAATCCAGAGATACGCGCCCGCGGCATAGACTTCGAGTCGAGCGCCAAGATCAGGATCGGCATCGCGCAGGGAAGTGAAACGCTTGCCGTTGAGGGTGCCTGAAACCGGGGCAGGGGAGGAACCCTTGGAGAAGTCTGCCTTTTCGAACGTCTCGTTGCGGATTTTTTCCGCGTGGAGCGCGGAATAGTAAAGGACGGCGCCCAGTTCCTTTTGGCCATCGCCCTGCGCGAGAACGCCCAGTTGCTTTTCGGCCCGGATCAAATCGCCGGACGCGCAAAGCAACTCGAAAAGGAAAGTACGCTGCGTCGAGTCAGCCGGGTGGTCGCGAAGGTACTCCGTAAGCTCCTTCGCGGCCGCCCGAACTTTCCCTTCTTCGAATAGGCGTTTGGCTGTGGTTGCGTTCGCCATGAGATTCGGAAAACTCCGACTCAGAGCGGCTCGTGCTTCTGGTTGTCCCAACCCTTGATGACTTGCGCCTCGAGCTTGCCGGCATCCTCGTTCGCGAAGCCGAAGTAGACCTTCACGTAATTGAACGAGATTGATTCGACGGGGGGCTCACCACCGCCACCACCACCGGTGCTGAAGCTCGACACGATCGCGTTGGTGAGCTTGATCGACAGGAATGTCTGGGACTTGCCGTCAAGTATCTTGTTGACGTCGAGCTCGATATCTTCAGCCATTCTCTTGCCGCCCGTCATGTTGGCGAAGAGAAGGGGCGAGGACTTGTCCGCGAACTTTGAGATCGTCAGATCGCTCAGGTGCGTCTGGCCAACCGTTTCCGCCGAGGCGGAGGACTGGGACCCAACCGGAAGAGATCCAGCCCATGAGAACGAGAGGACTTCGATGGTATTCTCGAATCCCTTGACGTTGCTCGAGCCTGGAATGCTCTTGATTTTTACGAACATACTGGCTGCCATTTTTTGCTCTCCTTATCCTGCGATAGTTTTCACGTTCCCAACTTGAAGCAACCAACGCACCACTGGCCCCAGACACAGACCTGCAAGCGAGAGTGTCCCTCAGGCGGCGATTACTTCGCCGGCGCGGGCAGCTCTGCAACCAATCGCAGGGAAACGGTTAGTTCGTCCAACTGGAAGTGAGGCCGCAGGAAAGCGACCGCACGATACACGCCCGGTTTGCCGGGTACTTCGGAAACGTCGATGCGGGCTTCGCGCAGCGGCTTTTGGGCCTTCACCGTGGGCGATGCCGTATCGTCCGGCGTGACGTATTTGAGAATCCAGCGATTCAGGAACGACTCGGCCTCGTCACGCGACATGAAACTGCCGATCTTGTCGCGCATCATCGCCTTGAGGTAGTGAGCGAAGCGGGAGACCGCCATGATGTATGGCAACTGCGCAGATAGGCGCGCGTTGGAGTTTGCCGAATCCGAATCGTAGACTTTCGGCTTCTGGCAGCTTTGCGCGCTGAAGAAAGCGGCATAATCAGTTCCCTTGCAGTGTACGAGAGGCACAAAACCGAGGTCTGCGAGTTCCTTCTCGCGGCGATCGGTGATGGGCACTTCAGTGGGGCACTTGAGAGCGAGGTCGCCTTCGTCCGTGTAGAAGTTGTGGACCGGAAGACCTTCCACCAACCCGCCACCTTCGACGCCCCGCATCGCCACGCACATGCCGTATTGCGAAAACGAGTTCGTCATGCGCGTTGCGAGCGAATAAGCCGCGTTCATCCAGAGGTACTTGGAGTGGTCAGTGCCGTCGACGTGCTCTTCGTAGGCGAATTCCTCGATTGGCTTGGTGTCCTTGCCGTAAGGAACGCGCGAGAGCGTGCGGGGCAGGCAGAGAGCGACGTAGCGCGAATCCTCACCCTGACGGAACGACTTCCACTTCGCGTACTCGGTGCTGTCGAAAATCTTCGCGAGGTCGCGCGGCGCGTCCAGTGAAGTGAAGCTTTCCAGATTGAGCAGGTCCGGAGCAGCTGCACTGAGGAACGGCGCGTGGGCCTGTGCCGCGATGTGGGACACACCTTCGAGCAGTGCCATGTCCTCGGGATGCTTGCCGAACTCGTAGTCTCCAACCAGCGCGCCGAATGGAGCGCCGCCGAAGACGCCGTATTCTTCTTCGTAAATCTTCTTAAACAGAGCGCTCTGATCGAACTCAGGCGCCTTTTCGATGTCACGCAGCAATTCTTTCTTGCTGGCATTAAACATGCGAATTTTGAGGCCAGTTCCTGTTTCGCTATGATCCATCAGGTGTTTCACACCGCGCCAGGAGCCTTCGAGCTTCTGGAACGACGGGTGATGCATGATTTCGTTCAGCTGGAGGGACAGAAGATGATCGATCTGCGCAATGCGCGCGTTGATCATCATCTCGGCGTCCTTTGCGACCGTCATCGAGCCATCGAGAATCTGGGCGACGAACTCCTTCACCAGGTTCTTGCCGCGCTCGCGAGACGGCGCGTCGGTGCCGAACCGGCCCTGGCTTACGATCTGATCGAGCAGACTCTGTTCCTGGGTCTCGGTTGTTGCCGCGGCTTGTTTGCCCGCAGACTTTGCGTCAGCCATTGGAGCCTCCGTCGTCGGGTTTGATTTCGCCCTTCAGCTTTTCAAGCTTTTCCGTGTTGCCGACGGCGTCGAGGAGCAGTTCCTCGAGCTTGTCATTGCCCTGCATGCTGCCGCGGAGATCGGCGAGGCGCGTCCGCAGGTCCATGAGCTCCTTGAGCGGCTTCACCTGCTTAGCCACGTTGGCCGGCTCGAAGTCTTCCATCTTCTTGAACTTCAGATCGACCTTGAGCTGCGGGGCATTGGGATCTTCGCTGAGCTTGTTTTCGACCGCGTAGGAAAGGTGCGGCTTCATGCCTTCAAGGACGCTGTCAAAATTGTCGGGGTTGACTTCGACGAACTTGCGGTCCTTCAGCCTCGGCAACGGCTCCTCCGGCTGACCGGTAAAGTCACCGAGGACTCCGACGACGAACGGCAATTCCTTGATTTCGATTGCGCCGCCCACTTCCACGTCGTACGTGATTTGCACACGAGGAGGACGAACGCGATCGAGCTTATGCTGAGCGCTCTGCCTTGCCATGTAAGCACCCTTCCTTTCGGGATTTCAAAGAAGCTTGTCTCACGCTGTGAGGACCGATCGGCCAGACGAATTTGTAACCGAACGGCCTCATCTCTGGGGAATTCCACCGGCCAAAAACCGTACATCCGTACGTCGGCGCGTATATGGACCTAACCCTCGGTAACTTCGTGAGCCACTGGCTTTAACACACGCCCCTGCCAGTGTCAAGGGTCCTTCCAGTTTCCCGATGAAGCTGATCGCCAAAGGTTCCGCAAACGAATTGCCATTTGGCGCAGAGCGATTGATTGCGTCAGGAAAGAGCTGTGTTATCCTCCGCCGCGGTCTTTTTCAAGGGGCAACGTCTCAAAATGACGCAACCGGCCATCATTCCCCCGTCGGCCTCTGACGCCGAGCGCCTCAGAAGTTTCCTCACGGACTCGGGATTTACGTCCGAATTTACGTTAAGAACTCTCAAATTGGACGAACTACCATCTCCTCGTACGCCAAATGCGCCCGGACTTCGTGAAAAGCTCCAGGAGCCCTCAACCCTCAACGTGCTGTTACGGTGGTTCTACTTGGGTTCAACGCTTACCGAGGACCAGGTCGCCCGGCTCCTCCCCGGCTGGTTCGTCGAAGTCGCCTGCGCGAGCAAGATTTTGCGCAAGGAGGGAAACGATTTAGTACCGCTGGTATTTCTCGGGCACTTCATGGGCCACTGGATTGCGTCCGATCAGAATGCCCGGTTCGAGGCGTGCGACCCGAATTTCGTCCTCTGGCCCAGCATGACCACGCAGTTTCTGCGGAACTTTACGGTCCAACGGCCGTCGCGCTTGACGCTGGACATGGGCACCGGCAACGGATCGCAAGCACTGGGCGCCGCCCCGTTCAGCGAGAAAGTCGTCGGAACCGACCTCAATGCACGCGCGCTCGAGTTCGCCGCTTTCAACGCGCGGCTCAACGGGATCAATAATGTCGAGTGGCTTTACGGCGATGCGTTCGCGCCCGTCAAAGGGCAAAAGTTTGATCTGATCGTTTCGAATCCGCCCTTTTTCATCGGCCCGTCGAACAAATTCCTCTTCTGCGATAACCCGATGGAGCTCGATCAGTTCTGCCGCCATTTCGCGCGCGAGGGAGCTGCGCACCTTGAAGAGGGCGGCTATCTTCAGATGCTTTGCGAATGGGTCGAAACGAAAGGACAGCGCTGGCAAGAGCGACTGGAGGAATGGCTCGAAGGAACCGGCTGCGATGCGTGGGTCGTTCGCGGTCAGGCACGAAGCGCGGATCAATACGCGTTCGATCGCCTTCGCGAGCTTTCATTGACGCAGGGTATCGATACGTCCATCTACCAGACCTACGCCGACTATTTCCGGGAACGAAACGTCGACTCGGTCCACAACGGGATCATTGCGATGCGGCGCCGCTCGGGGCGGAACTGGCTGCTGATGGAGGAAGTCTCCAACGTTTCGAACCAGGCCTTTGGCGATCTGGTCCAGGCCCGGTTTGCTGCGCACGATTTTCTCTCAGCCAATACTTCCGCGACGCAACTGCTTGCCATCCGGCCGAAACTGGTGCCTCACGTTCGATTGGAGCAGGTACTTCGGCGAGCCGGAGAGGGTTGGGAGAGCTCTTCTCTGACCTTGAGGCTCGGCCGGGGCGTTCCATGCACCTTCGCGCTTCAGGCTCAAGTAGCCGAGTTCGCCAACCGGTTCGACGGCAAGCAAACGCTGGCTGATCTGGTGAAAGGGCTGAGCGATGAAGTGGGCGCGCCGCCCGAGGCGGTCGAAAAGGAGTGCGTTCAGCTGGTTCGAAAGCTCATCGCCAACGGTTTCCTGCTCTGGGAATAGGCTTGGCCCCCGGGGCCGCCATCGAGCGTTAACTTTGTCGCAAATCGGGCACAGGTGAGCGGCGTAAACCCTTGTAGGCGTTCGGGAAATATAGTAATTAAAGAGTTTGGAGTGCGAGTATTGCGGAGCGTTGGATGGCGGCGAAACTGATTGGGACAATTCGGATCTCAACCAACCCTGGCAACGAGACCACGAAGCCGCATTACGAAATTACCTTCGTTCCGTTTGCCGGCCGGCTCAACACGAAGGCCGTGCGCGTGAGCACTCACGAAGAACTCATCGAGTTCCTTCAAGTGGCCCGAATCAGCGAAGATGATGCGAACCGTTGGGCCGGACGCGCCCGCGGCGAGGGCGTGGTGATTATTTCGGGCATCGAACGCACCGAATCGCAGCTGAAAGATTGCGGTCTTCTCGCTTAATCGTTTTTCTCCTCCTAGTTCTGGCGGTTTGGTTTCACTCAACTGAATTTCTCTTTGACACGTTGCTCGAGACTCCTGTAGCTTGAAACGCTATGCGCAACATGCAGCCGGTTATCTGGGCGAAGGGCACTTTTCTTACGCCTCAGCACCTTCAGGCGCAGGACCGGTTCATCGAAAACACTCTGCAATTTGGCCTCGAAGCGCTGAACTTCCGGCCGTGGGGCTTCCGCGAACTGCGTTTCAATGAAGAGGCATTGGCCGAGGGCAATTTCGTCATTGCGCGCGCCAGCGGCATTTTCCCCGATGGCTTGCTCTTCGATATTCCCGATTCCGATCCTGCGCCTCCTCCGAAGCCCTTTCCGGCATTTTTTGAGGCCGATCACACGACTCTCGACGTCTACCTGACCATCCCCCGCATGCGCGAACGCGGACTCAATGTGGCCGTTTCCCAACGCAGTGCCGATACGCGCTATCTGGCGGAAGTGATCTCCATGCGCGATGAAAACACCGGCACGACCGAGAAGCCGATCCAGGTGGCGCGCAAGAATTTTCGTATTCTGACGGCGGCCGAATCGCGCGAAGGATCGAGCGCATTGCGCGCCGCGCGCATCCGCAAATCCCCCGCCGGGATGTTCGAGATTGATTCGACCTTCGTGCCGCCCCTTGTCGATGTCGCGGCCAGCGACTATTTGATGGGGATTGTGCGCCGCCTGTGTGAAATTCTGGCGGCGAAGAGCAGCATCCTGGCCGGCGGACGTCGCCAAAAGAGCCAGAGCCTTGCCGATTTCACGGCGGCCGACATCGCCAACTTTTGGCTGCTTTACACGGTGAACAATCATTTCCCGCTCTTGCGCCACATCTACGAGACGAAAAAGGGACATCCCGAAAACGTTTTCTGCATTTTGAATTCACTGGCAGGAGCGTTGACGACGTTTTCGATGAAAATTCAGCCGCGCGATCTGCCGCTTTACGATCACGATGATCTCAGCAGCTGTTTTACTGATCTTGATGAGAAGCTGCGGACGCTGCTCGAAACCGTGGTGCCGAGCAATTTCGTTTCGCTGCCGCTCAAGCTGGCGTCTCCCTCGATCTATGCGACGCCGGTCGACGACGACAAGTACCTTGTCGACACGCGCATGTATCTGGCCGTGAGCGCGGAAATGAACGAGGCCGATCTGATCAAGCGAGGTCCGACGCTCATCAAGGTTGGTTCGGCCACGCAGGTCGAGTTGCTCGTGCGCCAGGCGCTCCCTGGTATCACCCTCACGCACATGCCCAAACCCCCCGGCGCGATACCGATCAAGCTCAACTACCAGTATTTCAGCCTCAACCAGTCCGGCGCTGCGTGGGAAGGCGTGGGCAAGGCGCGCAGCCTGGCCGCCTACGTTCCCGGCGACATCAAGAATCCTCAGATCGAACTGGTGATACTCCTGCCTCAAGCGATGTAAGTGCACTTGGTTGAGGTCGCCCGAACTTTCCATTCTTTTCGCGCCAGCACGTTCGCGAAACGTGCGGAAAACCCACGTATCTTACGTACAAGCCTCCACTTGAGCTACTTGACTTCCATTCGTTGAACCGCCATAGTAAGGCCCGTCACGCGGGTTTTTTCCAAGCGCAGAAGCACGCCTATCACCTGAATGAAACATCTCTCCAAAGTGGTGTGGTTCGAGGGCATGTACTTGGGCCCGCACCATTTTCAAGCGCAAAGCCGGGCCTTTGAGGATATGGTTCATTTTTCGGCCTCGAACCTCTGGTTTGAGCCGTTCGGCGTGGTCGGGCAATCGCTCGACGCCGAAGCTCTGCGCAACGGCACGGTCGCGCTGGTTCACTGCCGCGGAATTTTCCCGGACGGCCTCGCTTTTCACATGCCCGAGAGCGATCCGCTCCCCGATCCCCGGCCGATCGGCGATTTTTTTCCTCCCACACGCGAATCTCTCGTCGTAATGCTTGCCGTTCCGGAGCGTCGTGAGAACGGTCCGAACACGGTGATGAGCGGTTCGGTTTCCGGTCGAGATCATCTTCGGTATTTGGCCGAAGAGCACACAATGCACGACGAAAACACGGGCATCGACGAAAAGCCGGTGCAGCTCGGCCGCAAACGAATCCGATTTCTTTTTGAATCCGAAGACGTGTCCGGGTACGTGACGCTTCCGATCGCGCGCATGACGCGTGACGGCGCGGGGCATTTTGTTTTCGATCCCGGTTTCATACCGCCGTGCCTTTCGATCAGCGCAAGCGAACGTCTGATGATCATCGCGCGGCGCCTGGTTGAAATTCTTGATGAAAAGAGCGCAACGCTTTCCCGGGCGCGCCGCGCTCCGTCAAAATTTCAGGCAGGCTTTTCCTCAGACGATATCGCTTCGTTTTGGTTTGTGCACACGGTGAACGCGGCGCTCGGCGTGTTGCGGCATACGTGCGTTGCCGAGCGGAAGCACCCCGAGCAGCTCTTCATCGAAATGTCGCGCCTTGCCGGGTCGCTTTGCACGTTCGGACTCGACTCGCATCCGCGGACACTGCCGCTTTACGATCACATGCGGCTTGGCGAATGTTTTCAGGTGCTCGACGAGCACATTCGCTCGCACCTTGAGCTCGTCGTGCCGACCAGTTACGTGCTCGTGCCGCTCAAGCCCGTGGGCCGCTACTTTTACGAAGGCGAAATCATCGACCAGCGCTGCGTGGGAAAGTCGCGCTGGATTTTCGCCATTCACTCGGCCATCGGCGAAGCGGACATGATCACTCGTGTGCCGCGGTTGGTGAAGATCTGCTCGGCGGAACTTTTGCCTGAACTTGTGAAGACGGCGCTGCCAGGCCTTTCGCTTACGCATTTGCCGGTTCCTCCTTCAGCGATCGCGCCGCGTGTCGAGCACCAGTACTTTGGAATTAGCAAGTCCGGTACCTGTTGGGACCATATCGTGACGACCCGAAAAGTCGGTGTCTACGTGCCGGGCGATTTGCCGCAGCCCGAATTGGAACTTGTCGTGCTACCGGAATAGACGGGCCAATCCGCGCGGTAGGCGTACAGGAAGGATCAAATGGGAGCCACACTTTTTGGGGCCACAACGATTCAACAGCGCGGCCCCGGCGGCAAACGGCGCACGGACAATCTCGCGCTGATCTTTCAAGAGCTGCTCACCGTAATCGTTCGCGTTCGCGGAAATCGCCAGCCGGTCACGGACGGCAACAAATTCCGCCAGGACATGAAAAACGCCCTGCGCAACGCGGAGAAAGAATCGATCACGCGCGCCTACATGCCTGAAGATGCGCGCTTCGCGACATTTGCCGTTGTTGCGTTTCTCGACGAATCGATTCTCAACTCTTCGAATCCCGCCTTTGCCGATTGGGCGCGCATGCCGCTCCAAGAGGAGCTCTACGGGCATCAGCTCGCCGGGGAACAGTTTTTCCAGAATATCGAACGTCTCCTTGGCCGCGCCGATTCCCAAGATCTCGCCGATGTCCTCGAGGTCTATCTGCTGTGCATGCTGCTTGGTTATCGTGGGCGATACGATCTTTCCGGCCCTGAGGCTTTGCGCCCGGTAATGGATTCGGTTCAGGAGAAAATCACGCGCATTCGCGGACCGCTCCCCGGGTTTTCGCCCGCCTGGGCCGTGCCCGAAGGCGCAGTAGTTACCGGCGGACCTGATCCGTGGATCAGGCGCCTGATGCTCGCGGCGTTGATAGCGGTCGGCGTGACCGTCGTGTTTTTCGTGCTATTCAAAATTATTTTGTCTGTCGGCTCGTCTGGGCTGCACGCGCTGGCTACATAACGTCGAGGGATAGAGAGAACTCATGAAGCTCACGTGGGAGTATCTTGCAGCGGCCGCGGGCCTGGTGGTTACGCTTCTGCTCGCCTGGTTTATCGGCGTCTGGGTGAAGCTGACGGGCACGAACCTTCTGATTCTGCGGCTAGGGATCATCGTTCTCGGTGTTCTCTGCATTCTCGGATTTCTCATGTGGGCGCGCGGGCAGATGCCCACGGCTGCCGGCACGCCGGCCGATGCAATCGCCGGTGGCATGCCCGCCGCTCCCAGTGCTCCCGCTGCACCATCTGCGTCGGGAGCCGTGGCTGCAATCGCTTCCGGAATTTCGCCCGACGACATCGACCGCCTCGTTTTGGAAGCGGAAAAGAAGGTGGCCGGTTCGCGTTTGGGCAAGGGCGCGAAACTCAGCGGATTGCCCGCCATTTTTCTTCTGGGTGACGCAGGCTCGGGCAAAACCAGCACAGTTTTGAACTGCGGACTCGATCCGGAATTGCTTTCCGGCCACATCTATCAGGACGGGAACGTCGTTCCTACGGCCGCTGCGAACATCTGGTTCGCCCGCAAGTCGATTTTCGTCGAGGCTGCCGGAAAAATCGCCGCCGACCCGAAGCCGTGGACGCGACTGCTCCATCGGCTTTCCCCTAGCCGTTTTCAATCGATCTTCGGAAAGAACCCGCAAGCGCCACGCGCCGCGATTGTCTGTCTTGATTGCGAAAAGCTTGTCAAGCCTGGCGGGCCCGACGCGCTGGTGAGTGCCGCGAGGACACTTCGCGCGCGCCTTGAGGAAATGTCGCACCAGTTGGGCTCGAGCTTCCCGGTTTACGTCATTTTCTCCAAACTCGATCAGGTTGCATACGCCACCGAATTTCTCGGCAGCTTGCGCGACGAAGAGGCCACGCATGTTCTCGGCATCACACTGCCCGTGACGGCGACATCCGGCGTTTACGCCGAGCAGGAGACCAAGCGCCTTTCGGCGTCATTTAATCAACTTTTTTCGTCGCTTGCTGATTGCCGCCCGGGACTTTTGAGCCGCGAACGTGACAAAACCAGGCAACCCGGCGTTTACGAATTTCCGCGCCAGTTCCGTCGTCTCGGTAAACCGGCTGTCGAATTTCTGGTTGAGCTTTGCCGGCCAAGCCACTTGCGCTCCGGTCCCTTCCTTCGTGGGTTTTATTTCGCCGGGCGCCGTATGGTGGCTTCGAGTGCGCCGTCTCCGGCCGCTCTCGCTGCGCAGACGATGGTCAGTCC
>Ga0207105_1014_pt1 | contig 17141 bp, 7 predicted proteins | sample Alteio_BWMinHeat_77_FD_153569 | JGI IMG/M metagenome (GOLD analysis project Ga0207105, IMG submission 153569) | Enriched cells from forest soil in Barre Woods Harvard Forest LTER site, Petersham, Massachusetts, United States -... | ecosystem: Environmental > Terrestrial > Soil > Temperate forest >... | reverse complement strand
ATACACGTCCGGCGAGGAGTGGGTGCTCGGCGAGCAGTCGGGCGGGCAATCGGGCGCCGCGAATTCAGCCGCTGACTTGAGCGCGCTCTACACAAAGGACTTCATCCAGACGTGGCGCGATTTCATGAATCAAGCCGTCGTCCTGCGCGGCGGAAGCTATCAGGAGCAAGCGCAGAAGCTCGCCCAACTTTCCGGTAATCGTTCGCCTTTGCTAATGCTTTTCTGCGAAGTGTCGCAAAACACCGCAGTTGGTTCGCCCGACGTGGCCAAAGCATTTGCCGCGACCGCCGCCGTTGTCGCCTCCCCCTGCCAGGATCAGGTGATTCAGTCATCCAATCAGGCGTATGTGAAGGCTCTCAATGGTGCCGAGACTTGCTTTGAGGGAATTCAGCCCGGGTTGCCGGCCGATCAGTTGACGACTGCGGTGAACGGCTGCAATCCGCTCCTCGCGCAGGCGCGTGCCGCGGCTGATCAAATTGCGCAGGGTATTCCGATCGATAACGATGGCAAGATGGACGTCGCCACCAAACGCCTTCTCGAGGGACCGACCGGCAACGCCGCGCCGCCACCGGCTCCGGGTGCGACAGGACTTGCCGCGGTGTGCGTGGCGATCAAGAATCTCGACGCGAAATACCCGTTCAATCCGACCGCGACACAGGACGATTCGCTGCAGGATTTCATCGCGTTTTTCCAGCCGGGTTCCGGAACGTTCTTCAAATTCCTCGACTCGAACAAGACCGTTTTCGATCTGCAAGGCGCGCAGTACGTGCAAAAGAGCGGAAAACCGGATGCGGCCCTTCTCGCATTCGTGAATCGCGCCGCGGAAATTCAACGCACGCTCTTTCCGAATGGATCTAACTCGCTGCAGTTCAAATTCACCGTGAAAGCGCATCCTCAGCCCGAAATCGCCAGCCAAATACTCACGATTGAAGGGCAACCGTTGAAAGTAGCGGGAAATCAGCAAGGCTCGAAATCGTTTGCATGGACCGGAGCCGGCGGCGAAAACAGCCTGACGATCAACAGCACGACTTACGGCGAATACGAAGGACCGTGGGCCGTCTTCCACCTTTTCGACAACTACACATGGACCGGTGATGCGAGCGGCTACCATTTGCTCTGGCAGGTCAAGGGATTCGGCGGCCAGCAAGCAAAAATCAACGGCAAACCGCTCGTCGCTGAGTTCGATTTGGATGCGGGCAACGTGCCGCTCTTCCAACATGGATTCCTCGCGGGCATGAAGTGCCCGGCGCACTAATTTTCCTCGCTCGAATCGGCGCGCAGTCAAAGCGCGCCGATGTTTGCGTTCCGTAACATATCAGCGAGTTCGATACTTCCGATTCAATCTATGAGTTTGCAATCGCCCCGGTGGTCTTGCACCATCGTACTGAGCTTAGAAGTGTATTCAGAGGCTAAGCTTGGTTCCGTACCAAGGGTCTACAGGACTACGCGCGCCAGCGTAACTTCAGTTGTCCGCTGACTTTTAAAAGCATTCGTATTCGCGCTGCGGGATACGTGTGCCCATTCGAAAGGAGAACTTCCGATGTCTGCCACATTTCCGAGCACCACTTCGTTCCGACCCGGCGTGTTTGCGTACACGATGCTCGAGCCGCCCGCGGGTCACAAGAAGAAACGCATGATGCAGAGCGTTGTCTCGCTTGTGGTGCACACGTCCCTGCTCGCTCTGCTGGTGATCTTGCCGCTCTTGATTTCGAACACGATCAGTCTTCAGCAATTGAATCGAACTTTCCTCGTGGCCCCGCCGCCGCCCGCACCCCCGCCGAAAGCTATGGTCGTGCACGCCGAGCCTGCGGCGCAAAAGTTCGCCGCCACTTCTGCGAAAATTGCCGTACCCACCGTGATTCCGAAACGCACCGCGACCGACGCTGCTTCGATGGCGGCGGCCCCCGAGATGATGTCTACGGCCGGCGTGATCGGTGGAGTTGGTTCGGTGCTTGGCGGTGAAGGCGTCGGCGTTCCTCCGCCACCGCCGGTTGCGGCCTCAACTACTCCAAAGAAGCCGCTCCTGATTACCAACGACATGAAACAACCTGTGCTGATTTACGCACCGAAGCCCGCGTATCCGCCCATTGCCCAGGCAGCGCGCATTCAGGGAACCGTTGTTGTTGATGCGACGATCAACGAACACGGCGATGTCGTCGAAGCGCGCGTCGTCAGCGGCCCGGGTTTGCTCCGCCCGTCCGCACTGATCGCTGTCTCGCAGCAGAAATATCAGCCGACGATTCTGGACGGTCAGCCCACGCCGGTCGAGTTGCACGTCGAAATCTATTTCCATCTGTCGACGACCTGAGACAACTTAGAAAAGCCGAGGTGTGCGCGATGCTCTGCAAGCGCCTTGCTGCGGGTGTGTGCCGAGGACTAGGAATCGCGGCTGAAGAGTCCGAAAAGACCGCGTGACTTGGGCTGGTAGCGAACGACGATCGCCGTGACGTTATCGACGCCTCCGGCTTCGTTCGCCAGTTCAATGAGACGATCGGCCGCTTTTTGCGCCTTCTTCATGGAGACGATGGCATCCGCGATTTTTTCGTCCGGCACCATGCGAGAAAGCCCATCCGAGCAGAGAAGGTACGCGTCGCCGTCGAGCATGACGTGCTCGTCTACGTCCACCTCGACTGTTTCAGAAGCGCCGAGCGCGCGCATTAGCATCGTCTGATACTCGCTGTGTTCGGCTTGCTCGGGCGTCAGAATTCCCAGCCGTACTTGCTCGGCCACGAGCGAATGATCTCGCGTTAATTGTTCCATCAAGCGCTGGCGCAGGCGGTAAGCGCGGCTATCGCCCACGTGCGCGAGGCTAAGTCGATCGCCGTTGAGCCAGATCGCCACGATCGTCGCGCCCATTCCGCGTTTTTCCGGATCGGCCGACGCCTCCGAATGGATCGCGCGATTGGCAAGACGCAGCGCGCTCGCGAGCCGATTGGTCTTGTCGGTCAGATCCGGGCGTATTTCGCCCTCATAGGGGACAGAGGGATCTTTCGTTGCCGTGCGGCAGTGCTGTTCGATCGTGGTGACCGCAATTTCGCTGGCGACTTCTCCGTGGGCGGCGCCGCCGATTCCATCCGAGAGGATGAATAGATTGAGCTCTGGCACGATCCGCAGATTGTCCTCGTTCAGTTCGCGGACGCGTCCCAAGTCGGTCCGTGCTCCGAAATCTATCCGCACTGGGCTCCCTCAGTTAGGAGTAGCAATGGGTCATTCAAAGCCGCGGCCCGCGATGCTGGGCCATCCTGGAAATGTCGCGCGAGCGCACACGTCCGAGGGGCACAATTGTTATCAGGAAAGTTTGGTTATAACAAGTAACTTCCGCTAGCTCAACACTTTTACGCAGATCAACGATCATTATGACTGGTGCCGAAATCGCACGTCCCGGCGGCGCCCGTCGCAAGAATACGTTTTCCATTTTGGACCATGAGCGTTCCCGTCGCTCGTCCGCGCCGACCGATTTTCGGGTGCCCTCACCGAATTCCTTGCAAGTGCGAGAGCCCGGGCTGAAAGGATTAATTCGTTGACAGCTAAGGAGATTGGCGCTATCTAGGGCGCGGACGCGTGTGTCCGTCCATCGTGGAATTACTTGATTCTGGGATGCGGAAACCCTGTATTTTCAACGCGCTGCTCGAGACCAGTGCGATCGAGGACAAGAGCGAAAGGCAGTCTGCTGCCGTTTTGAGCGATTTTAGGGTCAAATATAGGTACCGACTGGCAATCGTTATGCAAGCTTACGGTCGGAAAACCAAGGGGATAACTCTGTCCCAGCAGAGACTCGATTGCTGAACAATATCGGCAAATACGAGATCGTGGCCGAACTCGGCCAGGGCGCCATGGGCGTGGTGTACAAAGCCCGCGATCCGCTCATCGGGCGCATGGTCGCGCTTAAGACGATCACCAGCGGTCTCTCCGGGAAACCCGAACTTCTCGAGCGCTTCTATCAGGAAGCCCGCTCGGCAGGCGCTCTGCAGCACCCCAACATCGTCACGATCTTCGAACTGGGAAAAGAAGGCGACACCCCGTATATCGCCATGGAGTTTCTCGAAGGCGATAGCCTCGAAAAAATCGTCGCGCGCCAGGATCAGCTGCCGCTCTCGAAAAAGATCGGCTTCATGTCCCAGATTTGCAGCGCGCTCGACTACGCTCACAAGCACGGCGTAATTCACCGCGACATCAAACCGGGCAACATTATGCTGACCAAGGACGGCACGGTGAAAGTCGTCGACTTCGGCATCGCGCGCCTGGTGGACACTTCGAAAACGCAGACCGGTTTGATGATCGGTACGCCGGCTTACATGTCACCACAGCTGCTGCGCGGCGAGCGCGCGGATGCACAAGCAGACATTTGGGCACTCGGCGTAATGCTTTACGAAATGATTGCCTACCAGCGGCCCTTCCAAGGCGACAATCCCGCCGCGCTGATGTGGGCCATCATCTCGCAGACGCCCAAGCCGCTCAGCAGCGTCGCGCCCGGTTGCCCGGCGGAACTGGAAGAAGTCGTAAACAAGATGCTCGAGAAGGAAGCGTCACTCCGTCTGCAGACGATGGAAGATGTGCTGCTCGAGCTCGATCCGCTTTACAAGCGTCTGCAAAAAGACCGCCTCGGCGAACTCGTCGCGCAGAGTCAGCAGCTGATCCAAAACCAGGAATTGCAACGCGCGCAAAGCTTGTTGCGCGAGGCGCTTCACCTTGATAGCTCCAACGCCGAAGCGAAGACACTGCTCGATCGCGTCGGTATGGAAATCCGCCGCATGCAGGCGCAAGCGCGTGCCAAAGAGCAGCTGGCCAAGGCGCAGGCCTTGCTCGATGCGGGGCGCTTGGAAGAGGCCCGAGGCGAAGCCGAAGCGGCTCTGCGACTCGATTCGAAATACGAACCCGCGCAACAGCTGGTCAACCAGATCAAGGACTCGATCGAGCGTATCAAGACGCTACAGGAAAAACTGCAGAGCGCGAAGCAGCGCGTTGCCGAGGGCAGTCTGCCGGAAGCAGACAAATTGGTCGACGAAACGCTCGCACTCGATCCAAAGAACGAACAGGCGCAGCTATTGCGCCGCCAGATTCGCGAAGAAACCGCCCGCCGTGAAAAGCGCAAGAAAATCAGCGATGGTCTGCAACAGGCGCGCGGGCTGTGGTCGCAGCAGAAGCATCTTCCGGCCGTCGAAATTCTCTCGGCGTTACAACAGGAATTCCCAGCCGAGGGAGAAATCAGCGAGCTGCTGATTACCGTCCGCCACGATCAGGCTGAGCAGGAAAAGCAGGAATTACTTGCCGAGGTCCGCAATTTGTTGGCGGTGCAGCGTTATGAGGATGCGCTTGCCGCGCTCGAGCCGTTGCGCACGGCCTATCCGGGCGACGCGGCCGTTCGTCACCTCACAGGACTTGTTCAGCAAGAACAACAGGTGCATGCCAAGCGCCAGCGATTCGAGGCGGAACTCGCAGCCTTGCGCGCGAAGGTAGCCGACTCGCAGTGGGATGAGGCGCTCAAACGCGGCGAGCAGTTGCAGAAGGAATTTCCGCAGGAATTCGAGCTTCTCGAGCTGGTCAAGTACGTTCGCGCCGAATCCCAACGCGCCGCACAGAAGCGCTCGATCGACGAAAAGATCGCACAAGTGCGTTCGCTAGTCGATAGCGGCTCGTTCGCGCAGGCGATCAAGGCGGCTGAGAAAGCCCTCACCGAAGCGCCGAATCAGGTCGACCTGATGATCCTGCTGGGGAAAGCTCAGGTCCAGCAGAAGGAAAGGGAAAAGCACGAATTCCTCGAGAAGCGCATTCGCGAAGTGAAGGCGCGCATCAACCGCGACGAACTGACCGACGCGATCGACCTCGCCCGCCAGACGATGCTCGTCGCTGGCCCCGACACCGACATCACGCAACTGCTCCACTCCGCGGAGATGGAGATCTCGTCGCGCGAGAAGAAAAAGGAGCAGGACAAGCAGGTCGACACAGCCAAGACTCTGATCAACTCGGGCGATTTTGCAGGCGCGACTCGCGTGCTCGATCAGGCCATGGCAACGCAGATTTTGGACGCGACCGATCCGCGCGTTCAGGCCGCGCTTCAAGAGATTCGCGATACCCAAGAGAAGCAGCAGCGGGAAAAGGAGCGCGAGAAGCAGCGCCAGAAGGAACAGGCCGAGCAACAAGCGAAGGACGCCAAGGAGCAGGAGCGAAAGAAGAAAGAGGCCGCGGACAACAAGCGCGCCGCCGAGGCAAAACCAGAAGCCGCGCCTTCGGCGAGGGAAGAAAAAGGCGGTGCAGCGCCTTCCTCCCCTTCCATGCCGTCAACTCCTTCCGAGTGGCCGCCCAAGAGCAAGGATCCGGGCCGCGACTACATCTATCAGTCAGCGACCATGATGCAGGGCGTGCCGACGGGGACTTCTGAAGTTCATCCGGTCGAGTCTTCCGCCTCGGCAACCATGATCGCCTCCGGCTCCGCGATTCCGGTGATCGAGCGGCCTGCGGAAAAGCCGGTCGAGCGGCCGGTTCAGCGCCCGACGATTCCCGAGCCCACGGTAGAAGTTCAGTCGAAGAGCAAAAAGAAAAAGAAGGGCAATGCCGAAGCGGCGCAGGTCGATGTCGCGTCACAACCGCCGGTGATGCACGAAGAGTTCCCGGCAAAGGTCGCGGCCCCGATCTGGAAGCAGCCGATCCCGCTCGCAATTGGTGGTATCGTCCTTGCGTCGGTCGTCGGTTTCGCTATTTTCGAAGCCACCAAGTCGCCCACACCGGCGCCGACACCGGAGGTCGTCGTCGAACCACCGGCATCGGGCACCAGCACCAGCACCAGCGGCAACGCGGCGGCTGTGACGCCTGCACCTCCGCCCGCTGCGGATCCGAGCGCGGCGATCCGCAACCAACAGCAATCCTTAATTGACCAGGCCGGTCGCCAGTTTGCCGCGGCGAAATACGACGACGCGCAGCGCCTGCTCGATCAGGCGAAGGCGCTCAACGGGCCGCTCGGTCCCAAGATTCAGGGTCTGGAAGATCAATACAAGAAGGCCGCATCCGACGGCCAGGCCAAGCAGCTTCTTGCTCAGGAGAACCAGCTTTGGGATCAGGCGATCGCCGCGTTTAACGGCGGCAACATGGACCAAGCTTCCGGCGCGTTCCAGAAGATCACGCAGATGCAGGGTGGTGTTCACAAAGAGGACGCGAACGATTATCTGACCAACAAAATCCCCGCTCGCGTCAAGGAGAACAACGCCTTTGCCGAAGCGCAGTCTCTGGCGAACGCCAAAGATATGGGCAGCTTGCAGAAGGCAGCGGGCGATTTGAACCAAGTCCTTCAAATCGATCCTGGCCGCGCCGATGCACGCAACATGCTCGAGTCGGTAAACGCCGGCATCACGAATCTGAACAATCAGCAGAAGCAGGCCGATCAGTTCGCGCAGCTGGTGAGCCAATACAACAACGCGGTCAACGCCAAGGACACGCAGAAGCTGCAAGGCCTGCAAAACGATTTCCGCACGATCGCGACTTCGGGCGCGCCACAAGCGGGCGATGCGCGCAACTACGCGGAAAACATGATTCCGGACGCCATCAAGCGCCTAACTCCTGCGGCCGCGCCTCCTCCGGCGCCGAAACCAGCCGCTCCGACGACCACGCATCTCAACGTTTCGATCGCCGCCGTTCCGCACCAGGCCTACGGTGGACCGGTGAACGAAGGCCAGATGATGAGCGGCGCGTTCCTTGATCAGCCGCTGCGCCTGGAAAGCTCAGACGTACCGGTTGCGCTGGCATCGCAAGGCAAGGGAACTGTGAATCTGCTGGTGAGCATCAATGAAGCCGGAAAGGTCTACGACGGCCGTTCCATGGGCGGCGATGCCAACCTGGCAGGGCAATTGCTCGCTGCGGCGAAAGCTTCGTGGCAGTTCAACAAGCCCGTGGTCAAGGGCAAAGGCGTAAAGACCACCGCGGTGCTCACAGTTCAGTTCTAAGCGCGCAAGACGCGTTCAGGCGCCGCTCCGGTAACTCCCTGTAATTGTCTGGCGTTTGATCTTTTCGTAGAATTCGCGGACTTTTGCCTCTGTCAGCAGTTCCTCGACATTGCTGTCAGGAAGGAAAGCCGTGCATCCACCACGAAAGCTTTTGTAAAGATCCTGTGGCCCGTGCATTACGCGCGGCCGGTCCATCAGAGCATTGAGATCGTTGATCGTTTGCGCCACATCGGGATTGCTACGGTTTTCGACTGGGATGCCATTCGACGCGACGAGCGTAATGGTGCGACCGGTGGCTTTCGGGTCGATCACGCCCATCAGGTCGTAGTCGCCCACAAACGCGAGCTGGCTTCCAGGCTCGATCACCTGTCCCAGCGCATTCACATCCGCAGTATTGAACGGGAATCGCTTCGAGAGTGCATCGGCAGGGTTGCGCCGTGCGACACCGTCCTGATCGATCACGTAAAAGCCTGACGAGCGCGCCATCGCGATCTGTGCAACGTCAGTGGCCGTGACTTTGCCGGTTTTCTCGTCTGTATGCAGCGGCTCAAGAACCTTTGGCTTCGGCGGATACCCCTTGTCGATCCATGGGGTCGACTTGATGTTCGTGTTCCTCACGACAATGATTCTCGGCCGAGTCGGGCGGCTCGCGACTGTCTGAAACACGCGAAAGTGTGCGGCCGTAATGCCGCTCGATGGCAAATAGGCGGAAGGCATCGTAGCCTCGAAAAACCCCCGGCTTGTTCTTGCTCAGAAAGTGAACTTAATGCCGAACTGCATCGTCCGGCTGCTCGTGTTCATGAATTGCGTGGTCAGGAAGGAATTCTTCCTGACGGTGCCGGTCAGCACGGAAGCATCGATAGCGTTTTCCGGAATCACGCCCGTCACCGAGGCCGGAGTGCGGCTCGGAGAGAACGCATAGGCCGGAGTTGGCTGCGCGTTGGACGCGAAGACGTTGCCGATGGCGAAGCCGGGATTCGCGTGGTTCAGAGCGTCATACACCTCCCAGCGGAATTGCAGCACTTTCGATTCGCCAAAATGGAAATTCTTCATGAGCGCCGCATCCCATTCGACCAGGTTCGGTCCGAACAGAATGTTGCGGCCCGCGCTCTCGGCCTTGTACTGCTCGCTCCCCACGCTGAAGGACTGTCCCGGTTTCAGGCCAAGCGGCGTTTGCACGAAGTGCGCGTTTGCCGGATCCATCGAGTAATTCGCGACTGTAAGGCCGTTTGGACCGGGAGGAATCGCGCAACCCGTTGAAGTGAGCAGCGCGACGCTGGTGAGCGGCGCGCGGGGATTTCCAATCGCCGGGCGATCGTTGGTCAGGATGCCGTCGCCGTTTGCATCCGCGCAAAGGCCGGTCGGCACCGCGTTGAGAGGCGAAAATGGCTGCCCCGATTGATAGCTCACGATGCCGTTCAACTGCCAGCCGCGAAGTGCCAGTCCCCTTGTGGGGAAGGGCTCCCATAAATAGCTCGAAGAAAGCCGTTGCCGCCGGTCAAACGAGGAACTTGCCTTTTCCGCTTTGATGTTGCTCGGATTCTCTGCGAACGGCGTGATGGCTTCGATCGACTGCAACCCTTGCGCTTGCGGCGAAAGGTAGAAGGAAGAAAGGAAGTCGTTCTGCACGGCGTTTGCCCCGACGAACGCGGAAAGGAACTGCACGGTGGGACCGAAAATTTCGCTGGCGTTGTCGATCATGTGGCTCCACGTATAGCTCGTAGTAAACGTGAAGTCTCCTGCGCGCGACCGCTCATAACGCTTCGTCAAACTGGCCTGTAAGGCGTTGTAGGTCGAATCGCCGGCGTTGGTTACCGCCGTGATGTCGCCGTGTGTCGCGTCAAGGCGGGGATTCAAGCAGCCAAGGTTGTTCACGGCAAGGGTCGGGCAAAGCGTTGTATTGGTCGGCTGACCAGAGGCATTGGTAGCCCATCCGCCGAGCGGGTTCTGATCCTGGCGAAGGTAAAGCTGCGTGCCCTTGCTGCCCACACCGCTGATTTCGACGAGCCATGACGGCTTGAATTCCCATTGCAGCCCGAGCGAATAGTTCTGCACGTAAGGGTTGCGCAGCGTGTTTGCAACCGTGAACTCGCTTGAGCAGTTACCCAGGGGCACCGAACCCGCAATTGTGACGCCGAGCGCCGGCGTTGTTCCGTTGACGTCCGGGCCACAGCTCTTCACTCCAACCGAGAGAGCCGCGGTCGTGAGCGGCGCGTTGGGGAATGTGCCGGTCGGTTGGGCAATGGTTTTTGGCTCACCGATTGAACCGGCCCCGGCCGCTGAAGTTGTAACGACGAGCGGCGAAATCGGTCCGCTCTGCCACATCGAAAGTGCGATATCGAAAATCACCGGATTGTACTGGATGCCGTACCCGCCGCGGACGACCACGTTCTGCACGGGCGACCAGGCAAATCCGAATCGCGGTCCGAAATTCTTCTTGTAGGAATCTACCGACGGCGCGTAGGTCGGATACAAATTGTGCAGATCATTGATCGGCGAGCCGAAAAGCTCATATCGTATCCCCGCGTCCACCGAAAGCGAGTGCGTCAATTGCACCGTGTCTTGAAAGAAGACGGCTTCGTCGTAGGTGCGCAGCGCAAGTGAACCTTTTCCGCGCGTCAGTCGCTGGAACGTTACGGTCGCGGTTCCGGGTGTGTTGTTGACAAAATCGGTGAACCCGCAGAACTCAGGATTCGTTGTGCACGGCGAGCCGCCTGTGCACCCGGGGCCGATCGCGCCGGCCACGTCGCAGCTCCCGCCGAGCAATCCGAAAACGTATTGCCCCAGATTCGATGAGAGGCTGCTCAAACCGGAGTCGGTGCGAACGAAGTCCGCTCCGAACTTGAAATTGTTGCGGCCGTGAATCAACGAGAAGTTGTCTTGGATTTGATAAATGTTGCTGCGGAATGTGCTCGGGGTGCTGTTCTGCCCGATCGTGAAACGATTTCCCGCCGAGGGGAAGTTGTTTGAATACACGCCAAAGCCATCGGCGGAAAATTCATCTTCAACGGTCACCGCAGGCTGACTGTTTCGCACGCTCACCGGTTCATCGAAAGCGCCTATGCCTTGCGCGATGCGGCTGTAAGCGAAGCGCAATTCGTTGAGGTACTTCACGCCATAGAAGCGATGGTCGATCACGGCGCTTTGCGTGCGTTGACGTGTCAACAGGCGCGCATCGGGCAACAAGCCAAGGTCGGAGAATGCCGTATCGCCCGCGGTGCTGAGCGGTACATTCGGGGTTTGCAGGTCGTCGAAAAGATAGCGGCCGTAAATGTCGTTGCGGTTGCCGACCTTCTGATCGACGCGGCCCGACGCTTCGTTGTCGCGCACGTCGAAGACATTGGCGCGCGGCACGTTGTAGACGTTGTAGGTCACGCCGTCGACTGCGGGCTGCGTTGGGAGGCAGGGATTGGTCGAATTGAATCCGGCCGGTGCGGGCGACGTGAAGCAAGTGCCGCCCTGGCTCTGAACGGTTGTCACCGAAGGCGTCGCAAGATACGCGGCAAGCGTCGCGGTGGACGGCAAACTCTTCAGTTTGCCGAGGCCTGTGGCGCTCGAGTCTGGCAACGTGCTCAGCACCGGAAACACGCGAGACAGATCGTCGCGTGCGCGGTCCCACTGATACGAGAGAAAATAAAAGCTGCGATCTTTTTTTATCGGTCCGCCGAGCGTTGCGCCGGCCTGGTTTTCGTACGATGTCGGCGTTGAGGTGAGTTGCGCCGCTTTCTCGGCGCGATTCAGCGCGTTGAAAATGCCGTCCTGCCCGAACCAGAAACCGGAACCGTGCAGATTGTTCGAACCACTCTTGGTAATGACGTTCACGGTCGCGCCGCTGTTCCTTCCGAATTCGGCGTCTTCCTGGTGGGTCAGGATCGTGAACTCTGCGAACACATCCGTGTTTGTAAACTGTGTGGCTGCACCACCGAAAAGAGGCTCGTTATTGTCCACGCTGTCGATGATGAAATTGTTGTCACGGCCGCGCGAACCGTTGGTCGAGAAGGGAACCAGCGTGCTCGCAAAGCTGAACGTGCGGACGCTCACCGTGCCGGGCGCAAGCAGCGCGAGGTTATTGATGTCGCGCGTGAGAATAGGCAAATTCTGAATTTGCGCGGTGGAGAAATCGTAGCGTAGCGTCGCGTCGGTGGTGTCGGTTGTCGGCGCCGTTGACTTTACTTCGACCGTCGTTTCCTTCGAAGCGATCTTCATGCTGAAGTCTTCGAGAGTCACTTCGTCCACCGCGACCACGACTTCGACGTGCTTCATGGTTTGCATGCCGGGGAATTGCACAGTCACATCGTAAGAGCCCGGCGAAATTTCAGGCACGCGGTAATGTCCGTTTTCGTCGCTGCTGGCAAGGTAGGCGCGCCCGGTCTCGCGGTTTGCCACAGTGATCGTGGCGCCCGGCAAAGGCTGGTTTTGCTGGTCGCGCACGCTTCCGGCGACGACGCCGCTGATGCTCTGCGCCCGCGTTGGAATCGCGGCGAGACAAAATAAAGTCAGCACCAGCGCGAGAATCGCAGCCTTAAGCCGGGGTAGGTTGCGCATCGAGTTTGCTCCTCTTTTGTCCTGGGAAAGCGCGCGGGGGCCGCGAAAGCACACCCCAGACAGGTTTCTAACGCAAAAATTCACAGGTTGGAACAGGTTGTTAACAGGGAATCGAAGGCGTTGTCAAGAAGTTATCGCCATATGCCATATACAACACCGTGAATTAGTTACGCGCCAAAATTCCGTTGACTTCGTTTGGACGCACATAGTACTTTGCGCCCACATTTGTGTGAATACCTTGACATAAGTGCGTCTAGACGGATTCTGTCCGTCTCGCAACGGAGAAATAGGAATGGCGAAGACCCCAGCCCGCATTGCCTCCCTGTATCTGTCTGCATTGCTTTCAGAATCAAAAGCACGCGCCCGGCGGAATGGAGTGCGCGCCGGCCTTGTCGCGGCGGCGTGCGGTGCGGTCTTGCTTGCAGGATGCAGCGTCGGCGGCGGCGGAGTCTCCAGCGGACTGCAGCCTGGCGGCGGTGGCGGTCTGCTCAGCTTCGAGAGCACGACGATGCCGGACGGAGTCGCCGGCAGGACGTATTCCAAAGTGGCCGTAACCAGCGTGCTGGCAAGCGGCACGACGCACTATCCCATTTCGCCGGCGCTCGTGAGCGGTACCTTCCCGGTCGCCTCTTGCACGGTAAGCGCCGGAACACTTCCCGCAGGAATGAGCCCAGCGCTGACCATCGACTCTACCGGCGCTGGCTGCATAATCAGCGGCACCCCGACCGCGGCTGGCACATTCAACTTCACGATTCAGGCGCTCGATTCGAATAGCCCGCCCCGCGCGGCGTCCCAGTCGTTCACTCTCAGGATTCGTCCAGAATTCGCAGCCACCGCGCCGCCCGCAGACACTGCAAACGTTTTTGTTCCCGGTGTGAAAGGGCGCTCGTACGGAATGCTTTCCGCAACGGCGACTCAAATTACGACCACTTTGGGTCCCGGTGTCGGCAACCCGCCCATGGCGGCGAACGGTTGCTCGCTGTCGGTTGCGCCATCGAATCCCGGACTTTCCATAGCAATAGCCGGCACATCAAATTGCCTGATCAGCGGAAATTCAATGTCGACGGCGGGCACATTCGCGTTGACGGCGACCATCACGGATTCGCCGATCCTCGATCCTGAGACGAATCTAACGGCTGTGCCTGCCAAGATGCTCACTGCGTTATCGAGCGCGTCGCTCGCTGTGAATGCTCCACTCACTTTGACTGCACCCGCTGGGCTTGCGACGGCTGCGGACAATCGCTCGTACGGAACCGGCGGCACATGCAGCGGCGGAGCGTGCCTTCCCGCGAGCTTTGCAGTCAGCGGCGGGCTTGGCGGATATTTGGCGAACGCAAACGTCATTAACTCGCCTGGCTCATGGTCATGCCCGCTGGTCGGTTCCGCTTATAACTGCTCGACGACTTCTGTTGTCGCTTCCGGTCCATTTCCGGCCACCCAAAGTCTCAGCATAAGCACGGCCGACACCCAAAACGCGGCGACGCCCGCCTCGTCAGCGGCGACTGATCCGGCCAGCACAGGTTCGGTGGGACTCAACGTTGCGGCTCCGCTGACGCTGACGGCGCCAACGATTGCGGCTTCCGCGGTTACGGGGCGTTCATTCGGTCAAGGTTCCACCTGCTCTCCAACGCCTGCGTGCGCAGCGCTCCCCTATACGGTTTCAGGCGGACTCGGCACTTATGCCACGAATGCAACGGTTGTTTCTGCACCCGGCACGTGGGCATGCGCACTGAGTGGCACGACATATAACTGCTCTTCGGCTTCGGTGACGGCGAGTTCGCCGTTTCCGGCAACGCCGAATCTAAGCATCACGGCGGCCGACGCGGCGAATGCCTCGGTTCCGGTCGGGACATCAAACACGGCGACTTTCGCTCTGACAGTGAATGGCCCGCTGACGGTTGCCGCTCCTGCTTCTCCTGCCGTGGCAGGAAACGGTCGCCCGTATGGTGCCAACGCGAGCGTGCCGAACCCATCGGTGTGCGGAGTTGGCGGAGCGAGCGCTTGTGCTCCTGCTTCGTTTGCAGTGAGTGGCGGAAACGCGTCATACGCGGCAAGTCCGGTGATCACAGCTTCTCCTGGGACGTGGGTGTGCCCGTTGAGCGGCACGAATTACGCTTGCGCCAGTGCGGCAGTCGTGGCAACCGGACCATTCCCGGTCATTGCAAATCTTGGTTTGAATACAGCGGATTCCGCGAACCAATCAACGCCGAGTGGGTCGTCAAATACTGCAACGGTGGCGCTCACGGTCGTCGGACCAGTGGCGCTGGCTCCGCCAGGTAGCTCACCGGTCGCTGTGAACGGACGAGCATACGGCCAAGGCACAAACTGCGCTCCAAGTACGAACTGCACCGGTTTGTCTTATGCGGTTTCCGGAGGACTTGGCGCTTACGCACCGGCCGCAACGGTTGTTTCGGCACCAGGGACGTGGACTTGCACGCTTGGCGGCTCGGCTTATAGTTGCGCGAGCGGATCAGTGTCGGCGACGGGACCCTTCCCGGGTTCATCAACTTTGAGCGTGATGGCGTCGGATCTTGCGAACGCGTCGACTCCTGCGGTTGCATCGAACACAGCTAATTTCTCGCTCACGGTGAATGGCCCGCTGACAGTGACCGCTCCAACGACTGCCGCCCCGGGAGTGACAGGGCGCTCGTACGGTCAAGGTTCGGTCTGCTCTCCGTCGGCGTGCGCCGCGCTGCCGTACACGGTTTCTGGCGGACTTGGTGGTTACGCCGCGAATGCGACGGTCGTTTCCGCGCCCGGCACGTGGTCATGCACGCTTGCCAGCGCAACGTACAACTGTTCCTCAGCTTCTGTATCGAGCGCTGGACCATTCCCCGCGACGCCGAACGTGAGCATCACAGCGACGGACACGGCCAACCAGTCGACTCCACTGGGTACTTCGAACACAGCCAGTTTCGGGCTGACCGTGGATGGTGCGATCACGCTAACAGCGCCGAGCAGTGCCGCTTCGGCGGTCATGGGACGTTCCTACGGTCAAGGTTCCACTTGCTCCCCGACGCCTGCCTGCGCCCCCCTTCCTTACACAGTCTCCGGCGGACTCGGCAGCTATTCGGCGAATGCAACAGTTGTTTCGGCACCCGGCGCGTGGATATGCCCGCTTGCCGGTACCACATACAATTGCGCTTCGGCTTCGGTCACTGGCACTGGACCATTTCCGGCAACCCCGAACGTAAGCATCACGGCGACGGATGTGGCGAACGCTTCGGCTCCTCTTGGCACGTCGAACACCGCGACTTTTTCATTAACGGAGAGTGGGCCGCTGACGGTCACCCCTCCTACTTCTCCTGCCGCGGCAGCAAATGGCCGCGCTTATGGAGCAAACGCCAGCATCACGAACCCGCCGACGTGCGGAGTCTCTGGAACGCTTGCGTGTTTGCCCGCATCGTTTGCGGTGAGCGGCGGCACACCGCCATATGCTCCAAGTCCATTGTCGATTCCCGCCTCTCCGGGAACCTGGATGTGCCCACTGAACGGAACAAACTACGATTGCGCAACGGCTTTGGTTAGTGCCACTGGTCCATTTCCGATTAGTGCGCCTCTGACTTTGAATGTCACCGATTCGGCGAACCAGTCGGCCCCGGCTGTGACAACGTTTGCTGCCGCAACGGCCACGATCCAGGTCGTCGGCCCGGTCACGCTGGCTGCTCCGGTCGGCTTGCCGACTGCCGTGAATCAGCGTGGATATGGCTCGAACGGCCTCGTTATCGACACCCACTGCGGATCGGGGAGCACAGTTTGTCTTCCGGCGTCTTTCACCGCTAGCGGAGGGCTCGGCACTTATGCCGCAACGCCCACTATCGTTGTCGCTCCCGGCACTTGGCAGTGCCCGCTTACTGGCACAATTTACAATTGCGCGACAAACACAGTGAGCCCGACCGGCCCGGTTCCTGGTCCCGCGAGCCTGACTCTTACCGCATCAGATATACCGAACGCCTCGACGCCAAGCGGGACATCGAGCCAATCTACCGCGACGCTTACCGTCAACAGTGTCATGACGATTGCGCCTTCGGGAACGGCACCGGACACGGTCACTAATCGCGCGTACGGAACCACCAACAATTGCTTGCCGGGCCCGGTCGCTTGCCAGCCGATTCACTACACGGCATCAAACGGACTGGGGCTCTATACGGCGGGAACACTCGCGCTCGGGTCGGGAATTCCCGATACACTTCCGTGTTCTGTGGCAGCAGCGATTTATTCGTGCTCGACGGCGAAAATAAACAGCGCGCCGACAACAGGTGTGGCGCTGAACATGACCGCCAACGAATCCGGCAACCTTTCCACCCCTACAGGAACAGCCACCGACTCCAGCAAATCAATCAACGTACTCACCGGCGTTTCGGTCACGCCAAATCTTGGGGCGACATGGCCCAACGGCGTCCAGAACCGCTCGTACGCAACCGGCGCGACTCAGCTTCAATTTACGGCCGCTAACGGAATTGGACCGTACGTGTTCCCGGTTACAGTACCGGGCTCGTTCCCGACCGGCTTTAATTGCACTCCGTCTGGGGCGATTCTGACGTGCTCGTCAGCATCAGTCACAGGAGTCGGTCCCTTTAGTCCTCAGATGTCGGTTCAAGATACGGGAAATGCGTCGACTCCGCCTTCCACCACGACCAGCGACCCGGCATCCCAAAACAC
>Ga0207105_1152_pt1 | contig 17203 bp, 15 predicted proteins | sample Alteio_BWMinHeat_77_FD_153569 | JGI IMG/M metagenome (GOLD analysis project Ga0207105, IMG submission 153569) | Enriched cells from forest soil in Barre Woods Harvard Forest LTER site, Petersham, Massachusetts, United States -... | ecosystem: Environmental > Terrestrial > Soil > Temperate forest >... | reverse complement strand
TAAAAACGTGGATTCATAACTAGACGGTCAACATCCCAAGCGTGAAGCCGGTGCTTGCAGTGCGATCATTCCGATTGCATTGCTCACCTCCCTTGCACACCTACCGCACGAAAACCTGGCTGAGATACAGTGTTGCGCGACTTGGGCATTGTCTGTTGACGCCAAACGCGGATCACTGACAGGAGTTCAAGCCGAGACAACTTGTTGAGTTTCGTAAGCGGGTCTCCTGCCATCGCATTCATGGGGCGCAAAATCGTCGCTTCATTTACCCCTGGCCGGATCCGCAGGAAGATGCCTCTCTGCCGTGTTTGGCCATGAATAGGTGGTGTAGAGGCCATCCGAAGTTCGCCATGCGGCTTGATAATCGCGAAGCGGCGTTGTCTCGGCATCAATCCCTTCTTGCCGCTTCCCAACGTTTGCTGAACGCAACACTGACAACCCTTCCGCATAGGACGCCATGATCCCGTATTCAATTCCGTTGTGAACCATCTTGACAAAATGACCGGCGCCGCTCGGGCCGCAGTGCAGGTAGTCTTGCTCTGCAGTGCCATCGAGCCTCTCGCGTCCCGGCGTGCGTGAGATATCGCCTTTACCAGGAGCCAGAGTCGAGAAAATTGGATCGAGGTGTTCGACGATCTCTTTCTCGCCGCCAATCATCATGCAGTAACCGCGCTCAAGGCCCCACACGCCGCCGCTGGTGCCTACATCAACGTATTGAATCTTGCGCGGCGCGAGATCTTTCGCCCGCTTGATATCGTCGATGTAGTAGGAATTCCCGCCGTCGATAAGAATGTCGCGTGGTTCGAGATGCGGCAAAAGATCGGCGATGGTCTCATCAACAACCGCCGCCGGAACCATCAGCCAGAGAGCCCGCGGCGTCTTGAGTTTCTTGACGAAGTCGACCAGAGAGTCTGCTCCTATCGCATGGTCGTTGACCAGTTCGATGATGGCCTGTGCCGACCTGTCAAACACAACGCAGCTGTGTCCGCTCTTGATCAGCCGGCGCACAATGTTGGCGCCCATGGACCAAGTCCTACCATTCCTAATTGCATAAGACCTCCTTCTGAAGATTGCGTTTGATTCATGGGGGTATTGCTATCCGATTTTCCGCTGATCGCCTGTCTTGATAGTGGACGCCTCAAAGATGCTCTGAATCGATTCATCCAGCAGGGCGTTGTACTCGCCATCGGATTGCTGGACTGACAGCCCCTCTACCAGGGCGCGCGAGAAGCTGGCCACGATGCCATGATTCCTGCGCAGGCGGTTGTTGCCTTCTTCCCGTGAATAACCACCCGATAGCGCAAGCACCCTGACGACCTTGGGATGAGTGACGCACTCAGCGTAGAAGTCATTTTGTTCCGGCAGAGTGAGCTTCAGCAAGACTAGCTGGCCCGCCGGCAATTCGTTGAGCTTCTCGAGAAGAGCCGCTTTGAGCAGCCCTTCAGCCTTGGCTTTGTCCGGGCAGTGAATGTCGATTTCTGGCTCGATGATCGGCACGAGATCTGCCGCAATGATTTGCCGAGCCGCTTCGAACTGCTGGTTCACGATGTCTTTGATGCTCGCCGCGTTGGCTTGTTTGACAAATGAGCGCATCTTGGTTCCGAATATGCGCTTCCCTTTGGCCTTGGCGAGCAGCGCAGCAAGATTGGGCATCGGCCTCATCAACTGAACACCACCCTTCTCTGCTTCAAGGCCCTGGTCCACTTTCAGAAAAGGCACAACCCGTTTCACGTTCCACAGATAGGCCGCGCTCGGCTGCCCTTCGATGTCACTGTCCATGGTGTTCTCGAACAGTATGGCACCAAGGATCCGCTCACCCGTGAAGCTGGGGCTGGTAATGATCCGCGTGCGCATTTGATGCACGAGCGCAAACATCTCAGCCTCATTGGACCATGCATCTTCCTTGATTCCATAAGAACTGAGCGCCTTGGGCGTGCTGCCACCGCTTTGATCCAGCGCCGCAACGAAACCGGGTTTTGTCCTCATTTGTTGAAGTTGTAGTGTGTCCATTCTCGATCACCTCAGATTTTCAAAGTTGAAGCATATGCGTATTCCAGACCGCGGGGTGGCCCGAATTCAGCGCGACTGGCCCAATAAGGTTCAGAACAAGAACTTGAGTGGTGGAAACGCGTTCTTCCTTGACCCAACAATGATGCTACTCCGGCAAAAGGTAACGCAACTTACTGGTGCTTTTGGCTGTGGGGACCGTCTGTTCCCATGCGCAGACTCCAGACCCGCGGCCGGAACATGCCGTCGTCCAGGCGGATCGACCACCGCTGACACCGCTTCCCGCCGACCAGGACTGGGGCTTTCTGCGCATCCGTTTCCATCTCCAAGGGGATACGCTAGGAATGGGAGTCGAGCGGCCAGGGCCGTTCCGGGGGCGGCGCCTGATCACGGCTTCGATGCAATATGAACAATTGTGCTCCCGTCATGACAAACGAAAGGACGATTTTGAAGAACGCTTCCCCGATGAGACCGGCGTGCTGTTTGGCTGTTCTTGCTCTGTGCCTGTTTGTTACGGGGGTGCTGATGGCACAGACACCAGACCCAACGCCCCTCGATTCCCCACAACCGGGAGTTCGGCCCCCGCTGAGTCCTTTTCCGAGGTTGAAGACTGGAGCTTTCTACGCGATCCGTCCCTGCGAATCGATCGTTACGACAGATTGAAATTCATTCCGCTGAACGACTCCGGGACAAACTACCTGACCTTCGGGCTTGAGAACCGGACCGAGTTTCAGTATCTCAACAACAATGACTGGGGCGCCGGGCCACAAAATGTGACTGGTGATGTTCTTGAACGGCTCATGCCCGATATCGACCTACGCTTAGGAGATCACGCGCGCGTATTTGTGACTTTGGCCTTCAATGAGTTCACGGGCAAATATCCGCGACCGGGAATCGATAAGGACATCGCCGATGGACATGAAGGTTTCGTCGAGTTCTGTAGCAATCTGCACGATCCGCATCCCGGTTGGGATGTCATTGTCGGGCGCCAGGAAGTCGTGCTCGGAACAGGACGCCTTTTGGATGACAACGAGGGGGTGAATGTAAGAAGCGCGTTCGATGGCGTCCGTGTAGGGTACGACAAACCAAAGGGGCGTATCGATCTGATCGTTGTCAAGCCAGTTGAGATCAACCCAGGCGCCTGGGATGACGCACCTGATCCGAGCATCACTTTGTGGGGCTTGTACGCTTCGAATCTGCGCTGGAGCCATCGGTTCATGTCTGATGTCTACTTTCTTGACTACGATGCGAAGTCGGCGATGTACGGCAACCAATCCGCACGAGAGCAGCGGCGCACAATTGCAGGGCGGTATTTCAATCGCCTGCCGGGCGAGTCGCCCAGGGCAGGTTTTGATTACAACGTTGAGACTGGGTTCCAGTGGGGTTCTTTCGGGAATCGCTCGATCCGTGCATGGGGCGCTGGAGGGAATATCGGGTGGACGCTTCCAGGTGAGGTGTGGCGGGCGCGTTTCGGTCTGCAGGCCGACGCCATCAGCGGAGACAAGGGCCAGCCCAATACACTGGGAACATTCAACGCGCTATTTCCGCGAGGAGCGTATTTCGGTCCGAAGTTCGCGCTGATCGGGCCGGCAAATCTGCTGGCTGTTCAGCCGCAATTTTGGTTCCATCCTCTGCAGAACGTGACCGGAGATATCTGTTGGATCTGGTTCTGGCGCGAAAGCACAAAAGATGCGCTTTATAGCTTCGAGAACGTGCCACTACGGCCGGCGAACCTTAGTGACGCGCACTATATCGGAAGCCAACCCAATCTGGAGCTTCGTTGGGCGATAAGGGAGCATTTCCTTGCAGCCTTGAATCTCGCCGGTTTCGTTACGGGGACCTTCTTGCAACAATCCCCTCCGTCCAAGGAAGTTGTGTTCGTCAATATTGGTCTTACGTATCGGTTTTGATGATATTGGAGGAGTACCACCCGGGAACAATGACCAGTTGCGGATAGCCGTGCACGATCGGGAGCGCCTCTCCGTTCGACGCGAACACGGGGATCACCTATCGGTTCTGACTCGCTCAGCCCGTTTTGTTACAAGAATAGCGATTTGTTACAAGATGCGATTCGTATCGCCAAAGTAGCCTGTCATCGCAGGTCAGACTGGCCTTTACCATGTGAGCGTTGTCTCGTGGTAAAGGCGGCACCGCGGTCATCGCTGTGGGCGCTGAACTGATGTACTTACGATGTCCGACCATGCAGGGAGAGACACCGTGAGTTCATTGAAAACCGGCCTGAATGCAGTCCTGACGCCAGAAGAGAGCGTCTTGGTATTGATCGATCATCAACCGTTTCAGTTTGCGAATCTCAACAGTCATTAGCCGACGATGATCGTCAACACGTCATCGGCTCGGCCAAGACCGCGAAAGCCTTCGGTGTGCCTGTGATTTTGACAACCGTCGTCGCGGCGCGGGGCGGCAAGACAATCAAGGGAATTCAGGATGTCTTTCCCAACAATGAAGTTATCGGTCGATCATTCATCAATACATCGCAAGACGAAAGGGTCGTGACCGCGGTCAAGGCCACCAAGCGCAAGAAGTTGGTCCTCGCTTCACTGTGGACAGAGATGTGCCTTGCAATGCCGGCGATCCAGGCCCAGGGAGAGGGATTTGAGGTCTACGTCGTTACCGATCCTTCGGGGGGTGTCTCGCCGGAAGCGCACGATATGGCGGTGCGCAGAATGGTTCAGGCTGGCATTGTCCCTATCACCTGGATGGCTCTCTTAGGAGAATGGCAGCTTGATTGGGCGCGCGAAGACACTATACCGGCTCTCGCCAATTTGCTTATCGAACATGGTGGCGCCACGGGTGTGGCCTATGCCTGGGAATTGCAGCTTCTCGCTGAGAACAAACAGCCAGGATTTTGATTTTGTATGGAATCGGTTTGCCAGGCAGGAGATGAGTTCGATCCGAGCCCCTTGCCTGATTTGTCTCTGACGCTTAAGTCCAGTAGCTGAGACAATCAGCACCGTTTTTCGGGCATTGGAACACGGCTAGCAGTACCGCCATGGAGCACTTCAACTTTTCTCCATCAGCGCGGCTGCCCGTTTGCCCACTTTCTTGAGCGCCATTTCCAAGTCACGAAGCTCCTCTGCGCTCAGCTCAGAAAATACTCTCCTCATCTGCCCGGAATGCTTTCTAAAAGCGGGAACGATGAGGTCCTTCCCGCGCGGGGTGAGGGCGATGATACGAACACGCCGGTCTTCCGTGCTCTCAACCCGGGTTACCAAGCCCTTCGCGAAGAGACGGTCCACAGCGATACTGATCGACCCTGGGGTCAGATCGACGATCGGGCCTATCGTATTGACGGGCAAAGGTCCTTTGTGCAGCAGGACTTCCAACACGCCAAAATCCGCGAGGCCGAGTCCGGTCTCTTCAATATCAGCGGCTGCGTACCTTGTCAGGGTGCGCATCGCCTTCATCATTACTAGCCATGCATGGTCCGTCCCTTTAATGCCTCGGTTCATAAAAACCTGAATCTCCCAGAAGTATACATCATCAATTGTATTGACACCAAGATAAGTGACGTCAATGCAACGGCGCCGATCGAAAAGGAGAACCCGTATGAAAACCGCATCTACAGTCGCCCGATACTTGGCAGGAGTGATCTTCCTGGTCTTCGGCCTGAATGGTTTCCTGCACTTCATTCCGCTCCCACCCCCAAGTGGCGTCGCGGGACAGTTCATGGGAGCTCTGTTTGTCTCACATTACCTCACTCTCATCTTGGCGCTTTAGGTGATCGGGGCGGTGCTTCTTCTGGCGAATCGGTACGTGCCCCTGGCACTTGCCATTCTCGCGCCGGTAATCGTCAACATCGTTTCCTTTCACGCTCTGACGGCTCCGAGCGGTCTCCCGCTCGCCCTCTTCGTGACGGTGCTTTGGGCCCTGGTCTTCGTCCATGTGCGATCGGCTTTTACCGGCTTGTTTCAGTCCCGCTCTGCCGGTACGGGCCTGATTAACCAAGCGTGATTCGCAGGAGCCATCATCGAGAAGCGAGGGAAACACATGACAAGCAATCGAACGATTCTCATCACCGGTGTGACAGGCAATCAAGGCGGCGCGGTTGCCACTTGGCGTGGAACTGAACAAGGAGAAAACGAAGGTGGTGGATGTGCTGAAAGGGGAAGCCTTCGGGTTCCTGGGATTCGACCTGCGCAGTGTCCGCAAACGCAAAGGGGACGGATATCTTCTCATGATGACTCCGAAGAAGAAGGCTCGCAAAGCAATCAAGGCCAAGATACGCGACATCGTTCAGCATAGTGGGGCAACCCCAATGCCGAAAATGGTGACGCAAATCAACGCCTCACTTGCCGGTTGGGTCAACTACTTTCGGGTCGGCAACGCCAGCCGCGCATTCAGCGAAGTGCGCGACTACGTGGAGATGAAGGTTCGCAGCCTTTTGACGCGGCGGAAACGGCGGCGAAAGACAAGTACCGGATGGCGGCGGTGGAGTAACGAATACCTTTACGGAACCCTTGGGTGTACTGGGACTGGAAAGTCCAGCCACTGCCCGGTGTAGAGAGTATGTCGTGAAAGTCTCCAGCATCCGAAAACGACACATAACCCTTTCAATGAAATTTACTGGGTGAGCTGTGTGAGGGAAAACTTCATGCACAGTTCTTATGGGGAGGGGCTGGAAACGGATCGCGCTCGACGCAGATACCGCGCCAGTCCCTTACCCGACAACTGTTCTTCAAGTGGATCAAGCAGCACTTGCGCATCAAAGCCTTCTACGGCGTCAGCGAGAACGCGGTGAAGACTCAAATCTGGATCGCCGTCTCGGTTTATGTGCTGGTGGCGATCGTCCGCAAACGTCTCGCCTTGGAAGCCAGCCTTTACCAAATCCTCCAGATCCTTAGTGTTACTCTCTTCGAGAAAACGCCCATTTTACAGGCACTTCAGAGCATCGACTCCCCATCCGACTTACCCAATTCCAGCAACCAACTGAATCTGTTCACCTTATAGCCGGACAGCAGTGACGCTGCCTATTGCGTACTCATTTAAGTGAGTCAAAGGAGAGGAAATGGCATCGATCAAAAACTCGGTTAGGAACTCCACGAATCGGCGAGCATTTCTCAAAACCGGGATTGCGGCAAGTGCAGCGACAATGGGCACTGGATTGCTCGACGGCGGGCTCTCTGCATTCGGTCAGGAGTCAGGCGATAACAATATCACCAAGGGCGACATTGCCATTTGCTCGGCATCCATACTTTGCTCGCTGTACTGCGGGGCGTATCCTGACGCGAGCAGCAAAACATTCCGCTCGCGAAGAGAGATATTCAATGCATCGGAAACGATGGAAAGGAAATCCCGGCTGGGAGCGCTGCGCCCACTCTCCACAAAGCTCAGATGACGCTGCGAAATGCCGGAATCCATCGAGAGGGCAAGCTGGCTCTTGCCGCGCTCCTGTCTCCAGTCCCGCAGCAATTCGCCAAGCTGAGGAACTGCGGGAGTCGACTGTAGTCCCAGCGCGATCCCTCCTAACTGCAATTGGACGAAGCCGCACAGGCAGCGGATTCGGCGGGATTTGATTGTCTCTTCTTACCCTCGCCATGCGTAATGCCGAAAAGGATCTTCCAGCGGCGGATTGGCGATGGTTCCAGCGTAATTTGTGATCGTCGATGCTGCCACTATGGCGATAACTTCCAGAACCTGTTCCTTCGTGAAGCCGGCAGCGACGAACGCGTCGAGTTCTTGCTTGCCCAGGTGTCCGCGTCTCTCGATGAGCGTCTTTGCCAGGGTGGAAAGTGCAGCAAACCTCTTGTCCGTAGGCACGCGCCGCTCACGAATCGCTTCGGTTTCTTCGGAATTGACCCCTTGCCGGAGCGCCAGTGCGGTATGGAACGCGACGGCATAAGTGGAGGAGTTCGCGACTGCGTCTTTCAGAAGAACGATCTGATTCTCCGGCTCAGTGAGACCGCGGCTATGGACCTGCTGAAACACGCCAACCAGGGAGTTGATCAGTTTCGGTGAATTTGCGATGGCGGCAGCGATGTTGGGTAGAACACCAAACGCCTGCTGCAGTTGTTCGAGCGCCGACTTCGAACCCTCGGGCGCCGAGGCAATCGTATAAATCGGATAGTTCGGCATGTGATTCTCCTTTGTGGCTGTAGCCTCGCATGCAATTCTGTGCGGCTACTCACCTAATATCCGACCGATCGTCGACGCGCAGCAATTACCCGGCAGGTAATCGTTTGGCACTGTCGCTAGCTTCAACTGGACGAAGAGTTTCAAAGATTTCTGAATTCCCGTAGGATCACCGCCCATCCTATGAAACGGATCGCCGAGGAGGAGAACACATGAAGACGACGATTCAAGAGAACCGCCCATGGTCAACAACCCACACGATTAGTGCGGAAGACAGCGCTGCGATGGCCGCCATGCGGGCTATTGTTGAACCCAACAAAGGGCGCCTGCAAGGGACCGTCTCCCGTGTCCCTTTCGACGCCATCATGGAACGGGTAGTCGCCCCGGTTGGCGTTACTTACGAGGCCGATACCATAGGAGGTGTCTCCGGTTGGTGGTGCCGACCGGAAAGTGCCCGGACCGGCGAGGTAATCCTTCATCTACATGGCGGTGGTTCAATTGGGGTTCAGCTCGCGCCTTCGGAAACCTGGTTGGCCATATCGCCGCTCGCACCGGCGTGAAAGCGTTCGTGCCGGATTATCGACTGGCTCCGGAAGATCCCTTTCCAGCGGCGGTTGAAGATGTGCGGGCGAGCTACTTTGGGCTGATCGAACGCCGCTATTCGAAGATCGCCTTCACCGGCGACTCGGCGGAAGGTAATCTTGCACTGGGGCTTCTGTCTTTTGCTATGGCACAGAAGGCATCGGATGTGCTCCCGGTGGCGGCGGGTGTTTTTTCGCCGGTCACCGATCTGACACTTAGCGGAGCAAGTTGGGAGACGCGCGCCGCGGTCGATCCCTACTTCCTCCGTTCGCAGGTAGTCGAGCTGGTGCGCTCCTATCTGGCCGGCGAGGCCCCGGCTGACCCACTGGCGTCTCCTCTGTATGGCGAACTCGCTGGGCTTCCGCCGATCCGCGTGCATGTGGGCGACGATGAGGTGCTGCTGGATGACTCGCGCCGCTATGTCGAGCGGGCCGTTGCGGCAGGCGTGGATGCGCGGGTGGATGTGTGGGAAGGGATGGCGCATGGGTTTCTCTCCGGCATTGGAAGGCTGGCGGCCTCCACCCAGTCACTCGATGCAATCGGCGCGTTTCTGGCCGACCGTCTGATGGCATCCTCCAAATAGCTTTGTCGCACTGACGGATTTACAGAGGAGCGGTCTGGATTTACTTAACAGCGGTTCCACCTCATTTGCTGATCGCACACGATGGCGGCAAACCGGTCATCGTCGGTCACGACTGGCTGACTGGCCAGCCGGAACTGCCCTCGAACAAGACGGCTTGGCTGACCACAGCGTGGCAAAGGGCGGAAAACTGGTTGCCTAGGATTGCACCGTCTTGAACTCCGATTTCGGCCAAGTCGCCGATGCGCCCGTTTAGCTTGGCGAGAACTCAATCTTTTCAGGTTTCTTCTTAATCACGAGCAATCTACCCGCCTTCCATGATTCCCGCCATTTCGCCATCGCAGTTGGCGATGGTGTTTATTGGTTCGTTGGCTTTTCGCCCAGGTAGGTCTTGAAGTAGTCGGCGAGCTTCTGATACGCGAACCGTGTCTGGGCCAATCCCTCGGTGTCCCAGCCATGCGGTGCGTTCGGCAGCACGGTAAGAGTAACGTCTCTGCCTTGCAGGATGAGCCGTTGCTCCAGGGTCACCGAATCCTTGAACAGGACCACCTGATCCTTCATGCCGTGAATGATCATGAGATGATCCGTCAGCCCCTCTGACTTGAGAAATGCGGAAGACTTGGCGTACTGCTCCTTATGGTTCTGTGGAGCCATCATCGTGCGCATTTCGCCGGTTAGCGCGTGGAACAGACTCGTCGCCGGAGCACCCGCAACTCCCGCCTTGTAGACGCCTGGATGAGCGAAGAGCGAGGTTGTAGTCAGCAAACCGCCGTAACTGGAGCCCCAGATGCCGACGCGCTGCTCATCCACATAGCCCTGTCCGACAAGATATTTCACACCGCTGTACAGGTCTTCCACGTCGACGCCGCCGTAATCCTGCGCGATCCGTTGGCGGAATTCCTTGCCATAGCCGGAGCTTCCGCTGATGTCGATGTTCATGATCACGTACCCCTCCCGTGCGAGATACTGGTCAAGACCCCACGTTGGATGGAAGATCCGCCCTCCCCACTGGTTGTGTACCGAGTTGCTATACACCGAACCTAAGATCGCAGGGTACTTCTTCGTCCTGTCGAAGTTGGGCGGGAGCGTCAGACGCGCGTGCAGATTAGTCCCGTCGTGCACGTTCGGAAAGTCCACGTACTGCGCGACCGCCCAGCGGTACTGCGAGAACTCCGGAAGCGGTGAGTGAGTGATTCGTCGTTCCGCAGCGGGGCCTGCCGCGGTCGTGTCCACTAGATACAGATCGGGCGGCGTGCTGTCGCTGGAGAAGACATCTGCCAGAGTGCTGCCGTCAGGAGATGCAACCGGCGTGTGGGTTCCGCGACTGAACGTAAGTTGTTGCGCAGCGCCTCCGCCCAACGGAACGCGATACATTTGTCTTTCCTCGACGCGTCCCTGGTTGGTTACTACGAACAAAGCTCTCGCGGAGGCCGAGATCGTAGATGAGAACACTGCCCATCCACCGGATGTAACCGGCGTTGGGACTGAGTCGCCGAGCGCCTTATAGTACACGTGATAATCGTTATCGCGGTCGGAGGTGAAGTAGATTCCTTTTCCGTCAGGAGCCCAGTCACTCCACCATTCAGCAGTGACGTTCTTGGGATCGCGCTCACGTAGCAGCAGCGTGCATTGACCGGTGTCGCTATCGATTGTGAGCAACCGCCTGTCCTTGATGTACAGATCGCTTCGATCGACGAGCAGGCTTCGGTCATCGGGCGACCAGCTCACGCCAAAGATCAGGTCCAACGGATCGCCATCCAGCGCCGCCCACTTAACGTCTCCGCCACGGGCGGACACAATGCCCAGCCTCCGCAACTCCGAAGGCTCTCCTGGAAACGGCCTCTTCACCTGCACCAGTGTGGTCTCGTCAGAGAGATAGTTTGGTATCCCTCGCACCGGCATGCGGCTACGATCGGCCTCAATGAAGGCGATTCGTGTGCCATCGTTCGACCAGTGCATCTCCTCTGCGCCTACATCATTCGTTGGCGCTGCATAGACGCGCTGCAAGACGACTGGGGCCTCAATGAAGCGAATGACCCACAGGTCGCCCCCTTCGGTCATCACCGCGACGTTGCCCTCATTCTTCTCGTTCACCGGAGCCGAGACCACCGCCGCCACATCCTGCAATGCCTCGGCAATTCGCTGAGGCTGACTGCCGGGCTCTACCTCGAAGAGTTTTCCATGCAAGAGGAACAGCAGGTGCCTGCCATCGGGAGCCCACACCACGGACGAGATGCCATGATCAGTTTCGGCTCGTTCCACCTGCTCCAATAGTTCGACGTTCCCCGCACTGGCAGCGGGCATCATCGGGCGCGGCATCGAAGTGACTCGCTCAGGCTTACCTGTCGCCACATCCGCTACCCATACGTCAAGGAAGCTGGTCCCTTCGTCATTCCATAGGAAGGCCAGGCGTCGGCTGTCGGGAGACCATTGTGGCTGTTCTGGCTTGGTCCCGATCACCCACGGGAGCGTATAAAGCCGTTCGATCGTCAAGGGCTTTGCAGGGGCGTTCTGCGCCTTCAAAGGCAGTGCGCACCTACAGGCAAAGCAAACAATGAAAGCAGCAACAGTCAGTCGAAGCCGAATGATCATCACGGTTTCCCCATCGTCTTCGCAGGTTCATCCATCTTCGCCGGAACCTCGGACGGATCGTGCAGCAACTCCCACCGTTGCAAGGCAATCGGGACGTTTCCATTGTTCCAGACGAAGTCGTTGAAGCGGAGCAGAGAGAATGCATCGCCCTCACTCCGCCGCGCATCTGCCAGCAACTCATTGATCTGCAGCTTGCCAAGAACGTTTCGGGTCTTCATCAGCTCTACGTTCAGCGACCTGGAGGCTGAACGCAATGCGCTGCAGGAGCACGTCTTTCCGAGGCTGCGCGATCTCTGCCTATCGAGCGGGGCACGTTTTCAAGCCATTGATCTGCGCTGGGGAGTGAGCGACCAGGCGGCGGGCGACTATCAGACGATGAGGATTTGCCTCGACGAGATCGAACGCTGCAAGCAGACAACCTCGACCGAACTTCATAATCTTGCTCGGGGACCGCTATGGCTGGCGTCCGCTGCCAGCTCAAATTCCCGCGGGGGAATTCGATAACATTCTTCGCTGTCTCCCTGCAGACGGCGAAGGGATCCGACGCCAAGCTCTACTCCGGGCATGCTACCAGCTTGACGAGAATGCCGTAGAGCCAATCGTGTGCTTGCTGCCGGACAACCGCGGTTGCGACTATGCCGCGCTCTACTCCATTCTCGAGGAGGCTACGGCCGCCCAGCCCCCTGAACTGCGTCTCAAGTACGTAAGCTCGGCCACTGAGCAAGAGATCTGGTGCGGCGCTCTCGGTGTTTCGGAAGAGGCGCGCGCGAGCGTGTTTTGCTTCATCCGGTCTATCGAGCCCCTGGAGAGCGGCGAGGGCGACGACCTGTACATCGATCGGCTGGATGGAAAAGTGGATGTCGACGCGCAAGCCCGCCTGAGTGAATTAAAGGCGCGACTGAAGCGAGCGCTCCCAAAGCAGAACTTTTGGGATTACCGGGCCCTGCGCAGAGGTGCCGGCATCACGACCGACCACCTACTAGGTCCGCTGATCGAGGACCTGCACCAGGATAGATGCCCCAATCTTTGCCAGGATGTCTATGACGCACTTGCGGGAGTGATCCGTGAGGAGATCGCGCGGGACCGGGAAGTGGATCCAATGGAGACGGAACTCGCCAGTCACGCCACGTTTGCCCAACAGCTGGCTGCGCCTCAGTTCTTCACTGGACGAGCGGAGATTTTAGCGCAATTGGCGGGTTATCTCGCAACGACGCAGAAACAGATGATAGGCGTTATCGGTGCTTCTGGCTCAGGAAAATCATCCTTGATGGCGTATGCCGCGGAACAGGCTCGACGCGCACATCCGAACGCCAGAGTCATTGTTCGTTTCATCGGAGCCACACCCGATTCCGCCAACATCCGACTGCTCCTCCAAAGTCTTTGTCGGCAAATGTCGCGAGGCGCCGGAGGCGAAACACACCAACCTACCGCCGACTACGGCGAACTCGTCTCGGAGTTCTGGCGACGGTTGGAGCCGCCAGCCGGATCAGCGCCTCTGATTCTATTTTTGGATGCCCTTGATCAACTCTCCGAGGTCGAGAATGCGCTCGGTCTGGCCTGGCTTCCTCCAGCTTTGCCCCAGAACGTTCACTTAGTCGTTTCGGCTTCACCCGACCTAGCAAGCGCCTTGGCACGGCGAGTCGGCCCAGAAGCTCTTTGGAAACTGAATCCGATGGAGGCGGAAGAAGGGCGGGCCTTGCTCGAACGCTGGCTGAATGGAGCGCGTCGGACACTTCAGCCGTTGCAGCGTCAGACTCTGCTCGATGGGTTTCAAGAGTCTCGTCTCCCACTCTATCTGAGGATCGCGTTCGAGCAAGCCTGCCAATGGCGCTCGTGGGAGAAGGCGCCCCCATTGGCTGGCAACATTCCAGGACTGATCGAGCATCTCTTCTCCCGTCTTGCGGATCCCGCCGCTCACGGTGAGCTACTGATCTCGCGTAGCCTCGGCTATTTAGTGGCGGCCAAAACCGGCCTTGCGGAAGACGAATTGCTCGATCTGCTTTCTGAGGACTCTGATGTCCTTGGAGATTTCGAGCGTTGTGCTCACCATACTCCTCCTGAGCGCCGACTACCGGTGGTGATCTGGTCGCGGTTGTACTTCGATTTGCGAGCCTATCTACGCCAGCAGAGCGCCGATGGCGTCACTCTCCTGGTCTTCTTCCACCGGCAGTTCAAAGAAGCTGCCGCGGCCAAGTATCTCGGCGACCAGGTGAGGCGGACACGACATGCACATATGGCGCGCTACTTTGACGAGCAGACGCGGCAGCTGTCTCCGGATGGTGATCGCCGCTTTCCGCTGCGCGCCCTCTCTGAGTTGCCGTGTCACCAAGCGCACGCCGGGATGCGCGCTGAATTGCGGACGACCCTCCTCGATTTCGGCTTTCTTCAGGCGAAAATCTCGGCCGTTGGCCCGCAACCGGTGATCGAAGACATCGACTTGGCTCTCCGCCCGGATCTTTGTCCTTCCGGCGAGGATACTGACGGGTTGCGAACCGTCCAGGACGCCATCAGGATGTCCGCGCACGTCTTGATGTCGGATCCAACCCAGTTCGCCGGGCAGATTCTGAGCCGGTTGCCGGGAACCGAAAACGAGGACCTGCGGAATTTTGCAAGAGCCGTTGCGGCATCCAAGAAATTCTTTTGGTTGCGCTCGGTCACGCCAAACTTGATTCCCGCGGGTAACCCCCTCCTGCGCACGCTATCGGGGCACACTGAGACGCTCAACTGCATCGAAGTGTTGCCCGATGGGCGGCGCGCCATTTCCGGGGGGAGTGAAGGGACCCTGCGGGTTTGGGATTTGGAGACGGGAACCGCACTTCATACATTGCGGCAGTCGAAAGGCGGCGTGAAGGAAATACTTGTTACCTCCGACGGAAGCCGAGCTATCTGTGCCTTCCACAATGCCTGGCAACTACGGATGTGGAATCTCGACGATAGAACGGAGCTTCCAGCCCCGGTCGGCGCCAGCGACCCCGTGATGCTGACACCTGATGGCCGTTGCGCGGTCTCTGAATTTGTCAATCTAGATGAGCTTAAGCGCAGGGGCGGTACGTCCTCTGCGGAGAATCTCTGCAAGGTCTGGGACCCGATGACGGGTGCCGTGCGATTCAATCTCCCAAAGGCAAAATTCCCGTTGGTTTTCCTTCCTTCCAGTGTGCGCGCTATTTCCGTCAGTAGTGGTACTGGGTTGAAGGTATGGGACCTTTCAACTGGCGAGGAGCAAGCACCGTTCGACAGCGGGTCGCTAGTCCAGCAATTCTACTTAACACCGGACGAACGGCTGTTGATTTCGTGTGGCTACTTCGACAAGACGGTTACGATTTGGTATCTGGCGGCACGCGCTCCAGTGCATCGCTTAGGCGTCAGTCACATGGCAGTCAAGTACGGGTGCGCTATGGCGTTTTCGTCAAATGGGCGCTGTTCCGTTTTCTGCGGAGAGGATAATGCGCTTCATGTGTGGGACCTCAACGCGATTGAAGAACGATACCGGTTGACGGGACACTCAGACTTGCTGGCCAAGATCACGATCAGCTACGACGGAAGACGCGCCGTTTCCCTTTCCGCCGACTCTTGTCGGCTATGGGATCTCGAGAAGGGAATCCAACTCCGCGCGCTTACTGAGTCGAATTCTGCTCTGCTCGCGGTGGTAACCGTGCCGGGAAAGGAGCGAGCCATCGTCACCTCGGGCAGGGAGCGAAACCTCAAGGTCTGGGACATGGAAAGCGGCGCCGAGGTCCAGACACATCCCTTTTATCATCATGGCCAGACCTTAGCGGCAAATGCGAGCGCAGTGGCCACGACTCGCGAAGGACGCTTCGCCGTCTTTGGGCTCGCAGACCACACTATGCGAGTCTGCGATCTCGAAAGAAACGATCATGATCTCTCCGTGCTCGAGGGCCATCCCGCCCCTGTCACCCACGTAGTCGCCCTTGCAGACGGACGTCGGGTTGTCTCTTGCTCCAATGATGGCTCAATTAAACTTTGGGACGTTTCCCGTCATCGAAAGCCATTCGTGCATAAAGGCCACCCAGAGATCGTCACTGCGATTGCTTTCACAGCGCACAGCGCGCGCGTCGTGTCAATATCGCAATATTCTACGCGTACCTTCAAGGCCGACCTGAAAGTGTGGGACCCCGATACCGGTAAAGAACTCCAAACGTTGACCGGACATTCGTGGAGCGTCGATGCCATCGCAGTGCAGCCGGACGGTCGGCGAGTCATTCTATCGGCCGGTGGCCCGTGGATCCGCACCGTAGGAGAGCAGTATCCCGAAGAGAACGACGTCATTCTTTGGGATCTTGACGCGGGTGTAGAATTTCGGCGGTTGGTCGGCCACATCGGAATCGTGGGACGCGTTGCCACGACGCCGAATGGCTGGCGTGCCGTTTCCGCCTCGGAAGATGAAACCGCCCACGTATGGGATCTGCAGAGAGGTATCACGATAAACACGCTGTCACTCCCACACGACATCGTGTCACGCTCAGCCCGACCCGTCTGGATTACTCCGGACGGCAGCAAAATTATCGCCGCCGCTCCGGTAGGCGTAACCGTGTGGGGTGTCGCTGACGGCGCAAAGCTCTGTTCAATTTACCACGATGCGAGCGTGTCGGTGACAGTGGGAGCGGACAGCCGACACTTCTTCACCTGTAATGAGCACCAGGAACTTCGGGTTTGGAGTTTGGAGTCCGGGCGCTGCATACACACTCTTCGCGCTCGGGAATGGACCCGGTACGTCCGAACGATCCTCTCGGTGGGAGTAGAGCCAGATGGAAAATGGCTCGTAGCCCCGTCGCCCGATTCTGCCGAAGGGCATGTCCTCAAAATTTGGGACCTGGAGAGGGAAAGCGATCCAGAGGTATTGGGAAAGCATACGGGAACGATTACTGCGGTCGCCTTGTCCGGCGACGGCCAACGGGCGGCCTCAGTTTCCGATGACCACACGCTCGCCATCTGGGACGTCAAAGGTCGGATGCGACTAGCTATGTTCACGGCTGAGAATCCTTTGACATGTTGTGCCTTGGCGCCCGACGGCCGCGTCGTCGCGGCGGGCGATTCTTACGGCCACGTCCACATGTTGCGCCTCGAGGGTCCGGAGAATACGCCCCCACGGAGAAGCAAAGCCTCAAAGGTCAAGGTCCAGCTTCGCCGCGGATGCATGCTCGCCCGAGCGAGGTCGGTGCATGATTGTGGGCGGTCGTCGACGCCATTACCAATACCAAGCAGTGCCAGGAAACCCACTACAACTCAGCAACTTCCGGCAGCGCATCAACCGGCTCCGGTACCAGGCACTCGCACGTCGGAGTCAGCTTACCTGCAAAACGTAGAGGCTCTCACTCCATTGTTCGGACGGCA